>WFLX010088414.1_pt1 | contig 35647 bp, 36 predicted proteins | sample 4967041 | NCBI WGS metagenome assembly WFLX01 (sample SAMN12857096, study PRJNA449069) | gut metagenome | isolation source: stool from male and female vole | host: Microtus ochrogaster | place: USA:Florida | collected 2017
CTAACAAAGAAAAAACTAAACAATACGGAAGCTTATATTGTATATCTGTTGCATAAGAAGGATGCCTATAAAATTTGTATTGAAGAACAACAGTTTATCAGCGAATTGCAAGATTTATATCGACAAAAGGAAGGCATGGTTGTTAATTCCAATACTATTATAAACGCACTGAATAATCTATATAAAATGAGAATTATAGATTTTGATAGCGGAAATATATGCCTAAGAGAATTTGTGTGGGGGAAAATATAATAAGAACTGTTATGAATGATACAATGCTTACCGTAATTTATGATATCAACAATACGGTGCGGTGTGTGTTGCCGAAAGTTATATAACCGAACGGGGGAAATGCTATATCTGTGCAAGTTGTTTCCTATTCGTCCAATCTCATATTCCGCCACTTTGTTCTATTCATCGGCTTTTTTCAATATGCCCTTATAGATTTGTACCGCTTTTGCTTCTTTAAAACAACATTGTACAACACTCGTAGGCAAAAAGTCGCACACCCGATGGCAGATTGCCCTACGGCAATAAGAAAAGCCCGNAACACCCGTAGGCATTGCNGNCATCGGNCGTGCGCCAGTTTGCGNNAAGCCGTGCGACTGTCTTCGCCAAGCCGTGTGAATGTGTTCGATAAGCCGTANNANTTNCTGCCGTAAGCCGTNTGTCAAACACGAACGAAAGCGGCTCTTTCCTGGCTGTCTTTGACTTGACAAATTGCGTGACCACCTTTATCTGGTACGTGCCGTCGGCAAGCGTTGTCGGCACGACGCACGCCAAACGGCTCGACGAGTTTGTTCCCATCTTGCCCTCTTCAAGCTTGACGCTCTTTGTCTCGTCATCGACATTCATGAAATACAGCCCGACGGATTCGTCACTCCCCTTAATCGCAAGGTTGCTTCCCGTTATCTCAAGGAAGCCGCCCCTCGTGAGGCAGTCGGAGCCGCCGGATTCCAAGTCATGGACATCGGCGATTTGCGGCTTTGCGCAGTTNCCTTGCCTTATGACGACATCNAGCTCCGCGAGGTGGCTTTTCACGCTCTTGCTTGAGCGGAACGCCATGTCTATGGAGTGCCTTTCGGAGCTGAACGTGTCGTTCTCNGTCTCGAATGNCCCGGCGATTTTTGGGCTGTATATGCCAAGCCCGCCGTCAACGCTGCANCTGTTCGACACGCGGTCGAGTATGGCGCTGTTGATGTTGTTCCAGATTTCGACAATCTGTTCGGCGCTCATGCCGTTGTTCACGCCCGCCACAATCATATCTGTCGCGATGTCTTCCATCGAAAGCCTCGTCCTGCCGACAGGCTTTGCGAAGAAAGTCTGCCTGCCGTCGGCTTCGCGGCGCATCGCATTCGGATACAGGGCAATCGGGAGACTGCCCGACTTATGCTCAACTGCGTGAGTTGATAATGTGTTAATGTTCATACAATTTCTCCATTAACTGATGAATTGATATTTCTCATAATAAAATATTCTCGCATTTGTACTGGAATCATTTTCCAGGGGATTCAAGGTCTCGCATATAATTTGTATATGCTGCCTTGCTCGATATGTCGTTCCNCTGAAACGTGTATCTCTTGAAAGATACAGTCTTTCAGGACTTTGGCCGCATTTTCCTGCCGGCCAGGCAGGGGCTTACACAATCAAAATGGCTGCCTCCTTGAATAGCTGATAGTAGNTTTCTTTACCAAAACAACTCTCTGCTTTTTTTCTTTGAGCCTCACGCTGAATGCGGGGAGTTCCTTTGTCTCGAATTTTTCGGGATATTTCTGTATTTCGGTTTTGAGCTTTACGCCGTAAGGGAGTTTTGCGCCGAGCATCATCTCGATCGTTTTGCCAAGATGGGCGACAAGAACCCAGCCTTCCCCGTCTTGCTTGTAAGTGTTTGTTATGGCTCTTTCGATGTCCATCGCCGTGATCGCTTCGGAAGCCCTTTTTGCCGCGAATGCCGGCCTTGATGCCACAATAGAACCTTCTGTTCCTTTTTTGTCGGCCGGTTTTTCTGTGGCCGTAAAGACCGCCTTTGCGTCGGAATCCACTCTTTCCTTGAGCAGGCTCTCCAGGCTGATTACTTTTTCCGCCGCCTCAAGAAGCCCTTGCGATGCNCTGGTCNTGCCGAATGGGGTNGAGAAGTCAAAGTAGATGANGAGGGTGCGTACTCCTTCCGTGGAAAGTCCCTGCACGAGGGGGACCAAATCACCGTCGCCCGCTACCAAAACGAGCCAGTCNAANCGNTCCTCAATCTTTGAAGTGTAGAAGTCCTTTGCCACGCCGAATACAAGAGACGTGTCCACAGCCTCTTCCTTGTAGGCGGGTTTTCCGTCTTTTGATTGCGCTGAACGCAACGGAAGCGATATGCGCTGGACTCCTGACGTTTCAAGCGAGTGATAGTAGGGAAAATTCTCTTCGTCAAATTCAGGGTTTGTGCCGATAAAGAACACTTTCTTTGTGAATACGCATCTTTTTCCGTCTGCCTTTTTTATGACAGATGACGCATAGTCTTGCAGTTTGTCCCAGTTGATTGAGTATGAAATTGAGTCAATGCCTTTGGACAAATGGTCATATATCTTCCTTCCGTAGCTGCCGTCAACTACGAATTGAATCCTTGTCAGTTGTTCCATAANAATCTCCTTAAAATTTTATGTCAGTCCGATATAAGCGAAATGTCTTNTATGANGTTGTTGATACAAGTAAGGATATGTACATGATTACAGGCGTAACCATGATTATGTCAAAGAACTCGAATCGCAAGAGAATATTCCCGCGCCTCTCATTTTCATAGTAATAACGCGTTAAAGAAAAGTCAAGCAAAAAAGTCGTTTTTCGCGGCAACTTTCCTGCCCAAAAAATGCCGCTCCGGCAGGTGTCTTGCCCGCTTGTGAGTGAGGCATCGGATCGGTATGTACAGGTGTTTCTCATACTACGCTTCAGCAAACACGCCATATCCCCTCAAAACGCGGTTTACAACATACGCGTTATCTGCTATAATACTAAACAGTATAATATGAAAAAGCCTTTGTTAGCACCGTCATTGCTTTCCGCGGATTTTTCCGACCTCGCCGCCGCCGTCAGGCAGATTGAGGAAAAAAAGGGGAGCGCCGTGCATATCGACGTGATGGACGGGCAGTTCGTGCCGCAGATAAGTTACGGGCAGCCGGTCATCCGCTCGATCCGGGGGCTGACGGCGTTGCCGTTCGACGTGCACCTGATGGTGGAGCGTCCCGATGCAATGGTCGATTCGTTTGCGGAGGCGGGCGCGGACTGGATTACGTTTCACCTTGAGGCGGCCACGCACGCCCACCGGCTCGCGCGGCATATTCGGTCGCTGGGGAAGAAGGCGGGGGTCTCTGTCGTGCCGTCCACGCCCGTTTCCCTGCTGGAGGAGCTTCTTGACGAGGTTGATGTCGTGCTGGTGATGACGGTCAATCCGGGGTTCGGCGGGCAGGAGCTTATTCCGGCGTGCGTGCGGAAGATCGCGCGGCTCGCCGCTTTGCGCGCGGAGCGGGGCGGTCGTTTTCTTATTTCGGCGGACGGCGGGGTGAACGAACGGACGGCGCAGGCGGTTGCGGATGCCGGTGCGGATATTCTGGTATCCGGATCCGCGTTTTTCAGCGGCTCGCTTACGGGGGATTTCTAGGATATGAGAGCATACGGGGTTTGCATGGCGCTGCTTGCCGCTCTGGCGGTCACGCCGCTGTGCGCGCAGCGGGTGTCCGCGTCTTCGGATCGGGCCGACGCGCTGATGTCGGGCTACGAGGCGTACCGCAACGAGGACTGGACGAGCGCGATGTTCTTTTTCCGCAAGGCGGTTTCCGTCTCCGATGCCGCGACCGACGAGACCTGGTATATGCTCGTCATGAGCGAGGTCTTTGCGGGCGAGTACNGGAACGCGCTCGACGACTGCGACTCGTTCCTGCGCCAGTTCCCGTTCAGNCTGTACGTGCCGTACATTCTGTACCAGCGCGGAAAAAGCCAGCATTATCTGCGACAGAACGAGAACGCCATATTGACGCTCAGCGAGTTCTGCCATCAGTATCCCGACCACAGCCTGTATGCGTCTGCGCTCTATTGGATTGCCGAATCGTTCTATGCCGAATACAATTATGACGCCGCGCGCGCGCTGTACGAGCGTATCGTGACGGATTTCCCGCGCGACACNAAGGTGGGGGCGGCGCAGTACCGCATTGACGCGATCGATCAGAAAGGCAGGGAGGCAAAGCTCCTGTACCTGCTCAAGGTGACGGGCGAGGAGAACCTTGCCGCCCGCGAGGAGTACGAGCGGCAGCTCAGGGTCTATGCGGCGGAGGACAAGCTCGGCTTGCAGCAGCGTCTGGTTGACGCGCAGAGACGCATTGCCGAGTTGGAGGACGCGCTGGCGAATGATAAGAGCGACGCGCCTGCCGTGGACGGAGCGGACGGCATCCATGATGTCGTGTCGTCGGATCGTGTTGACGGGCAGTCNCCGTCGGCAGACCCTGACGTGGAGTCGCTCAAACGCAAGGCGCGCCAGNTGCAGTATATGCTTGACGAGCACATAAAGACCGGGGACGCAAAATGATACGACGGATGGCAATGCTTTTCTGTGCGGCAGGGGTGCTGGTGGCATGCCGCTCTGCGGATGCCGGGATGCGCGATATGGGGCAGCCCGTGGGGACATACCATGCGGCGGCGGACACTGAGCCCGTCCTGGAAGAGCAGGAGGCGGCGGCACGGCGTGCCGAAAAAGAGGCGGATAAAACTGACGCGCCTGAGGCGCGCCGCAACAGGGAGCGCATGGACGAGTATCTCGGCATCATGTACACGCCGGAGCGGAATCTCACGCTGGAGAGCGAAAAGGTGCGCGTCGTGCTGCGCGGGAAGGCCGGTACGTTCAATATCTATGCCGTTGACGAGAAGGGCAAGGGAATCCCGATTTTCTCTCCGACGGATGACGCGATGGCGACGTTCTTTTCCGTCCTCGTCGGCAAGCGGGAATACCGGCTGAACCGCGCGGCGAGCGTTGATCGGCAGGTGCGGCGGACGGCGGACGGCGGTCAGATCGCCTATGCGCTGGATCGTCAGTTCCAGGCCGTGCTGGATTTTTCCCTGCTTTCTTCGGTGACGGGCGGCGAGGCGGACATCGTGAGGATAATCGTCTATACCACCAACCTTGCCAAGAGCCGGCAGACGCTTGCCGTCCGCGCCGTGCTGGACACGGTGCTGGGCGAAAGCCAGCCGTATCATTTTGTCACGGCATCGCACGACCGAATCTACGGCGAGAAGCAGTTCACGCTGTTCAGCCGCGACCGTTTTTTTTATTCGGGCGACGACAAGACGACCGCGCAGTTCCTTGTTGAGGGCAAGACGATGCAGCCGCCGCAGATGGTTTCGTTTGCCGGCCGCGATACGCTGACGGACGGNCCGTGGTTCCCGGTGATACAGGAGGAGAAGAGTTTCAGCAATATCCGCGCGTACAGCAATTCGGCGGTCGGCATCAACTGGCAGTATTTCAGCGTCGAGCCGGGGGAGACAAGCCACGTCACGTTCTATATCGCCGTCGGCACTGACCGTGAGCCGCCCAAAGGAGCGCAGTTCGTGGATTCGCTCGTGGACGAGTCCCTCGGCGTGTCGTCGGAAGACCCGGACGGCGAGGCTGACCCGGACGTTCCTGAGGTGAGCGAATCCAAGTTCGATCCCGCCTATATCCAGAACCTGATTGACCGCATCAACGCGCTCAATTCGGATTCTCAGTACGTTGACCGTGGGGCTGTCCGCCAGCTGAACGCGGAGCTTGACGCAATCCTTGCCCGCATGAGGCAGTTGAACCGGCAATGAAAAAATCTGCTCTGGCGACCGCGCAGTCGCTGCTCAAACGTCGTGCTTTTTCCAAGGCGATAACCGTCCTTGAGGCATCGGCGGAGAATTATCGCGATAATTTCCTCTATTATCTGACGGCGGGCATTGCGTGCCTGTATATGGGCGATTTCGGCAACGCGGGCAGTTACTTCAACCAGGCGCGCAAGATTCGCACGACCGAGGCGAACCTGCTGCTGGGGCAGGCGGTGCTGTACCTGCGCCGCGGGGACACGGAACGGGCGATTCAGTATTACCTTGACGTGCTCGACCGTGAGCCAGAGAACAAGATCGCCAAGTCCGCCATGGAATTTATCCGCGAGCAGGGCAATTACGAGACGATCTGCGATTGGGTGGACAGCGGAAAAATCCAGCGTTTTTATCCGCCGCTCGGCGTGAACCCTGCGACGGTCACGCGCGTCGTGCTTTCGCTGCTGGCGGGCGTGTTCATCGGCATGTGCATCGTCCATGGCATCAGCCTGCGGCATTTTGTGCCGTCNGGCGACCGGTACGACCTGACCCGGTTTGCGCTTTCGTATGACGACTTGAAGAACCTGCATGAGAAAGATGCGACGGGGAGCGTGTACCGCTATATCCTGAGCGACGCGGAGTTGCAGGCGGCGCATGACAATGCCCTGCGCTATATCCAGGATTACCGCGACAATGCCGCGCTCGTTGAGATTAACCGTATCCTGCACTCCAACGCGTCCGAGCCGCTGCGCCGTGATGCGGGCGAGTTTATGACGTATCTGGAAGAGCCGACGTTCGACACGCTGACGGACAATTACGGCTACCGGCAGGTTGCTGCCGACCCGGTGNTGTATGTGGGATGCTGGGTGGCATGGGAAGGCAGCGTGAGCAATGCGCGTTTGGACGGCAATGCGTACCACTTTGATTTGCTGGTCGGTTACAAGCCGAACGAGGGCGTGTTCGATGTGGAGGGAAAAGTGCCCGTGGTCTTTCCCGTCGCTCCCGCGCAGCAGATTGACGGCAGCCGCAGCGTGCGCGTGCTTGCGAAGGTCGGCATTGATGACGGCGGGCAGATCATGCTTTTGGGGCGGTCGGTGTATCAGCCGATCGCAAAACGGGGCGAATGACAAAAATATAACGAATTTTTTGCATTTTTTTCGGAAAAATGGGTAAAAATGCAAAATTGACTGCTATATATAGTATGGGGGAGGAAGAAGGTGGTCAAAATGACAGAGACAAAGGCACCGGCAGATATGCCGGAAAAACTGAAGGCACTGGAAGCCGCGCGCTTGCAGATTGAGAAGCAGTTCGGGGCAGGCTCGCTGATGAAGCTGGGGACGCAGGCGGATACGACGTCGGTTGATGTCGTGCCGTCGGGGTCTATCCTGCTGGACGAGGCGTTGGGTGTCGGCGGGTATCCGCGCGGGCGTATTATCGAAATGTACGGGCCGGAGAGTTCGGGCAAGACGACGCTTGCGCTGCACGCGGTCGCCGAGGCGCAGAAGCTGGGCGGCATTGCGGCATTCGTTGACGCGGAGCACGCGCTCGACCCGGTGTATGCGAAGAATCTGGGCGTGAACATCGACGAGCTGTGGGTGAGTCAGCCGGATACGGGCGAGCAGGCGCTTGAGATTACCGAAAGCCTCGTGCGTTCCGGCGCGGTGGACATCATCGTGGTGGATTCTGTCGCCGCGCTCACGCCGCAAAAGGAAATCGAAGGCGACATGGGCGAGGCGCAGATGGGCTTGCAGGCGCGCCTGATGAGCCAGGCTTTGCGCAAGTTGACTGCAATCGTGGGCAAGTCGAAATGTATCATCGTCTTCATCAACCAAATCCGCATGAAAATCGGCGTGATGTTCGGGAATCCGGAGACGACGACGGGCGGCAACGCGCTCAAATTCTATTCGTCCGTGCGTCTGGAAATCCGCCGTATTGAGTCGATTGACGGAAAGGGCGAGGAGGATGCCGTGGGAAACCGCGTGCGCGTCAAGGTCGTCAAGAACAAGGTCGCGCCGCCGTTCCGTAAGGTGGAGCTGGATATTTATTTTGGCAAGGGCGTGAGCGCGACGGCCTCGCTGTTGGACAGCGCCGTCAAGCACGGCATGATTGACAAGCGTGGCGCATGGTATACCCGTGGCGAAGAGAAAGTGGGGCAGGGCAAAGAGAATGCAATCAACTTCCTTGCGCAGAATCCCGATTACGCGCATACGCTGGAAGTGCAGCTGCGCAGCGAACTGTTCCCCGGTCAGGTGCTGAAAAACAAGGAAGGCGTGCCGGTCTATCCCGAACAGGAGAAAGCAGTCAAAGCCGCCGCAAAAGCGGCGAAGGACGCGAAGCCTGCCGCCGATTCAGCCGTGACCGTTACGCCCGCCGGCACTGCCGCCACAAAGGCGGAGNGNACTGCTGCTGGCGTGAGCGCGAAGGACGCATTGTTCTAAGGGCGGGCGATGACTTTTGTCGCGATCGGGCTTGGATCGAATAGGTCGTGGCAGGGCATGACGAGCGTCGAGCTGCTCGTGCAGGCAGTTCGTGCGCTCGGCGCGGTTCTGCACGGCATATCGTGTTCGTCGGTATACCGGACGCGCCCGATGTACGTGGAGGCGCAGGACGATTTTTTCAATATGGTCGTGACGGGCTTTGCGGACGATGCGCTTTCGCCCCATGGCCTGTTGGTTTGTACGCAGCGCATTGAGTCGTCGCTTGGTCGGAACAGGGCGGCGGAATACAGGAACGGCCCGCGCTCCATGGACATTGACATTGAGCTGTTCGGCACACGGCGCGTGTACGCCGCTGATTTGGAGATTCCCCATCCGCGCATTGCCGAGCGCGCGTTTGTTTTGGTTCCATTGTTGGAGATTTTGGCCGGTTCTGCCGATACTATAGAGAGCGCACCGTATGCACGGATGCTGGATGCGTGTGGCAGTGCCGGAGTTGAGAAATACCTTGACGCTGAGAAATTCGTACTATCGGTAGAGGCAAAGGGGAACGACTGTGGAAGAGCAGGTGCAGACAGTTCAGACGGANACAGCAGGGAGCGCAGTAAAGACGGACGTGCGCCATCGCTATACGGCGGGTGAATTTGAAGGACCGCTCGATTTGCTCCTCGCGCTGATTCGCGACAATAAAATCAACATCTATGACATTCCGATTGCGGAGATTACCGAGCAGTTTTTGGAGTACCTCGATTATGCCGCCACCATTGACTTGGGCGATTTGTCCGAATTCTATAAAATGGCGGCGCAGCTCCTGCGGNTTAAGAGCAATATGATGCTTCCCGTGGAGGTTGCCGAAAACCTTGACTTTGACGATCCGCGCGAGGAACTGGTCGAAAAGCTGATTGAGTACCAGAAATTCAAGAAGCTTTCTGCGCTGATGGAAGAAAAAGAGGACGAGAACGAGTGGAGTTTTGAGCGCAAGAAAATCCAGCGTGTGCTGCCGTTTGATGAGGCAGGTTTGTGGGAGCGCATTGACACCTGGGATTTGTTGCAGCAGATGCAGAAGATTTTTAAGGCGATGATCAGCGCGTATTCGGACGCAAAAATCCTCGATATGTATGAGGAAGTGAGCGTGAATGAGAAAATCACGCTGATGAACGAGTTCCTGGACAAAAAGGGCGAATGTATGTTCACTGACTTGATTATCCGCAAGGGGAATGCGCTGGATGTCATCTGCGCGTTCATGGCGTTGCTTGAGGCCGTCAAATTCAAGCTTGCGACCATCCTGCAAAACCGGATGTTCGGCGACATAAAGATTTGCAAGTATCAGGCGGCGTGAGCGTATGAAACTGAGCCTTGAGAAGGAGACGGCACTGGTCGAGACGGTGCTGTTTCTGGAAAGCGAACCGATCAGCGCCGATGGCATTGCGGGCATATCCCAGCTGGCGCGGGATGTCGTGGAAAAATGCCTGGACGCGCTTCGGGAAAAATATGCGGGCGAGGACAGCGGCATTGAGCTTGCCATGATTACCGGCGGCTGGACGCTCGTCCCCAAGAAAGAATTCTGGGACGCGCTCAAGGAGCGGTACGGCAATAAGAATGAGGGGCGGCTTTCGCGGTCGGCGATGGAAGTGCTTTCGATTATTGCCTATAAGCAGCCGATTACGCGGGCGGAAATTGAGGCGTTGCGCGGCGTTTCCCCCGACAATATGATACGGTTGCTCACGGAACGGCAGCTGGTCAAGGAAGTGGGCAAAAAAGATGCGCCCGGTCGCCCGACGCTGTTCGGCACGACCAAAGAATTCCTGAAATTCTTCCATTTGAATTCAATCGCCGATTTGCCGCAGCTGGACGACATCGAAAACGAACGCTTCGAGCTTGCCCGCTAGCCGTTATTTCTGTTTTAGTGCGATTTCCGCTTCGCTTTTCCGCAGGTATGCCGGTCCATCGTAGTCGGCGAGTGGCGGATCTTTTCTGGCAATCATGTCTTCGGCAAGCACGAAGAGTGCGTCGGTGGCTGGCGGTGCGTTGAGGCAGCGCAGGTCGAGCGTCGGTGCGAGCGGTTGCAGCATTTCGGCAAACTGCCCGGCATTCGCCCCTGCAACGGTCACCCGTTCTTCCAGGTCAAGCTGTTTGAGCACGGATTCGGGCTGCGTGTCGGCAGGCGGCATACAGCACTTGCCGTTGCGGTAGACTGCCGCAAAGAACTGGTCTTTTTTCGCGTCAATGACGGATATGACTGCTCCGGGAATGCCTGCGAAAGGGGAGGCGTACACGTCGAGCGTGGGAACGGCGTACAGCGGGATGTGATGGCTCAGCTGGAGCGCTTTGAGCGCGGCAAATCCGAGCCGCAGCCCGGTGAACGTGCCCGGTCCTTTGCAGATTGCCGTATAGTCCAAGTCTGCCGCAGTCAAGCCGAGCTGCGCGAGCGTCCAGTCAATGGCGGGCAGGATTTTTTCGGACTGCTTCATCGCCATGTCGAGCACGACGGTCACGCTGTCGGTATNTTTTTTTGCCGCAATCGTCATCGTGCGCGACGCGGAGTCTATTGCCAGCGCGCGCATCACAACGCTCCATACGGCCAGTTTTCGAGCGTAACCGTGCGCGACCCGTCGTCGTTCGGGGTGATCCGCAGGACGATCGTCTTTTGCGGAAGTTCGTCCATGATTTTTTCGCTCCATTCAATGAGGGTCACGCCGCGCCCGTACAGCATATCTTCTGCGCCTAAATTGACGAAATCGTCGCCGCCCTCCAGACGGTACACGTCCATGTGATACAGTGGCATGATGCCCTCATACTCGCTGATCAGGCAGAATGTGGGGCTGGTAATCGTATCCTGTACGCCGAGTGCCTGCGCAATGCCTTTGGTTATCGTCGTCTTTCCCGCTCCGAGCGTACCCTGGAGCGCGATGATGTCGCCTTTTTGTAGTTTTGCGCCGATGTGCTGTCCGAGCGCAATGGTTTCGGCTTCGGTTTTGGCACTGAACGTCACGGCAATGAGCCTTGCTTGTCCATTTCCGTGATAAATGCCTTCAAGCCCGTGCGGACAGGAATCATGGGGTAGTCGATGTCGGCATCTTTTGGCACTTCGACGGTCAGTTCTTTTACGCCAAGCGGGTTGGTCTCAATGATGAATGATATGGGTACTTGCACCGTCTTGTTGACGATTTCTATAACGGCGATTGCAGTATAGTTTTGCCGATAATATAAGCCAAAGTCTTCCCGATTCACTGACTGTAATGCAAGCACTTTCATACTATATTATTATACTCCAATTATAATCGCCCGGTCAAGATGTCTGTCAGTCATAGCCACAGGCGGTCGCTTGAATTCTGTTCACGGTCTCCGTGCTGATATCAACGAATTTGATGTGCAGCAGGAATTTCCCGTCGTCCTGCCTGCGCGTGGTNCGCAGGATTATCCCGGTGGCGGCATCTTCGTCGCGGTGGTTGAATCGGCCTTTTACGTAGATGTATTGCTCCGCCTTGATCGGGATGGTGACCAGCAGACGACATCCGCCCGTGGAGACATCGAACAGCATNCCATTGTGCANNGTGTCGGACGGCTTGTACGTGACGGTCTCGTGCTTGCCTTCGCCGGTCTTGCTGACGGTTACCGAGGCGAATTTGCATTCCTGTTGCATTTCAATGCGCTCATTCTGCCGTTTTTGCAGCGGCGAAATTTGGTCGGAATGCATGACGATCATCTGTTCCTGCCGCTGCTTCCCCAGTTGATAGCGTATGACGCGGGTGTCCATCAGGTACGGCGTGCCGTTTGCCTGCTCAAAAATGAACGTGACTTTTGACAGTGACGGCGGTTTTTCGCCNCGCTCGCTCATTGCCGCNGGAATGTCCAGCGTGATGGAATCCATTTGTTTTTCGACGAGCATCAGTTTGTAGTGNACGCCTTGCGATGCAGTGTAGGTGAGCCGTGTGCCCACGCTGATTTTGCGCGATGACGTCACGCTGTCAGGCGGCACATACGTGTGGCGGATTTTGGTGCGCAACGAGAAAAGCACGGTCTTGCCGTCCTCATCGTTTTTTGACTTTAGNTCCAGGAATTCTTCCCGCAGGCACTGTTCGAGCATCGTCAGGTCGAGCAGCAGGTATTTGATGTTCACGGAGGGAATCGCCTTGCAGAGTTTTGACAGCATGGCGTGTTCCTTTTTGGTGAGCGCGCACTGCTTGGCAATGGCGGATATGTCTTTTGCGGTCGTGGGACGGCGGCGCTGTTTCTCAAGGTACTGCGGCGAATTGAAATAATTGTGGATTATCCGGGAAATCAGATAGATGACAGCGAGCGTCGCGAACACGACGACGATAATCGCAATGACGAGAAACATATTTAATTGTGCCCGTGCCAGTAACGGTGAACCGCTGCCATCCATTGTGTGCTATCCTTATGATGCGATTGCGTCTGCCAGGGCNGTCAGCCGCGGGCTGATTTCATATTCTGCCAGATCGCCGATTAGGACGTTGTCCTTGTCTTCCAGCGCCTGCCGGAAGTTATTTAAAATATCGGAAAATTCTGCGAAAAATTCAGAGACAGATTTGCCTGCTATGCTCAATTTTTCAAAGACTGAGGGAAACAGCGCGGCGAGNGAGGCCGTGTGACACACGCTGTCCACCAGATCCGCCANCTGAGAGATAATGGCATTGGCATCTTTGTCCTTGCCGCTCTGCAACTGCACGGGAATCTGCTCCAGTTTTGCGGCGATCACGCGGCTGGTTTCTGCTTCTGCCGCAAATGCCGNTTTTATNTCGTCTTCGGACACGACGGTCACGTCGATCGNCGTGTCGTCGGCAAGGGGCGTTTGTGCGGCGGCATCGAATGCGTCCGCACTGATGNTCGTGCCGTTGAGCGTAATGCCAATGGTGGTGGCGTTGTTCTGTGCGAATGCCGTCTCAAGGCCGCGCAGGACATCGCCCACGGTTCTTTCGTCTTCTAGCGTAATATCTACCGCGTTTCCGTTTACGGTTACGTTCATTGCTGTCCCCTTTGCGTTATTGCTGCCGTCCGCTGTTTATCCAGTTGCTGATTGTATTGGCCTGCCCCTGCAAATTGTTCAGCGTGCCTTCCATCTGCCCGTATTTTGCCTTCAGTTCGGCTTCCTTGCGGTCAATCTGTGTCTCCAGCCGACGGATATTTGATTCTGATGCCGTGATTTTTTGCGCGATGCCACGGTTCTTGTTGGCGATGATGCCTCCCGTNGATACCCATGAGCCAATCTGTTTGTCAAGCGCCACGCCGATGCCGGAGTCCATGATCAGGTCGCCGTCTTTGTCATAGCCGAAGATGTTCTTGATGTCCTCAAGGTTGTTCTCAAGGCTTGCGTCCAGTTTTTTTTCGTCGATTTCCAGATAGCCGCGCAGCTGGCTCGCCGTGTAGCCGAGGCTGTTTCCTGCCGCGCGCGTTGAAATGCCGATCTGCGAAAGCATCGTAATCGGCGCGTTTTCTGCCCAGCGGTAGTTTGCCGCGACGATTGCCTGCATCTGCGCCTTGTTCTGCGTAAGCGAGTAGTCGCCCTGGAACATTCCCAGCCGTTCGGTCGCCGCGTCGCTTTCTTCGGGCGAAAGATAATCAAGCTCGCTGATGACTTCCGGCTTGTTCGTGCTCAGAATGTTCATTTCCGCAATGACTTGGTTGTACGTTCCCACAAAATTGATGAGCGCGTCTTTTGCCGCTTCCTTGTCCGCCGCAATCGTCACCGTCTCCGTTTTTTCCGTGGGACGATGGATATTCAGCGTCACGTGCGGCACAACGTCGTCAATCGTGTTGGTCGGCCGGGATATGGTGATGCCTTCGTACTTGATTTTTGCGTCGCCGGCGACGCTGACTGCGTGTACGGGCTGGTAGCCGCCGTTTTTTTTCTCCTCGAACACGGTAAAGGACGACAGGTTGATTGCCGTGCCCGTGTTGCGGTTGCGCACCACGATGCTGTCGATGCCGGGGTAATCGCTGAGCGCGAGCGAGACATGGCGTTCGTTCGTGTCCGCGTCAAGCGCAAACGCATCGGTGTCGATTTTTGTTTCTGCGCCGTCCGCCGTGCGCACGTAAAAATCTGCCGCGTCCGTGATCGGTACGAGCGGCTCGCTCGGTACGGGCGGGAGAGTTGTTTCGCTCGGATTGTTTTGGATAATGATTTCTTCGTAGCGTGCGTTGCCGGCATCGGGAAGCTCCGGGCGTATGGCAAGCTGCTCGTTGATTGCCGCCGTCATGTCCTCTACGCTTTCCAGCGAAAACGTGAAGGCGAGGTGTGCGCCGTCGTTCGCGGCGTTTTCGGGAACGGAAAGCAGGAAGCCCGNGCGCGGCGGCACGGTGATGGAGTCTTCGCGCAAGGCGACCGTTTCCGCGCTCATTGCGGGCATACCCGCTTGCTCAACGTCCGGCAGGACCGCTTCCTGCGGCGGGTCTGCGAACGCCGCTTTTTCCGTGCCGAATTCCGTCATGTTGTCCATGGCTTTTTCGATGATGCCGTTNGCGAGCGCATAGGAGAGGGCTGCGTCCTTAAAGACGAGGCTGCTTTCTTCGCCCGTTTTGAGCGATTCGATGAGGAGTGCCTGCTTGTTCCCGGTCACGCCGACGGTAGATGCCTTGATGATGTTGTTTCCGCGCCGGTTGAGTGACGTGATGAAGTCCTGGAGTTTTCCGCCTTTCCAGTTGAATGAGACGGTCTTGTCAGCGACCTGAAAGGTATAGGTTCCCTGCGGAACGGTCGCATTTTTTTCTAACTCCGCAGACAGAAAGCGGTCGGTCGTTGCCGGCTTGATGACATCGATTTTTATCTGGCCAAACGTCGCCTCTCGCCCTGCGTCCGCCGTGAACGCCTGCTCATTTGACGACGAGGCGAGTTTGTTGTTGAACGGGTTGTCGAACGAATAAAGAGCCTTCGTGCTTTCCCGAAGTTCAGACATTTTCTGGTTGACTCCCCGCCAAGCACTTTGCTGCTCTTTATACCGGTCAAGCGTCTCCTGCTCCCGTTCAAGAGGAATCCGCTCTTTTTTCATCAGCGCGTCAATATAGTCATTCGTCTTATATTTGTTGCTGACACCGGGTATGCTGATTTCTGCCATAGTATTTCCCTGCCGCCCTGAGAAACATGCCGGAATCCGCTGATGACTAAATCATCTCATCGAACAACAGTCCGATTGCCTTTCTGATTCTGACTTTCAGTTTCTGTATGTCAGTTGACGGAATCTCCTTGATAACCTGATCGGTAGAAGGATCTACTATACGTACTATCACTTGGTTCAGTTCTTGGTTAACGTTGAACTGAACTTTGCGACCCATCACTACGTCCGAAAGCTTTTGCAACTGGCGGACATCTTCTTGAACTTGGGCAATATTGTCGGTAATGTTCTGAACCACTGTCGCCGCGTCTGCCATGGGCATTTGCGCCGGCTGAATCGGTGCGTGTGCCTTGTAGGCGTTTGCGGCGGAGTAACGGCCATCCATTGCCATTTGTTGCCCGAGTGAACTGATATTCATAGGGCTTTCCTCCTGAAAAAAAGGGGAGTGGGGGCGCACCCATTCCCCTTTCGTGTCATTCCTGTCGAAAAGATGACATCCAGTAATCTCTTGGCAGGAAAATTGGCTCGCTTTATCTCATCAATGCAAGAACATTCTGAGACTGGCTGTTCGCCTGTGCCAACATTGCAGTGCCAGACTGTGTAAGAATCTGGTTTTTCGTGTACTCGACCATTTCAGAAGCCATGTCCACATCACGGATGCGTGATTCTGCTGCCTGAAGGTTTTCGGCAGCGACTCCCACACCCTGCGCGGCAGTCTCGAAGCGGTTCTGGTACGCGCCCAAATCCGCACGCTGTTTTGAGACCGTCAAAAGAGCGTTGTCAATGGTCGCGATAGCCGCGTTCGCAGTGTCCGGCGTGGCGATACCGATCTGCTCGTCGTTGCCCTGCGCTCCTTTGAGTCCCAGTGCCTGAGCAGTCATGGTGCCGATATATACACGTACATTCTGGTCAACGTTTGCGCCGACCTGGAACTGCATAATGCGTCCCGTGGCGGCATCCTGCGCGAAAGCACCCGTGAGCATATTCATGCCGTTGAACTGAGCCTGTGAAGCCACGCGGTCTACTTCTGCCACGAGCTGGCTCACTTCCACCTGAATCTGCATGCGGTCTTCGTCAGAATAGATACCGTTCGCTGACTGAACGGCAAGCTCGCGGACGCGCTGAAGAATATCGGTAGTTTCCTGCAAATAGCCTTCAGTTGACTGGATGAACGAAACACCGTTCTGGATGTTCCTGTTCGCCTGGTTCAAACCGCGGATCTGGCTGCGCATCTTTTCAGATACTGCCAGTCCCGATGCGTCGTCGCTCGCTTTGTTGATGCGCTGACCTGAGCTGAGTTTTTCGATGTTTCCCATCAGCTGGTCATTTGAGATGCCCAGCGTGCGGTTCGCATACAAAGAACTCATATTGTGATTAATAATCATAATGTGCCCTCCATGATTATAAGCATACAGCTTCGTGCTGTACCCCCTGTTCCGTGTGGGTTGCCTGCGGTTTTTGCGCCCCCGCAGGCAATTTTAGCCCCTGCGACAGGAACCGTTGCTCGCATCGTCATATCACAGACATCGAACAACTGTCTCCGTCGTCACAGAACCATGGACGGCATTTTTCAAAGAACAAAGGACGCTGCCAAAAACGCGCCTGATATGAGGGAATGCGGGATTTCCTGCATTCCCTCATATAGTTTAGCACACTATCTCAGTAATGACAAGACATTCTGGGACTGCATGTTCGCCTGTGCGAGCATAGCCGTGCCTGCCTGCGTGAGCACCTGATTCTTGACGAATTCGACCATTTCCGCCGCCATGTCGGTGTCGCGGATGCGGGATTCGGAAGCCTGCAAGTTTTCTGCGGCGATGTTCAGTCCCTTCACGGCATATTCCATTCTGTTCTGGTAGCCGCCGAGGTCTGCGCGCTGTTTGTTGATCTTGGTGAGGGCATCGTCAATCGTTCCGATGGCTTTGTTCGCCGAGTCGGGATCTGCGATGGTCAGCACCGATTCGTCCTGCAACGAGCGGATTCCCAGTGCCTGTGCGGTCATCGTGCCGATGAACACCTGCATGCGCTGATCCATGTTCGCGCCGATGTGGAACCACATTGAGGCGGTGACCGTATTGTCGCCGTTCTGCCGTGCGAAGCGTCCGGTCAGCATGTTCATGCCGTTGAACTGAGCCTGCGAGGCAATGCGGTCCGCTTCTGCCACGAGCTGGCTCACTTCCACCTGAATCTGCATGCGGTCCTCATCAGAATAGATGCCGTTCGCTGCCTGGACGGCAAGCTCGCGGATACGCTGGATGATGTCGGTCGTCTCCTGCAAGTAACCTTCCGTCACCTGAATGAAACTGATGCCGTTCTCCGCGTTCCTTGAAGCCTGATTCAGGCCGCGGATCTGGGAGCGCATTTTCTCAGATACGGCAAGACCAGATGCGTCGTCGCCCGCGCGGTTGATAGACATTCCTGACGAAAGCTTTTCCATGTCCTTGGTGAGACCCATGTTTGTGACACCGAGCTGACGGCTGGCGTACAATGCGGACATATTGTGATTGATGACCATAGTGTTCCTCCGTGGTACTATGCGTATGATCCGACAAATCCTTTTGTCGGAGGTGCAAAAGGAAATTTCTGCATTGCAAGGCTACATCCATTCCCTTTTACGGTGACAAACCTGACGAACACGCTTCAACGAAGTTTCGCTAGTCATGGCTTATCAGTATTATTATCGGCAGGACTTGATAAGAACTTTACCTTAATTTTGAAAAAAAAAATGATTTTTTGTTTGGCATCAACCCAGCGCACTGTTTTGGGCAAGGTCGGCGAGGATGGCGGCAATGCCGCGCGCTGCCTTGCCGCGATGCGAGATACGGTTTTTCTCTTCCGCGCTGATTTGGGCGGCGGTCTTTCCGTATGCGGGCAGGAATACGATGGGGTCGTAGCCGAATCCGCCCGTGCCTGCGGCATCTTCCGCGCGCGCGATGATTTCTCCGTAAAGGTATTCCTCGCAGGTATAGAATTTGAGCGCGTCGGTGACCAAAACCATTGCGCACGTGTAGTGGCAGCGGCGGTCATCGCTGCCCGTGGCGTTCACCTGCTCGATGAGCAGGCGGTTCTGTTCTTCCTGCGGAATTTTCCTGCCGTCATGGTAGCCTTTGGGGTGTTTTGCGCCCGCATAGCGTGACGTGTAGATGCCGGGAATTCCGTTCAGGCAGTCCACGCACAGACCGGAGTCGTCGGCGATGACAGACGCGCGCACGATGTCCCACAGTGCGCGCGCCTTTATCAGGCTGTTTTCCACGAACGAATCGCCGCTCTCGTCGGGGTCAAAGTCGTCAATGCCTTCGTCCGCGGGAATGACGATACGATAGTCCGGCAGGATTTCCTGCATTTCTCTCTGCTTGTGCTTGTTTCCGGTCGCCAAATACAATTTCATGGAAAAATAATAGCAAAATCGCCGCGTTCTGTCATCAGCTTTCCTCGTCGGTCGGTTCTTTTTCCGCATCGTCCTTTTTGTCTGTCAGAAACGGATTGCGGTTTCTGACTGCCCGGCTGATGTAAAAGCTGACCTTGCGCGGCTTCATGCCGATTTCTTTGGCGATGCTTTCGTTTGTCGGCGACAGCACGTAGCGGTGGGCGAGCAGTTCGTTCTGCCGGATCCAGTTTTCGGTCTGTTTCTGGTATTTTTGCTGCACTTTCTCAAAGCGCGCCGTGCCTTCCTGCAACCGGCTCAGCTCGTCCATGTATTTCCGGTGATAATAGAATGCGTTGTCCCTGCGCCGGATGACGCGCTCGCGCCGTGTGACTTTAGCGTCGCTNTGCTTTCTGAGGCTGCGCACGAGCGATTCCAGTTCTTCCACGTCGATGTCCAAAAAACGGCTGACATTTTTCAGGATCGTTCCGTCCACGTTATGGCAATGTTTGAGCGTCAGCACAAGCGCGGTGGTTTTTGCCGAGGCTCGCTGCTTGAAAGTCGTGAATTTCCGTGCGATGATTGCCGGTTTTTCGTCGTCTGCGGCATTTTCTGCCGTTTCATATTTATGCACTTCCTCGTCGTATTGGGTTTGGAGTGCCGTGCAGGTAATCGTTTCTCCCACGACATCCGTCAACTGCCTCCTGTGCCAGCCGAAATATGCGATTTTGAGCCGTCCGTGAAGGTATGTGCTGAATTTCGCTTTTTGAGGAACGAAATCGGTGATGGCGTGTTCGAATTTTTCCAGCAGCGACAGCAGGAAGTCGCTCTTTTCATCCTCGTCCAGAAGCGCAAGCCCATAGTTGCTTGGATTGCAATAGATGTCTTCCCAGATGCGATATGCGCCTTCTTTTTTACTCATCGCTCCTTCTGCGACTAGACCCGGAATCTGTTCGATGTCGATATGTGTCATATAAGCCTCCGTTTTTTCCTATGCAAAAACCGTGCCAACATACAAACCNTAAAAAACGGGGCGTTTTTTGCGAAATCCAACAATATCCGACAAAATCTGACGAAACCTTACGGAAATCTGACGAAAACATACTGTTTCTGACAAAAACATACTGAAATCTTGCCGAATCTGACGGCATCTGACTAAATCATACTATTGTCCAACAGAATCTGACAAAATCTTACGAGCATCCGTCAAATTCTGACCGAATCTTACCAAAACCTGACTAAATCATACTGAAATCTGACAATATCTTGCAAAATCATACGAAATCTTACGACGGTCTTTTTTCAAAAATGCAAAAAAAATCCGCAGCGGCAATGTGCTGCGGATAAAACAAAGTATGAGCTGAAATCGAAATTACAAGACTTTCGCAAAGGCTTTTTTTATTTCGGGGATAATGGTTTCCAACGTGCCTTCGATGCTCAAGCCTGCGGCATTTTTGTGTCCGCCGCCGCCAAACTTTGCGGCAATCGCGCTGACATCCACGGCATCGCGGGAACGGAAGCCTGCCGTACAGGTATGTTCGGTCTCTTGCCGCAAAAACACGACCGCTTCTACGCCGTCACAGGCAAGCAGCAGCGAATAGAGCGCGTCATTGTCCCTGCCTTCCTGCCCNTATTTGCGGGTGTCCTCCATTGTCTCATAGGTGATGACCAGTTTGTTATTGTAGCAGCGTTCGGCGCGACCGAGCATGACACCTAAGAGTTTGCGGGTGGCGAATGCTTTGCCGCCAGTCATGCGCTCATAAATCTGCCGTGGATTAGCACCGGCCGCCACAAGCCGCGCCGCCGCCATGAACACTTCTGCCGCATCTTCTTTCAGGAAGCGNAAATATCCCGTGTCTGTCGCAAGCCCGAAAAAGAGCATTTCGGCAACATCATTGGGCGGCTGTCCGACCAGTTTTTCATATAATTGTTGCACGAGTACGGCGGTCGCCGGAGATGTCGCATCAATAATGCAGTTTTCGGTGACACTTGCGGTTTTGTGGTGATCAATGATGAACGTGTCCAGACCGCCTAAGTCGCCGTCAATATCGCCCAACCGCACGGTTTCTGAGCAGTCCAGCATAATCACGCCTGTTTTTTTGCGCTCCGGCTCGGACAAGAATGTCGGCACATTGGTAAACAAATCCGCCTTGTCTTTTATTTCCGCCCGCTTGAACGATCCTGCGTTCAGCAGTTGGTAGGATTGTTTTTTTGCGTCAAGCAACGCTCCCATACTCAGGCAGCTGTACACGCAGTCGCCATCGGGTTCTTTGTGTCCGATGATGTAAAAAAAATCATGTGCGGCAAGAAACGCGCTGAATGCGGCTGCCTGTTCATCTGTAATAATCTGCATAGATACTCCGATAGCATAAAAAAGAGCCGCCATAACGGCAGCCCTTGTATGCGCCAGTTTTTACGGACAATCAGTAGATGATTTCGAGCGTGTCTTTGTCCGCGTCTTCAATGACGACGTTGCTGTCGGCAACACCCCATGCGCTGTTCGCACGGGAAGTCGGCATGGTCAAGATAACGTGATCAAACGAATCGTCCCTGCTGACGACGGTCATATACGGCTGCATACCTTTCGGCAGTTGCCTGAAATACAGCTTTGACGGAGCGTCCTTGTACCATTTTTTCGGAATGGTGACGGTTCCCACATCGCCATGACCTTTTGCATACAGCACCACATAAGCTTGCCGGTGGTCGAGTACTTTGTACACGGTCACGTTGTGGTAACTGACTTTCGCTTCCTGAAACTCATATTTATGTTCCTGCTCCACGGCAGAAACCATACCCAACGTAACGGTGAGCAACAGCGCGACAACAATACCCCATTTTTTCATAGACATCTCCTTGACTACAGCAATGCCAGCATAATTGCTTTTATCGTATGCTTGCGGTTTTCCGCTTCATCCCACACCTTGCTTGCGGGGCTTTCAAAGACGGATTCGGTGACCTCTTCGCCCAAGACGGCAGGCAGACAGTGCATAAAAATCGTCTCTTTTTTGCCCGTCTCCGCCATCAGTGCGGGATTCACCTGATACGGTGAAAGCAGCCTGGTTCTCTCGGTCTTCAGTTGTTCTTCGCCCATTGAGACCCACACATCAGTATACAAGCAATCCGCACCTTTTACAACTGATTTTTCGTCAGAAATGGTAATTTTTGCGCCACTTTTTTTCGCCCAGCCCAGGCAGGAATCGACGATTTCTTTGGGAGGGAACAATTCCTTGGGGCTGTAGACTGAAAAATGGATGCCGAGTTTCGCGCTGATGAGCATGAGCGACCGCGCCACGTTGTTGCGTCCGTCCCCGCAGAATACCCAATGCAGCCCGGCAAGCGTTCCGAAATTTTCCTTGAGCGTCATGATGTCGGCGAGTGCCTGCGTCGGGTGGAATTCGTCGGTCAGCCCGTTGATAACGGGTACGCCCGCATATTGCGCCAGCTGTTCGGCATGCTCCTGCTTGAAGCCGCGGAATTCAATCGCGCTGAACATCCTTCCCAAAACGCGCGCCGTGTCCTTGACGCTTTCTTTTGCGCCCAGCTGGATGTCTGCCGTGGACATGAACACGGGATGCCCGCCTTCCTCGCCGAACGCGGTTTCGAACGACGAGCGGGTGCGCGTGGACCGTTTCTCAAAAATGAGCGCGATGGTCTTGCCCAAAAAACGCTGGTGGATTTCACCCGCGCGCGCCTGTTTTTTGACCAGTTCCGCATACGCAAGGAACTGCAAGATCTCGTCCGGCTCGTAATCTGCCCAGGTGAGCAGTGAGCGTCCCTTGAACGGGGAATCGAACGGCTCTGCTTCTGTCATGACCGCCTCCAAAATAAAGAAGCCAGCCGCTGCCGACTGGCTTGAGTAGGGGCGATAGGACTTGAACCTATGACATACGGAATATGAGTCCGGTGTTCTACCGACTGGACTACGCCCCCAAGTGATAGACTGATGATAGCAAATTCGTGTCGTTGTGTCAAGCCGATTTTTGTAAGTCTGACAGCAGGGCGTTGCGCCCGCGCCCTGCGCGTGCGCCGGGCTATCCGCGGTTCCGCTTTCGCTTCATTCTTCCGCTGCGCTCCAGAACGCTTCGCGCCGCTCCTATCCCTAACGCGTTTCCGTCATAAAAACTCCCGCCGTTGGCGGTTGCCTACCGCAGTGCCGCGCCCGCAATCAGGCTTTGNGCNTAGGTTATGAGGACATCCGTCTGCGCGTCGGTGTATGGCGCGACGGTATCATACTGCGCGTCGAGGCAATNCCCGTTCCTGAACGGCGCGAACTGCCAGCTGGCATCGGCAGGGAGCAGGGCTGCCATTGCGGCGATGTCGCTTTTGCGCACGAGCGGCGGTACGAGTACCGTGCGCCATTCGCGGCGGTCGGCGGGAAGCGCGGCAATCAGCCGTGCGGAGGCGGCAAGCCGCTGCGCAATGTCGGGCATACCGCCGTCCTGCGGTTNGACGAGCGCATANCGGTCGGGGGCGGTTTTGATGTCCATCGCGATAAAGTCGGGTANCGTGGCAGGGGTTTCCATGATTGTCCGCAGGCGGTCGGGCAGCGTGCCGTTGGTGTCGAGCTTGATTTTGTAGCCGAGCGATTTTGCTTCGGTAATCAGCGTGGCAAGGTACGGGAACAGGAGCGGCTCTCCGCCGCTGATGACAAAGCCCGTGAGTACGGCTTGCCGTTTTTTCAGGTGGGCGAGTGTCTGTTCCAGCGAGACGAGTTGCCCGGCAGGGGCGTTGTGCAGCACTAAATCGCCGTTATAGCAGTACGGGCAGCGCAAGTTGCAGCCGGTCAAAAAAAGCGNNGCCGCCACGCGTCCGGGAAAATCAACGAGCGTCGTCGGCACGAGCGCGCCGACAGGCTGGGCAAAGGACGATTNCNGTGGCGGGAAGGCGGCTGTCATGGTATCCGTGGCAGGACGGCGCGCTATGAAGCCATTGCGGTGGCGGGCGTGAGGATTGCGTTCAGCTCTTCGACATTGTGCGCGCGCCCGATTTCGTTGTCCTGTGCGTCGTAGAAAATGACCGTGGGCGCGGCGAACACGCCTTTTGCGGCGGCGGATTGCAGNCCTGCCTCGGTGTCCACGTCAATCTTTTCGCCGTCCATCGAGATGTCTGCCATATAGGCTTTGACGGGCGGGCAGTTGGGGCAGGTGCGGCGCAGGAAGAATTCGTACCGACCTGCCACGCCGTGCGTTGTCGCCGGGNCGGGAGCATCTGATTTTTTGCTGTCGCCGCAGGGGGCAGGNTCGGTGACCGACGTTCCAACGGTTGTTTCGTCGCAGACGAACATCTTGCGGTGGTCAAATTCGTCGCGCTTGCCGTTGTTCCAGTTGCGCACGGCGCGGTAGTATCCCACGATGCGTGCGTATACTTCGGTCTGCGTGCCGTGCACGTTGTTGAGTGCGGCCTTCGTCTCAGCGATTTCTGCGTCGATTGCTTCGAGCGTCCGGTGTTTTGCGGTCATTTGTTTCCTCCCNTTTTTCTGCGCTCAGTGTAGCGCGTTATTGNCGTTCTGTAAAGGCTCTGACGCTATGGGTCGCGTTTTTTTGTTCCTGCCTCGCGTCATGGGGCGGGCGCAAGCAATGCTTCCCGCTCCTGTTCCAGTTTCTTGAGTTTTAATTTGAGCTGCTGCTCGCGTTCGGCCTTGCATTTGGGGCATTCAAACTGCTGACCGTTCAGGTAGCCGTGCACCGGGCAGATAGAATAGGTCGGGCTGATAGTGATGTACGGAATGCGGTAGTTGTGCATGATGGTGCGCACCAAATCGCGGCACGCGCGCCAGTCTTTTATCTGCTCGCCCATGAACGTATGGAACACCGTGCCGCCCGTGTATTTGGTCTGCAAGTCCTCCTGCTTATCGAGGGCGTCAAAAATGTCGCTCGTGTAGTCCACGGGAAGCTGCGTGCTGTTCGTGTAATACGGGGCCTGCGTTCCGCTCGTGATGATGCCGGGATAGTTCTGCTTGTCGTGCCGGGCAAGGCGGTAGGACGTGCTTTCCGCCGGGGTCGCCTCAAGGTTGAACAGTTCGCCGGTCTTTTCCTGATAGTCCTGCATCCGCCCGCGCATGTGGTCGAGCACTTCGCAGGCGAACGCGTGTCCTTCGGGCGAAACGATGTCCACGCCCATGAAATTCAGGCAGCACTCGTTCATGCCGCACAGGCCGATCGTGTTGAAATGGTTGTCCAGCTTGTTCAGGTAGCGTTTGGTGTACGGGAACAGCCCGCCGTCAAGCAGTTTCTGGATTACCTTGCGCTTGGTGGAAAGGCTTTGTTTCGCCAAGTCCATCAGGTAGTCGAGCCGCGCGTAGAATTCTGCCTTGTCCTTTGCCAGGTAGCCGATTTGCGGCAGGTTGATGGTCACCACGCCGAGGCTGCCCGTGAATTCGTCCGAGCCGAACAGTCCGCCGCCGCGCTTGCGCAGCTCGCGCTTGTCGAGNCGCAGGCGGCAGCACATGGAGCGCACGTCGTTCGGATTCAGGTCGGAGTTGACGAAATTCTGGAAGTAGGGCGTGCCGTACTGGCTGGTCATCTCGAACAGCAGCCGCGCGTTCTCGCTGTCCCAGTTGAACTGCCTGGTGATGTTGTAGGTGGGAATGGGGTAGCCGAACCCGCGTCCTTCCGCGTCGCCCTCCAGCATGATTTGGATGAACACCTTGTTGATGAGATCCATTTCTTTCTGGCAGTCGCCGTAGGTAAANTCCTGCTCCGTGCCGCCTACGACCGCGCGTTTGTCCTTGAGGTCGTCGGGGCATACCCAGTCCAGCGTGATGTTCGTGAACGGTGCCTGCGAGCCCCAGCGGCTCGGCGTGTTGATGCCGAACACAAAGCTCTGGATGCACTGGCGCACCTGCTTTTCGTCAAGGCTGTCCGCGTGCACGAACGGCGCGAGGTACGTGTCGAACGAGCTGAACGCCTGCGCGCCCGCCCATTCGTTCTGCATGATGCCCAAAAAATTGACCATCTGGTTGACGAGCGTGGAAAGGTGCGCCGCCGGCTGCGAGGAAATTTTCCCGCTCACGCCGCCCAGTCCTTCCTGAATCAGCTGGCGCAGCGACCAGCCCGCGCAGTATCCGCTGAACATCGAAAGATCGTGGATNTGGAACGCGCACGACTGGTGCGCCTCNGCGATTTCGGGCGAATAGATGTTCTTGAGCCAGTAGTTTGCCGTAATCGTCCCGGAATTGTGCAGGATCAGCCCGCCGAGCGAAAAATTGACGTTCGCGTTCTCGTTCACGCGCCAGTCGGTCTGACCGAGATAGCCGTCCATCGTCTTGTTGATGTCGAGCATGAGGCGCTTTGAGTCACGCAGGGCTTCGTGGCGGGCGCGGTACAGGATATATGCCTTCGCAATCTCGACTTCGTTCGCCGCGATCAGCACGTTCTCCACGATGTCCTGNATCTCTTCGATTGCGGGGATGGAATGCGCGCGACGGCCGGCGAGCAGCAGGCGCAGNCGTTCTTCCACGCTGTCGGTAAGGGTTTGCGCCTTGTCGGGATCCGCGCGTTTTTCGACGGCTTCCACCGCCTTGCCGATGGCATTTTCGATTTTCCTGCGGTCATAGGCTTCCAGCGCGCCGTTGCGCTTGACGACCTGCTTGATGAATGCTTGCGTTTCCGATTCGCTGCTCTTTCCCAAAAAACTGCGCCACTCAGGAAAGACCGATTGCTCCGGCTGATAGGTCTGATCACTCACTTTTTTCCCCTTCAAGGCTGTTCACTTCGTTGATGAATTCGTCCAGGTTCTCAAAATGCTTGTAGACGGACGCGAAGCGGATATACGCCACCTTGTCCACCTGCTGCAAGCGTTTGAGCACCAGCTCGCCCAGTTCCGAGGTGAAGATTTCGCGGTTCGCCTTGCCTTTCATGATTGCCTGATCCTCAATGTCGTTGACGATGTTCTCAATCATGCTCGGTGAGACNGGACGCTTTTCCAGCGCGCGCACGATGCCGCGCTCCAGCTTGGTGCGGTCGAACGGCTCGCGGCGTTTGCCGTCGCTCTTGACGACCATGAACGGCTTCTCGTCGATTTTTTCGTAGCTCGTGAAACGGTAGCCGCAGCTGACGCACTCGCGCCTGCGGCGGATCGCTTCTCCGCTTGCCATCGTCCGCGATTCTATCACTTTGTCGTCAAGGCTTCCACAATAGGGACACCGCATCTCCCACCCCAAATTTAGTGTGCTTTTTCGTCACAAAGGCATTATACCGCACTAGATATAATGTCGCAAGGGAAAAACCGTGCATATCGGTGGAATTTACCGACCAGTTTTTGCCGCATGTGCCGTCGTTGGGATCGTCCTGTTACTTTTCTTCTTTCTGGATGGTTATACTAAGAAGAGGTGATTGATGCGTCGGCCGTTTTTTTGCGTGTGCGTGTTCCTTTCTTTGTTGTGCGGGCTTTCTGCCCAGGATAATCCGCTTTCGTTCTCGCTGACATCCGACGGCGCGTATCATCCCAAATCTGCCTATGAGCCGGGCGGCACGCATTTTTCTGCGGTGGAAGGCATCTACCGCAGCGTCAAGGCGCGCGCGCGGCTCGACGCGTCGTATGAAGTGCCGCTTTTGGTGCGGGACAATCCCTTGCAGCGCGGCAATCACCTGACCGTCACCGGTTCGTTCGAATTGTCGCCCGTCTCCGTCCTGCCGCAGGTGAGCGTGCTGTTCTCCCCGGCGGCGATGCTTGAATTCAAGCTGGGCGGCATGGCGGGATCGGGCTGGAATTTGGGTACGTTCTCCGGTGGCATCGCGGAATACGATGAGGCGGCGCAGGAATACCGGACGCTCACGCCGTTCAGCGCCTGGTATCTGTGCGGCTGGGCGAGCGCGACGGTGCAGTTTGACCTTGCCGCGCTCTGGCCGGGCGACTGGCATCACGTCGTCGCGCTGGCGGAATACACGGTCGGCTACGAGTCGATGACGGGGACGGACGCGACGCTGTGGAGCTGGCGCACGGTCCGGGGCATGGCGGACGGCTGGACGTACAAGCAGTATTACGTCATCGGCTACCGTATGCCGCTGCGGCTTTCGATGGTCGCCGTGACGGCAGAGCTGACGGGGCATTTTGACGGCGGCGATTACGGCGCGTTCGACAAGACCTACGACGGCAGCTTCACGGGCGTGACGATTACGCCCACGGTGCAGTTCTCGCTGACGGAAAAGGATGATATCTATGTGGTGGGGAATGTCAGCGCACGGCGCAGTTTCTCAACGCCGCACGAAAGCGAGGATGAGGAGCCGATGCTCGTGAAATCCGGCACGGAATGGTTCCTCGATTTTTTTGCGGTGCGCTGGGTACACCGTTTTTAGGTCAGCTGTTCGAGCGAATACTTCACCAGATTCAGGAACTGGTCTTTGAGGATCGGCGTGACGGTCATGCTCCCTGCCGCGCGGTCGAATTGTGCGCCCGCTTCTTTTACCAGCTCACGGATGCTCGTGGCGGGAATGGGCAGGTGCGAGCCGATCAGTTTGTTCTCCAGCTCAAGGCTGCGGAACCAGAATCCGCCCGCAAAGGCGATGCGCAGGTTTGAAAGCTGACCGTTCTGCGTGTTCGCCAGAAAGACGAACGCCGCCGACATGTCGGTGATGACGTGCGCCGGACCGAGCCGCCTGAACACGGCGACTTCCCATTCCTCAATCGGCACGCGGATTTTGGTGAGCAGGTAGCCTTTCGGCACGCCGCTGAACTGGGTAATCGGGATATAGTCGGTTTTCTGTTCGTTCCGCACTTCAAGGCGCGTGTCCAGCGCGAGCAGGGGAGCGTACAGCGTGTGCTTGTGTCCGGGGTGGCAGATGTTCCCGCCGACCGTGGCGAGGTTTTTTACCTGCGGATTTGCCATGCCGTGCAGGGCTTCGTACAGGACGGACGGCACGTTGTTCCGTCCGATCGCTTCGATGCGCGCGAGCGTGACCGCAGGCCCGAAATCAAAGTGGCGCTCGAATTTGTCGAACGTGCGCAGTTCGGGGACGGCGCGTATGGAAAGCGTTTTTTCCGCGAGCTCGCCCATTGCCGTGCAGCCGCCGACGATGCGCAGTGCGGAAATCGTTTTGAGCTGATAGAATACTTCGTCCAGGTTGTTTGCGTAAAAAATCGTCTTGTCAGAGGCCATTTTTCCGTCCTTCGCGCCGGTGCTTGTTCGCGGTCGCGTAGAGTACGCCGTTGATAAACGCGTCCTGGTCGGTGCATGAGCACATCTGCGCGTCGGCGAGTTCGTTCAGTTCGTCTGTCGAGGGACGGTAGACGCGGCTCAGCAGGCTATGCACGCTGAAATATTTTGCCGCGCTACAGTAGCCGCACGGATGCACGTCTGCCTGCTCGAACCCTGCCGCAATGTCGGCGTATTCCGGCGATTTTGAGAAATGCTCCAGCGTGACGACCGACGCGCCGCGCACGATGCCGGCGGGAATGAGGCAGGACGGAATNGGCTCGCCGTCGAGCAGGACCGTGCAGAATCCGCNGCGGCCTTTGCCGCAGCCGTTNTTGACGGANAACAGTTTCTGCTTGCGCAGCGCGTCGAGCAGCGAATCTTCGCTCTGAATGTCCATGACGACTTTTTNTTCGTTCAGTGTTATCGGTANTTTCATGCNTCATCTCCCTGTGTGCCGCGNGTCTCTGATGNCGGCGGCGCTTTCTCCGCGTCCTTGTCCGCAGGATTCGTGGCTGATTCGCCCTGTTTTGCCGCCGCTTTTTCCTGTGCCGCGGCGGCGGTTTTCTCGGCAAAGAGCTGCTGGGCTTTTTTGGTCAGCTTGTAGAGCGTGTCACTCTGCAACGGGAGGCGCGTCAGCGTGATGGCGAGTGCCTGTGAGAGCGCGGCGGTAATGGCCGCGGGAAGGACGGCGTAGGCAAGGTCGCTGATTTGCTTCGGCTCGCTGCCGCTCTGCACGAACTGCACGCGGATCTGCGCGCACCGCATCGTGTCGTTCTCCATCAGCTCGCGCAGTATCTGCTGAATGGAGGACTTTATCGTGGATTCGGCTGCCCGCGCGTGCAGGATTTTCCCGCCGTCCACGACCATCCAGATGCCGCGGATATGCTCGCGGTAGGTGCTTGGATCAAGCTCGACTTCCACCACGCAGGCGGCGAATGCGTTCGTCTGGTACGGCACGCCCGAAAAACGCTCTTTGTCCCACAGTTTTTTCTTTGACGGGGCGACGGTCTTCCTGACGGTGAGCGGGAGCGTCGCGCTGTCTTTTTTCCGGCGGATTGTCTCGCACGCGCCGCGCAGCAGGTGCGTCATGATGCTGATGTTGCTGTGCATCGTGTCGGGCGATTCCGGCTCTTTGTCCGGCTCAAAATCAGAATTCAGGACGATACGGTTCTTGTCGGTGCCGAGCGTGTCGGCGGCAATGGTCTTCCAGATTTCCCGCACCGAATGCGAGGGAGGGAACGCGTGGATGTGCAGCGTGCCGTCCGTCTCCAGCGTCACTTCCAGCGACGGGCTTGCCTTGATGAGCGACGTTCCGTTGAAGCCGCACCCCGAAAACCCGCAGGCAAGCCCCACGCCGCGCAGGGGCGGCGCAAACGGCGAGTTGTTGTCCTGCACGTAACGGCTCGCCTCGTTCAGGTAATAGGCGACATATTTGCGGTTGAAGTCGCTCACCCGGCAGACGGCTTCCAGCGTTTCGATGACATGCTCGCAGCCGAACTGGAACGGCAGGGATGTCGCTTGCCTCGCCGCAAGGGGATAATTCTTTTTGCGCAGCTCCAGCGGTGAGATGCCCGTCATTTCGGCGATTTTTTGCAGGTGGTTCTCTATCGCATAGAATGCGTTGCTGTCAATGGTGGCAAGGTCAACGGAACAGGGCGGCTGTGCCGTGCAGAAAACCTGCCCGTGAATGCGCNCTGCCTGGGGCTGGTACACGTTGCAGCTTGCGATGCACAGCCGGTCAAGGCATTCGCGCGCAAACGGATTGTACGCGCCGCCGTCCATCGTAATGGTGATGTCCGCNGCGATGATTTCGCCGTCCGCGCTGAGCGCCGTCTTGTGCGTGATGGTCACCGGCGCGGCATTTTCTATGAAGGTCTGCTGTTCGGGGCGGCTCAGTACCAGCTTGACGGGCTTTTTCGTGAGGAGCGCGCAGACGGCGGTTTGTGCCGCCAGCTGCGCGTTTATCCAGATCGTGTTGGTATCCAGCCCGGAAATCTGNGTGCGCGTAATGGCGATGTTCTCTTTTTCGATGCCCGTTACGGCGGCAATCGTCGTGCGCAGGTTGCTGATCCATTGCGAGGGCGTGCTTATGTGCAGTACGCCTGCCCTGAAAAACGCGAACGCGCCGTTCGGCTCCCGGCATGACTGCGGATACATGGCGCACGACCAGCTTTCTTCGACCGTCGTGGCGGCTTTGGCGAACAGGTCGTCCAGCTGCGGATGGGTCTGCACGACGCGCTCGGCGAGCAGACCCTGGGGGGCGCACATACGCTCTTCGTAGCGGATTTCCACGCCGCCAATCAGCTCATGCAGCTTTTTTTCGTCCGCTCCCACGAGCACACCGATCGGCTCGCCCTTGTACCTGATTTCCCCCGTGCAGAAAACAGGCATCTCCACGCCGAGCATGGCGATGGTCTTTTTGCCGGTNATGTCCGCCGCCGAGAACAGGTGGTAGCCTTGCGGCANNNNCGGGTGAGAGACGGAGACGAGCGTCGCCACGGCAACGGGGCTGCGTACCAAAAGCGCATGCAGCATGCCGTCCGCTTCCAGGTCGCTGTAGAAATCGTTCGAGAACGTCAGCCGTTTTGCCGTCGCGTTTTTCCGTTTTGCGCCCATTGCTCACTCCTTTTTCCGGTGTTTTTCCCCGATTCGTTTTACCGTGGAGATGACATAATCGACCATTTCGCCGCTCATGTCCGGCCACAGCGGGATCGAGATCGTGTGTGCCGAATGCTCCGCCGCGTGCGGGAAATTCCGCGCCGTAAAGTCAGGGTAGCGGTTCTTCCAGTAGGTAAAATGAAACAGCACGATAAAATGCAGCGAAATGCCGATGCCCTCCGCCTGCAATTCCCGCGCGAACGTGTCGCGGTCGCAGTCCAGTTTTTCGGGGACGATGCGGACAAGGTACAGGTGCCAGGCGTTTCCCTCGCCGTCAGGCGGCAGGCGCAAAAAATCGCATCCGCCGAACGCCGCGTTGTATGCGCGCACGACGGCTTTTCTCCGNGCGAAAAAATCCCCCGCGCGTCTCAGCTGCTCGCGGCCGAGCGCGCTCAGGATGTCGGGCAGGTTGCATTTGTACCCGCACGCCACGATGTCATATTCCCAGCTGGCGCGCGGGCTCGTGTAGCGGTCCCATGCGCTCCGGTCCATGCCGTGCAGGCGCATGACGGCAATCCGCCGGGCAATCGCGTCGTCGTTCGTGGTGACCATGCCGCCTTCGCCCGTGGTCATCGTTTTGGTCACGTAGAATGAGAACACGCCCACGTCGCCGAGCACGCCCGCATAGCCGTCCGCCGTCTTTGACGGGAACGAATGCGCCGCGTCCTCAATCACGTAGATTCTGTTCTCCGGCGTGCTGTATGTTTGGGCGAGCGCACGGATTTTTTTCATGTCGCACAGGTTTCCCGCAATGTGTACGGGAACGATCGCGCAGACGCTGTGTTCCGTGTCGTCCTTGAGGATCGCCTCTATTTTTTCGGGGTCGATGGCATACGAATCCGCCTCGATGTCGGCAAAGCGCACCTCCGCGCCCAAGTGGACGGCACACGCCGCCGTGGAGACGAACGTGTAGGGCGTGGTGATGACGGNTTTNCCCGCCCTGACCCCGCACGCGTCCATTGCCAGCAGCATGCCGCTCGTGTTCGAGTTGACCGCGAACGCGTGCTTCGCGCCGATATATGCCTTGAAATCATCCTCAAAGCCCTGCGTCACGCTGCCCGTCGTGAGCCAGTGCGAGTCAATCACGTCGCAGACGGCTTTTTTTTCGGCATCGCCGAGCGACGCGCGGAAAAACGGCACGGTCATCGGTGCGCCGGAACGCGCNGAGTCTTCTTTCATAATGTCACCTTCGTCAGATTGGTCTCGCGGTCAATGATATGCGCCGTCTCCGCGTTCTTTTGGTAGAATTCGTCCAAGGTCGGGACGGCGGCGCGCAGCCGCGCAATCAGCCGCTCCTTGTTCCTGAACGCCGCCTCCTGCCCGGCCGTAAAAAAACAGATTGGGTGCAGATCGTCCAAAAGCGCGGTCAGCTCGCCGCCGTCCATCGCGCGGTTTTTGAGCGCAAGGATTTTTTCGTATGCGGTTTTGCTCGGCTCTTCGTCGGCAAGCCACAGCGGCTCTTCCAGCCGCTCGCCCTCGCGCGCGCCGATGATTTTTATTTCGATGTCCTTGTGCGGCTCAAGCCCGCTGAACGCGATGAGCTGCTCCGCAAGATCCATGATTTTTATCGGCTCGCCCATGTCCAGCAGGTACGACCTGCCGTTCTCGCCCACGCCGCCCGCCTCCAGCACGAGCGAGCAGGCTTCGGGAATCGTCATGAAGAAGCGTTTCATGCCGGGGTCGGTCACGGTGACCGGCCCGCCGTTTTTGATCTGGTTCATAAAAAGCGGAAGGATTGACCCGCGCGATCCGAGCACGTTGCCGAACCGCACGAACATGAACGACTGCCCGTCTTTTGCNGACCGTGCCGCGTGCAGCACCAGTTTTTCGCAGAGCATCTTGCTCGTGCCGTACACGCTCACCGGATCGACCGCCTTGTCCGTGCTGATGAGCACGAACCGCCGCACGCCATGCCTGAGCGACGCGTCAAGCAGGTGCTTCGTGCCGAACACGTTGTTCTCGATTGCGGCGACGGGATTTTCTTCCAGCATGGGAACGTGCTTGTAGGCGGCGCAGTGGAAAATCACGTCGGCGCGTGTCTTTTCTATTATATAATCCACGTACCGCGCGTCTTTCATGTCGCCGATAATCGGCACCACCGTCGCCTTTTCGCCCACGCCTTCATGTTGCAGCACGATCAGCTCGCGGTAAATGCCCACGATTGAATTCTCGCCGTGCCCGAAAAGGTACAGCCGCTCCGCTCCGCCGCTCAGCAGCTGCCGCGCCAGTTCCGAGCCGATTGACCCGCCCGCGCCCGTAATCAGCACGCGCTTGCCGCGCAGGTAGGCGAGGCTTTGGTGCAGGGGAACGGTAACCGGCGTGCGTCCGAGGATGTCGAGCGGGTCGATCTCGCGCGTCTGGACGAGGTGCGCGCTGCCGTCAACGATTTGGCTGACGCTCGGCAGGATGCGGATATGCAAGAAACCCGACTGCTGCAATATCTCGTACAGCTCGCGGATGCGCTCCACGGGCGCGCTCGGCATGGCGATGATCGCCTCGTCGTTGCGCGCGCAGCGGAGTACTTTCGTCGCGTCGTCTATCGGGCCGAGCACGGGGATGCCGTCAACCTGCGTGCCGATACGGGATTTGTCGTCGTCAAGGAATGCCGCGACTGTCCCGAAAATCTTCTTGCGCCTGATGTCGCGCGCGATCATCTGCCCTGCGAATCCCGCGCCGATGACGTACAGCCGTGCCTTATTTTTTTGCATGAAAACCCACCGTGCTTCCTATACTACCACGAATGGCATACAAAGTCTATGCAAAAACGCTAAACAGTTTTTTCCCCGTGCCGATATTGAAAAAAGAAAAGACCTTGTGCTTTCTGTGGGAGTCCGTATGAAAAAAAACATTGCGTTTTTGCTGCTCGCGCTTGCGGGCATGGGCGTGTTTGCGAAGAATATTTCCATCCAGATTGTCCAGAACAATCCTGCCGCGCAGGATTCGGTATGCGCCTCATCGTCGTTGATTGAGCAGACAATACTCGATTATTTTTTCGGGACGGGACACATCGTCACGAATTCGCCGGTGTACGTGAAAATCGGTGCGGCGGCGGATGACGGGCTGAAAACCGCGCTCAGCGAAAGCGCGGAAGGCGGCATGGATTACCTTGTCCGCATCGAAGTGGACTATAAGCCGGCGGTGCGCTCGAATAATCCCGACGCGATCCTGCTGGAGAACATCGACCGGGTGAGCTGGAAGAATTATGCGGTCAAGACGGGGCTGCAGCTTTCCGACGGAACCGAGCGTATCGGGACGGTCAACCGGCAGAACAACAACGAAAACGGCGTGTCAAGCTTTGCGAATTTGGTCGCGCTGAAGATAAACGCGAGCCTGAACGGACGGTAGCGGACATTCTCACGGGAAAAAGGCGGTCAGCATGAAAAAAATCATCAGTTTTGCAGTAACAGTGTGTGCCGTGGCGACGCTTTTTGCGGTGTCGCGTCCTTCTTTGGATGGACGTGCGGTTGTCGCGGACACGGGGGTAATGCCCAAAGGCATGTTCGCGCGCACGATTGGCTACCTTCCCGGCGACAGCGTTGCGGTCACCAATCCCGCCACGGGAAGCAGCGTTGACGTGCTTGTCCTGGGCGCGGTCGATCCCAGCGACGGCGTGGCGATCTTGCTTTCTCCCGAAGCCGCCGACCGGCTGCAAATCAGGAAAAACGCCAACGTGCAGGTAAAGATCACCAAGCGCACGGGAAGCCCGGACGAGGCGGTGTTCGGCACGGCGGTGCTTGCGGAAGGCGATGACCTTGCCTACGCGGACGATGCTCCGCCGGTGTCCGCCATGCCTGCTCCCGTTGCCGAATCGCCGCTGCCTGCGGAGCGCGAGGATGCCNCCGTCCTGTTGCCGGAAGAGCCGGTGCGGGCGGTCAGCGAAGATCCCGTGGTTGCCGAATATGTCCTGCCGCCGGTTCTTGCGGACGATTTCCGTGACGACGAAGCGGCATATATCCCCGACATTCCGGAAATCANGGAGACGGCGACTCCTGCCGCCGAANTCGTGGTCGCCGCGAATGACGTTCCGGATCCGGCGGAAGACGCTGCCCAGCCGGTCGTCATCGAGTATTCGCCATATCCGACGGACGCGCTGGCGGACATCAATATCATCGTGAAAGAAGTGACCGACGGCGCGCCCCCTGCCGCCGACGAAGAAGAACGGTATGATGATATCGATGTG
>WFLX010204493.1_pt1 | contig 35515 bp, 27 predicted proteins | sample 4967041 | NCBI WGS metagenome assembly WFLX01 (sample SAMN12857096, study PRJNA449069) | gut metagenome | isolation source: stool from male and female vole | host: Microtus ochrogaster | place: USA:Florida | collected 2017
GCACCCATCCTGGTGACCTTCGTTAAAATCATCGCCGTGATTTTCGTCCTCCACGTGGGTGTGCTCATAATCCAGTACTGCATCGCGTCGTTGTTCTCGCGCAAAAATCCGTTTAAGTGCCTGAAAATCATGCTGCCGGCATATATGACGGCACTGGGCACGCAGTCGTCGGCCGCAACGATTCCCGTCACGCTCGAGCGCACCATGAAGATGGGCGTCCCCGGCGATGTGGCCGGCTTCGTAATCCCTCTGTGCGCCACCATCCACATGTCCGGGTCCACGCTCAAAATCGTGTCCTGCGCCGTGGCGCTGATGATTGTGCGCGGCATGCCCTTCGACGCCTCCATGTTCGCGGCCTTCATAGCCATGCTCGGCATCACCATCGTGGCCGCCCCCGGCGTACCCGGCGGCGCAATCATGGCCTCGCTCGGGGTCCTCTCGTCCATCCTGGGCTTCTCCGAGGCCGACAATGCCATGATGATTGCCCTCTACATAGCCATGGACAGCTTCGGCACCGCCTGCAACATCACCGGCGACGGCGCCATCGCCCAGATTATCGCCCGCCTCTTCCCCGCACGCGCAACGGCTGGGGAAGCTGAACCGGAACCGGCTGTCATTCAAGAGTAAAGTTCACCGCGCTGACCCGCTCGCTGTCGGGCCCCACCATGAGCACGAATTCGCCCGGCTCGGCCACGAAGTCGAGGTCGTAGTTGTAGTATTTCAGCGTTTCTTCCGTAATTTCAAACGTCACCGTTCTGCTCTGACCCGGCTCAAGTGCCACGCGCTCAAAGTGCTTGAGCTCCTTGACCGGGCGCACCATGGTGCTCAGCACGTCACGGATGTACCATTGCACCACGGCCACCCCGGCTCGCGCGCCCGTGTTGGTCACCGTCACCGCGGCCTCTATGCTGCCGTCGGCGTCCATGCGGTCGGCCGAAAGGGTCGGTCCGGAGAATGAGAAGTCGGTGTATGTCAGGCCATAACCGAAGGGATAGAGTGGCGTTGAGGGCACGTCGATGTAGTTGCTCAGGAAGCGCACGAAGCCCTGCGCGTCGGCGGGGACGGGGCGCCCGGTGTTCATATGGTTATAGTACAGCGGCAGCTGGCCGGTGCTGCGCGGCATCGACGTCACCAACCTGCCCTCAGGGGCTGTCTTGCCGAAGACAACGTCGGCGATTGCGTCGGCCGTTTCGGACCCGCCGAACCATACGTTCAGAATCGCCGGAACATGTTCCGATTCCCATGTCATCACTGTGGGCCGTCCGGCGAAATTGAGCATCACCACCGGCTTGCCCGTAGCCAGCATGGCTTCGAGCAAACGGCGCTGTGTTTCAGGCAGTTCCAGCTCGCAGCGGCTCGACGATTCGCCGCTGGACTCTGCCATCTCGCCCATGGCTGCGATAATAATGTCGGCATCGGCTACAACCTCAAGGGCCTCGGCAAGGAGCTCGTCCTCGGAGCGGTCGTCGCGGATACTCTTGCCGTCGAAGCTCACGCCCGACTCTTTGGAGGCATCGGCGTAGATGTTGCAGCCCTTGGCATAGACCACCTCGCCGGCGTCGCCCACAGCATCGCGCAGCCCCTCGAGCACCGTCTTATACTTGTCCGGGACTTCCGCCACGCTCCAGCTGCCTGCCATGTTGGTGCGGTTATTGCCCATAGGCCCCACCAGCGCAATTTTTCCCTTGGGAGCGACCGGCAGCAATGAGCCCTCGTTGCGCAGGAGCACGAAACTCTCGGCTGCCGTGCGCCGGGCAATGGCTCGGTTCTCGGGTGTATAGATGTCGGTGCGCTCCCGCTCCACATTATTATATTTATAGGGATTTGCGAACAGGCCGAGTTTATACTTCGCTTCGAGCACATGGCGCACGGCGGCATCGATCTGCTCCATGGTCACCTTGCCCTGCTCCAGCGCCGCGGGGAGGTCGGCCACAAAGGCCCAGGCCGACATGTCCATGTCCGTACCGGCCTTCAGGGTCTGGATGGTGGCCAGAGGGCGCTCTGCGTAGCCATGGCTGCGCATCTCGTTGATTGAGGCGAAGTCGGTGACAATCAAGCCTTTGAAGCCCCACTTATCGCGGAGCACGTCAGTGAGGAGCCACTTATTGGCCGTAGCCGGAATTCCGTCAACGAGGTTGAAGGACGTCATCACGCTGCCCACGCCGGCGTCCACGACTGCCTTGTAGGGAGGGAAATAGTCATTGAACATGCGGAAGCGGCTCATATCCACCGTGTTATAGTCGCGTCCGGCCTCAGCGGCGCCATAGAGGGCGAAGTGTTTCACGCACGCCATTATCTCATCCGGCGCCTGCATATTTTCGCCCTGNNAGCCGCGCACCATNGCTGCNGCNATGNCGCTGCCGAGGNANGGNNCCTNTCCNGCGCCTTCCATGATNNGNCCCCAGCGCCCGTCGCGGCAAATGTCAACCATCGGGCTGAAGGTCCAGTTCACACCCGCCGCCGAAGCCTCCCTGGCGGCTATGCGGGCGGCTTGGCGCACCGTCTCCGGGTCCCAGGTGCAGGCCATGGCCAGGGGGATGGGGAACACGGTTTCGTAGCCGTGGATCACGTCCATGCCCACCAGCAGGGGAATGCCCAGGCGCGATTTCTCTACCGCCAGTCGTTGCAGCATATACACCTTTTCGGCGCCCTTGACGTTGAACGTTCCGCCTATCTGACCCTTGGCCGCCGCAGCTGCGATGTTGCTCTGCTCCACCATGCCAGTGACGATGTCGCCAGCCGGCGGGAGATTGATTTGCCCCAGTTTTTCCTCGAGGGTCATGCGGCTCATAAGGTCGGTGATAAACTCATCCATTTCGGAATCCTGAGCTGCCGCCGCAAGGCATCCCAGCAAAAGTGTAAAAAACAGACTGCGCAGTTTCATGGCTCGTTAGTTAAGTTCCGCAAATATAAGCATTTTTGCCCATTCCCCCAACACCCCAAAGACATACCCCATTGCATGCAAGCGCCGGAGGCGCGATGTTGTGATTAACCCCGGGTGAAGCGAAGCGGAGCCCGGGGCATAGGGCTCACAAAAAAAAGAGAGCCCCGGAGGGGCGATGTTATGACCCTAAAAAAGTGTCGTTCAGGGGCATAGGCGGATGGAGTCGTTTTGGACGTTATGATAGAATGAGGTGTTGCGTTCGGCCTCCCATTCGCTTCGGGTATATAGAAGGGGGGTGATTTGTTCGCCTAAGCGCCACCCAATCTCCGTGAAAGGGAAAGCGAATTTCTCAAAGGCATCCGAGGCCGACAACGAATCGTCCGTAACAATCAGAATATCCCAATCGGAATTCACGCCGGCATCGCCGCGGGCACGCGAACCGTAAAGATACGCCGATGCAGGCAGGTTAGCAAAAAGCCTATATGCCAACCGCTTGATTTCCTCTAATATTCGATTTTGACGCGTCATGTTCTATTGATTCTCATCGCAAAGATAATGCAAAATATCTACATAACCTAATATGAATAGGAGAATTACATAAAATGTTCATCATTCGGAGCTTTGAGGCAACCGGACCGCTGATGGTGCTTGTCTTCGTGTGAAGTGTTTCAGTCGCAGGCCGCTCAGGGGTTTGTCTTCGGATGAGGCGAAATTACCGGTCAGAAATTTGCTTTCGCCTCGATTTTGTAGTATCTTTGCACTACGAACGAAAAACACACCACCATTATGACAACCGAAATTTTCTACCATGGATCAAGCGCCGATTTCGAGGGCTTCGACCTCGCCAAAGCCCTCGAAGGAGCCGGCCGGGTTAAGTTCGGCTACGGCGTCTACGTAACCTCAGCCTACTCCTCGGCAGCCCACTATTCCGGCGCCAACCCCTCCGCTACCGACCACTACGTTTACACCGTCGAGGTGCCCGCCCGGCGCCACGACAACTACATAGCGTTCAAGGCGCCCGTCCACCCCTCCATCGCAGCCCGCGCCCGGGAAGCCCTCGCTGCGCCCATACCCGAAAAGGCGCTCTCCGACGGCAAAGAGTTCCGCAAGTACCTGGCCGAGAAAGTGTTCCCCGGCTCCGACAAGCTCGAGGGAGAGCGGCGCGCCTCACAATTCCTCCTCAGCATCGGTGTGGAATTCATCGAGTGGCCCTACAATTGGAAGGACCCCTCCAAGGGCACCAACCGCGCCATCCTCGACGACAGCGCCCTGCGCATTGTGCGCGTGGACCGCGTGGCCCTCGACGACAAGAAAAAACTAATTCCCGGCTCCGAAACCCAACTCCGATGACGTTCAAAGTTTCCGAAGCCGTCCGGCTCAACTATCCCGAATACTATAGCCGTGGAATCCAGCGCTACCCGGCGGCCTTCTGCGCGCCCTTCTGCGCCGCCAACGGCCCGTGGGGCATATTCTCCAACTTCGGCAACACGCCTCTGCTGGTGGAAGGCCTCACTTTCCGCAACAGCGAGCAGCTTTTCCAGATGCTCAAATTCACCGACGCCGAAGCCCTTGCCGACCTCTACTCCGCTGCCGGCCGGACCATTAAGATGAAGGCTAAGAAATGGATGCGCGCCGGAGCGATGCGGCCCGACTGGGGCGCCATGATAGTCGACGCCATGAAATTCGCCATCTCGGTGAAGTTCGAACAGTGCCCGGCATTCCGCCAGGCCCTGCGCGACAGCGCAGGACTCTTCATCGTCGAGGACCAGACCACCTTCCCCCGCAAGGAGGCCGACACCTGGGGCGCCAAACTCGTGGGTGACCTCTTCGTCGGCCCAAACCTCATGGGCCAGCTCCTGATGGAGCTCCGCGAGGCCGACGCCCCCCTGCCCTACTCCATCCCCGACGGCGCCCTCGACGCCATCCGTGCCTTCAAAAGTACACTATAACCATCTCTTAGTCCTATACTTATGCAAGAATTGACCATCATCGGCCTCGGCCGGAAATCCATCGTACCGCTCCTCTACTTCACCCGCCGGACCCTGAATCCGCAGCTTCGGCGGGCTCAAGTGCTGATATTAGAAACCCATGACGACACCACCCCCGGCTACATTCCCCCTGAATGGGCCACTGTCACCGTCGACCCCTCCGTAGAGTTCGACCCCATGGTGTTCGATATCTGCGATGGCCGCCGCCTGCTCATCATCGGCGACCTCAGCCAGCCCATCGCTACCCTTTTGCCCGAAGTCATCGACTCGGCCGACGACTGCTTCGCCTCCGTCGACGTTTTCGGCCTCATCCCCTTGGCCGAGGAGGACCCCGAGAACAACGCCCATGCCGTCCAGCGCTACAGCTTCCTGCGGGCGCGTTTCCCCGGGATTGTGTACGCATTGCCTCCCGAACCGGAGCGTGACCCGACCTATGAGAAAAATTTGGTTTGGATAGAACGGGTGCTGGACTATCCGCTGTGGGGTATCCTTGACGAGGCTGCCCTGTCAGAAAGCGAGTACCCCCTCACCACCGAGATGCTCGATCCGGCCTCAAAAGCTCCCGAAGCTATGCTCGAGGTGCTCGAATCTGTGCCCTCGGTTCTCCCGAATGAGGATGCTTGTGGCCAGCTTTCAATACGCTCCGCCGCTACCGGGAAGGTGTATTTGAATGGCATTGTCATCGGCCCCGATGAACCCGGCGGCAAAGGTTTCATCGAAGTGCAAACCACTATCCCCACGCCCGAGAATATTCCTGTGGATGAGTACATTAAGCAGTACATCGCCGAATTCCGGGAGTTTCATAACCACCGCCGCTTCAGCCTGGGCATCGACCACGGGCGCCTGAAGCGAAGTCTTTATTTAAACATCGACACCGCCGAGCTGGCCGCACGCTTCCTCACGGAAATGCTCGCTTTTGACCACCCCGACTTCAACCCCGACGAGATTGAGGTCGACATGAGCCCAATCGACTGCGGGCCCGACCTCTACCTCGTAATCCCCGACGTGCATGGGCGCACGTTCTGGAAAGAGGCCGTGGAGAAGCATCCCGAGCTGCCGGTGGTGTTCCTCGGCGACTATCACGACCCTTACCCCGACGAGCATATTTCACCGCGGGAGTCGCTCCACAACTTCATGGAAATTCTCTCCTTCGCGCGCAATAATCCCCGCTGCACCCTGCTCCTGGGCAACCACGACCTCCACTACATCTATAGCTTCGGCGGGGGTTGCCGCTACGACTATGCCCGCGCCCGTCAGCTCGGCGAGCTCTTCCGCGCCAACCGCGACCTGTTTAAACTCATCCATGTGTGGAAGCCCTGCTTCGCTCACCCCATCGTCTTCAGCCATGCGCCCATCCTTGCCGAGTGGGCTGAGACCGTAGGGCTGCCGGATGATGCGAGAACGATTGCCGACCTGCTCAACCCCATCGCCGACGGCGACCAGGCCGACGCAGCCCGCGACCTGTTGGACCGCTGCACGGCGCTGCGCGGTGGCTACGACGCGGCCGGTTCGCCCGTGTGGGCCGACGTGCGCGAACTCAACGCCGACGTCCACACCCTCGAGGACTACAACGTGTTCGCCCACACCCGCTCACGCTTCGAAACCATCGAAGCCAACTGGGCGTGTCTCGACTGCCGGAAGGCATTTATAATTGACCGTAACGCAAAAATCACCCCCGCATAACCATGATTACCAACGAATTGAAAGATAAAATTGCCGGATGCCTCATAGCCGGAGCAGCCGGCGATGCCCTCGGATATCCCGTCGAATTCATATCCTCTTTTGCCAAAATCGCCAAGCAATATGGCCCCGAAGGCATCACGGCCTACGACCGCAGCCACCCCTGGAACAAGGCGCAGTACGACCAGGCGCAGATTTCGGACGACACGCAGATGACCCTCTACTCCGTCGAGGCCATGCTCGAAGCACGCAAGCAAGGCGTGGACTATCTGCCGCTCGTTTCCGACGCTTACCTGATGTGGTTCGCAGGCCAGACGGGCCAAACGGTCCCTATGGCCTACCGCTCTGAGCTTGCCGGTATTCCCGACTTCAACCTCCGGCGTGCCCCCGGCAACACGTGTCTCAGCGCACTGCAGAGCATCGCTCAGGGGCAGCCGGTGTACAACGACAGCAAGGGTTGCGGCGGGGTGATGCGCGTGGCGCCCGTCGGGCTGCTGGGCGCTATCACCGGCGTGGACCTCACCGAAACAGCCATCCGCGGCGGCGAAGTGGCCGAAATCACACATAAGCACGCCATGAGCACCTTCGCCTCAGCGGCCATGGCGGTGATTGTGCGCATGTGTGCCGAGCGGACGGTGCCCCTCGANGNNGAGGNGTTCCNNAAGCTCGTCGTGCTCGCCCTCGGCGTGGTAGGCGATGTGTTCGGAAGCGAGGCCGACCTGTTCATCAACACCATCAAGTTCGCCCTGAGCAAGACCGACGACCCGAGGCCGGACCACGNGGTCATCGAGGACTGCCTCGGCGAGGGTTGGGTGGCCGAAGAGACCTTGGCCATCGCCGTGTTCTGCGTGNCGCGNCANATCGACAGCGTGGCCGACACGCTGANAGCCGCCGTGAACCACGGCGGCGACAGCGACTCCACCGGAGCCGTCGCCGGCAACATAATCGGTGCAATCCTCGGCTACAAAGCCATCCCCGAAAGCCTCACCGCCGACCTCCAGTTCCACGACCTTATCCTCGACTACGCCTCCCGCTTTTCGGCTTCCTGAGCCGCGTGGCGGTCGATGCGCCGCAGGAAGAAGAGCATCGTGAAAATCGACACCCCGGCCAGAGCCGTGCCGTAGAGCGAAGCCGTGGCCGGAACGCCGGTTTTTGCAAGGGCTATACCGCCGACGGTGGCGCCGATGGCATTACCGAGGTTGAAGGCTATCTGCACCGCCGCGCCGCCCATAAGCTCCCCGCCGGGGGAGTATTTCAGCAACAGCAGCTGCATCGGCGAGGACAGCGCGAAGAGNCATGCCGTGGCAANCATCACCGACNGCGCGCTCAGAATCATGTTCGAAGTCTCGAAATAGATAGCCAGCAGAACCGCCGTCATGATTACCGACACGCCCAGGGCAATTTTCGCCGGCGTGAACTTATCGGACATCACCCCGGCCACATAATTGCCCACGCACATCGAAGCGCCTACAAAAATCATCAGCACGGGAATGTACTTCTGCGCCAGGCCGGCCTTGGTCATGATCGGCGTCACGTAGGAGTACATGGCGAAACATCCGCCCTGGCACAGGAGCGTGAAGAGAATCAGAATCCACGGCGCCGGATGCCTGAGGAATTTGAATTCGCCGGCGATGTTGGAGCGGGGCAAGCCGCCGACTCCCTTGACCGCGAACACAAACATAAGCAGCGTCACGGTGGCCCACACGGAGTTGAACACGAAAATCCAGCGCCAGTTCAGCGTGTTGGCGATGAAGCTGCCCAAGGGGATGCCTACCAGGTTCGCCGTGGTCATGCCAAGGGTCATCAGCGACACCGCCGTGGTCTGTCTGTCGGGCATCAGGCGGCTGGCCACGATGGAGCCGGTGCCGAAAAACGCCCCGTGGCTCAGGCCCGTAAAGAAACGCGCTCCGAGGCCCATGGCGAAGGAGGCGCTGGCGGCAAAGAGGATGTTGCCCACCGCCAGGATGCCCATCAGCAGGATTAGAATCTTGCGTAAGTCCCAGTTGCGCAGAAAGATAGCGCACAGCGGAGCGCCGACGCACACACCGATGGCGTAGAACGATATGAGCTGGCCGGCGTGCGACACCGTCGTGTCGAAGCTATGCGCCAGGTCCGGAAGTATGCTCATCATCACATACTCGGTCATACCCAGACCAAAAGTTCCGAAGGCCAGGGTCAAAATACCTTTTTTCATGGACGGACGCTTACTCCCCGGGGGTCTTCACGAAGGTTGCGGTGCCGACTTGTGGAGCGGTCAGGGTCAGCGTGTCACCGGCGGCGATGGCGTAGACGGCTGGGTCGTTAACGAGCTGAAGCATAGCTTGTTCCACAGTCATGTCGTCGCAGGCCATTTCGGTAACCATGGGGTTGAACAGGCGGATGGTGTCGCTTACCATTTCAAAGCCGCCGCCGATGCTGTTGCAATCGGTGGTGATGCCGAAGAAGTGCTCGGCCTCGTTGAAGGTGAGCGCATAGTCGGCATCGTCGAAGGCCGCTGCCACGGTGTCCAGGGCGTAGGAGGTCAGGGTCCACCTTCCGGTCAGGTCGGGCAGTTCAGCCACCTCCTCGGTCGCTTCCTTGGCGCTGGTGGAACAACCGACGGCCAGAACGACCATCAGCAGGCAGAGAAATGCCATTAGCAAAAACTTCAAAATTTTCATAATCAATAGATTTTTTCGGGATTAATCATGATTTATCGGGATTAATCGAGATTAATCATGAGGTTTTATTGTTTGGAATTTTCTTCGGGGATTTTTCGGTTGCGGCGTTGGGTGCGGAAGTCGCTCCACTGGCGCTTCACTTTGTGGCGCCCGATAATCTGGTCGATGCCGAACATGCCCTTGATACGGTTCATAATTTCGGCTCCGGGGTTGAATTTTTTGTTCTTCATTGCGGCCACGCGTTTGTCGAGCGCCAGGGACAGGCGCGCCTCGTCGTGGTCAACATCCTCCACGCGCTCAATGAGGGCCTCGACGTCGGGCGGGAGCGCCGGAGCCTCGGGCGGCACGATGATGCCGAGGTCAAAATCGGCCAGATTCAGGCGTTCCCACTTCTTGGCCTCCTTGATGGGAATGTACTGTTTGTCAATGATATACACCTCGCCGTAAGTACTCACGAAGAAAGGCTCGTCACGGCGGTTAAACTTNAACNTCTGCAGGCCNCGGCCGNTGGATTCGATGTTGAACGAGTACGACGCCAGGTCGATCGGCCCCACGCGGTCGTCCACCACGTTGCCGAAGTTGAAGCGCACGCGGAAGAGTTCGAAGTCGAGGTGATTGTGGAAAAACTGCGCCAGGCTGGGCACCCAGCGGCGGCTCGAAGTGTCCGAGAGCACGTCCACGTCGAGGGTGAGGCGGTCGCCGTTGCNCTTCCNGATTTCTGNGGCGCTGTACTTCCCGCGGAGGGNNTCCNTGGCCACNTCCGCCGCTTTCAGTGCTTCGGGCAGTTCGGCCTCCGGGGCCATGCCCACCCAGTCGGCCCAGGAAAAATGCTGGTTGGAGCGGTTACTCACGCTGTCGAGGCCGAAGCGGTCGGTGAACCGGTAGTACGACTGCGAATCGAGCACCCGCGGCGTAGTCCAGCCGAACGATTTCCGCTGGCGTCCCACCGCCGAAACCATATAGTCCACCAGCTTCTCGCGGAAGAGCGTAATTGTGTCGGAGTATGTGGTCAGGGTGGAAAATTCACGCACATAGGCCAGCACGTGGAGCACGCGTTTCTCCTTCGAATTCACCACCAAGTCAGGCAGTTGCGTGATATTTTCGCAAAGAAAGATGGTGTCGTAGTCGGCGTAGGGCACCGTCAGCTCGTTGTAGCCGATGTAGCGGATTCGGATGGGATATTCCGGCGGCGACACGTACGGCAGGCGCCCCTCGCCGTCGCAGATGCCCGCCAGACGTCCGCGGCGGTCGAACACCGACGCGTTGGGCAGCGGCGTGCGGTAGGTGGAGTCGGCCACAATGGTAGCCCCGGCCTCAAAAACCGCAACCATAAGCATCAATATGAGGAAAAATCGTCGCATACAGCCGAAATTACGGCAAATATAACAATAATTCCCCAACCACCCAAATCCTACATGCTCAGGAGGATGCGGCCGGCTTCTTTTATGAACACGGCGCGGTTGCGGCACACGGCGGCATAGATCTGAGCCTCGGTCACGGGCATGTCGTCGGCGCGGATGTGGAGGCGCTGCTCGTTGATTATGTTGGCCAGCTGGGCGGTGGTCATGCCGCGGCCATAGCGGGCAAGTACCAGCACCATAGCTTNTNCAAGGCGCATTTTCATCATGGGAGGCGTNAGGTTNTAGNGGTTAGGTTTTAGGAGGGAGGGGGGTATGTGTAGGGATTCTTTTTGAGATTTTTATTACATCGCCGTCTTCGTAGCGATAGGCGCCGTAGGCTTCACGCTGGAAGTCGTATGCCCCTTCAATGGGCTCGTCCTCTTCCACGGCCCGCGCCACCGACAGGGAGTACATGCGCATGCCTCCTTCGCGGGCGCGTTTGATTTGCTCCACCGACTCCTCCATCAGGGGCAACCAGTAGAAGTCGGATACCACCAGCAGGTCGGCGCCGGCGAAATTTTCGCCGAAACGCTTGTAGCGCGGCAACTTGGGGAGCACCTCAAAGGCGAATTTGAACAGGGCATACTCGTCGTTTCCGCCACCATAGGAGTGCGAGAGGAAGCTCAGGAGAGCGTCTTTCTGCGCCTCGTAATTCTCCATGATGAAGAATGACACATCGGTGGAGTAATTCACCAGACACACGGGCCGGTGCTTGCGGGCGGCGATGATGCATATGGCAAGGGCGAGATTTTTGGCCATCTTCTCGGGCTCGTTGGTCATGGAGCCGCTGGTGTCGATGCACATGAAAATCGGGCCGGATTTCTTCTTCGGGTTGGGTGCGCTCACATGCGAAGCAGAGGAAAAAATCTGGAGGCGTTTGCGCACAAAGCGCTGATAGAACACACTTTGCGTGGCCGGGTCGCCAAGAAAGGCAATCTCCGAGGGGAGAACGCTGCTGAGGTCGTCGCCGACGGTGACACCGTCGATGTCGCTGCGCGTGGAGCGGCCGAAGCGTCCGCTCTTGCTGCTGTCCGACGGCCCCGAGCGCCCGATTTCCTCGGCCAGGCGCACCAGGCTCAAGGGGAGCGAATCAAGGAAGGTGGCCTCGGCGGTGTGTGGGTTACCGGGGGCCGAACCGCGATTGCAGGCAACCATATAATCGGACATTTCCTTGCTCAGGCCTTTTTTCTCCGGGGGTTGCACGGCCAAAGTGTGGTCCTTTGCCCCGAAGCCATATAATTCCTGATCGCGCTTCTCCTTCTGTTCTTCCGTAAGGAGCGCTACCAGCTTGTCATCTCGCTCCTCAGCGTTCATGGGCATGATGTGCTCAAGGAACCAGCGGTTGAGAAAATCCTCCTTGGCAAGCGTCAGGACCTCTTCGTCGCACCATATTTCTTCCGGCAGCCCGTCGATGAAACGGAGGATACGGTCGCCCCCGTAAGTAACCCAGAAGTTATCGACCGTGTCGGTGACGGAAAAGAATCGTGCATCGCCCACTATGTCGATAATGAGCTTATGCACAGGCCCTTTGGCACCTTTAATACCGGCGAGCACCGTCGCGATGGCTTTGGAATCGCGCAAGTTGCGGGCAACGTTCACGGCACGCCCGAGGAACTGAATGTGGGTCTTTTTCATACGAGACCGCGGCGGATTCGGTCAACATAGACACGCGTAGCCTCATTGACACGGGCGGCCACCCGACCGTTGGTCACAAACATATTTTCTGAAATTTGGCGCGCGAGGCCGCACATGAGGTCCTCCAGCGTATCGCCCATTTCGCTGAGAAACTGTTCGCTCATCTCGCGGTCGTTCACAGTCAGCAACGGGTAGTTATATGAGTTGATGTTCAGCGTTCCGGGCTTGATTACGCGCAAAGATAAACTGCCGTTGGCGTTCAGCACGAGGCGTTCGTCGGTGGTCTCAGAGGCATAAACCAGGTCGCCGCTCTTGGCCAACATATCGTAGTCGCGGATGCGGATGCGCAGGGTGACGCCGTCGCATTTCACCATGTAGTGCACGCCGTCGATGCTGAAGAGCTCGTCGCTCCCTTTACCGGCCTGCACATGACGCCGCGACGACTTATTGGCATCAAGGAGAGCGCCGAACTTGCCTGCGACCAGACGCTCTGCAATGACGGCACTGACTTCGTCGATGGTGCCGTCGTCGTTCCAGAGCATATGCGAAAGCAGCAACAAATCACTCATATCCACCGATTTGCGCCCGTTCAGGCAGGCCGACATACGCATCACCTTCACGGCCTTTTTCCAGCGGCGGTCGGAGATGTAGAACTTGCCCGATCCCTGGTCGTCATCGGCTGTCTTTGAGTTAAGACGTCCACGGATGTCGAACATAATGCCGACCAGCTCGTCGGGAACGACCACCTTAGCTGCAAGATTCTGCACCTCAAAGTACTCTTCCGGTGTAAGTGGCTTGTACTTAGGCATTTCATACCGTTCACCGTCGCCTTTGAGGAGCNTGGCAAACTTGTCCTTGCTCTGCAGCGGCTCGACGATGTAACGGATAAGAAAACGGTCCCACAAGGCTTCGAGTCCCTCACCTTCGGCCGGGAGCTCGTTGGATGCCGCGATGATGGCCTTGACGGGCAGGTGCATTTCGCGGTTGCCGTTGAGGAAAATCTTCTCGTTGAGGACGGTTAGTAGCGAATTCTGAATCGCCGGACCGGCCTTCCATATCTCGTCGAGGAAAATCACCTCAGCCTCAGGCAGATAGCCGGCGGTGACGCGCTCGTAGCAATCCTCATCCTTGAGTTTGGAGATGCTGACCGGGCCGAAAACCTCGTCGGGTGTCGAAAAGCGAGACATGAGGTACTCAAACACGCGGGCGTCTTCAAAAGCCATTTTCAATCGCCTGGCTATCATCGACTTACCCACACCCGGCAACCCGAGCATGAAAATGCTCTCCCCTGCCATAGCGCTCAACAGACTCAGCGCGAGAACCTCCTCGCGCTCGTATGTTCCGTGGCCCATAGCGGCCAACAAACCTCGTACACGTTCTTTCATAGTAATTACATTTTGAGGCCAAAATTACCCCCCGCGTGTGCAACAATCGCCACTCACTAAATAAAAATATGTTAACGAATCAGCATCCCAATTAACCTTCTAAACCCGTAAACATATAAACCCATAACCCCCACCTCCACCTTAAACATTAAACCTTAAACCAATCAAATCGACAGGCCGGTGCGTTCGTATAGGCCGAAGAGGAGGTTCATGATGTGGACGGCGTTGCCGGTGATGCCCTTGGTGAGAGTGTCCATGGAGGCGTAAATAGTCAGGCGCTGGCCTTCCTTGCTCAGGCGGATGAGGCATTTGTTGCTTCCGCGGAGGTCCTCGTCGATGGGACCGTGGCCGGGCACGATGTGGACGAAGTTGTGGTCGTCGTAGGCGGTGGTGTAGAGGCGTTCGATTTCTTCCAGCGAGATAGGCGTATCAAGCTGAACCTCAAGGTCCAGGCGCTCGTAGGGTGCGGCGGGGAGGTTGGTCATGGTGATGGTTCCGTTCCAACCCCGCTGGATGCGGGGCATCAGGGCCATGGCCTCGTTGACGGCCGGCAGAGTGCGCGTGTCGGTGGCCATGGTGCACTCGATGTGCTCGGGCAGGAGGGCATTTTTGGCAAGCGGGAAGAGGGCGGTCTCGATTAGGAGCGCTTCGGGCGAGGCACAACGTGCCGCACGCGCCCCGCGTACCATCGCCTTGCGGTTCCACTCGGGGAATCCGTACACAATGGTCTCATTATCAATATATTCTGCAGGATTTCCCTCGCCCATGATGATTAGGCGGAATTCGGGCTCGGCTTCGAACTTGGCCATGATTTCAGGCGTAAGGTTCTCATCGTCAATGACAAACAGCACATCAAGGGCGTCCATGTTGAGGATGCGCTCAAGGGTGAGCTTGGTTTCGCCGGCGTAGACGGGGTGAAGCTCGGCCAGCGGCATGGCGTTGCCGGCCGGGGAGGCCACGCTGCGCAGGTCCACGTCGGGGTGGCGCAGCAGCAGGCGCAGGAGCTGTTTGCGGATGGGGTCGTTGACGGTGTCGGGGCCGTAGATGCCTACTTTTATCATGCCTTAGGATTTAGGTTGAAAACTTCCTTTAAGATTAACGGCGAAGCGCCGGTGTGTGTGTCGATATAGTGCCGTGAGGCCTGTCCGGCGGCTGTCCGGGCAGCCTCGTCGGTGGCAAAGAGGGTCAGCGTCTGCTCCACCTGATCGCGGTTGCTCACGGCCACGCCTCCGCCGCAATGAATGAGGTCGGCGGCTTCCTTGAATTTGTCGTGGCGCGGGCCGAAGACCACCGGTATGCCATAGACGGCAGCCTCGTTGATGTTGTGGATGCTCACGCCGAAGCCCCCGCCCACATAGGCGAAGGTGGCGTAGCGGTAGAGGCTGCTCAGGAGGCCGAAGCTATCCACGATGATGTAGCGTGGCAGGGGCCCCTCGGGGTCGTACTCCGACAGGAGCACAGTCCGGTCGGCTCCCAGGCGCTCGGTCATGCGCTGGAGCCGGCGCTTGTCGAACTCATGGGGCGCAATGATGGCATAGACCTGGGGGTTCTTCAGCAACCAGGGGATATAATACTCCTCATCGGTTTCCCAACTGCTGCCGAACACCACCAGAGGGGACCCGGGAGGCATGCGGCGCACGAAGTTTTCGATTTCAGCCACGGGCCGGGCCGCGCGCCGGATGTCGGTCACGCGGTCGAAGCGCGTGTCGCCGGCCACGGTAACACGGTCCACACCTATATTATATAGGAGGTCGCGCGAGGCCTCGTCCTGAACATAGAGGCGGTCGAAGGTGCGAAGCATTTTCCTGAAAGTGCCGCCCCAGGGCTTGAAGAAAATCTGTCCGGGTCGAAAAATCGCCGAAATGATGAACAGGGGGATGTGGCGGTCGGCCACGGCTGCGAGGTAATTGCCCCAGAATTCGTACTTTACGAATACGACCTTCCTGGGCGCGGCCAGCTCTACGAAGCGGCGCGCGTTGGAGGGGGTGTCGAAGGGGAGGTAGACTGTGGCCACACGAGGGTGATAGTCATGGCGCACCTCGTAGCCCGAGGGGGAGAAAAAGCTCAGGAGGATGGCGATGTCCGGGCGGGCGGCCAGAAGAGCGTCGATGAGCGGACGGGCCTGCTCGAACTCGCCGAGGGAGGCCACGTGGAACCACACGTCGAAGCCCTCCGGCGCCAGGCTGGCGCGGAAGTGCTTCAGGCGCTCGAAGGTCTCGCTCTGGCCCCTGACCATCCGCTTGAGTTTGTCGGAGCGGAGGGCGGCCATGCGTACGCCCGGACCCATAAGGGTCAACGCTGTGTTATACAGCAGGTTCATCGGCCGGGAGGCGTTCGATGGCCTTGCGCAGGCGGTTGAGGGTTTCTTCACGACCGATAAGGTCGGTGATGTCGAACATATGGGGACCTTTGCACTGCCCCACCACGGCCAGGCGGAAGGCATTCATCACATTGCCCATATGGAGGCCGGAGGTCTGAATCCAGTCCATCACCACGGGTTCGATGACGGCGCCGGTGAAGTCGGGCTGGGCTTCGAGGAGCTCTGCAAGGGCCTTCATGGTCTCCGGCATNCCGGGGGTCCATCGCTTGCGCACGTCCTTGGGCTCATAATCCTCGGGGGCGGTGAAGAAGAAGTATGCGTTGTCCCAGAGGTCGTTGACAAAATTCGCACGACCCTTCACGAGGCTCACCACGTGGGCGATATATTCGTCGGAGAAGTCGTCAGGGTTTACGCCGTGCTCGCGGAGCACAGGCTTGAACATTTGAGCCAGCTCGGCGTCGGGCATCATCTGCAGGTAGGTGTGGTTGAACCACTTACCCTTCTCGTAGGCGAACTTTGCGCCGGCCTTGGAGCAGTGGTCCAGCGAGAATTTGCTTATAAGGGTGTCCATGTCCATCACCTCGGTGTCGTCGCCGGGATTCCAACCCAGCAGGGCCAGGAAGTTGATCACGGCCTCGGGCAGATAGCCGCTTTCGCGGTAGCCGCGGGAGGTTTCGCCGCTCTTGGGGTCATGCCACTCGAGGGGGAACACGGGGAAACCGAGGCGGTCGCCGTCGCGCTTGCTGAGCTTGCCCTTGCCGTCGGGTTTGAGCAGCAGGGGCAGGTGGACGAAGTCAGGACGGGTGTCGGCCCAGCCAAAGGCCTCATACAGAAGTACATGCAGGGGAGCCGAAGGCAACCACTCCTCGCCGCGGATCACGTGGGTTACTTCCATGAGGTGGTCGTCCACGATGTTGGCCAGGTGGTAGGTGGGCAGGTCGTCGGCGCTCTTGTAGAGCACTTTGTCGTCGAGGATGTCGGACTTGATGACCACCTTGCCGCGGATAAGGTCGTTCACTTCCACGTCGCGTCCGGGGTCGATTCGGAATCGCACGACATACTGCGCCCCGGAGTCCAGGAGGGCCTTGACCTCCTCGGCGGGAAGCGACAGGGAGTTGCGCATCTGCATGCGTGTGGAGGCGTCGTACTGGAAGTTGGGCACCTTGGCGCGCATGGCCTCGAGCTCGGCGGGGGTGTCGAAAGCGTAATAGGCCTTGCCGGCGTCGATGAGGTCCTGCACGTGCTTGCGGTAGATGTCGCGGCGCTCGCTCTGTTTGTAGGGGCCATATGCGCCACCTTCGCGCACGCCTTCGTCTATACCGATGCCCAGCCATGCCAGAGCCTCGTTGATATATTCTTCGGCTCCCGGCACAAAGCGCTGAGAGTCAGTGTCTTCGATTCGCAGAATCATCTTGCCTCCGTGCTGGCGGGCAAAGAGGTAGTTATATAGGGCGGTGCGTACGCCGCCGATGTGGAGAGGGCCGGTGGGCGACGGGGCGAAGCGCACACGCACCGGACGAGCTGTCTGTTCCATGTGTTTACGTTTAATCCTGCAAAGATAAGCATTTTTTGCGACATAAGCCCCATCGCAGCCCGATTATTACCTATATTTAAATATATACGCCGAACCTTGGCGGGTTCGCCCTTAGGACGCTCCGAACGAGCGTCCCTACTTTTATTGGCGCTTCATTTTTCGCAAACTGCTGATGGTCAACAGTTTTGATGTCGTCTTTACTGCATATCGACTTTGAGCAGAAGGGGACGGTGGTCGGAGGGCATGGGGGCGTTGAGGACCTCAAAGCTCTCGGTAGTGACGGCTATCGAGGGCCGACTGTAGACCATGATGTAGTCCAGGGTGCGGTCAGGGGTGTCGGCCGGGAAGGTCAGGACTGAGGTGTCGGAGAGGATGGTGAAATCGTCGCTCAGGGCACGGATGACGTCCGAGTCGGGTCGGGCGTTGAAGTCGCCGGCAATGAAGAAGGGCTTGTCGTAGTTCGAAGCTATATCCTTGAGTATCTGCACGGAAGCAAGACAATCCTCATGTGTGAGCGAGAGGTGTGTGCAGGCGAACACGTAGTCGTCGAACTCAGCCACCAGCAGTGCGCGGGCCTCCTCACGTCCGGGCAACGGGTAGCGCTTCACATTCAGGGGCGCTTGGCGGGAGAGCATGCCGATGCCGTAGCGGCCGCCGTCGTAGTCGATGGCCGCGGCGAAAGTGGGAACCATGCCGGTGAGCGCTCCAAGCTCACCCATTACATAGGTGCCTTTACTGCGGCCCGTAACGCTGTCAACTTCCTGAATGGCAACGATTTCGGGGGCAGAGGCATTGATCACTTCAGCCACACGGCCCAGATCGCGCACGCGGTCCATGCCAATGCCGTTGCGGATGTTATAACTCATAAATGTGTGCTCCTGCGCAGAAGCAATCACGGAGGCCAGGAGGGCCAGAAATATTACTATAGTTTTCAAGGCTTAAGGTATTAGGTAGTATGCTTGAGGTGGTGGCTGTTCTTGGGGATAAATATTAAACCAAGAACTTGAAAAAGCCAATGCAAAGATAGCAAAGACATGTGGAAAAACCAAATGGCGCGGCCCTCAGAGTATCATCGGAGAAAAAATTGCACAAAAAGGAGAAAAAATTTGGGTAATAAAAAAAAATTTCGTTATTTTGCACTCCGATTTGTGGCGCATCCTTAAAAGCGCCCCGGAAAGATGCGCCGGGACGTGATATGAGAACGCGATGCCGGCCTCAATATCGTAATGTATTTGAAACAAAGATAAACCATTTACAGCCATGTCAAAGATTTGTCAAATCACCGGCAAAAAAGCGATAGTTGGCAACAACGTTTCCCACTCGAAGCGTCGTACCAAGCGCAAATTTAATGTAAACCTCTTCAATAAGAAGTTCTACTGGGTTGAACAGGGTATCTGGATCAGCCTCACTATCTCCGCTTCCGGCCTGCGCACCATCAACAAGATGGGCCTCGATGCTGCAATGAAGCAGGCTTTCGAGAAAGGATACCTCAAGGACAGCGACATCAAATTTCTTGGTTTCTAATCTGCTATCGCAATAGATAAACTTAATTATGGCAAAGAAAGCTAAAGGCAATCGAGTACAGGTAATCCTCGAATGCACCGAACATAAGGCCAGCGGTATGCCCGGTACCTCCCGCTACATCACCACCAAAAACCGCAAGAACACCACCGAACGTCTGGAGCTTAAGAAATACAACCCCATCCTTAAGCGCATGACCATCCACAAAGAAATTAAATAATAATCGATCTGAGATATGGCAAAGAAAACCGTTGCATCCCTGCAGAAAGGCGAAGGCCGCACCTATAGCAAGGTAATCCGTATGGTGAAATCTCCCAAGACCGGTGCTTACGTCTTCAAAGAAGAAATGGTCCCCAACGAAGCTGTTAAGGACCTGCTGAAGTAAACAACTCGTTAATCTTAAATATTAAAGGCTGCCCCACACCGAGGCGGCCTTGACTTTTTGCACGCTTCCGCTGCCGAAGAGCTCCGGAAGCGTGAATATTCAGCACCTCACCCCCGCCGGCGGGGGCAGGGGTGAGGATGTGTTATCTATCGTAGCGGTAGCCCGCCATGGATTTTTGCAAACTCTGACGCGCGACGTAGATTCGCGACTTGATGGTGCCCAGGGGCAAATTCATATGGTCGGCAATCTCCTGGTACTTATACCCGGCCAGGAACATCGAGAAGGGTATGCGGTACTCATCGGTGAAGGAGTTGATGGCGTCGGTGATTTCGCGCACGCTCATGGAGCCCTCGGGGGTTTCGGACGCCGTCTCCTGCGAGAGGTTGAGGAAGTAGCTGTCCTCGGTGGTGTCCACAAACACGTTGCTGCGTTTCTGGTGGCGATAGTGGTTGATGAAGAGGTTGCGCATAATCGTGAACACCCATCCTTTGAAGTTGGTGGTTTCGGTGTACTTATCCTCGCTGTCGAGCACCTTGAGGGTGGTGTCCTGGAGCAGGTCGTTGGCGTCGTCACGGTTCTGCGTGAGGGTATAAGCAAAGTTGAGCAAGTTTTTCTGAATGCCCAGCAACTGTTTCTGGAAGTCTTGTGATGCCATAGGGTAGAAGTGTTTTAGTGAATCAATAGTTTTTCATCTATTACAACGCCTTAAAGCCTCAAAAGGGTCGCGAAGCGGGCAAGGTTTATCTTTCTTTCACATTAGGCAACCTTTCGAAACGCACCCTTGACCTATACATAATGCATAATGCATAATTCTTAATGCATAATTCTTGCTTCGCAAGCGCCTGCGGCGATGACTTTGCAGAGCAAAGCGCTTTAAGGCGATAACATAATTCGTAATTCATAATGCATAATCGGGGAAGGGTGGGAGTATTATATAATGTGGGGCGGGTGTTGAGGATTTTTAAGAATTTTCCGGCTCAATGACCATGAACCGGCGGACGGAAAATTTTGTTGTGAAGATAAACCCAAATTACTAACAACACTGAATATGACAACCAAAAGCATTAAAGGAACCAAAACCGAACATAACCTGCTGGCTTCATTCGCCGGCGAAAGTCAGGCCCGCAGCCGCTACACCCTCTTTGCCCAGAAGGCCAAAGAAGAAGGATATGAGCAGATTGCAGCCGTATTTCTGGAAACAGCCGAGCAGGAACTGAGCCACGCCCGCCAGTTCTTCAACCTCCTGGAAGGTGGCATGGTAGAAATCACCGCCGCCTATCCCGCCGGCGTTGTAGGCGACACCAAGACCAACCTCGCCGAAGCCGCTGCCGGCGAACGCGAAGAGTGGGGCGACCTCTATGAGAACTTTGCCAAGGTTGCTCAGGAGGAAGGTTTCCCCCAGATTGCCAACCTCTACAAGCTCATTGCCAACGTAGAGAAGATGCATGAGCAGCGCTACCNCNAACTCCTCGANCGCCTCGAAACCGGCACTGAGTTTGAGCAGNAAGAACCCGTNGAATGGATGTGCCGTCGTTGCGGCTTCACCATCACCGCCAAGGTAGCCCCCAAGCGTTGCCCCGTTTGCGGCATGGACCAGGGTTGGTTCGAACGCAAGGCCAACAACTATTAATCAGATTCCGCAGGCGGAATTTGAGGTTATAAGGTTAAAGGGTTAGGCTGACGCCTATCTTTGCTGACGCCACTCTTACCACTCCACCTTTTAACTTACCCACCATTACAAGGCCGCTTCCCATCCGGGAGGCGGCCTTTGGCATTGGGCGCATCGAGATTAATCGGGATTAATCCTGACTCTTCTTGATTAATCCCGAAAAAAATTTTTTTTGGGGGGAATTGAATCCCGATTTTGGTTATTTGCCGGAGAGGTGGTCGCGGAGGTCGGTGGGGGTTTCGTTGTAGGCTTCGCGGAAGCACTTGGTGAAGTAGGTGGGCGTTGAGAAGCCGACTTCATAGGCAATTTCGGAGATGGACAGGTCGGTGGTTGTGAGCAACCGTCGGGCCTCCTTCAGGCGAATGTTGCGGATGAGCTCAACGGGCGAGTAGTTGGTGAGGGCCTTGATTTTGCGGTATAGCTGACTGCGGCCAAGTCCCAGCTCACCGGCAATAGCATCGACGGCCAGGTCGCAGTCGCTCAGGTTCTTATGCACATACGCCAGGAAGCGGTTGTAGAAGTCGTTGTCGATGTCGGCTCTTACGGGCTCGGCACCGACTACGGCTTGCGTGGGGTCGGCCCCTGCGGGGGCCGGGGTGGTGTCGGAGGCGGTGTAGAGGTTGCGTATTCGGCGGCGGTTGTCAATGAGGCTCTCGCACCGGGCCAGAAGCACTTCGGCCGAGAACGGCTTGGACACATATCCGTCGGCACCGCTGCGGTAGCCGTCGGCGCGCTGCTCGTCGAGGGCGCAGGCCGTGAGCAGGAGCACCGGGATGTGGGAGGTGGACACTTCGTCCTTGATGCGCCGGCAGCATTCGAGGCCGTCCATACCGGGCATCATCACGTCGGAAATCACAATGTCCGGCACATATTTTGCGGCAGCCCGCAGGCCGTCGGCGCCGTCGGCCGCCTGGATGACATTGTACTTGTCGCCCAAAAGTGCGGCGACCATGCGGCGGATATCCTCGTTGTCGTCGATGACCAGCGCCAGGAGTTTGGAGTCGTCCAACCGGACGGCTTCCTGCGTGGTCGAGCCAAGCTCGGCGCCCACATCCTCTGCCGTAATTGAGTGGGTCACAGCGTCTTCGCACTTCTCCACATGTCGCACGGGCAGGCTCACGGTGAACGTAGTCCCCTGCCCCGGCGCACTCTCGAGGCTGATGGTGCCCCCGTGGAGGTCCACAAAAGCCTTGGCCACCGACAGGCCTATGCCCGAGCCGGAGGAATGGACGCGGTCCACCATGAAGAAGCGGTCGAAGATTCGGGCCTGGTCGGCCAGGGCGATGCCGTCTCCGGTGTCGCGCACGAAGAAATTCAGGTGTCCGTCGGAAAGGTCGGCATGGAAGGTGATGGTACCGTTGGCCGGAGTATATTTGAATGCATTAGAGAGCAGGTTGAACACAACGCGCTCCATCTTCTCGGCGTCCAGAGCCAGGAGCATGGGTTCGGCGGGTATGTCGATGTTGAGGTGGATATCACGCTCGCGGGCCAAGGTGTTGAACGATTCCACCCACTCGCGTGCGGTGGCTCCGAAGTCGACCTCGGTCAGGTTCACATCCATGGCACCGTTTTCGTATTTTCGGAAGTCCAGCACCTGGTTGATGAGGCGTCGGAGGATGCGCACATTCTTGTTTGCCATGGCGGCCATGGTGTGCTGATGAGGCGTGAGGTTGTCGGCCGCGGCGAGTTGAGCCACCGGCTCGGCTATGAGCGTCAGGGGCGTGCGCAGGTCGTGGCTCACATTGGTGAAGAACATGAGTTTCGACTGCGTGGCGGCATTGAGCTGCTCGTTCATCTGCTCGAGCTGCACGGTCTGCTCCTTCAGCTGCTCGTTCATCTGCGCCAGCTGAATTGTCTGTTCCTCAAGCTGTTGTTTTTTCTGCTCGAGCTGGAGTTTCTGGCGGGCAAGCTGGTTGTTCTGTGCCATGAGTGCCTCCTGGTGGTGCTTGTGCGACCAATATGCGCGCAGAAGCATATACATGATCACCAGCAGGAGCACCAGAATGACAATGGCGGCGTAGATGAATGTGCGCTGGGCGTTGTGCTGCGACCAATAGAGGTCCAGCTGGCGCTTGAGCATCTCCAGGCGGTCGGTCTCCTCGCCCAGGACCTGGTTCTGACTGATGAGGAGGTCGGCATTTGAGCGGTCCACAACCGGGAGGGCCGGGAGCATCAGCACCGTGTCGTAAGGTTCGTTGTTGAGAATGCTCAGGGCTGTGCGGATGAGGCGGTGACCCTCGGAAGGATATATGAAAGTGGCATCGATCTGATGGTCGGCAACGGCTTTGAGGCCGATTTCCGGGGCGGCGTCTACGCCCACCACCTTCACGTCCATACCCTTCCGGCGGGCCACATCGGCGGCGGCCATGGCCATGCGGTCGTTGTGGGCAAAGATTGCGTCCACGTCGGGGTACAGGTTCAGCAGGGAATCGGCCACCACGGCGGCCTTCTCGTAGGTCCATCCGGCATCCTTGTGAACGACCACCTTCATGGAGCCAAGGTTGGAGTGGAAGCCCTTGGAGCGTTCAATGGCGGGGGTGGAGGCCATCAGGCCCTCGATTTCAAGAATCCGCGCATTGTCGCCCGCCAGCTTGCGCATGTATTCGGCTGCGGCCCGGCCTATGGCCTCATTGTCGGCCCCCTGGAAGGCGGTGTACTCGTTGCCGTTGACGTTGCGGTCGAAAATAATCACCGGCGTGCCCCCGCGGTAGGCCTCTGTAATTATAGGTGTAATGGCGTCCGCCTCGTTTGGGGCGGCTATGATGATGTCGAAGTCGTTGTCCAGGAAGTAGCGTATGTCGGCAATCTGGGTGGCGTTGTCGTCGCGGGCGCTGCGGATTTCAATGGTGGCTTCGGGGTGGAAGAGGATTTCGCGCCCGAGCTCTTCGTTGAGCTTCCGACGCCAGTCATCGTCCGAGCACTGGCTCACGCCGATTTTATACTGTTTCTGGTTGGTGCAACTACACAGAAAAAGCGAGCATAGAATGGTAATGNNGTAAGGTAAAAATGACCGTCGCATGAGNTACGGGNTAAAAAGANGCACAAANATAAGCNNTTNTCAGCAAAAACAGCGCATTCACTGCCAAAAAAGATGCGATGCACCATATTTTATATGGCTTGCAACATAATTTATTGGTCAGGTCATTTTGTTTGGGTAACTTTGCAATGTCGGTAAAACCAATCCGCCGGCAATTCGTAAATTGATTTTGAGGTAATATTTAGGTATGAAATTCAGTGATTCTGAAGGTACAGTTTTAAGGTAAAAAGTGATTGGCTCTCTCCTCTTCTTCCGAACAGTCTTAAATCCGAAATATAATGACCCACATGAAAAATAAACTTCTTATGACCCTCCTTGCCTCGGCAAGTTTACTGGGCGCCTCAGCGGCCGAAATCAGCGAAGGCGACAGCGTCGAGGTTCGCCACCTGAGCAACCAGAGCACCATGGTGCGCGTCCACGGCGACGCCAAGTACCTGCTGCTTCCCATTCAGGAATCCAACGAGGACGCAAAAATCAAGGTAACCGTTGCCAACAAGCCCGAGACCACCTTCTTCGCCCGCCTGGCCAAGAACAAGGTGGACTATATGGTTCCCTTCGACCTCACCCCTTATAATAATGAGGACCTCGTGNTCATNATNGAAACCGAGCAGAGCCGCAGCAGCGTGCGCGACGCCAGCGACGACGCCGTGTGGAAATACATCACCGTGGCCAACGAGTTCGACACCGCCAACACCGAGCCCTACCGACCCGCCTACCACCACGCTCCCCTGTACGGCTGGATGAACGACCCCAACGGTATGTTCTACAAGGACGGCCTCTGGCACCTCTACTACCAGTACAATCCCTACGGCTCAAAGTGGCAGAACATGTCCTGGGGACACTCCACATCCAAGGACCTCATACACTGGAACAACGAGCACCCCGTAGCCCTGACCCCCGACGGCCTCGGCTCCATCTTCAGCGGCAGCGCAGTAGTGGACCACAACAACACCGCCGGCTTCGGCGAGGACGCCATCATCGTGATGTACACCAGCGCCGACACAAACCAGACCCAGAGCCTGGCCTACAGCACCGACGGCGGCGAAACCTTCACCAAGTACCACGCAAACCCCATCATAACCACCAAGACCGAGGCACGCGACCCCAACATGTTCTGGCATGAACCCACCCAGAAATGGATTCTCATCCTGGCCCATGCCCTGGAGAAAGAGATGCTCATCTACTCCTCCCCGAACATGATTGACTGGACCCTTGAGAGCAGCTTCGGCAAGGGCGAAGGCGCACAGAGCGGCGTTTGGGAATGCCCCGACCTGTTCGAACTCAAGGTTCCCGGCTCGGACCAGACCAAGTGGGTGCTCATCTGCAACATCAACCCCGGCGGACCCTTCGGCGGCAGCGCGGTGCAGTACTTCATCGGCGACTTCGACGGCCACACCTTCACCCCCGACGTGGACAATTCCGGCGTCGTACCCACCAAGTGGATGGACTTCGGCAAGGACCACTATGCCACCGTCAGCTGGAGCAACGCTCCGGACGACCGCCGCACCGTAGTAGGCTGGATGAGCAACTGGCAGTACGCCCCCGAAGTTCCCACGCAGCAGTTCCGCAGCGCCAACACCCTGCCCCGCGACCTGAGCCTCTTCCGCGACGCCGACGGGGAGCTCTTCCTGGCCTCCGCCCCTTCACCCGAAGTTGACGCCATCCGCGGCAAAATGACCCAGGACGTAAAATCCATCAACCTCTCCGAGACCGGCCGCAAAATCGCCCTCCCCGGCAACGGCCTGTGCGAAATCACCCTCGACATCGAAGCCCGCAACAACAAGCCGGTGCGCATGATGATTTCCAACAACGAGAACGACCGCGTAATCATGGTGTACGACCCCTACAAGCACACCCTGTCGTTCGACCGCCGTCATTCCGGCGAAAAATCCTTCAGCTACGAGTTCCCCGCCGTAGTTAAGACCCCCACCTACGAGACCAACGGCCGCATCAGCCTGCGAATCTTCATCGACCACTCCTCGGTCGAAGTATTCGAAAAGGACGGACGCTTCGTCATGACCAACCTCGTGTTCCCCGAAGAGCCTTACACCACCCTGACCATCTCCGCCGAAGGCAAGGGCTCCAAGGCAACCAACGTGAAGGTTTACGAAATCAAACTCTAACCTGCTAATACACACATATCTGACAATGGAAAAAGATACAACAGCCGCAGTTCAGCCCCGCAGCAGCGTCCTGCAGTTCATCCCCGTGATGCTGTGCTTCTTCGCCATGGGTTTCGTCGACCTGGTGGGCATCGCGTCCAACTATGTCAAGGACGACCTCCACTTGACCGACTCCGAAGCCAACCTCTTCCCCTCCCTGGTGTTCTTCTGGTTCCTGATTTTCTCCGTGCCCACGGGCATGCTCATGAACAAGATCGGCCGCAAGAAAACCGTGCTCCTGAGTCTTATCATCACCGCCGCATCGCTCATCGTGCCTCTTCTGGGCGACACCTACGCCATCATGCTCATCTCCTTCTCCCTGCTGGGCATCGGTAACGCCGTGATGCAGACTTCCCTCAACCCCCTTGTAACCAACCTCATCGGCGACCACAAGCTGGCTTCGGCCCTCACCTTCGGTCAGTTCGTAAAAGCCATCGCCTCCTTCCTGGCACCGATCATCGCCGCCTGGGGTGCAGCCTATGTAATCGCCGACTTTAACCTCGGCTGGAAGATACTGTTCCTGATTTATGCCGTGGTATCCCTAATTTCTATTGCTACCCTTGCCGCCACGCCCATCAAGGAGGCCCGCCCTGACAAGGCCTCCGGCGTGATGGAGTGCCTCCGACTCCTGGGCCGCCCCTTCATCCTGCTGTGCTTCTTCGGCATCATCTGCCACGTGGGCATCGACGTGGGCACCAACACCATCGCCCCTAAGATTCTCATCGAGCGCCTGGGCCTGACACTGGCCGAAGCCGGNNTCGCNANCTCCGTCTANTTCATCTTCCGCACCATCGGGTGCNTCGCCGNCGNCTTCATCCTCCGCTCCATGTCGTCCAAAATCTTCTTCGGCATCTCCGCCCTGATGATGCTCGCAGGCATGGTCCTGATGGCCTGGGGCACTTCGATGACCTCGCTCTACATCGGCATCGGCCTCGTTGGCTTCGGCAACTCCAACATCTTCCCCATCGTCTTCGCTCAGGCTCTGACCTTCGCGCCCTCCGAACGCAACGAAGTTTCCGGCCTCATGATCATGGGCCTCTTCGGCGGAACCATCTTCCCNCTCGCTNATGGGCTANGCNNCCGACGCCNTCGGCCNNTCAGATTGCAGCTGTGGCCGTGATGACCATCGGCGTTCTCTACCTCATTTACTATACCTCCAAAGTTAAAGCTTAAAAATAACCTTAAAACTCAATATTCATGAAAGAGAAAAATATGGTCGTAGGCATGGGCGAGGCCCTCTGGGACGTTCTGCCCGACGGAAAAAAGATAGGCGGCGCTCCCGCAAACTTTGCATACCATGTAGGCCAGTTCGGCCTTGACAGCTGCGCGGTAAGCGCCATCGGCGACGATACCCTCGGTGCCGAACTCCTGGCCAACTTCAACGAAAAAGGTGTGAACCACCTCATCGAAACCGTGCCCTACCCCACCGGCACCGTGCAGGTTGAAATCGACGAGGCCGGCGTGCCCCAGTACGAAATCAAGGAGAACGTAGCCTGGGACAACATTCCCTACACGGCCAAACTCGAGCAGCTGGCCGAGCGCACCAAAGCCGTTTGCTTCGGCTCGCTGGCCCAGCGCAACGTGGTGAGCCGCAAAACCATCGGCCGCTTCCTCGACGCCATCGAAATGACACCCGAAACCCTCGTGGTGTTCGACGTCAACCTCCGCCAGGGCTTCTACAACAAGGAAATCCTCACCGAGTCCATGGAACGTTGCAACATCCTTAAAATCAACGACGAAGAGCTCGTAACCGTGAGCCGCATGTTCGGCTATCCCGGCATCGACCTCCAGGACAAGTGCTGGATTCTGCTGGGCAAGTACAACCTGAAGATGCTCATCCTCACCTGCGGCATCAACGGCAGCTACGTGTTCACCCCCGGCCACGTGTCCTTCCGTCCCACCCCCGTGGTTGAAGTGGCCGACACCGTAGGCGCCGGCGACTCCTTCACCGCCGCATTCATTGCCTGCATCCTCCGCGGCATGGGCGTTGACGAAGCCCACCAGCGCGCCGTGGACACCTCCGCATTCGTCTGCACCCAGGCCGGCGCGATGCCCAAGCTCCCCGCTGAACTTACAAAATAACATCATCCTCTAAAAACCACCCGAGCCCGGCCCTGCGCCGGGCTTTTTTTCGTAAGACGGGTCGGACACGTCTGACTTGCCTGATCTGTCTGACCGTTGCCCCGGAACTCCTGAACATTCGGGCCCGGTCGGGTGTTAGAAAGAAAAAACTAACCCAATATTACACTCGATGAAAAAATCACTTCTGCCGATGATGCTGGGATTGATGGCCCTGAGCACAATCCCCGCCTCTGCCCGCATCCTCACTCCCGACCAGGCCCTTGAACGCGCCGGTGCCGACTCCCCCATGCGGGCAAAAGCCAAGTCCGCCACTACCAAGCTGATATACACCGCCTTACCCGACGACTCCTCCGACGCCGGTGCATACCTGTTCTCAACCGGCAACGAAGGTTTCATCGTAGTGAGCGCCGACGACATTGCTCCCGCCGTGTTAGGCTACTCCGACGCGGCCACCGTCGACCCCGCCGACATGCCCCCCTCCTTCCGCTACTGGCTCAACCAGTACGCAGCTCAAATTGAGGCTGCCCGCCGCTACGGCGTACGAAAGGCCACCCAGCGCCACCCCCAGTTCGAAGCTATCGCGCCTATGGTGGAAACCCACTGGAACCAAAATGCACCCTATAACGATATGACCCCGGAGGTCAACGGCCAGCACAGTGTCACCGGTTGCGTCGCAACGGCCCTCTCCCAGATTATGAACTACCACCAGTGGCCGCCCAAGGGCCAGGGGTCCAACAGCTACGAGTGGAACAATCAGACCATCTCGCTGGATTTCTCCACCGTGACCTTCGACTGGGATAACATGCTCGACAACTACACGTCCTCCGCCACTGCGGCCCAAAAGCAGGCTGTGGCTCAGCTCATGTATGCCTGCGGCGTGGCCGTGAACATGGACTACTCGCCCCAGGAGAGCGGCGCACAGACCAATATCCTGGCTGAGGTGATGTACAAATATTTCAACTACGACAAGAGCGTAATCGTGCTCAACCGCGATTTTTATAACCTCTACGACTGGGAAACCATCGTCTACGATCAGCTTCAGAACTACGGCCCGGTGCAGTACTCCGGCGTCAGCTCCGAAGGCGGCCACTCCTTCGTATGCGACGGCTACAGCTCCGACGGCTACTTCCACATCAACTGGGGCTGGGGCGGCATGAGCGACGGCTACTTCCTCCTGACGGCCCTCGACCCCGAAACCCAGGGCATCGGCGGCTCCTCCTCGGGCTACAACTCGATGCAGGACATCGTTGCCAATGTGTCGCGGCCAAAGTCGAACACCGATTTCACGCCTATGATGAGCATGAACACCTTCGCCATCAACACTACCACCACCGCCGTTGGTAACTCCGTGACCGTCACCGGCTTCACCTACAACGGCGGCATCGAAACCATCGCTTCGGGCACCCTGGCCATGAAAGCCGTGCCTCAGAGCGGCGGCACACCCGTCTACATGGGTTCTACCGGCATGAGCCAGCTCAAACCGCAGTACGGCTACAACAACTGGTCCTTCACCATCCCCGCAACCATGGCCGAGGGCACATACACCATCTCGCCCGTGTTCAAAATAGGTAACGGCGACTGGGCCGATGTCCAGGTGCCCATCTCCGGCTCCACATATTATATAATGACCGTCCAGGGCTCGGGTATCGCCACCATCGAAGCACCGCAGCCCGTCACGGTCAGCGTGAGCGACATCGACATTGAGGCCGACATCTACGCCGGCGTGGCCTGCCACATCACCGCTACCCTCACCAACGAATTCGAAAACGACTTCTACGGCAAGATTATGCCCGTGCTGCTGAGCAACGAGCAGCTTTACGCCGAAGCCACTGCCACAATGGTCAACGTTCCCGGCGAAGGCTCGACCTCCCTGGACTACATGGGCAAATTCACTACCGCCGCCGACGGCTCGGCCATCGCCACGGGGCAGTACACCATGGTTTTCTGCGACGCGCAGACCGGCGATGTCATCTCCGACCCCGTAGCAGTGACCGTCAACGCCAAGCCCGCCACGACCACCGTAAGTGTGACCGGACTCAAGGTTAACGACAACAACGTTGTCTCCGACATCGACAACGTGACCTTCAGCGGCACATTCAACGTTACTTCAGGCGCATTCGGGGAGTCGTTCATGGTGTTCATCTTCCCCGCCAACGGCGGCCAGTCGCTGGACTACGTATTCTCCTCGCCCATCTTCGCCTCGGCCGGCCAGTCAGTGCCCTTCAGCTTCAAGGGGGCCCTCTCCGCCGTCAACGACAAGACCAAGTACATGGCCGCCGCATTCACCGGCCAGACGCAAATCAGCAACGGAGTGACCTTCACCGTGGACCTCAGCACCGGCCTCAGCGCCGTTGAGGCCNCTGTTGAAGACGGCATGTACCCCAACGTCACCGACGGCACCACCACCTTCTCCGGCTCCACGCCCTGCCTCATCCGCGTGTTCTCCACCACCGGCGCCCTCTTCGCAGAAGTAGTCGACAATCCGACGGTCGACCTCAGTTCTGCCGCGCCCGGCATCTACATCATCGAGATTACTCAGCAAGATAATACAAGAATCATCAATCGAGTGATTAGGCGTTAGAACATACTAACGTCGAAAGGAGGACCACCTGTGAAGGTAGTCCTCCTTTTGTTTTGCTGCAGAGACGAAGGCCCTTACCCGCACTTGGAGGTGCCGCAGGAGGTGCAGATGAGGCAGCCTTCCTGGTAGATAAGGGTTTCCTGACCGCAGTTGGGGCATTTCTGCGCCGCCTTGGTGCCGTTGGGGATGTACTTCTTCAGCGCGCGCTCAACTCCCATCTTCCATGTGTTGATGCTCTGGGAGTCGAGTTCGAGGCCATTTACGAGCTTGATTACCTGGTCGATAGGCATGCCGTAGCGGAGCACGCCGGAAATGAGCTTGGCGTAGTTCCAGTACTCGGGGTTGAACTTGTCCGAGAGGCCCTCGATGGTGGTCTTGAAGCCGCGGCGGTTGATGAACTGGAAGTCGTAGCGCTTGTTTCCGTTTTCGTCGAAAGCCTTGATGATTTTGCCGCGGGTTACGGACTTGGGGCAGAAAATGCCATCCTCGTCGTCGGCGATACCGGTGAAGATTTCGTAGGGTCGTTCGTCAACGAGGCCTATGAATGCAATCCACTTCTCCTTATTGTTCTGGAACCGAACCACATCTGCTTCGAGTTCGATGGGGCGCTTGTCCAGGATGGGAGTATGGTCGTGGTTATGGGCCTTCTTCTCGTCCTTTTTGTCGACGGCCACCAGCACGCCCGAGCGGGAGCCTTCGCGATAAACCGTGCAACCCTTGCATCCGGCGTGCCATGCGCGGCGGTAGAGGGCGTCGACGGCCTCCACGGAGATGTCGGCGGGCAGATTGATGGTCACGGAAATGGAGTGGTCCACCCACTTCTGAATCCGGCCCTGCATGTTCACCTTCTCGAGATGGTCAATGTCGGCGGCGGTGGCNCCGGCATAGGGTGAGCGGGCCACGAGCTCGTCGATTTCGGCCTGGGTGTAGTGCTTGGCGGTGTCAATGCCGTTGATACGCATCCAATCCAGGAACTTGGGGTGGTAAACGATGTACTCCTCGAAAGCATCGCCCGACTCGTCGACGTAGTCCACGCGTGCCGATGGGTCGGCGGCGTTGATTTTGCGACGGCGCTTGTACACGGGCATGAACACGGGCTCGATACCGGATGAGGTGCGCGTCATCAGGCTGGTGGTGCCGGTGGGGGCGATGGTGAGGCAGGCTATGTTGCGGCGTCCGTGGGCCTTCATGCGCTCGTAGAGTTCGGGGTCGGCTTCGGCCAGACGCTTGATGTAGGGGTTGTTCTTTTCGCGGTCGGCATCGAACACCTCGAAGGCTCCNCGCTCCTCGGCCATGGTGACCGANGAGTTGTAAGCCGCCAGNGCCACTGCCTTGTGCACCTGCTCGGAGAAGTCGGTGGCGGCGGGAGTGCCGTATTTGAAGCCTAAGGCGGCGAGCATATCGCCCTCGGCGGTAGTGCCGAGGCCGGTACGACGGCCCTTGAGGGTCTTGGAGCGGATTTTCTCCCATAGGTGACGCTCGGTGGCCTTTACTTCCTCGGGTTCGGGGTCGGTGTCGATTTTGGCCAGGATGGTGTCGATTTTCTCCATCTCCAGGTCGATGATGTCGTCCATGATGCGCTGGGCTTTGCCTACAACGGTGCGGAGCTTCTCGAAATCGAATTTTGCATCCGGTGTAAAGGGCTTTTCCACAAAGGAATAGAGGTTGATAGCNAGNAGGCGGCAGCTATCGTAGGGGCACAGTGGAATTTCGNCACAGGGGTNGGTGGAAANGGTTTCAAAGCCGAGGTCGGCATAGCAATCGGGCACTGATTCGNGGCGGATGGTGTCCNAGAACAGCACGCCGGGCTNAGCCGACTTCCAGGCGTTGCGCACAATCTTGTCCCAGAGGGCTCCGGCGTCGATATCTTTGGTAACCAAGGGGTTATCACTGTTAACGGGGAAGCTCTGGCGGTAGGGGATGCCTTTTTCCACGGCGTCCATGAATGCGTCGTCGATGCGGACGGACACGTTGGCGCCCGTAACCTTACCGGGGGTCATCTTGGCGTCGATAAATGCCTCGGAGTCAGGGTGTTTAATCGAAACTGTCATCATCAGCGCACCGCGACGCCCGTCCTGGGCAACCTCACGGGTTGAGTTGGAGAAGCGCTCCATGAAAGGAACCAGGCCGGTGGAAGTGAGTGCGGAGTTCTTCACGGCCATGCCCTTGGGGCGGAGGTGGCTCAGGTCGTGACCCACGCCGCCGCGGCGCTTCATGAGCTGCACCTGTTCCTGGTCCACGAGCATGATGCCGCCGTAGGAGTCGGGCTTTCCGTCGATGCCTATCACGAAGCAGTTCGAGAGCGAACCAACCTGATAGTTATTGCCGATACCGGCCATGGGACTGCCCTGAGGCACCACCAGAGCGAAGTCCTTCAGCAGGTGGTAAATCTCCTCTTCCGACATCGGGTTAGGGTAGCGGTTCTCAATTCGCGCCAGCTCGCGGGCTATGCGGCGGTGCATGTCGTCGGGGGTGAGTTCGAAGATGTGCCCGTCGGAGTCCTTGAGGGCATACTTGCTCACCCACACTTGGGCGGCGAGCTCGTCGCCACCGAAGTAGTCTACCGAGGCCTTATAGGCTTCGTCGTAGGTGTATATTTTATTCTGTGTCATAATCGATTGGTTTCTCAGAGGTGGCTATGTGTCAGATTGACGTTTCTTACAGCTCGTCAACTTCCTTGAGCCATAGGGCGGCGGAGGCGTCGGAGGGCATGCGCCAGTCGCCGCGCGGCGAGAGGCATACGCTGCCCACCTTGGGGCCGTCGGGCAGACAGGAGCGCTTGAACTGCTGCGTGAAGAAGCGGCGGTAGAAGGTGCGCATCCATTGCTTGATGGTCTTGTGGTCGTATTTGCCCTCGAAAGCGCGCGTGGCCATGAGGAAAACGCGTCGGGGCGTGAAGCCGTAGCGCAACGTATAATATAGGAAGAAGTCGTGGAGTTCGTAGGGACCCACGAGGTCCTCGGTCTTCTGCTTTATGGTTCCGTCGGCCTTGGCGGGAATGAGTTCGGGGCTGATGGGTGTGTCGATGATGTCCAACAGGGCCTTGCGGGTGTCCTCGTCGGTGGTGAGACGTGCGAAGTAGGCCGTGAGGTGGCGTACGAGTGTTTTGGGTACACCGGCATTGATGCCGTACATGCTCATGTGGTCGCCGTTGTATGTGGCCCAGCCCAGGGAGAGTTCGGAGAGGTCGCCCGTGCCGAGCACCATGCCGCCGGTTTGGTTGGCGATGTCCATCAGGAGATATGTGCGCTGGCGAGCCTGGCTGTTCTCGTAAGTTACATCGTGGTTTTCAGGGTCATGGCCAATGTCGGCGAAGTGCTGATTGACAGCGGGCACGATGGATATTTCGCGCGTTGTGATGCCCAGNGCNTCCATCAGCGTCACGGCGTTGGNGTGGGTGCGGCCTGTGGTGCCGAATCCGGGCATCGTCACGCCGGTGATGCCCGTGCGCGGCAGTCCGAGCGAGTCGAAGGTGCGCACGGCCAGCAGCAGCGCCAGGGTGGAGTCCAATCCGCCTGAAATGCCGATGACCAGGTTCTTGGTTCCGGTGGCCGACAGTCGCTGGGCCAGGCCGGAGGTCTGGATATGCACAATTTCCTCGCAACGTTCGTTGAGGAGCTCGTCGGCGGCGGGCACAAAGGGCATGGGGTCGATGTAGCGCAGGAGCTTGAAGTCGGAGGGTCGCCTGGTGCTGGTTTCTGGTATGGTCACCACTGTGTGGGCCGATGTGTCCTCGCGTGCCGCACAGTCGGCAAAGGTGCCCATGTGCATGCGGTCGCGGCGTATGGCGCGGATATCCACATCGCTGACAATGAGCTGGTTGCCACGGGTCCAACGCTGGTTTTTGGCCAGCAGGCTTCCGTTTTCGGCCACAAGCAACTTGGCGTCGAACACAAGGTCGGTGCTGGATTCGCCGAATCCGGCTGAGGCGTAGGCATATGCGCAAATGCAACGGGCCGACTGCTGGCGCACCAGCTGCTGGAGGTAGGCGTACTTGCCGATGAGGTCGTCCGAGGCGCTCAGGTTCACAATCACCTCCGCGCCGGCCAGGGCGTGGTGGCAGCTCGGAGGCACGGGCGTCCAGAGGTCCTCGCATACTTCGATGCCCACCTTCACGCCGTGGTGTTCCACCAGCACGTTGGTGCCGAAAGCGGCCTCGACGGGCGCCTCGGGGGCGGCGTCGAACCAGCGGCGTTCATAGAACTCGTTATAGTTGGGAATGTAAGTCTTTGGGACAATAGCCCTCACTGAACCCTGNGCCACCACAGCGGCACAGTTGTACAGTCGGGCACCGCGACGCACCGGCAAGCCCACCACGGCCATCAGGTTGCGGCATTTGNCCGAGGCCGCCGCTATTTCCTCANGAGCCGCCGAGGCCCCCTTGAGCAGGGTTTCGGAATGGAACAGGTCGCCGCAGGTATATCCGGTGATACACATTTCGGGAAATACCACCAGGTCGGCACCTGCTTCGTCGGCCTGATGAAGCAGGCTTATTATGTTGGCGCTGTTGGCCGCCGGGTCGGCTACTTTTACCGCCGGGGAGGCCGCAGCCACCCTGAAAAATCCTTCGTACATCGCAGTTGATTTATGTG
>WFLX010302738.1_pt1 | contig 35389 bp, 31 predicted proteins | sample 4967041 | NCBI WGS metagenome assembly WFLX01 (sample SAMN12857096, study PRJNA449069) | gut metagenome | isolation source: stool from male and female vole | host: Microtus ochrogaster | place: USA:Florida | collected 2017
ATGGAAGTGGCTGCCTTGCTTTACGGGGAGCTTGTTAGAAGTTATAAGAGAGTCCCAACGTGAAGTACTCCTTGAATTGGAAGTAGCCCAAGGAATTATCATAGTACTTCCTGCTACGGTTGTCGTCAAAGCGCCACAACGTGTAAACTTCCGAAGAAATGTACTTGTTGAACTGGAACACCAACGAGTTTTCCCATTCCGATTCAGCAAACTCATAAGAGGTAAAATAGTAAAAACGACTCTTCCACTGCAGATTCTTCACCAACGTCATCCTTGCCGTAAACTCTATGCGCGAACCGAAGTCTTGTTGGAAGTCTTTGCCAATCATATTATAAGAAGCATGGATGGTGTATTCATCATCGCATATATACCGCATCTTATATGACAAAGGCAGCAGCGCCAGCGAGAACGAGTTGCCATTCTTGAGACTGGGCTTATAATCCATACCGATTGACGCAGACACATCCAACGGAGCCAAAAACTTAGAGTATGTGTTTCGGTCGTTACTCCTACGACCCGGCAAAAATTGCGTACTTCCCTGCATAGAAAACGTATAGTACCAACTCTTTGCCGCCTTCACACCCAACTTAGAGGAGAAATAGATTTTATCGTTATTGGGAATGTAACGGTAAATAGAATCAGATGTAGTAGTGATAAAACCCAACCGAAGGTCAAGCTTATTGTCCCATGCAATACACCGCTGGTCATTGTAATTTGCCTCCAAAACGATATTGGACAACAGCACCNTNNNGCNNGANCAGTTCCTCCCTTATACCAGTTCTCTGAGAAGTAGTTCTGCGTGAATTGCAATGACGACCTACCGTTCGTTGCCCAGAAATTAGGCTTCTTTATCTGAATCTCCACATCTATATCATCGACGATACCGACCACATCCTTTATCTCCTCAACCTTATCATAGATAGATGTCAAATCCTCCTTTTTAGCCCCTACCGCCGAAACGGGAGAGATGATGTTCTCTGACTCTATCTGCGAATCATAGTAGTGGAACAAACTTGGTTGCGCTACATACGTGCGAAACAGGACATCATCAATCGAGGCATTCATCCGCTGGCGATAATCAAAGAAATCTGCATCCACCATATCCATGCGCTCCGTCATTGCCTCCTTCAAATTAAACTTATCAGATAGCACCGAACGATAGTAAATGCCAGGACCTATCAACTTGTACAGATAAGGCGACAAAGCAGTTTCTGCAGAGTCATTTCTCTCCGCCGTGATACTATCCGCACTTTGAGTAAGAGCCGTTGTATATTTTGCGACCACATCCGACGCAGTCTTTGAGTAACCACGCACAACACCTCTGCCGCGTTGGGCAGACACAGACACGGCAACCATGCAACACAGAAAAACGCCCAGCGAACGCAGATTTTGAATCTTATACATTTATCCTTATCAAATTATTTAACGTGAGTCCGATGGATGGACAACTGACGAATAGCGGAAAGACCGTAACATTAAAATGTTGAGACTTCATACATTACAGATAACAACCACTATACAAACCGAGGGCAAAGTTACTGAATTTATCCGTGTTGCACACGACTTCTGCCAGTTTTTTGATGCACCGATGGCAAAATAGGCCGCGAAAAGCCCTCCAAACGAAAATTACCATGCCTTTTACCACCTTCACGATGAAGGCGGTCTCCGTTCGGGACAAAATGTCTCTTTTTACTTTCCGGCACGAAGGCGCGACACAGCTCCTATGACACTGCTGCATGGGGAGCGATTTCACCCCCTCTAAATCGGAGTCCCCGACATCGGTCAATCGGAGTCCCCGACTCCGACTGGTCGATGTCGGGGACTCCGTTTTATATGATATTTCAGAGGGGGAAAACCCAGCGACCGCAATGTGTTCACGAAACACCCTCAAACAAGGAATCCTATTGTAGTCGAAAGCGCATCAATCGCCCCATCATCACCATGCCGTATCCGCCGAACCCACGCCTTTTCAGTACAAATTCAGGTGTTTTAGCCAATTATTCATAACAACCACATCATTTTCACGGACAAAAATTTCCGTCATTCAAGAAAAAGAACTAAATTTGCACGCTGAAATGAGCATGTAGCATACATCCATTCACGAAAAAGACAATAACAAACTAAAGTATAAACAACTAAATTTTCAACAACTATGCCAAACGGTAAGAAGAAGAAAAGACACAAGATTTCTACGCACAAGCGCAAGAAAAGACTGAGAAAGAATCGCCACAAGAGCAAGTAAAGAGTTGAGAAACTCTGCTTCGCCTTGGAAGCGTCAGAACAAAGAACAAACCCTGAAATGAACCATCCTCAAAAAGGGTGCATTGCGAGGTTTGTTCTTTTTCTGTTTAAGAACACAACCAACAATAAACGGTAGCAAAAATGACCAGCGAACTAATCATCGATGCACAGCCGAAGGAAGTAACCATTGCACTGCTCGAAGACCAGAAGCTCGTTGAGTTCCAAAAGGAAGGTCAAGACAGCAAATACTCCGTAGGCAACATCTATGCCGGAAAAGTGAAGAAAGTCATGCCGGCACTCAATGCGTGTTTTGTCGATGTGGGTCATGAACGCGAAGCATTTCTGCACTACCAAGATTTAGGCAAGCATTTTCTCTCTTTAGAGAAATATGTAAAACAAGTGACGAGCGACAAACGCAAGCTCGCCCCCATGGCAAAGGCTGCAGGTCAGTCTGCGCTGGAGAAAGTTGGAAGCATTCAAGACGTGCTGGAACTGGGACAGGAGGTGATAGTACAAATCACCAAAGAGCCCATCAACACAAAAGGACCACGCCTCACGGCCGAAATCTCTTTCGCCGGACGCTATCTCGTCCTGATTCCGTTTGATGACAAAGTTAACGTCAGTACCAAAATCAAATCGAAAGAAGAACGCGCACGTCTGAAACAGCTCATTCAGAGCATCAAGCCCCGAAATTTTGGAGTAATCGTCAGAACCGTGGCAGAAGGAAAACGTGCTGCCGAACTGAACAACGAGCTAAGTCTGCTTGTCGCTTCGTGGGACGATTGCATCGGGAAAATTCAAAAAGCTACAAGTCTGCCAGTACTTGCACACGAGGAAACTGGTCGAACTGTCTCCATGCTGCGTGACCTCTTCAATCCTTCATACGAAAACATCCATGTGAACAACACCGATGTCTTCAACGAAGTGAAACGCTACGTCAGCCTCATTGCACCGGGCAAAGAGTCTATCGTCAAGCTCTACAAAGGCAATGTCCCTATCTTCGACAACTTCGGAGTGACGAAGCAAATCAAGTCGGGACTCGGACGCACAGTCAGCTTCAAGCATGGTGCCTACCTCATCATTGAGCACACAGAGGCCCTGCATGTAGTCGATGTCAATTCGGGCAACCGCAACCGAGGACTTGACAATCAAGAGGAAAACGCCTTTGCCGTCAACATGGAAGCCGCAGACGAGTTGGCACGCCAATTACGCCTGCGCGACATGGGAGGCATCATCGTGGTTGACTTCATCGACATGGACAGCCCTGAGCACAACCAGAAGCTCTATGAGCACATGACACAAATCATGAAGAGCGACCGTGCGCGTCACAACATCTTGCCGCTGAGCAAATTCGGTTTGATGCAAATCACCCGTCAGCGTGTACGCCCTGCCATGGATGTACATGTGGAAGAAGTTTGCCCCACTTGCTTCGGCAAGGGAACGGTAAAATCATCCATCCTTTTCGCTGACACCCTTGAAAGCAAAATCGATTACATTGTCAACAATCTTGGTCAGAAGAAGTTCAAGCTCTATGTCAATCCGTATGTGGAAGCTTACATCACCAAAGGGTTCTTTAGCCTTTATCGCCGTTGGCAAATGACCTACGGTCTTGGTGTAAAGATTTATCCAAGTCAAGAGTTAGGTTTCCTGCAATATCAGTTTATCGACCCCAATGGCAACGAGATAGACATGACCGAAGAATCGGAAACACGATAGGGAAACAAAAGGAGACACAAGAAGCCGAACAATTTCGTAGTTCTAAGTGACACACAAACAAAAAAGGGGGAGGATTCCAAAATGGAATCCTCCCCCTTTTCTATCGTAACGTCTTCTATTCAGACAATATCATCTCACTTTCAACAGATCTCCTGACACAGGGATGTAGGTGGCATCCTTGAAGTTCATCTTATATAGGTTCTCCAACCGAACACCATAGAATTGACTAATGCTGTACATGGATTCACCAGAATGAATCTTATGCCACTGCCCTTTATACATAGAGTCGGCCTTCTTTGCTTTTTTCGCCAAGAACACGTTCATGCCCACAGGCAACGGATAGTCGGCACTCGTCTCATTGTACTTCAAAAGCTTCCTCTTTGACACTTTCATCTCTTTCGCCAGCGATTCCCACGTATCACCAGAAGTCGTCACAACACATTGTATGCCATTGACCAACTTAATAGGACGTTTCGCCTTCTTCAAAACAGGCACAGGAGCAGAAATGGAGCTTCTCTTCTTTTTTCGGAAACCGAAACGATCTTCATCATAATCACCCAAATCATACGTCTCGATAATCGTAATAAGCCGCTCTGCATAGGTCGGCAAGGTTGCATATCCACAGGCTTTCAAGCCACGCGCCCACCCTTTATAGTCCAAAGGATCCAGTGAAAACAGACGCTTGTAGCGAGGCTGCTGCAAAAAAAGCGAATGGTCTTCATAGCTTTCCTCAGCGTTCTTGTACTTGCGGAAATGCTCGCCCTTACGGTCATCGTCACGAGTGACATAACCACCTTTCCATCCCATACCCACTTTAATGCCAAAGTGATTGTTGGCACGTGTTGCCAGATAGCTACGACCTGCACCACTTTCTAACAACGCCTGTGCCAGCGTGATACTGGCAGGGATGTGGTGGCGACGCATTTGGTCTATGGCCGTCTGCTTATATTTCTCAATGTATTGCTGATAGGCAGCATTGCGTTGGGCAAAAGAAAAGGCTGATACAGCCATGCTGCACAGCAAGAGTACAATTCTCAAATATCTCATTAGAAAGCTATTAGAAACAATTCAGGTTGCAAAGATAAGGAAAAATAATCAAGACAAACGCCTTTCCTGCGAATAATTGATGAGTTGAGCATATAATGCATTGTTTCGTAGCAGTTTTTCGTTGCCAAGCACAAAGAGCTGCTTACGCGCACGGGTAATTGCGACATTAAGCTTCCTATCCACTATACCCAATGTGGTTTCGGTCAAATTGGAGAGTATGTCCAGTTCATACAACTGTGTAATGGTTGTACCATAAATGATTATGTCGCGTTGAGAGCCTTGATAGCGTTCCACAGTATCAATGACCAGTCCTGCCACCACATCGGGACGAAGTTTAGCTATCTCAGAACGCACAAGCGCAATCTGACGACGGAAAGGGACTATAATGCCCAATTGCCACTGAGGGTCAAACGGCAAAGCATTCCGTTCATACAAGGAAACGACGGCGTTGACGAGTTGAGCGATGATGCGTGCCTCAAGGATGTTCGCCTTTGGCAGACGCTCCTCGAGCGATGGGCGAGGNACATTNACAAAAGNNATACGATGNNTAGCAATCAGCTGNTCTATAGGATTCTCNTCATCATAGNAATGANATGACAANCCTTCCTGCTNGTGAGGNAATCCCACGNGANAGAGAGAATCCTCATAAAAAGCATGAGAAACAAAATCTGCAATGGCAGGGTGCATACGTCCCTGATGGTCAAGCATGGCAACTATATCAGGAAGATGTCGATGCTGTTCGTAGAGACGCTCAAAGAGAGAGTTACGGCAGTTCGTAAGTCCAATGGAATGCAGCAAGGGAGAGACCACAGCAGACTTCGTTTCGTTCTGCACCACAACGGCTGGCAACTGCTTGTGGTCGCCAATCATAATAAACTTATCAATAGCAGCAGAAGTCAGGATGCCTAAAACCTGAGGTTCCAGAATTTGGGATGCCTCGTCAAAGATAGCAACATCGAAGTGTTTGAGACGAAAGAGTGCCGTATGGCTGTTCATCGAGGCAACCGTACTGACAAAGATAGAAACCTTCCCTATCCTCTCGTTCACTTGCCGACGATTCGTGAGACTTCCCATGGTATGAGACAGCAAATGTTCCCGATATGGAGGCGCACAGGAGAGTTCACGCCCCAAACGGATATAGTCAGGTTGTGGTTCGATAGTGGAAAGCATCTGACATATCTCATCAACGGCACGATTGGTGTAGGACAACAGCAGCATATTGTGCCCTTGCATCAGCTGTTCCTCCACCATACGCTTCATGGCGACAGAAGTCTTTCCCGTGCCAGGAGGTCCCATCAAGAGGAACATGTCGTCCTTTGTAGGAGTACGCTGACAAAGCAGAAGCTCTCGGCGGCTTTTGTCACAGGCCAGGAGAGAAAACAGCCCATTGTAAAGACTACGGAAGTTGGCATCCACATGGTCATGTTCAATCGCATAATAGTCGTCTCTGCCGAACAAGGACTTGTTCCGTTGTGCATTCTTCAGTTGTAGCCATATCCGTTCAGCATCGTATGACTCCACACTGCATCGAAACACCTCCTGCGTCGTAGCGGAATCTGCATCACTATTACGCTTATAGAGGATAACGGCATCACCGATACGAAAGTTCGGCTGACTTTCCCCCTCATCTGTACGCCCCAAACAAATAGCTTCCACTCCATCTCCCATACGGAAATCCACCCATCGTAAGTTCACAAAGATGTCGCCGTTTTCCATCTTCGTATTGATGTCGGCACTCCACAATGCAGCAAGGGCGCGTGTCGAGTCGGTACGTGCATCGCACACCTTGCTCTCAAACTGTTCGCGTTCAATGAATTGCAGGAAAGTATAAAAATACTCAGCCGTTAGCTCATCCATACCCGACAGCGCGTCCGTAACAGCTTTGATTTCTGGCAAACACCACCCTGTCCAGAACTTGTCGCTGCAATTTCCATTGCGACGCAATGCCTGAGGAGTAAGTTTGGGCACCCATCGGCGTGCTTCTCCTTCCAGCAAACCCCGTTCGAGTGCTACAATACCGTTACGGATATTCATGGCACGCAACACCATCTCCTGAAAACTGCGTTGCTCCTGCAAACGGGGATAGCGCGAATACAGCAGATTACCTATCACGTCCGACTGCTTTACTCCCATGTTATAATAGAGAATCTCCTTATAGAGCAGCATCTGCATCAAGTGCTCCTCTTTGGCACGGTCGCGGTATTCGTCCCACTTGCCTGACTTCAACTCTATAAGCAGTTTCTTCCCCTCCTCATCAAGGTCTATCAAAGCATCCATACGTCCCTGCAAACCTAACGCCTCGCAGAAAAACGAAGGTTCCACATGAACCTTCACCTTGCCGCCCTGCATATAAGGCTGGGCATAGAGGTCTTCTACAACCTGATGAATATGAGCAAACTGCCGTCGGGTGTCATCAAAAAAACTTTTATCAATGCCATCACAAGCACAGATGTCTATCGCCCTATCGGCAAACACCTTCCTCATAGACGTGAGATAATCCGCCTCAGGCTTGTTCAAAGCATCGTCAAGAAATTGATTGGCAACGTCCCCCAACAACGTATAGACAGTGCTCTCGGATGGTTTGAACTTGGCGATGAAATGATTGAACGGTGATTCGCCCCACCCTTTGATACAGCTGGTCACGCTTGTTGTATCGAGCAGGAAATCAGGCTCTATCACTATATATAAAGGATGATATACACCTTCGCTATCAATCGTGAACGAGAGCGCATTGAACTGCATGCCTTCTTTCAGCAGTTGAGCTGCCAATTGCGTATGCTGGTTCGTGGTCACATCCACCCGAAATAACTCCTCTGCAGGCATCTCATGCGAACGAGCGTAAATGTATGGTTCATCAATATGGTCAACCATGAAACGCATACGCTTTTGCCGCACTGCGTATTCCAGCTGGTCGCGCGGTACGAGCAACTGCTCCACATCGGGAAGCCGTCCCACAAAAGCATCAGGAATCCGTGTGTCGGTGAAATGCGCTAATGCCTCTACAAAGATACGAACATCGACAAGAAACGTATGCTCATCGANCNCCATGCCCNGATGCGACACCTNCCGCGCACNCCATCGGAATNNATCCACCNGACGCAGGGGGTAATTCNTCAGGCTGNCAAACCGNNTGCAGNCGCGAAAAGAAGTCATTGTATTCCACAAGCAAGTTTTCCGTCTTTTCGATACACACACGATGCAACGTATCGTAGAAGTAACGATACTTTTGCCGCAACGTCTGTTCCGAACGGAAAACCTCAACAATGTCCTGCCACACAGCGTTCATCAAGCGTTTTTCTGCGTCTCATCAAGCATCTCTATCAGGCGTTCAACTGCCCCACAACCTCGCCAACCGACTTGCAACCATGTTGATCAAGCCATTCATTGATGCCATTAGCCACCTTCACGGTCACAGCGGGGTCAATAAAGTTCGCTGTGCCAATTTCGACAGCCGATGCACCAGCCAACAGGAACTCAATGGCATCGTGAGCTGTCATGATGCCACCCAAACCCACTACAGGAATATCGACAGCCTTTGCCACCTGCCATACACATCGCACAGCCACAGGCTTCACAGCAGGTCCCGACATACCACCCGTAGCAATACTCAACACGGGCTTGCGCTTCTCAATGTCTATCNCCATGCCCATCAGCGTGTTGATNANCNACACAGCATCAGCACCAGCATCCTGCACTGCCAAAGCAATATCAGCAATCGAAGTCACATTGGGCGAGAGCTTCACAATCAGCGTTTTCTTGTACACTTCACGTACAGCCTTCACCACAGCAGCCGCACCTTCAGTCGTCACGCCAAAAGCCATGCCACCCTGTTTCACATTGGGACATGAGATATTCAGTTCGATAGCAGGGATGTTTGTCAGCTCATTCACACGGGCAGCACACTCCGCATAATCCTCTGGTGACGAGCCACTCACATTTACAATCATGTTCGTACGAATATCCTTAATTTCAGGATAGATATGCTCACAAAAGTAATCCACGCCTTTGTTCTGCAAGCCCACACAATTGAGCATGCCACTTGCCGTCTCCACCATGCGCGGATAGTCATTACCCTCACGAGGAAGAAGCGTTGTACCCTTCACGATGATGCCACCAATGTCTTCAAGATTCACGAAATCAGCAAACTCAACACCATAGCCGAATGTGCCAGAAGCTGTCATCACGGGGTTCTTCATCGTAAGCCCCACTATCTTTGTAGTCAAATCTGCCATATCCTACACCTCCCAAGTTAAATCGTTAATATCAAACACAGGACCATCCTTGCATACGCACACATTGCCCTTTACCGTCTTCTCCACACAACACAGACACGCACCCAATCCGCACGCCATCATGTTTTCAAGGCTCACCTCACAAGGCGTGTTCGTCGCTTTCGCATACTTGGCCACACTCACCATCATCGGCTTGGGACCACATACAGAAATACGGTCAAATTTCTCTTTATTTAATAATGTGTGCTGCGTAACAAAGCCCTTTTCGCCTTCAGAACCATCCTCTGTGGTCACATACACAGGTGCAACCACCTTGAAAAGGTCCTGTTCCAAAAGGTCGCTCTTGCTGCGCGCACCCAGCAGAAAGACCGGTTGTGCTCCATGCTCTTTCAGATACTTTCCATAGTCGAGCAAAGGAGCCACACCTACACCACCACCAACAAGCAGCACTTTCTCGCCCTGCTTCCGAACAGGCGAAAAGCCATTACCCAAGGGGAACACAAGGTTGAGCGTATCGCCCACCTTCAACTGCGCCAACTGGTGCGTACCCTCGCCCACCTTCTTGATGAGCAGCCACAATTCATTGTTCTCTCTATCCACATAATTGATAGAGATGGGGCGACGAAGGAACGTCTGCGGACTTCCTTCCACTTTCACTTCCACAAACTGCCCCGATAAGCTCTCTGGCAGCGGTTCCGTATCAGTCAGTTTCAGCAACACGTACAGCTCATGCGGATACTCCACAGCCTTCACCGTCAAGTCTTTTACATATTTCTTCATGTATATCCTATAATTATAGAGTTTTTATTCCATGCGTTACAGAACCGCCAGAGCAAATGCTATATGCCCCATGCAGCAGGAGCACACTCCCTCTCCAGCCGCTTCTCCTGCTGGTCGTCCAACTGCGCAAAAAAGTCAATGCCCGTTTGTCGCTCCACCTCATCCACCGATACGGCATAGTCACGCAGGTCGCCATCGCACGCTCGATTCGGATAGATGAAGCCTATCGCCTTAGGCACACGCCCCAGCATAAGCACCACCTTGAAGAAGCGGTCGGGCACTGCTATCTTCATGCCCTTCCGCCGACCAATGGTCTNCNGCNACTCCGTGTCAAATATCGGACCACAACATATATAAATAGTGCNATAATTCTTGACCCACGAACGGCAGTGCTTCTCCAAGTCGTTCCATGCGCTCATGTTCAAGTCATGGTTCTGCGGACAGATATTGGTCATGCAAAACGACTCCTCCATAGCCACCTCCGTATGCTTGTTATCGCCCGCAGGACACATGTGCCCACGGTCATAACCAGAACCATTATAATCGAAATAATCCACACGACGAGCCTCCTCCATCGATAGGTCGGCATGGAATCGGTTAGAGCGTTTCACCTTGCCACGCACCCGTTCTTCCGTCAAACACCAACACACATAGTTGGGGCACAAACGCTCCACATTGTATGAAATCAAAAAGCAAGACTTCTTCAACAGCACTTCGGGCGTGCCACGCAACTTGGTGGGACATTCCAATGCCACCACCTTGTCCTTCGCCAACGCACACTCCACAGGCTCGTCTGCCGACACACAGACACCATTTCGATTACCACATGCCCACAGATAGTTGACACCTGCCACTCCTGCCGACAGCAAGATGCAAGCGAACAATATCTTCCACGAATTTTGTTTCTTTTTCATCTGATTCGCCCCTTTTTACGTCCCCCAAGCCCATCTTTTGGGGATTCCATGCNAAANTAAGAAAGATTTAACAANAAGNTGTTGTCATAACAAAAAAAANTNTTNNCTTTGCATNGCNTTTAACAAAAGGCACCGTCTTTTTGCTATTTGCCTTGCCGAATTGGCTCAGTTGGTAGAGCAACGCATTCGTAATGCGTGGGTCGGCGGTTCGAGTCCGCCATTCGGCTCAAACTTAGAGGTGTGCCAGCTGGCACACCTTTTTTGTATCTACCACAAAATCGGAGTCCCCGACATCGGTTCATCGGAGTCCCCGACATCGGTTTACCGAAGTCCCCGACACCGATTTACCAGTTCTGAAACACTCACCACATTCGCAGTTATGCTCATATACAACACCACCTTCCAAGTAGGCAATGATGACGCACAGCATCTGGTCGTCTATCTGCACGAAAAATACATTCCCGAAGCACAGAAGTCGGGCATCATGACCCATGCAAGATTGAGCCGCATCCTCTCTCATCGCGATGAAGAATCCGAATGCTTCTCCGTGCAGTTCGAGGTGGAGAACATGGCATTACTCCACAAGTGGTATTCATCTGAAGGGAAAACACTTAACGATGAATTATTGAAGATATTCAAGAATAAGGTTGTCGGCTTCCCCACCATGATGGAAGTGATTGAATAACCCGACTTTAAACAACAGAACAATGGCAACGACAAACCCTAACTTGGAAAAGGTTATCATAGGAGTTGACCCTGGCACCAATGTCATGGGATATGGCGTGCTGAAAGTGAAGGGCAACAAGGCCGAGCTGGTGGCGATGGGTGTCATTGAACTCAAAAAGTACCAGAGCCACTACCTGCGGCTGGGCAAGATATTTGAACGCATCACCAGCATCATCGACTCCTACCACCCCGACGAAATGGCGATTGAGGCACCATTCTTCGGCAAGAACGTACAATCCATGCTCAAACTCGGACGCGCACAAGGAGTGGCAATCACCGCAGCCATCATGCGCGACATCCCCATCACAGAGTACGAACCGCGCAAAATCAAAATGGCAATCACAGGCAATGGCAATGCTGCCAAAGAGCAGGTGGCAGGCATGCTACNGCGCATGCTNCACANNACCNAGGAAANCATGNACGTGCAGCTCGAATNCAANCGATGCCNNCGGNNCCGCCTATTGCCACTTCATCCAGATGGGCAAGCCTGAAGTGGAGCACAAGTTCAGTTCGTGGAAGGACTTCGTGCAGAAGAATGCCAGCAAGGTACATTCTTAATAATTCCTAATTACCAAGCCATCCACCATAAATTTGCCGTCGGAAGGAACGCATGTGCAGAAAAATGACTATCTTTGCACCGTTTTCCGTGCGCACGTGCGCACACGTTCTTAAAACTATATAATCATTTCCGATGGCGACAACAAACAAACTATACCAGCCGTATGCAATGGAATACGGCACATTTGTAGGGCTGAGCTGGGGCGCAATCTTTCTATCGTATGTGGAGGGCATCTGCAATGACAACGGCCTACTGCTGTTTCTCTGCCTCATTCTGTGTGGATTCGCCTTCATCTTGCCATTCATATTGGCACTTCGCATCAACAGGAAACTCTTGTTGATAGGTGAGAAGTTGTCTTATTGGCAAGGACTGCTCTTTTCTTTCCCGATGTTCATGTACGCCTGTTTGATGAGCGGCATCATCGTCTTTTCCTACTTCCGCTTTTTTGACGACGGCATGCTGATGGAGCATATAATTCGCATGATGACACAACCCGAAATGGCGGAGACCTATCGGCAAATGGGCTTGGACGGACAATACAAACAGGTGATGGACGTGGTGCATGAAGTGGCTATCCTTTCACCGCTCGACAAGACATTAGCCCTCTTCAACAACAACTTTCTCTTCAGCATCATCATGTCATTCCCTGTGGCTGCTGTAGCCTCATACAACCTGAAGAGAATCATTCCGACGAAATCATAAACAACACATCAATATATGGACATATCAGTTGTAGTGCCTCTCTATAATGAGGAAGAGTCAATAGCCGAACTGCACGAGTGGATTAAACGAGTGATGGACGAGAACGACTTTTCCTATGAAGTGGTTTTCGTAAACGACGGCTCCACCGACCATTCATGGGAGGTCATCACAGAACTGAGCCGACAATACCCAGAAGTGCATGGCATCAAGTTCAGGAGGAACTACGGAAAAAGCCCTGCCTTGTTCCACGGCTTCGAGAAAGCGCAAGGCGACGTGGTCATCACGATGGATGCTGACCTGCAAGACAGCCCCGACGAGATTCCTGAGCTGTACCGCATGATTAAGGCAGATGGCTACGACCTCGTGAGTGGCTTCAAGATGAATCGCAGCCAAGGAGACCCCTTGTCGAAAACGATTCCGACCAAGCTGTTCAATGCCACCACCCGCATGGTGAGCGGCATTCACAACCTGCATGACTTCAACTGCGGCTTGAAAGCTTACCGCCGCGATGTGGTGAAGCATATTGAGGTGTATGGCGAGATGCACCGCTTCATCCCCTATTTGGCAAAAAACGCTGGCTTCACAAAAATCGGAGAGAAGCCAGTTCACCATCAGGCACGTCAGCATGGCAAAAGCAAATTCATGGGATTGAACCGTTTTGTGAACGGCTATCTCGACCTCATCAGCCTCTGGTTCATCGACAGCTTTGGCATGAAGCCCATGCACATTTTCGGTTTTGTGGGTACTCTCATGTTCATCATCGGCTTCATTGCCGTGGTGTGCGTGGGTACGAACAAACTGGTAGCACTCTACAACCATGTACCACACGCGCTGGTGACGGAAAGTCCATACTTCTACATCTCGCTCACCACCATGCTGTTGGGTACACAGCTGTTCGTGGCTGGTTTCTTAGGCGACCTCATCAGCCGCAACAGCCAAGAGCGCAACAAGTATCAAGTGGAAGATGAAATCTAACCCCAACACGTGCATACAGAACGACTTCGGATGAAACGCCTCTACCCCACCTCTCTCATCGCAGGTTTGACGACGCTGCTGGTTGTACATGTACTGGTTGGTTGCTACTCCAACAACTGTCCCATGGAGAACACTGTGACCTGTAACTATGCTTTCTATGACGCAGAAGGCACAGCCATTGCCTATCAAGACACCATCACGGTCTCAACATTGATGCCTGGCAACAAGATGGTTTACATCTATCGGAAGATGGGTACACTGCCTATCACAAAAGACGCACCCGACCCAGCACTGGTCGAAGCTGGATATATGGAAACGCAGTCGCAGCAACGCAACGACACAATTTTGCTGAACAAAAAGTCGAATACAAGTAGCATCAATATTCCCATGAGCTACTTTAATGCTGTCGATACCTTAATCTTTGCTTATCGTAGCATTTCGTCGAAAGATACGGTGAAGATTCACCACTCCAGCTACTCGCACGTGGAACTGCCTGAATGCGGCGCATACCGTTTCCACCACTTGAAGTCGGTGACAGCTACCGATGCCGCCATTGACCACATTGAAATCAGCAATCCAAACGTGGGTTACGAAGGTGCTACCAACATAAAGATATACTTCAATGGCGTTGCCGAAGCCGAATAACACCTTATGAATCATATTGTCCAACATATCATCAGCCTCGCCTTCGTCTGTGCCATCTTCCTACCAACCAAGGCGCAGGACAACCAGCCACAAATGCTGTTGCCTGGTGAGCAACCGAAACCCTCTCAATATGTAGCCATTGAAGAAGAAAAAGCGCATATCGTTCTTTTTCAGGGCTTCACGCTGTCGGTGGATGTTTTCGGTCCTATCTCTTACATGGTGTCTGATTATGGGACAGCAGAAGCGGCATTGCGTCTGAACCTTAAGAACACTTATTTCCCGATTGTCGAAGTGGGATACGGGAAATGCACTACCGAGGACTTCAACACCCAAGTGTCCTACAAAGTAAATGCGCCCTATGCACGCATCGGACTCGACTTCAATATGTTAAAGGACAAGTTCCAAAGCAACCGTTTGTATTTGGGTGCAAGATATGGAGTTTCCGCCTATAAGTACGACCTTGCAGGTCCAACCATGACCGACCCAATCTGGGGCGGAAGTGGGGCATTCGACATACCACAAACCAACTGCACCAGCCATTGGCTTGAAGTGTTGATGGGAGTGGAAGTACAGATATACAAGAACTTCCACATGGGATGGGCTATCCGTTACAAAAAAGAACTGGCATCGACGAAGAATGACTATGCCAAGCCTAACTGCATCCCTGGCTATGGTTACACCACCAATGCCTCGTGCTGGGGAGGAACTTATAGCCTCATCTTCGATTTGAACTGGGGCATGAAGAAAAGCCACAAGCGCAGGATGAACATAGAGATAAGAGAGACAATACCGGTCAATCAGCCACAGGAAACGACCCTTGACGAAAAAACAGAACTAAACGATGACAACAGAAAAGAAAGCACAGACGGAGAACAAGCAGAATGATGCCAAGAAGCAATCGTTCGACCCATACGCCCCTCACAAAATTAGATGGTGGGGATGGCCGTTGCTCATCCTGCTTATTGTAGGCACCATCTATATTGTCCGTACTCGCAATGCCGATAGCAGACAGAACCAACACCTCGACCAGCCATGGCGCACGGAAGAGACCCAAAGAACCGAAGGAAGTGTGTTCGGCACATTCTATCATATCACTTATCAGTCAGACAAGGAACTGAAGAAGGGCATCAAGGCGACTTTACAAGCTGTAGATAACTCACTCTCCCCTTTCAACCCACAATCTGTTATCACAACCATCAACAACAACACCAGCATGGAAGCAGACTCGATGCTGATGGAAGTGTTTAACTTGGCTAAAGCCATATCGAAAGAGACCCATGGAGCTTTCGATATCACGGTGGCACCACTTGTGAACTTGTGGGGGTTTGGCTTCAAAAACGACTCCGAGATCAGCGATACGAAAGTCGATAGTCTTTTGACGTTTGTGGGGATAGACAACGTACAGTTGCTCAATGGCTGTATTCAGAAAGTGCATCCCGAAACCATGCTTGACTGTAGTGCCATTGCCAAAGGCTATGGTGTAGATGCCGTAGGGATGTATTTAGAAAGTCAAGGTATCAAGAACTACATGGTAGAGATTGGCGGTGAGGTGCGTGTCAGAGGTACAAATCCACAAGGAGAACTTTGGCACATTGGCATCAATCGTCCTACCGACGACTCCAACAACACGAGTAACGAAGTGGAACAAGTGCTCCAAGTGACGCAGCTGGCAATGGCTACCTCTGGTAACTACCGCAACTTCTACGAGAAGAACGGAAAGAAGTACGCACATACCATTGACCCCCGAACTGGCTATCCCGTGCAGCACAGCATTCTCTCATCAACAGTGCTGGCACAAGATTGTGCAACAGCCGATGCCTATGCCACAGCGTTTATGGTGTTAGGCATGGAGGCATCGCAACAAGTGCTTTCCAAGCATCCTGAACTGATGGCATTCTTCATCTATTCTGACGCAGATGNTCACNTGCAGACATGGATGACANAAGGAATGGAGAAAATGGTAATGAAGGAGCGTTAAATCGATAACCCATTTGTACACAACGAGAAGCCGATGNAACTGACAATGTTTGAACGCCTACTGCAGNTACCGCTATTTCAGGGATTGACCACCAGAGAAGTCTCTGATGTGATGGCGCATGTGCGGTTAAACTTTGTCAATTATCAGCCAGGGGATGAACTAATAGCGCAAGGGGAGGCCTGCCGCAAGCTCATCTATATTCTCAGCGGTGAAGTCACTGCCGAATATCGTGACCCTCAGGGACGTTTCTCACTCACAGAATATCTGCCCAATTTGAAGGTGATAGAGCCTTACAACCTGTTCGGCATGCACCAACGCGTGTCGCGCACCTACACTTTCGCGACGAAAGGTGTAACGCTCGCCATTGAGAAACCTGTCATGCTCCGACAGTTGTTGACCAACAATATCATCAAAATTAACCTGCTCAACATTGTCTGCAATCGTTATCAACAGACTCTTTTGATACTATGTGCTCATCCTGACCATTCCATCACCGACAAGATTGTCAAATTCGTACTCTCCTATTCGACTATGCCCAAGGGAAAGAAAAGCATTAGCATCAAGATGACCACGCTCGCAGAGATGATTCATGAGACACGCCTCAACGTTTCCATCGCCTTGAACCAGTTGCAAGCCCAAGGTCTCGTACAGCTACAACGCGGTGTTATACAAATAGAAGACCTCCACGAATTAACCCGACTTTGCAAATAACACAACTCTATATCATCCACTAAACTAATATGAATACAACGACGAAGAACCCGTTCTTCATGCCATACGACCATATCCCCTTCGACCGCATCACTGAGGCAGACTTTGAGCCAGCCATGATAAAAGGCATAGAGGAAGAGGACCAGAGAATAGAAGCTATCGTCAGTAATCCAGAGAATCCCACATTCGAGAACACTATTGAAGCATTGGAGCACACTGGAGAACTGCTAAGCAAGGTGACCAATGTGTTCTTCAACCTGCTCAGTGCCGAGACGACCGACTTCATGGACGAACTGGCACAACGGATGTCACCAATTCTGACGGAGCACGATAACAGCATTACTTTGAACGAAAGATTGTTTCACCGCGTCAAGGCTGTCTATGACGAGCATACCACCGAGCATTTCTCCCGTCTCAATCAAGAACAAAAGATGTTGTTGACGAACTGCTACGACGGCTTTGTCCGTCATGGTGCAAACCTCTCCGAAGAGAAAAAGGAACAGCATCGCCGCATTACAACAGAATTGGGCGTGCTCTCGTTGCAGTTTTCACAGAACAAACTAAAAGACACGAACGATTTCGTTCTCCATCTCACGAACGAGGCCGATGTAGCAGGACTGCCTGACAGTGCCATCGACCTTGCAAAGCAGACAGCCAAAGAGAAGGGGGTAGAAGGCTATGCGTTCACGCTACAAGCTCCATCTTACAGCCCATTCATCACCTACTCATCCCAACGTGCTTTGCGGCAGAAGATGTATATGGCGTACAACACGTTATGCACTCACAACAATAGCAACAACAATGTCGAAATCGTCAAGAAGATAGTGAACCTGCGCCGTGAATTAGCACAACTACATGGCTTCAAGACCTATGCTGATTATGCCCTTACACGACGCATGGCAGAGAACACAAGCAACGTCTATCGCTTGCTCAACGACTTGATAAAGGCGTACGTGCCCCAAGCGCAGTATGAGGTGAAGGAAGTGGAGGCACTCTACTATGCAGACAATCATATCGACCCATCCACGCTTACAGCAGACGACCCTCGTCGGTTCATGCCTTGGGACTTTTCTTACTATGCCAACAAGCTCAAAGAAAGCAAGTTCAACATCAACAGCGAGATGCTACGCCCTTACTTTGAGCTATCGAAGGTCAAACAAGGTGTCTTCGGGTTAGCCACTCGTCTCTATGGCATCACGTTCCACAAAAACACAAACGTGCCTGTCTATCATCCAGACGTGGAAGCCTATGACGTACTGGACAAAGACGGTTCGTTCCTCGCATTGTTCTACTGCGACTTCCATCCACGCACATCAAAGAAGTCTGGGGCTTGGATGACCTCGTTCAAGGAACAATGGAAAGAAAGAATCGACACAGACAGTACCGCTACTCANAAAACNNANATNNTCNANTCACNTCCGCAGGTGTCCANCNTCATGANCCTATCCANGCCNACCNANACAAAGCCNNCCNTACTNACANTGNGCGAAGTGGAAACTTTCCTGCATGAGTTTGGGCACTCNCTGCATGGCATCTTTGCCAATACGACTTACCGTTCCCTTTCTGGCACCAATGTCTATTGNGATTTCGTGGAACTCCCGTCTCAATTCANGGAGAACNTTGCCATTNAAAAANACTTCCTCAACACTTTCGCAGTCCATTACGNGACAGGAGAACCTANTCCTGAAACATTGTTAGACCGAATCATCGCCAGCCGCAACTTCAACGCTGCCTACGCATGTATGCGTCAAGTGAGCTTCGGTCTTCTCGACATGGCGTTCTACACACTCTCCACGCCTTTCGACACAGATTTAATGACCTTTGAAGAACTGGCATGGAAAGACGCTCAAGTAATGCCAGCTGTAGAAGGTTGCTGCATGACCACACAATTCTCTCACATCATGGCAGGAGGCTACTCCGCAGGATACTACAGCTACAAATGGGCAGAAGTACTTGACGCAGACGCCTTCTCCCTCTTCCAAGAACAAGGTCTTTTCAACCCCACTACCGCACAAAGCTTTCGCGACAATATCCTCTCTCGTGGCGGCACAGAGCCACCAATGACACTCTACAAACGCTTCCGCGGACAAGAGCCCACCATTGACGCGCTTCTTCTCCGCAATGGTATCCTATAAATTGAACACCCCATGACAAGAAAACTTCTCAAATTAGTCCCAACCGCATTCTGTATCATTCTCACACTGCTGGTATGTACCGCATGTGAGAACGAAGATGACATCGACGAAATTTTCGTTGGCAAAACCTGGTACATGAATGGCGGAACCGTCAGTGGCAAGAAGCTCAACAGCGACATTCGAAACTTCTACACCGATGCTGGAGTCAACGCGTACTACATCACCTTTTCGTCCCAAACCTTCAAAGGAATGCTCACCAGTGGCGACAGCTTTTCTGGCACATGGTCTGCTAACGGGAAACGGCAGACAATCAAACTGAAGATGACCGAAACGCCTACAGCCTCAACACCTTTCGACAAGCAAATCTATTATATCATCGCAAATGCCACATCATACAAAAGCGGTGCTGATTTCCTGCAATTGAAGAAGGACGGAGACAATGTTCTCCTCATGGGCAATCAAAGATAACGAACAAAGTCACAAATCCTGCAGCATCAGCAGTTTCGCAACGACAGATTCCACTATAATATGACAGAAGAAAGAAAGAAACAATATCGCCTCGACCTCCGCTACATGCGCATGGCTCGCATTTGGGCAGAAAACTCCTACTGCCAACGACGTCAGGTGGGTGCATTGGTGGTGAAGGACAAGGCTATTATCTCCGATGGCTACAACGGCACGCCATCGGGATTTGAAAATATGTGTGAAGATGACAACAACGTCACCAAGCCCTATGTACTTCATGCAGAAGCCAATGCCATCACCAAGCTGGCACGTTCCAGCAACTCAAGCGACGGTGCCACACTCTACGTCACAGCATCGCCTTGCATAGAATGCGCCAAACTCATCATCCAGTCAGGCATCAAGCGTGTGGTTTATGCAGAGCACTACCGCTTGGAGGACGGCATCAATCTGCTGAAACGTGCCAACATCAACGTAGAATACATTAACCCAGATGAACCTGTCCAAACACTGAACGACAAGCAATAAACCGTATATGAGCAACAACATCAACCGCAACAACCGATGGGTGCCCCTCATCATTGCAACCAGCGTTATCGCAGGCATTATCATCGGCACCTTCTTTGCCAACCGCTTTGCAGGCAATCGACTGAATATCATCAACACTTCGTCCAACAAGCTCAACGACTTGCTCCACATCATCGACGACCAGTACGTTGACACGGTAGATATTGCCGGCATTGTCGAGCTGTCCATGCCCAAGATTCTGGAAGAGCTTGACCCCCACTCCACCTATATCTCTGCCAGCGATGCCCGTACCGCCAACGACGACTTGAAAGGCTCTTTTAGCGGAGTCGGCGTTCAGTTTGTCATCCGCGACGACACGGTACGTGTTACCAACATCATTAAGGGCGGTCCTTCCGAGAAGGTGGGTATCTTGGCCGGTGACAAAATCGTCTCCATTGATGGCACTCCTTACGTAGGCAAGGTGGTCACCAACGAAGAGACGCTCCATCGCCTCAAAGGAGAAAAAGGCACCAAAGTGAGGATTGGCGTGATGCGCCACGGTCAGACCCAACCATTGACCTTCACGGTTGTTCGTGGCGACATTCCACTGAAAAGCATTGATGCCACCTACATGATTAACAAAGAACTTGGCTACATCAAAATCAAGAACTTCGGCGAGACGACCTATGCCGAGTTACTCACCGCATTGGCAGAGCTGGAAGTGGAAGGTTTCCAAGGCTTAGTCATAGACCTCCGTGGCAATCGCGGAGGCTATCTGTCCGCAGCCATTCAGATGGTCAACGAGTTCCTTCCCAAGAACCGTCTCATTGTCTATACCCAAGGTCGTCACTCACGCCGTGAAGAGTATCGCAGCGACGGACGTGGCTCCTATCAGAGCCTGCCCCTCATTGTGCTCATCGACGAGATAAGTGCCTCTGCCTCAGAGATTTTCTCTGGTGCCATTCAAGATAATGACCGCGGCATCATCGTAGGTCGTCGTTCGTTCGGTAAGGGGCTGGTGCAGCAACCTATCGAGTTCTCCGACGGCNCGCTCATCCACCTTACCATCGCCCGANATTACACCCCCGCTGGTCGCTGCATCCAGAAGCCCTATGTGAAAGGTCAGCCNAAGNAATATGAGATGGACCTCATCACCCGCTACGAGCGCGGTGAGTTCTTCAGCCAAGACAGCATCCATCAGACAGGAGAAGCCTACAAGACCAGCATCGGACGCACCGTGTATGGCGGCGGAGGCATCATGCCCGACTACTTCGTGGCCGAAGACACGACTGCTCTCACCCCCTATTATACCGAATGCGTCACCAAAGGCACGATAGCGCAATTCTGCTTTGAATACACCGACAACAACCGAGACAAGCTGGCAACCTTCGACAATGCTGCCACACTGGAGAAATACCTGCGCAAGCAAGGATTGGTGGACAAATTCATCCGTTATGCCGACTCGAAAGGCATTCAGCGTCGCAACAACATGATTATCAAGTCGCAGAACCTCTTCGAGCAAGCCATCTATGGCAGCATCATCTACAATATGTTGGACACGAACGATTATGTGCAGTATCTCAACCGAGACGACAGCACCATCGCCAAAGCTATTCAGTTGTTCAAGGATAAACAGACAAAACCGTCACTCCATGACCAAGAAGGAACTCCGAACACTGATTCGGGAGAGAAAAAAGCAGCATACCTCAGAGGAGCTTTCGATTTGCAGCCTAAGCATCTGCCATTCAGTGCTTGAGCGCATCAAGCGCGAGGAACACTGCCATACCATCCTCCTCTATCATTCTCTGCCCGACGAAGTGGAGACGCACGCCCTCATCCGCACCCTACACGCTGAAGGCAAGAAAGTTCTGCTTCCCACCATTGTGGGCGATATGCTGGAACTCCACCTGTACACAGGCGAACAAGCACTCAGCACGAGCGCATCTTATGGCATACAGGAATCATCGGGAGGACTTTTCACCGACTATGGCAACATCGACCTCGCCATCATCCCAGGAATGGCCTTTACAAAAGAAGGCGACCGACTAGGGCGTGGGAAGGGATACTATGACCGACTGCTGCCACAGCTTTCCTGCCCACTCATCGGCATCGCCTTCCCCTTTCAGATACTCCCATCCATCCCATGCGAACCACACGACATACGCATGGAAGAAGTAATTACCGCATGACGAAGCACTCTCATACAGCCTTCCTAAACGGCTAAAGACAGAACTGGTTGACATTCAAACGCGAGCACCCTGCGCATAATAATATGCGCAGGGTGCTCGTTTTATTTCATGCAGGGTGAACGAAATCACCTGCACAGGGTGTATATCCGACTCATGTCTTCCGAAGCGCATTGACAGGATGCGTCTATGCACAAAAAGCGGAACACGATAGAGGATGAAAGTCAATAGAAAAGCTCACGAAGCTGATGCCGCCCAACCAAACGACTCATATCCACATCGCCACGAATCCCATGCACACGTCCTGTAGCTGTATATTGCCACAGCACATAGTCTTGTCCCGTACTCAATTCGGGTTCATCAAACGTATAGGCAGCAATGAAAAACTTGTAGGAACGGAAACGGGCATTGCCAGCTATATTCTTGTTGAAGAAATTACGACCTGTATAAATAATGGGCTTCTTGCCATATTCTTTCTCGAACAATTCGCAGAGTTCCAACAAACGTGTTTGAAACACACCAACCGTCACGCCTCTGATGACCTCGGCATCAATCATAGGCAGCAAATCCTGCTTCTTTGTGTCAACCTTTGAAAGGAAGAGCTCAAACTGAGCCTTTGGGGAAAGATGCGGACGAAAGAACAGATAGCTCCCCACTTTTAGTCCAACGCGCTTGCACTCGTTGAAGTTGTAGGTGTAAGTGTCGTCGATGGTATTGACACCCTCCGTCGCCTTCAGATAGACATAGTTCACCTTTGAATCATGCACCACTTCATCCCAGTTGATACGTCCCTGATAGTGGCTCACATCTATCCCATGCAACTGCTCATCCGTTCCATTCCCCATCAAAACAGGTATCTCCAACACATTCGGATGACGGTCTGGTCGCGATTTGTGAGCTATTGGGTCAGGTTCTATGTCGGGTATAGTGGCTGTGATTCTCTCCTTCACTTTCTTGTCACGCTTATCGGCAGAAACAGGAACGGAAACGAGCATGTATAGAAAAGTCAGCAATATATATATGTACGCGTGGTGATGCTTTATCATGTAGTCAGTCTGAATTTTGTGTACAAATATACTCCTTTTCGGTCGAATCCACAACTAATCCCCCAAGTCTTAACCTTTTTAATGATTTTATCCATAAAAATGGCGGCTATATGGTAAATAACACCTAATTTTGCCGTGATTTCTATCGCAAGCCTTATGGAAAGACAGAAAACATATTGGTTCGTGTTCATTGGCAATACACTCCTATTGCAACACGACGAAGAGGGGTATCATGTACCCTGTTCAGCAGAACCTCCCGTGCCTATCAAGGAGTGGACACCTTGTCAAGAACTGCCTATGATAGAGGGCATTCCCTGCATGGCATACAGCCTCAACACACCGCCCAGCAACATGCAAGGCTTGGAGACAGTGGGATTGCGTGAGTCATGGAACGTGCTGCCGCCAGCCTNCTANCATNTTGCTNNCANAGCATCCGNACTGCTCTATTNGGATTCNAACACCCGTTATTGCGGTGTGTGNGGTGGNCCCATGAAACGCACCNCCACCATCAGCAAGCAGTGTACCCATTGCGGCAAAGAGGTGTGGCCACAGGTAAGCCCCGCCATCATTGTGCGCATCCGACGAGGCGACAAAATACTGCTCGTACACGCCAAAAACTTTCGACGGAAAGAAATGTTCGGATTAGTGGCTGGTTTCGTTGAGACTGGCGAAACATTGGAAGACTGCGTAGAACGCGAGGTGAAAGAAGAGGTGGGGCTGACCATCACAAACATTCAATACTTTGGCAGCCANGCCTGGCCCTATCNCTGTGNAATCNTGATTGGATTTANGGCNGATTATGTGAGCNGNGAGTTGCATCTGCAANAGGAAGAANNNAGTCGGGNTGGNTGNTNTGACAGTGAGCACATGCCACAAATACCAGAAAAAATGTCAATTGCCAGACAACTGATTGACAGCTACATAAAAGAACAAACATCAAGTAAAGAAACAAGCCTATAAAATGCTGGTAAAACAACCAACGACAATGAAACAGACAAAAGCAATATGTATGGTGTTGGTCATCGCCATGATGGTCAGCAGTTGTGGAAGTGCCTATCAGGCTCAAAGCGGCGCAACAGGTGCCATGATTGGAGGGCACGTCGGCGAAATGATTGGATTTCTGTCGGNACACGGACATTTCCGTGGCGAAAACGCAGCGTTNGGCAGCCTCATCGGAATGGGTATANGGGCAGCATTGGGCNTGAGCGTTGCATCACAGATNGAAGGGACGGGATAAAGCNGAAACACGTCGCGACGAAGAATACGGCAATCCCGTCAGCACCCCATCAGCTGCCATCAGCCTATCCGACCTCACCTACATGGACACCAACGGCGATGGCTACATTTCCAAGGATGAGATTATCGAGGTAGAAGGCTTCATCACTAACACATCCAACAGTGCCATTCCTAACATTGTCATCTATCTGACCACAAACGATGCCAAAGCATTCATCGCCTCGCCATCGCTCACTACTACCTTGCAACCTGGACAAAAAATTCGATATACAGGTCGCATCCACTGCCGAAAAACACGAGGAGAATCAGCAGCAGAAGTGCAGCTACACACGACTTACGCCAACAAGAACAACGTAAGCAACAGCCTGTTCATTCCCACGAAATAGAACACTCCGAAATACAAATGGAGGGCAATGTTTCCGCCCTGACAAGAAAAACTACTTTCAGCACATAAAATTTCTGTTTTCTTTCCGTATGTGTCGGAAGAAATGCCTACCTTTGTAGCCCATAAGGTAAAGAATTGTGTGTAATAGTTCTCATATACACAAATAAGCGAATTTCAATAAGTTTATAAATATCAAATATCGGACAGAAATGGCGGAAACGAAGAAAATCAAGACGGCTCTTGTATCCGTGTTCCATAAAGATGGACTCGACGAGTTGTTGGCAGAGTTGAACAAAAACGGCGTAAAATTCCTTTCAACAGGAGGTACACAAGCATTCATTGAGAGTCTCGGCTACCCGTGTGAGAAAGTTGAGGACCTCACCACATATCNTTCCATTCTGGGCGNACGCGTNAAGACGCTCCATCCCAAAGTATTCGGTGGCATTCTTGGACGTNNCGAATTGACNAGCGACCAGNAGGAGATGGCGAAGTATAAAATCCCTGAGATTGACCTCGTTATCGTTGACCTCTACCCCTTCGAGGAGACAGTGGCATCCACAAGCGATGAGTCTTCTATCATTGAGAAGATTGACATTGGTGGTATTTCACTCATTCGTGCCGCTGCCAAGAACTTCAACGATGTGGTCATCGTTCCAAGCAAAGCTGAATACAAGCCATTGCTTGACATCGTGAAGGCACAAGGGGCTGAAACCACGAAGGCACAGCGCAAGCAGTTTGCAGAGCGTGCATTCGCAACTTCCAGCCACTATGACACTGCTATTCACGCCTATTTCGCAAACTAATCTGTGAGAAAAGTCGTAAATTGTAAATCGTCAAACCGTAAATAATCGTATGGGATTTTTCTCCTTATCACAAGATATTGCGATGGACCTTGGCACCGCCAATACCATCATCACGTGCAACGGCAAAATTGTGGTAGATGAACCTTCGGTAGTCGCTCTCGACAAGAAGACCAACAAGATGATTGCAGTCGGCCACAAAGCCAAACTAATGTTTGGAAAAGAACACGATGGTATCCGTACCAGCCGTCCGTTGCGTGACGGTGTGATAGCCGACTTCTATGCCTGTGAACAGATGATGCGTGGACTCATCAAGATGGTCAAGACGGGACACCACCTCTTCACACCATCACTCCGCATGGTGATTGGCGTTCCATCGGGTTCTACCGAAGTGGAACTGCGTGCCGTGCGCGACAGCGCCGAACATTCAGGCGGACGCGATGTGTATCTTATCTTTGAACCCATGGCTGCTGCCATCGGTTGCGGTATCGACGTGGAAGCTCCAGAGGGTCAGATGATTGTTGACATCGGTGGGGGTTCCACCGAGATTGCTGTCATCTCATTGGGTGGTATTGTCAGCAACAACTCCATCCGTGTGGCTGGTGACGAACTCACTGCCGACATACAAGAATACATGGCACGCCAGCACAACATGAAAGTGGGTGAACGTATGGCAGAACGCATTAAAATCAATGTAGGTTCTGCACTGACTGACCTTGGCGATGAAGCACCAGAGGATTATATTGTGCATGGTCCTGACCGCATCACGGCTCTTCCCAAAGAAGTGTCGGTATGTTATCAGGAGATTGCACACAGCATTGACAAGACCATCGCTAAGATTGAAACAGCCGTGTTGCAAGCATTAGAGAACACGCCACCAGAACTGTATGCCGATATCGTGAAGAACGGCATTTGGTTGACAGGTGGTGGTGCGTTGCTCCGTGGTTTGGCAAAACGATTCACCGATAAGATTCATATTCCGTTCCATGTCGATGATGATCCCTTGCACTCGGTGGCAAAGGGCACAGGCATTGCACTGAAGAACGTGAACAACTTCCAGTTCCTGATGAGATAACTGCGCCATGCGTGCACTCATTGACATCATTGTAAAGAACAAGCACTGGTTTCTGTTCTTGTTGTTGGAGGTGATTAGCTTAATCTTCCTCTTCAGCCACAACGGATACCAAAAGAATGTGTACTTCACAACAGCTAATGGCGTGGTAGGTTCGACCTACGACGTCATTAGTAACATTACGGCATACCTCCATCTGAAGGAAGAGAATGCTACACTGGAACGGAAAAACGAACAACTGCGCCGAGAGCTATATGAACTGAAACAAGCCCAGAGACAGGCGAAGTTGGACAGCATGAAGCACATGTACGCTTTGGCACGAAAGTACGATGTCATACATGCACAGGTGGTCAACATGACCCTTCACAAGGCAAACAATCTCATCACCATTAACAAGGGTGAAGCTGATGGCATTCGACCAGAAATGGGTGTCGTTTGTTCACAGGGTGTGGTCGGCATCGTCTATATGACCAGCCGCCACTACAGCATCATCATCCCCCTATTGAATGTAAACAGCAAGATTAGTTGCCGTCTGCGCCATTCTGAGTATTTCGGCTCGCTCATTTGGAAACGTGGTTACGCTGATATCGCATACGTGACCAGTATTCCACGCCATGCGCCTGTGAAGAACAAGGACATTGTGGAAACCAATGGATTCTCAGACATTTTCCCGCCTGGACTGCCCATTGGAAGCATTCAAAGCATAGACGACTCGTCCGATGGAATGTCTTATCAGCTAAAAGTGAAACTGTTCGCCAATTTCGCCACCCTGCGAGAGGTGTCTGTCATCACGAACTACACCGCACAAGAGCGCCGTCAATTAGAGCATCAAGCCTTGAATCCTGCTGAGCAAGACAATATTCCCCCTAAAAAACAAACCAATCCCGAAACAGCAAGATGAGTTCCCCGTTCTTATTACGCCTGACACGCTTCTTCGTGTTGTCGTTCTTGCAAGTGATTGTATTCAACCACATTCACCTGTTCGGCTACGTCACACCATTGGTCATAGGCTACATGATAGTGTGCATGCACCGTGAGACATCGCGCACATCTATGTTGTTGTGGGGATTCTTCATCGGTCTTGTGTTCGACTTGTTCAGCAATACCGCAGGAATGGCATCAGCTTCCTGCACATTGGCAGCCATGGTACAGCCCAAACTACTGAACATGTTCAGACCACACGATGCCGCAGAAGCCTTTACCCCCTCCATCACCACACTTGGGTTGGGTCGCTATACGCTCTACGTATTCATGCTACTCCTCATCCTGCATATTGTATTCTATCTTTTGGATGCCTGTACGTTAGCAAACTGGACTTTGACGCTATTGGCAATAGGTTGTGGTGCGGCACTTTCCACAGTCATCATTATAGGCATGGAATTGTTAGTGCGTACCAACAAAAAAAACGAACTTCATCCATAGGCAACAGGCACAACGATGCAGAACCATCTCTACGAATACCGCAAGTTCATTATCGGCGGCATAGCACTCATAGTGGTGCTAAGCTATATCACCCGATTGGCTTTCTTGCAACTATCAGATGAAGAGTATAAAAGCCGTGCTGATAACAACGCTTTCTTAAATAGCATAATCTTCCCATCCCGAGGTGTCATCTATGACCGTAATGGTGAGTTGCTGGTCTATAACCAACCAGCCTACGACATCATGGTCATCATGCGCGAAGTGAACAAGCTCGATACGCTCGAATTTTGCAAAACACTCAACATCACCAAGGCGACGTTTGACGAACGGATGGCACTCATCACGAATCGTAACAAGAATCCAGGATATTCTCCTTACACACAACAGTTATTTCTTGCACAGATTTCAGCAGAGGAGTTCAGCATTTTCCAAGAGAAGATGTTCCGCTTTCATGGTTTCTATGTAAGAGAGAGAACGATTCGTCGATACGCCACTGATTATTGTGCCCACGTACTGGGTGACGTGGCTGAAGTGTCACCAGCCGATGTAGAACGGGATGACTACTATTCCCCTGGAGACTATATCGGGAAGCAAGGCGTGGAACGCAGTTACGAGCAAGAGCTCCGAGGTGTGAAAGGCGTTGAGGTGCTGCTGCGAGATGCACGCGGACGCATACAGGGACACTACAAGAATGGTGCTATGGACCGCAAGCCTATACCAGGCAAGAACCTGACACTTTCCATTGATGCTAAGTTACAAGCATTGGGCGAACGACTGATGGAAGGCAAGATGGGAGCGATTGTAGCCATTGAACCAAAGACTGGCGAGATTCTTTGTATGGTGAGTTCGCCCAGCTATGACCCGCATCGCATGGAAGGCAAGCAGCGTGGCACGCAGATGATGGAGATGCAACGAGACCCAATGAAGCCGATGCTGAACCGTGCCATATCTGGCACATATCCTCCTGGTTCCACGTTCAAGACTTCTCAAGGATTGACTTTCTTGCAGGAGGGTATCATTACATCTTCCACTGCCTATCCTTGCTATCACGGCTTCATAACCAGAGGCATGAAGGTGGGTTGCCATGGTCACGGTTCTCCCCTGCCCCTCCTCCCAGCCATTGCCACTTCCTGCAACGGCTACTTCTGTTGGGGACTCTACCACATGCTGAGCAACCGACAGAAGTACACGACCATTCAAGATGCCGTCACCACATGGAAAGATTACATGGTGTCAATGGGCTTTGGCTACAAACTGGGCATTGACCTGCCTGGCGAGGCACGCGGCATGATTCCTAATGCTGAATACTATGACCGCCGACTTGGACGGTGGAATGCACTCGGTGTTATCTCCATCGCTATTGGACAAGGCGAGGTGACGCTCACCCCACTCCAGATAGCCAATCTCTGTGCCACCATCGCTAACCGTGGCTATTATATCACTCCCCACATTGTCAAGGACATACAGGACGGACACATTGCTGACAGCCTGAAAGCGAAGCATAAGACAAAGGTTGACACAAACTATTACAATATGGTAGTGGAAGGTATGCGCAAGGCTGTGCTTGGGGGTACTTGCCATAGTGCCAACAGCCCCCAATATGCGGTGTGTGGCAAAACAGGTACAGCACAGAATCGCGGCAAAGACCACTCTGCCTTCATGGGATTCGCTCCAATGGAGGACCCAAAGATTGCAGTCGCCGTATATGTGGAGAATGGTGGTTTCGGTGCTACATACGGTGTGCCCATCGGTGCACTGATTATGGAACAATACATCAACGGGGAACTCTCTCCTGCCAGTGAGGAAAAAGCGTAAAATTAGTCGTTCCAAAACCGCCACATTGATTATGGAACTCGTGAACGATAACATAGACCGAAGACAATGACAGGACAAAGTAATAAAGGCATCTTTCTCAGCATTGACTGGATTACGATTCTGCTCTATGTGATTCTTATCGTATGGGGCTGGTTCAGTGTGTGTGGTGCTTGTTACGACTTCAACAACCCAGACCTTTTTGCTTGGGAAACGAACTCTGGCAAGCAAATCGTATGGGGTGGCACCTCGCTGGTGTTAGCCATAGTGCTGATGCTCATCGAAAAACGCTTCTACGACACTGCAGCTTACGTCATCTATGGAGCGATGATTCTTCTTCTGGCTGTCACCATTGTCATTGCCCCTGACACAAAAGGCTCCCGNNCGTGGTTGNCTTTAGGGGCTTCTGTCAAAATACAACCCGNCGAATTTGCAAAANTCGCTGTGGCATTAGCTTTAGGAAAGCTGATGGNCAGGCATGATTACAATATCAAAAAATCCAAGGACATCGGAATCGCCATCGGCTTGATTCTCCTTCCGATGGTGCTCATCATCGGGCAAAAGGAAACAGGATCCGCCCTCGTCTATTTCGCTTTCTTCCTAATGCTTTATCGTGAAGGCATGACAGGGTCGCTGCTTTTCACAGGATTCGCCTGTGTTGTCTATTTTGTGGTAGGCATGAAATTCAGCGAAGACTATATCCCCAACATGCCTGTGTCTATCGGTGAGTTCACGGTGCTATTGCTCGCCATGATTTGTACCATCGGCATGGTTTGGGTCTATTGCCACAACACCTTTGCCGTGAAAGTCATGTCAGCCACCTGTCTGGGTTCCACACTGCTTGCCATGCTGTTCTCCATCTATGTCATTCCTTTCGACGTATGCTATGTGATGTTAGGAGCATGCGTGTTGATGATTCTCTACATCATCGGAATGACCCTCTACACACGCCTTTACAAATACGGACTCATTGCCGTCTTTGCCATTGTCTCCTGCTCACTCTACTATCTGAGCAGCAGCATCATCGAGCACCTTGCAGACCATCAGCGCACACGCATCGAGGTGTTGCTCGGCAAAAAAGATGACCCTCGCGGTGCTGGCTACAACGTGAATCAGGCAAAGATTGCCATTGGCTCAGGCGGTCTCACAGGTAAAGGCTTCCTCAACGGCACGCAGACAAAACTTCGCTACGTGCCCGAACAACACACAGACTTCATTTTCTGTACAGTCGGAGAAGAAGAGGGATTCATCGGTGCAGCAGGAGTGCTCATCGTCTATCTTCTGTTCATTTGGCGACTCATTGCCGTGGCCGAACGCCAAACCGATACGATGGGGCGTGTCTATGGCTACTGCGTGCTCTGCATCTTCCTCTTCCACCTATTCATCAATGTGGGCATGGTGCTGGGCCTCACTCCCGTCATCGGCATTCCACTACCCTTTTTTTCCTACGGAGGCTCCTCGTTGTGGGGCTTCACCCTGTTGCTGTTCATCCTGCTCCGCATGGATGCAGAACGCAACTTGAAACAGAAGTAGGAATGAACTTTAAACTATAGAAAACAACACTATAGCACATTATCATTTAACAACAAACAAAAATGAACAAAACAAGTCAAAAGAAGTCCGAGGTAATCAGATGGCAACACTTTTCGCGCCATGGTGATGCCATCTTTCTCAGTTTGAAGAAAGAAATCACCATCAGCGTGCTCAGTGTTGCCACCTTGGCCGTGGCCTGTCCCAATTCTTCTGCCGCCAAGATGGCAATGAGCCATCATATCATAGCAGAAGCAGAGTCCCACAACACAGGCTTATCTTCTGCAGAAGAAGATGAACTGCTTGACCTCACCGCACTTCAACACGGCGACTTGCTCTTCTGTGTAGCAAGTCCCTCGCGTGATGGCATTGCGCAAGCCATCGTCTCTGTGACTGAAGGTATAGACCTTCAGCAAGTTTCTCATGTAGCCATCGTTTGCCAAGAGCCCGACGGGAAAATGTACGCACTCGAAGCGTCAGGCAAACACGGTGTATGGCTCAATCCCATCGATTCTTTCTTTATCGACTGCGACCACACGGCAGCAGACTGCCCGATGGTGCTGCTCGGTCGCCTCAAGGACACCACCTCCGTCGTTGCATGCGTAGAGAAGGCAAAAACCTACCTTGGCAGACCTTATGACTTTCAATACATGCCAAGCGACTCAGCCCTCTACTGTAGCGAACTCGTTCAGCTCTCATACTTCGACCATGCAGGGAAAGCAATCTTCCCCAAAGTACCCATGTCCTTCCACGACCACAACGGACAAATTCCACCGTTCTGGACAGCCTACTATCAGCAGTGGAACATGGTCGTGCCCGAAGAAGAGCTTGGCACAAATCCAGGTGGCATCAGCCGCAGTGACAAGATAACCATCGTAGGAAAATTCTTTTAACATTTATCACATGAGAACATCATTCTTCATCGCAGCCATGCTGATGGCTGCTCCTGCTGTTATGGCACAAAAGCAAGGCAACAACCCTGCATACGAAATCAACCTTAACGACACCGAAGTGGTCGGCACTCGCACCCCACTCCCCACCGACAAAGCCGTCCGTATTGTCCAAGTCATCAACAGGCAGGACATAGAGGCTTCCAGCGCAAACTCCGTNAACGNCCTGCTGANACTGGCAGCAGGCGTGGATGNGCGTCAACGTGGAGGTTTCGGCNTCCAAACTGACATTGGTGTGAATGGTGGCACAGAAGACCAGCTCACCGTTTTGCTCAATGGCATCAATATATCCAGCCCTCATACAGGTCACTTCACGGTTGATTTGCCAGTCAGCGTGGATGATATAGAACGCATCGAAGTGGTCGAGGGTGGAGCCAGCCGCATCTACGGCAGTCAGGCCTTTGCTGGAGCTATCAACATCGTCACACGCACCGAGCCTCAAAGCAACCTCGGAATTCACCTACAAGGAGGCTCTCACGGCACATGGGGAGGCAATGCCCATATGGCACTGAAAAGCNACCACTTCAACAATCGCATCAGCGGAGCTTACACCCAAAGCGACGGTGCCGACAGCAACGACGACTTCAAGAAAACCAATGCCTACTGGAACGGTCGCTACACCTCCCGTCTCTTCAATGCCACACTACAAGCTGGCATGAGCACCATGGATTATGGTGCCAACACCTTCTATGGTACAGGCTCCAACTCCCAGTATGAAGAAAACCGTCGCACCCTCCTCGCTGCACAAGCTGAATATAAAGGTCGTGTCTGCGTTCCACTACAAGTCTATTGGAACCGTGCACTCGACCACTACGTTTGGTGGCGTACCAATCCTACTGCGTATCAAAACTTCCATCAGACCAATGTCTATGGTGCCAATGCCAACGCTCACACCACTTGGGCACTGGGCAAAACAGCCATCGGTATCGAGTTCCGACGCGAGAACATCCTTTCCACCCGACTCGGCAAGGAGATTCCTGAAACCGATTGGCACAAATATAAAGTGCCCGATCATGACGAACACTACAAATACAAGGACGGCCGCAGCAACATCGGGCTCTACCTCGAACATAACATTCTTCTCGACCGCCTGACCCTCTCCCTCGGCATGCTCGCCAATCACAACACCTCCGTTGAGGGAGGCATGCATCTCTATCCAGGCATGGATGTATCGTGGCGCATTGCAGAGGGCGTGAAACTCTACGCATCGTTCAACCAAAGCCTCCGCACCCCTACCTATACCGACCTCTACTACAATGGACCAGGCTTGCAAGGCAACACGCAGCTGAAACCCGAAAAGAGTACCGACTGGCACCTCGGAGCTTCCTACGCCAATGCCTTTCTCCGCCTTCAAGCCAAAGGCTTCTATCGCCATGGCACTGACATGATTGACTGGGTAAGATACACCAATACCACCATCTATACCACAGCTAACAGCAACATCGACAACATCGGAGCAGAAGCACTCGCCGACTTCGACTTCACACACCTATTGAGCACCTCATCCACACTACAACACCTCACCCTCAGCTACTGCTACAACTATCGATACCGCGTCAATGAAGAACAAACGACCAACTATGCATCACACCTAACCTTCCTGCGCCACAAGTTCGTCGCCTCCCTGCGCCACCACATCTGCAAGCAGCTCTCCGCACAGTGGGATTTCACCCTCAAAAACCGCGAAGGCGAATTTGATAATGTAAAAACGAACCAACACCAATCCTTTGGCACTTTCGGCACACTCGACCTCAAACTCCAGTGGCAAACACCCCACTACACACTCTACGCCCAAGCCAATAACCTCACCAACCACCCCTACTACGACTTCGCAAACATCCAGCAACCAGGTGTGTGGTTCATGGCTGGTGCCAAGTACCGCTTCAACTTCTGACCCGAACACGAAGCCGTCCATCAACATGGAATAAGACAGACTTCTAAAGAGAAGAGAAGGATAACAGACAGCCCCCGTTCTACATACGAGAACGGGGGCTGTCTGTCATAGTATGATAATGAAACAGAAGAATTTACCTCACATAGCCTATTCTATATGAGTATCATCAGCTACAAAGAAAAACAAATAGACAACAAGTCTTTCTACAAAGGATCCAAAAAGACTTCCGCTTGGGCAATGGTATCAAGTTTTCCAACATCAAGAAGTTGAAGCGTTGGGGCGAAGTGACATTTGATGTCCACCTGGTCACAGATAGAGAGATAAAAGTCGATGATAGAAAACTTTCCTTGCCATGTATCCATCAAAGGAAGAAGGGAAGGATGGAATACCTGGATGCCAGAGAAAGCAAACGTCTTCAGTTGAGAGTGGTTCTCAAGGGTCTTAACATGGTGATATGGTGACTTCACCTCCCCTGTAGCGATGTTCGTCCAGCCTACAAGACGGTCTGTCTCGTCAAAGAGAAGATAACGCAGAGTATCGCGTTGGGAAACAAGAAGTGTGGTGGATGTAGATTCGTTGTACAGAGAGAGGAGGTCGGCATTGGAAAGTATATCAACATTGTGGACAAGGATAGGAGCGTCATTAGAGAAGAGGCGTGCCGCCTTCTTTAGCCCCCCACCTGTTTCAAGAAGCATATCGGTCTCATCGCTAAACTTGATGTCAATG
>WFLX011342931.1_pt1 | contig 35377 bp, 30 predicted proteins | sample 4967041 | NCBI WGS metagenome assembly WFLX01 (sample SAMN12857096, study PRJNA449069) | gut metagenome | isolation source: stool from male and female vole | host: Microtus ochrogaster | place: USA:Florida | collected 2017
ATCAGACCAAAACTGATTTGCATAGCCAAAACGATTCAATCAGATCGGGTTCCGCTCTAATGCGCCACTACAACGGTCGCTGCGTAGTCAGCAACTTTGCCGTGGCAGAGGTGCTTGAAGCGGCGCACATCGTTCCGTTCTCCGAGGACACACAACTCCGCGACGACCCGCGTAACGGGCTATTGCTCAGGAGGGACCTGCATAGTCTCTTCGATGCGCTGATGCTGTCGATACACCACAAAACCGGACAACTCCATGTAGCTCCAGTCCTCGATAATTCTCCCTATTCAAAACTTAAGGGGAAAGTCATTCGCCATTTCGCTGACCGGCAACTTCTCAAGACTCACTTTCAAGTGTTCGCGAACAAATGGTCGATGGAACTGTGAGCCGACCATCGATCTTGGAGAAACTAGATTATGCCGCCAGCGCGCCAGCAAACAACTAAGGTATGCGCCAGCTTGAATTTCCAAAGCCGGCTCTCCGCGATCATAATCGCGCAGAAATACCGCAATCCGTGCGGTTTTGACTGCCTCCATGTCAGCGAATTAGAAAGGAAGAACAATGGCCAGTATCGCCGTTGAACGCGCAATGAAAATGATCGAAAGTTGCAGCGATCCGAAAAGGCTGCGGCAAATCGCTGCAAATGCGCGCGAGAAGGGTGAGTTGGCCGTGGCACGCGCAGCCGATCTACGCCTCTATGAAATTCTTCCCTCGGAGAAGCCAGGTACGTTTGAGCACGACGTATGGCGAAGCATCCATGCGCTGGAAGGCACGCTTACGAACGAGCGCGGGAAGACTACGCGGTTGGGCCGAACACGCCAGAAGATAGCCCGCGCGGGCGAACTGGAGACGGTTAAGGATCTGATTGTTGGGTCGAAAAAACCCTCCGAGGGTTTCGTGATGCTAATAGAACGTCACATGCCCGATTTGACTTTTGAGGCAGTGGCACTGAGACACTCCGAAAGGTTCGAGGAGACGGTGCTGGATGCTGCGGCGGCAAGATTGCGTTCTGTACAGGTTGAAGTCGAGCGGCCGTAAGGGAACCGAAAACAACCGTTCGGCGGAGTAGCGGCAATCAAAAAGCGAAACTCCGGTTATGTTCGCCATTTGTGCTTCTAGGATCGCATAATGTATCAACAGGAACGCAGCGATTTCGCAGCGCCCATGCTCCTGGGTACCGCGACGTATCGTGCCACGCCTTAGCGGTGTTTCGGCGCTGATCGCACACCGACGCGGTCATCCGGAGCCAGTCCTTCTTCAACTCGACCGAGATGTGCGGTGGGTAGAGCGTGACCGAACCGGAATATAGAGGAAGCATCGCTGATATGGTTTAAAGGGAGCGGACTGCCGCGACACTTCTGCGGCACGGCAGTCCTGTTTGTCAGGCCGTCTTGAAGTTGCGCCTCGCGTATATGTAGGACGACCGCGAGTTATTATGTCGCTTGAAAATTAAAGGGACGCGCATTCAGGAAGCCTCAACGGTTTTTCAATCTTTGCAAGAACCTCGGGTTTGGTGCAGGCGGGAAAGCCGGCAAGTCGCATCGTATTGATGAAGCGACGACGCTCGGCGTCACTCCAACCGGGTTCGTTCGCTATCAACTCGATGCTGAGATCGCGATGCGCCGCCATCGCCCGTGCGACGAGCGCTGCCGCCTCCGTCCGCCGCTCCGCTGCGGCCAGCGCCCCTGCGTGCGCCGCCCAACTCCAGCGGTTGTGCCGTTCGATCCCCAGCCGTTCGAACATCGTTACCGCCTCGGGGTAGCGCCCGGCCATGAAATAGGCAAGGCCGAAGGGCCTGTTGGCCCAGCCGGGGTAGTTCGGGTCGAGCTGGATCGCCCGCTCGACTAGATCGGCGCCGCGCTCGGGCTTCCCGAAGGTAGACGCCCAGCCGATATAAAAGATCAGGATTTCGGCGGCGTTTGGCGCCATGCGCAGGGCCGCTTCATACTCGGCCTCCGCCCTTGCGAAGTCGCCACGCATGCCGAGACTGCTGCCGTAGACAGCGTGCGCCTCCGGATCGCTTGGGTCGAGCGTAAGCGCGCGCTCCGCGGCCGCATCAGCCAGGGCCCGATTCCGCTCCGGCTCAATCCCGAGACCGGCGAGCAGGTCGTGCGTGTGGAAGAGCTCGACCCAGCCGCGGGCGAGTCCGGGGTCGGACTGAACCGCTTGAGTGAGGAGCGAGAGTGCCGCCTCGAGATTCGCCTGGTCTAACTGCTCCAGCCTTTCGGTGCCGAGGAGATAGAGCTCATAGGCGTTAAGATTGCCGGGCACCTTGCGATGGGCCGCGATCCGGCCGCTCTCCTGGACCAGCCCGGCACCGCCTCCAAGACGGTTCGCGATCTGCTCGGCGATCTCGGCCTGAATGACGAATACCTCCTTGTCCGGCCGATCCCACCGCTGCGACCAAAGGTGGCGGCCTTGCTTCGAGTCGATGAGCTGCGCAGTGACGCGTACGCGGTCAGCTTCGCGCGCGATCGAGCCCTCAACCACAAAGCCGACATCGAGCGCCTTGCCGATCTCGCGGACATCTATCGCCTTTCCCTTGTAAGTTTCGGTCGAGTTTCGGGCGATGACCTTAAATTCCGGAAACCGCGCCAGATCGGTGATGATGTCTTCGGTGAGGCCGTCAGCGAGGCGTCCGGTTGCCTCGTCGCCGCCATAGTTGTCGAACGGCAACACCGCTACAGAAGGCTTACCGCTCACCGTGGCCGTCGGCCAAAACTGCCAGGCTGCGCCTGCCAAAACAAGAAGAAGGGCTAGCACCGCTGTTCCTGTCCCAACCCAATAGCGTTGAAACCGTATCACCGGTCGGCGTCTGGCTTGCCGTTCGATGATGATGCGGAACGCTTGCACTGGTTCGATGATGTTCTTCACCTTCTGTTCGCCCATTGGCTCGAAACCGAAGGCCAGCTTCTTCTCGACCTCCCGGGCTACCTTTCCCGAGACACAGATGCCACCCGGCTCCGCCAATTGTTGAAGCCTGGCCGCGACATTGACGCCTTCGCCATACCGGTCTTCCCTCTCGACAATCACCTCGCCGAGATTGATGCCGATCCTGACCTGTATCCGCTGATCATCGGGAACGGCGGCGTTCCGCTCCGTTAGCCCGCGCTGTAGCGAGACCGCGCATTCCACGGCGTCAACGACGCTGCCGAATTCGGCGAGCAGCCCGTCGCCCATAAGCTTGAAAACCTGGCCGTGGTGGCGGGCAATTTCGGGCTCAAACAGCTCCTTGCGTCCGGCATGAAGACGCTCGAATGTCCCGGCCTCGTCGCGCTCCATCAGGGCGGAATAGCCCACGACGTCGGCGGCGAGGATAGCACAAAGCTTGCGTTCCATCGGGTTGCCCTTTCCCCGGCGCATTATAGGATTGGTCGCATCAAAATGAAATGACTGGCCCGACCATCGCACCTACACGATCTCACTTGCGCATCGGTAAGGGCGGACTGCTTCAACACGCGTGGCAGATGGTCACGGCGAGTCTCTTAGCACTTCAATGTCGCACTTTCGGCTTCACCAGACATTGGAGCGTGCCTTGTGCAATGACAGCAACGGGTCGATTTGTCCGGTTCCCATCCGTCGCAAATGGGTGGAAAGTTCACGTTGCCGACGTCGATCTGAATACGAAGAAGCGCCAGAAGCGGTCACGGACGCTCCAGAAACGTCAAGATCAAATGGGCCACCCTTTCGGGGGCTTCCCAATGGATGTTGTGGCCGTGGTCCGGAAGAGAAATGAACTTCGCGCCGACGATCGCATCTTTCATCTGGATCTGATGCTCCTCAGTCGCGATCATGTCCTCCTTGCCCCGCAGGATGAGGGTCGCCGCGGAGATATCCTGCAAGAGCGGCGACGGATCATAGGCAAGCTGCTCATAATAGATCGAATGCCAGATTCGTGACGGCACTGCGGCGCTTTCACGGCGCGCATGGGCGAGAAAATTCTCGTCGATCGGTACTGCGCCAGAACACCATTCGCGGATGAATGCGCTTTCTGGATCGATCGGATCGCGGAGCATCCGGATGTTTTCCCACAACCACCCCCGACGTTCGCGCAGCGCGGCGGAGGTCGATATAAGAACGATTTTTCGGACGAGATGAGGCCATCGCTCGGCGATCGCCTGCGCAAGCCGCCCCCCAAGCGAATGGCCGACCACGTGCGTCGGCGCAAGGTCCAGAGCCTCTATCAGGAACCGGACATCATTCGCCATCTCGGGAATAGTGTAGCAGCCCTCAGGCTGGTCCGAATGCCCGTGGCCCCGCAGGTCCGGCGCTATGACGCGAAAGCCCGTGGCGAGATAAGGCGCGGTGAGGCTCCAGCTTCGAGCGCTGTCTGTAAACCCGTGTAGGAGAAGGATGGGCACGCCGTCAGGATCACCCATCTCGACGTACGCGAGTCGGAGCCCGTTCGGCAGCACGGCGGACCGCTTCAGCGCTGAAAAGTGTTCTTGGGAAATCGCAACCACACTTCTTCCTTAGAATGCGAGCCAAGTCAGGACGAATAGCGCCGTGATGACAAGGAGATCATCAACGTTGAGCGAGTGCATTCGGGCTGCCTCCCAACGGCAAGTTCCGCCGCAGACCAACCCGTGCTCCTCCGTCTGCTGCTTAACCGGGGCTCCAGATCCAGCGTAGCGCATGTGGAATTCTGCCCCCATAAGCAACCGCGCCTAAATCTTCAGCCTCCAAATCGTTCCGAAGAACTCCGGCTGTGTCCACCACAGCGGGGGGAGGGACTCATATCGTCGTCCCCTTCCGGATCATGCCACCGTCCTTGCCAGTCGTCTCCCAGCGCTTCTTTTGCTTGTTGCCCGTCGAGTCGGCTCAATAGCTGTTGAAGCAGATGGCTCTCCGGAATGCCGCTCTCCGGATGCAGACACGCGGCGATGTCTCGCTCGCAATCTTCGATCAGCTTCTTCATCTTTTGTGCGTCGGCCATAATACCTCCTTGAGCGGGTCGATATGCTTGTCGATGGGCACGGCTTTTCGGGGACATTTACCAGAGGACGTCGTAAAGGGTGACGAAAACGATCATCCCGATACAAAGCGCGGGCGTTGATCTGATCGCGAAATCGACCGGGTGTAACCGGTATCTGAAGCTTCCAACATAGGATGTCATTTTTCTTCTCTGTCGTTTGGCACTTAAACGGGGTCTTCCTCACTTTGTGTGGTGATGATTATTGATCAGCGGTAGCATGCGCGCTCTGAGGAGCGCCGCGCCCGCTCTGCCATACATCGCACGCTAAATTGTCTTCAGACGGTTGATCTGGCCTTCCGCCTGGCCGTTGCTCCAGGGGAGTTCCACGGCGTTGCGGACGGCGCCGATGTCACGGTGCAGGACGCGTGCGAACCGCTCAATTGCGACCAAACCGGAATTAACGGCATCGTCAATCCAGCTGTTAAGCTTGCCCGGATCGCCGCTGCGAAAGATTCCGCGAAAGCGCATGCCAAGGCTGCGCATCAAAGCGAACTCAGGCGCGCCCTGTTTCAAGGCATCGACCTTTCTCGCCTGAGTGATCGTCAGCATGCTTCGCGGCTTGATGCAGAGGGCAGCTGCGACCACCGGTGAGATCACATGGCCGGTCTCCGGATCGCGTATGGGGACAACACCGCGGCCCCGTTGATGCGAGATGATCGGAGCCGACGACGCGCTGCCCTCGACCGATCTCTCCGAGCGGCGCCAGCTTGCGAGAAGCCGCTCGAGATTCGAGAAACTGCCCGTGTAGCCGCGCTGTTTGATATCGTAGAACAGATGCCGTCCGCAGCGATTGCCATCTTTCCAGCACACGGCGAGAAACGCCTCAAAGTACAGGGGCGATGTCGGCTTCAACGCCGCCTTCTGTCGGTCGGGTGGCGTTTCGAAAGTCAGCCATTTCGCGATGCTGCGCCGCCCGTAGCCGGTGCGACGTGCGATCTCCGAACAGGACAAACCTTCCTCATTCAAAGCGTGCACTGTATCGAACACCGCCTGCCGTGATTCTCGATGAGCGTGACGCCCCCGGCGCCGGTGCCTTGCGTCAACGTGCGGATCATCCTGAAGCAGATCGATTTGCGCGCTCCCGATCCATTTATCCGGCAGCAATGCTCGTCCGGTGGCGCGGCCGCCAAGGCTCATCTGCTCCTCGATTGCGACTCGCAGATTCTGCATGAGATGGAACCGATCAGCGACTTGACGAGCTTGCGGCGCACCCTCGCGAGCAGCTTGTGCGTACAGCCCGCCTCGGTCTCGGCTCACGATCTCGACAGAAGGATGCTGCTCCAGCCATCGCGCGACACTCGCTACGCTCCGGTCCTCAAGAATATCGACAACCGAACGGCGCTCCAGGTCGACGATCATCGTGCCGTAGCGCCACGATCGCCGCCAGCTCCAATCATCTATGCCGACGACCCGGATCGTGGCATCGCAGGAAACGAGCGCGGCATCCCGCTTCAGCTGCCGCAGGATCGTGTCGTCGCTGACCGGCATGCCGAGCCGTCGGATCAAGCGCTCGCCGGGCCGGCCGCCTGCGCTATGGCCGAGCAGACCGACAATCTCGGAGACCCTCCTTGTCCGGCGCGCATAAGGGGAAGCAATCGTCGGCAGTCGGTCGGTGAACGTTTGTCGTTCACATTTCTGATGCGCGCACCGCCAGCGGCTCAACCGAAGCTTCACCGTTACGGTTTTGCCCTGGACCGGCAGATCTTGGAGGCTACGGTTGGACCAGCCATGCCGATGTCGGGTCCGCCGTCCGCAGTCAGGGCAAATGCCGAAAACTGGTCCGGCGGCGGAAACAACCCAACCGTCATCATCATCGAGCGAGATACCCAGAACTTTTGCCCCCGGGCCGGGCGACCATTTCGTTTTCGTTTGCATGCCCGCTCATAGCGGCATCATGCCTAACGGCGAGTGAACCACACAAATTGAGGAAGACCCCGATTAAATGCAAAATGACAGCGGTACACATCTCGAACAGCCATTAAGCCTGACTCGAAAATATTGTCGGGACTTGAGTTGGAGACTTCCCTCGATCCTCTCGGGGACCAGACATACTACTTCAGCTCGGTCCGCAGTACGATGTCGTTGTCGGACCAGCTCACAAGTGCTGTGGTCGGCGCGAGCCCCACCGGGAGCAGGATTTGGATTGGACCCACACGGTCTTGGGCTGAATTCAGCGTCAACGTCGGTCTGATCCTTGATCGAGCGGCAGACTACATGAGCGACGCGGCGCGACCGGACAGGCCGCTTCCCATCCTCGCTTCGGCTATAACCACACTGGAAGGAATTGAGCAGCCTTACGATTTAGCGTTCATTGTACCCGAACAGGCGAACGATGGAGCCGGACCCGCTGGCGAAGACGAACTTCGCTGGCTTCAGCAGTTCGGCGATGCAGCCAGATTTGAAGTCACGGCGGTAGCCGGAAGCGCGAACTTTGAAGCCGACGTCTACTGGGCTGATGTAAGGCTCGGGCGGCTGGCTTACGAATTCGAGCAAACGCTGGGATCCGATGTCCGCCTCAAAATTCGCAAGGTTGACGGTTTCGACAATGAAGACCGAGATGCCGAGATCCTCAAAATCTGTCGGCAGCCAGACAATATCACCGTTTATTTCGACACTGGCCACACCTTCTCCCGTGGTCATTTCTATGAAACCAGGTTTCGGGACGCCAGGTTCTCGGACTGGCAATGGGTCTCGATGGCCCATGATGGAACTGCGTTCTGGCAGGAGAAGCCGCTGGATGGGCAACGCTTTGCTGTTGAAAATACCGGCAATGCTGAGGACCGCTCTCTCTTTGGCATGGTCGCCAGACATTGGCCCAATCTGGAAGAAAGGGGCCAGCAAACCGGGTGGTTCATTTGCGACGATGGCGCGATGGAATCTGCGGATTTCATCCACGTCAACGACATAAGCGACCCGCCTGAGCTCACCCTGATCCACGTGAAGGGCAGCGGTTCCAACAATGCCAATCGGGGGCTTTCCGTTTCTGACTATGAGGTCGTCGTCGGGCAGGCCATCAAGAATCTGCGCCACATCGATCGTGGGTTGCTAAGAGAAAAGCTGGCAGCGAACGCCGAAGGGGTGCTCCAGAATGCAGTTTGGTACAATGGACAACGCCAAGAAAATAGGGAAGCATTGCTCGTGATGCTCGATGGCTTAGGCTCCAACCTGAAAACGAAAGTGGTTGTGTTTCAGCCGCGTGTCCGTCGTTCTGTCTTCAATAACATTCGAGACAAGATGGACAATGGCAATTTAGCCGATTCTGACGTTCGGCGCATGCAACAACTCGACGCCCTCCTTCTTGGGGCTCGATCTGACTGCTTTTCGCTGGGGGCAGATTTCTGTGTAATTGCCGATGAAGATGCCGGCTAATTCCGACGCTTCGTGCCGGGCTTGATGTCTTCGGGTTTGTCGCAGTCGCTCGACCTGTCCGGTAGTCCATCGTCGAGAAGTGCTGAATTTTTGCTTCATGGACACCGACCGCGCAAACTGAGGGCTTTCTCAAGTCTGTGAAAGGTGATACAAATCCTCGTACAATAGTTTCTGTGCTCCGAGTTTTCGTATCAATGTCTGGCTCCGTCACTCAACGTCAAATCGCCCGGACCGTGCTCATCGAGCGCGGAATAGCACGCCTGGCGGAGCTTCGGAACGCTGGTGTGACGGCGGCAACCATGAGCCGGATGGAACGGGATGGCGAGGTGCTGCGACTTGCCCGTGGCCTCTACCAACTTCCCGACGCCGAGCTCGATACCAACCATAGTCTGGCAGAGACCGCCAAGCGTGTTCCGAAAGCCGTTGTCTGTCTTGTTTCAGCTCTCGCATTCCACGGCCTGACCGATCAGCTGCCGAGACACGTGTGGCTTGCCATAGGCCGCAAAGACTGGGCGCCGAAACTAGATGGCACACCTATTCGTATCGTGCGCTTTACGGACAGCCTGCTTAACGATGGTGTCGAAATCCATGTGGTCGAAGGCGTTCCTGTAAAGGTCTTTGGAGTCGCCAAAACAATTGCCGATTGCTTCCGCCATCGCAGCAAGATCGGTCTTTCTGTGGCGATCGAGGGACTTCAGGAAGCACTGCGGCAGCGCAAGGCTACGCCCAGCGACATCGTCAACCAGGCCGAACGTGGTGGTGTCGGCACCGTGATCCGCCCCTATCTCGAGGCATTGACCGTCAATGGCTAAGGAGATCAGAAATGTTGGTGCCTCGGTGCGCGCCCGCCTGCTGCAACTCGCCAAGGCAAGCGGGCAAAGCTTCGATGTGGTTCTGACGCGTTTTGCCCTTGAGCGGTTACTGTTCCGGCTCAGCCGGTCACCCCATGCCGGTCGTTTCGTGCTGAAGGGCGCCATGCTGATGATGAGCTGGTTCGACGATCCGCACCGCGGAACGCGCGACCTCGACCTTCTGGGCTTTGGTAATCCCGAGCCGGACCCGATGCTGGCGACCTTTCGGGAAATCCTGGCGCAAGAGGTTGATGATGGCGTCATGTTCGATGCCGACACCCTGCGGGTGGATCGCATCCGTGAGGAGCTGGAATATGGTGGGCTCCGGCTACGGGCGGTCGCTTCGATCAGCGGCGCCCGGATCAACCTGACGATCGACATCGGCTTCGGCGATGCGCTAGAGCCCGGGGCGGAGATGTTGGACTATCCTTCAATGCTGGATTTCCCGGCGCCACGACTCCGGGCCTATGCGCGGGAGACAGTCATCGCCGAGAAGTTCCAGGCGATGGTCATGCTCGGGCGTGTGAACAGCCGGATGAAGGACTTCTATGACATCTGGATTCTCAGCAGGTCTTTTGATTTCGATGATGACAGGCTGGCGCGCGCAATCGCCGCCACCTTCGAGCGCCGCGAAACGCCGATCCCTGAAGACCTACCGGATGCTTTGACGGATGCTTTTGCTAAGGACGAGCAAAAGCAACGGCAATGGCGCGCTTTTGTCGAAGGCGTTGCGCACAATCCGGGGGATCTGACGAATGTCATCGCGGAGATTGCTTCGTTCCTGATGCCGCACGCTATTGCAGCCGCGAAGCTGGGAAAATAAGAGCTTGGCTTCAGACCGTCGGACAGTGGAGCATCGACAAATCGGCTACGTTGGCCGGCTATCGGTATAATGCGTCGTCATTTATCCCCCTTATATCAGGGAGCGTTTGCTTTTATCCTGGTTTTGTCGCAGCGGCGCGTTGTAGGCGGCTTCCTCGGGCGGGCTTGCGGAACGAGTGGTGCGGTAGATCTCCTCCAGGTCCATCATGTTTGAAAGGTCAACACTCATGGTGGCCGCGTGTCCAAAGGCGCCGCGCGTCAGGCAGGTCTTCGCAGCCGCCTCTGCCGCCTCCTTCAGGACCGTTTCTGGATGGCGGTTGTTGAGAAGACCGACGAGGACGTTGGCGATATGAGTATCGCCCGCGCCAAGAGTATCGATCGCCTCGACCGGAGTGGCCGGTGCTTCGAACACTCCGCCCTCACCAGCCAGAAGCGCACCTTCGATACCACGGGTGACGAGGCTCCAGCGTGCGCCGGCTACCCTCGCGTTCTGCGCAAGCGCCACCGCTTCCTCACGCGAAGCGCCGCCACCCGAGAAGGCGATTAGGAAGCAATGGGGCGCAACGCGGGTGATGTGCTCGGCGTCGTGTACGGTCGCAAGATCATAGGAGACCTTCGTTGCCTCTGCGAAGCGCGGCAGCCACGCATCGACATGGCTTGAGCGGCCGGTGTGGATGGCGTCGAAGTCAGGAAGCCGCGCGAGGTCCGCCTGGGAGGGAGCAATGATCGACACACTAAGGTTCGCGCCCACGAACACCCGATCACCGTCCTGCGTCTCGATCACACAATAGGCCGTCCGCCCTGGCTCTATCCGCAGTGAGGCGACATCGACGCCTTCTTTAATCAGTGCGTCGCGGATAAGGCGTCCCGCATCATCGTCGCAGACTGCGCCGGCATAAGCCGTCTCCGCCCCCGCGCGGCGGGCAAAGACGGCATGGTTCACGCAATTCCCGCCGGGGAACATGAGGTTCTCGCCGCGGTAGCAATCGACCACATTGTCACCGAAGGCTAGGATTCTGACGGGTCGTGGCATCTAACAAGCTCTCCTGAGAAGACACTGAGAACGTTCTCAATTAAAGAACTGCGCCTTGAAAGGCAACTAATTTACTCGGTGGGACTGTCTGAAACGAAGACCGTAGCTGGAATGCGGGCGAAGTCCGGACGGCAGGAGCTTAGTGCCCAACGAAACTCGCGGGCGTTCGAGGAGAATTCTCAAAAATGAGTGCCAGGCGCTTGCGCACCTTGCGAGGGCAACACCTGGGCTGACCTTGTGGGTTACAGCCGGGCGACGGAGCCGCGTTCGATCAGTTCGGCGGGCATCAACACCGTGCGAGGCGGATAGTCCTCGCCGCGAATGCGCTCAAGCAGCATCCGCGCGGCGGCTTCGCCCATGGCGAGACGCGGCTGTGCCACGGTGGTGATGCCGGGGCGGTGGAAACTCATCCAGTCGAGATCGTCGAAGCAGATGATAGAGAGATCCTGCGGGATCGAAAGCTTCAGCTCCGTGAGCGCCCGCATGGCGCCTTCGGACATTGTGCCGTCCGTGGTGAACAGCGCCGTTGGCGGGTCCGACGCTATCATCAGGCGCGGGACGACCGCTTGCGCCGCGAGCGCGGAATAGCTGCCCGCTTGCAGTATCAGGCGCTGGTCGACGGGCAGGCCCTCGATTCTATGCGCCCGGATATAGCCGAGGAGGCGCTGCCAGCTCGGATAGAGCGTATCGGTCTCGATCGGATCGCCCGCCACGGCGCGGGCGAGGAATGTATCCAACCCGCCGCTTCCTTCGTCGACGAGTTCCGCCACGATGGCGATCCGGCGGTGTCCGGCTGCAATCAACTGGCGTACCGCATGTTCGGCGGCGGCGATGTTGTCTGTTGCTACGCGGTCCACCATCAGGCCGGCGACCGCACGGTCGATAAGAACGAGCGGGACGCCCACGGTCCGCAGATTGTGCAGGTGCCGCGCCTTGCGCGTGTCGCTGGGGGTGACGATCAGTCCGTCCACCTGCTTCTGCGCCAACAACTCGACCGAATGAACCTCTTTGAGCTGTGTTTCGTCGCTGTTGGTGATCAGCAGGCCGAAGCCGTTGGCCTCCGCGACATTGGAAATACCGCGCAGCACCGAGGCGTAGAACGGGTTCTGGATATCGCCGGCAACGACGCCGAGCGTGCGGGTTTTGCCGGTGATGAGGCTGCGCGCGAGCGAATTAGGCCGGTAGCCGAGATCCTGGGCGGCCTTGAGCACCTGCTCCCTCTTCTTTTCGCTAGTATAGCCGTAGCCGCCAAGAACGCGGCCCGCGGTCGCCGTGGAAACGCCTGCTGTGCGTGCAACATCCGCGATCGTCGCCTTGCTTTTCGGAGCCCCGGGGAAATTTCCTCTCACATCTATGGCCTCGCTAAATGAGAATTTTTTCAGTTAGGGTTTGAGAAAAATTGTAGTCCTTTTTAGGTGTTACCAGATCGGCGTTCCATTTCAACGTCTATTGCAACCTTTTTGTCCGCACGAGCACGCTTGACTGACAGGCATTCTCCGTGTCTCATATGTGAGAACGTTCTCGTTATGCACAAGGGGAACCAGAGAACGCAATCGCGGACCCACCGTGTTCGCTACAACAAGGAGGATGTCATGTTTAAATCCATTCTGGCTGGATGTGTCCTAAGTGCGGTGCTGGCGATGCCGGCGCTCGCCGAGGTCATTCCCGCGCTCCACGATGCCCTGCCGCAGGAGTACAAGGAAAACGGCGTAAAGGCCGCGGTCTTCAACGATTGGGCACCGGACGAGTTTCAGGACGCTGACGGCCAGCTCAAAGGCTGGAGCGTCGATATCGCCAAGGAGATGGAAGAGCGCCTCGGCGTGCCCTTCACCTTCGAAGGGACGAGCTTCGACGCCATCATCCCAGGCCTTCAATCCAAGCGATTCGATGCGGGCTTCTCGTCCTTCGGCACCACGGCGGAACGCCTGAAGACACTGGATTTCGTCTCCCAACGCAAGATCGGCACCTCGTTTGCCTATCCGGCCGACAGCAAGCTCGACATCAAGACGGCGGCTGATGCCTGCGGTCTGACGGTTGCGGTGCTGAACGGCTCGTGGGATCTCGGGCTTCTGGAAAAGCTGAACGACAACGAGTGCAAGGATAATCCGGTGACCATGCAGACACATGGCACGCAGGCCCAGGCGGAGCTCGCCGTTCGCTCCCAACGCGCTCAGGCGACCGTGGCCGGTTCCGTCAAGCTCGCCTACATGGCCAAGCAGACCGGGGACCTGAAGGTGTCCGAACTGGTTCTCTCGCCGGTGAACAGCTGCATCGGCGTGCGCAAGGGCGATCCGCTCGGGCAGGTCATGACGGATGCGATTCAGTCGATGATCGACGACGGCACCTATGAGAAGATCATGGCCAAGTGGGGTCTGAACGATTCCGGAATGCTGACCAAGGCGCTTTTGATCACGGAAGAAAATCCGGCGGACCTCTAGGAACGCCCCACCCGGCCCGAGCTTTTCCTCCGGGCCGGGGGGCGCTTGCGACCGGCACAGGATATGACAATGTCTCAAGAACCGTTACACCGCCCCTCGATCCACGACGTCAAGCCCATCGCGGTGCCGAAGGTCGGCCACTGGATCGGCGGCGTGGTTCTTGCCATCCTGGCCGTCGTCTTCCTGCAAGTGCTCGTCACCAACAAGAACATGCAATGGAGCGTCGTCGCCGAATACATGTTCAGCCCGGCCATCCTGTCGGGCCTCGGCATGACGCTGCTCCTGACGTTCCTCGCCATGGTTCTCGGCCTCGCGATTGGCGTCGTGCTTGCCATCATGCGCCTGTCGGCCAGCCGCGTCTTCCAGGTCGTCAGCTGGGGGTGGATCTGGTTCTTCCGAGGGGTGCCGCCGCTGGTCCAAATGATCTTCTGGTACAACCTGGCGCTTCTCCTGCCCGAAATCTCGATCGGCATTCCCTTCGGCGGGCCGAAGCTCCTTTCCTGGAACACCAACCAGCTCATCACCCCTTTCAGCGCCGCGATCATGGGCCTTGCCTTCACCGAGAGCGCCTATGCCGCCGAAATGATCCGCGCTGGCATCCAGGCCGTGAATGCAGGCCAGACGGAAGCGGCCGCCACGCTCGGCATGAAGCGCGGGCAGACGTTGCGCCGCATCGTGCTGCCGCAGGCGCTACGCATCGTCATTCCGCCGATCGGCAACGACACGATCTCGATGCTGAAATTCACCTCGCTCGTCTCTGTGCTGGCGCTGCCCGATCTGCTCTATTCCGCCCAGATGGTTTATGCGCGCACCTACCAGACCGTGCCGCTGCTGCTCGTCGCGACGATCTGGTATCTCGTGCTCACCACGGTCCTGACGGTCGTCGAACATGCCGTCGAGCACCGATTGAAATCCGAACACCACGCCGGCGCGAAGAAGGCGGGCGGGTTTTTCCCATTCCGGCTCTTCGCACGCCAGCGGGAGGCCATATGATGAACGACCAAATGACTGCCGAGCCGCTGCTGAAGGTCGAGCGCCTGCGCAAGAGTTTCGGCGTGCATGAGGTGCTGCGCGGGATCGACGTCGCGGTGATGCGCGGCGACGTGACCTGCATCGTCGGGCCCTCCGGCTCCGGCAAGAGCACGCTTCTGCGCTGTCTCAACTATCTCGAAAAGCCGACCGGCGGCGCGATCTTCCTGCGCGGCGAGCCCGTCGGCGTGCGCTGGAAGGGCGAGAAACTCTACGAGATGAGCTTCAACGAGCTAGCCCGCCAGCGTCAGCGGATGGGCATGGTCTTCCAAGGCTTCCATCTCTTTCCGCACAAGACCGTGCTCGAAAACGTCATCGAGGCGCCGGTGCAGGTCAAGCGCGTGCCGCGCGCCACGGCGGTCGACGAGGCGATGGTGCTTCTGGAGCGCGTCGGCATGAAGGACCGCGCGACCTACTATCCGGCGCAGCTCTCCGGCGGCCAGCAGCAGCGTGCGGCAATCGCACGTTCGCTGGCGATGAAGCCGGATGTCATGCTCTTCGACGAGCCGACTTCGGCGCTCGACCCAGAGCTCGTCGGCGAGGTTCTCGCGGTGATGCGTCAGCTTGCGGACGACGGCATGACCATGGTCGTCGTCACGCACGAAATGGGATTTGCGCGGGACGTCGCCGATCACCTGATCTTCATGGACGGTGGGGTGATCGTCGAGCAGGGGCAGCCAGTCGACGTGCTGACGCGCCCGCAGCACGACCGCACGCGCGCCTTTCTGGCACGGGTTCTGACGGACGCCTAAGGCGTCAGCCGAGCGTCTGCGAAAGCGCAGCGGCGGTGAAAAGGTCGAGATGGGCGCCGCCGTTGTTCTTGAACACGGTGATCTGATCAGCGCCGGTGCGGCCTTCTCTTTTCCCCTGCACGAGCTCGAAAAGATCGGCCTCTACGGCATTCCAGGTAATTGCGCCGGATGCGACGGCCTGCGAAAGATCGCCGCCGCCCTGCATGTTGTTGCGGCTGTCGACGAAGATCGTGCCGCGCGTCAGGGCCGCGTTGTCCGCTTCTCGAAGATGAGGCAGATAGGCACCGACGAGGTCGAGATGGGCGCCGGGCCGCAGAAGCGTGCCCTTGACCAGCGCCTTGTCCGACATGGTGACGCAAGACACCACGTCGGCGCGGGCGACGGCGTCATCGAGATCGTCGCCGACCACGGCGTCGATGCCCTTCTCCCGAAGCTGGGCTGCGACAGCCTCGGCCCTGGAGGGGGTGCGGTTCCAGATCGTGACCCGCCGCAGCGAGGGGCGTGCGGCGAGATGCGCTTCGGCGAAATGCGGAGCGAGCGCACCGGCGCCGACGACCAGAAGGTCTTCGACGTCCTCGCGGGCGAGGATGGCGGCGCCGAGAGCGGAATCCGCGGCTGTCTTGCGCGCCGTCATGGCTGCGCCATCGGCGATAAGCAGCGGCCCGCCGGTCTTGCCGTCGAATAGCGCCACGAGCCCCTGAACGGCCGGTTGTGGCGGCTGGAGCACCGCGTTCTGGGGAAAGACGCCGACCATCTTCACGACGATCGGGCCGCCATTTGCCCAACCGGGCAGTGTGACGAATTGGGCTTCGCCGCCGGCTGGGTCGGATTGCACCACGACCTCGGAGGCAGGCATTTCCCCGAGATGCCCCTTGCGCAGTGCCTCGATCAGAAACTGCCAGGAAAGCGCCGCGTGAACGGCGGCGGCGTCAAAAACATGCATGTCGAACCTTTCAGGACTTGATCGTGTAGGTGACCAGATGGCTTGGGGTGACGAGCTGCGACAAAGCGAGCGGGCGCCCCTCGGCGTCGGTGACGATCTTTTCGATGCGGTAGACGGGCTGGGCGGCGCTGACGGAAAGAATGGCGCGCTCGCTGGCCGAGGCGAGGTTGACGTCGATCTGCCGCTCTGCATGGGCCGGCTCAATGCCGGCCTTGTCGCGCAAGGCGGCGAAGAAGGAGCCGCCGGCGGCGACCGTCTCTACCACATCGGGAAAGCGCGCCGCGTCGAACCAGAGGGTTTCGAGCGTCATCGGCCTGCCGTCGTCCTCCAGCAGCCGGTCGAAGCGGATCAGGGCTTCCGCCTGCATCCGGGCGCGGATGGCCGGCGCATCGGGATTGTCGGTCCGAGCAAGGATGCGATGGCTGGCTTTTCGGCCGAGCCCGTCCATCGTTTCGGAAAAGCCGGAGAGGGAAACGAGCGTCTGGCGCACCTTGCCCGGCATGACCAAGGTGCCGCGGCCCTGCTGCCGCTGCAGGCGGCCGTCGCCGCAAAGCTCGCCGATGGCGCGCCTGATGGTGATCCGGCTGACGCCATACCGCGCCATCAGCTCCGGCTCGGGGGGCAGAAAGCTGCCCTCGGCGAACTGGCCGGTTTCGATGCCGGCCAGGATCTCGCGCCGGACCTGTTCGTAGAGCGGCAAAAGGTTGGCTTGATCTTCCATCCGCCCTTCCAGGCCTTTTCAGTAGCTGATCTTCTTCATGTAGCGCCGCGCCTCAAGCATTTCGTGCTTGCGCAGGTCGGCGATCTTATAGGCGAAACGCCAGAGCGTGTCGAAGAAGATCAGTGGCACGACGTTGCCCCGGAACTGCGGGTCGATGCCGGAGAGATCGAGCTTTTCAGCATCCAGCACCAGGATGTTCTCGGCCGAGCCGAAGCGGTGCAGGAATTCGTCGGCGCGCTGTTCGAGCGGCCGCGTGCTGTCGAGACCCTTCATCAGGATGAAGGCGCGGTTCTTGTCCAGCACCTCGAAGGGGCCGTGGAAGAACTCGTTGGCATGGATCGCCTGGCTGTTGATCCACTGCATTTCCATGAGCACGCAGATCGCGAAGGAATAGGCCGCGCCGTAGCTCGCGCCGCTGGCGACCGTGTAGACCACGTCTTCCTTGGCAAACCGCGGCGCATAGTCCTCGAACATCGGCGCGAAGGTGGCGTGCGCCCGGTCGATTGCTGGCTGCAGGGCAACAAGGCTGTCGAGCAGCGTCTCGGTCAAGACTTCGCGGCCGGTGAGCGTAAAGAGACCCATCACGATCTGGTAGATCCGCGAATAATTGCTGTTCTTCGCATCGATCGGCACGCCGGTCGTGTAGGGCGCTTCGAAGCCGACAACATGGTCGACCGCCTCCGCGAGGGGGGAGGCGGGCTCCACCGTCAGGCCGATGGCGGTGGCGCCTTTCGAACGGGCGAATTCGGCCGCGGCGGTGGTTTCCTTCGTGGTGCCGGTCATCGAGCAGAAAATGACCAGCGCATTCCGGTCGAGCGAGCGCGGAGCGCGGGCGACGAACTCGGCGGCATTATAGATGTCTGACGGCAGCGGCGCGTGCTGGTCGAGCAGGAACTTGGCCGGATGCATGATCGACAGCGAGCCGCCGCAGGCGATGAAGAACACATGCTTCACCGATTTTGCGTCTAGGGCGGAAAGCGCCGCAACGACGCCGGCGTCAAAGGCGGAGGGGAGGGACATGGTCGTACCTTTCTATATGACGTCATAATACGTATTGTAAAATTCGCGAAGGTGTCAAGCGGACCTTGACACCCCGGCCAAAACTTTGCGAACGTTCTCACATGGAACGGGAATGTCATTGCTGCGGCGATGGACGGGAGTGGAGCGTGACCGAGATCTACGACACCGTGGTTATCGGCGGCGGCATCATCGCCGCGGCGGCTGGTCAGCACCTGACGGCGGCGGGCTATCGCACGCTGCTGGTCGAGCGCGGCGACTATGGCGCGGGCACCTCCAGCAAGACCTCGCGGTTGCAGCATTGCGGGCTCGGCTACCTTTCTGCCGCCAGCGGATCGATTGCTGCCTTTCTGGCCCACCCGCGCAGCGCGATCGAGTGCGTCAGCCTCATGCGCCGCTCGATGCAGGGGCGGGCGGAGTTCGTGCGTCTGGCGCCCGAGCGGGTGAAGCCCGTCACCTTCATCATTCCGCTGACGCCGGAAAACGCCATTCCCCGCTGGAGAGCCCGCCTGGCTTTTCGTCTGATGGCGGCAAGCGACGGCGGCAAGGTGCCGCTCAACCTTCGCATCCTTTCCGCTGAAGAGGCGCGGGCGCATCCGGCGCTTCAGGGCATGGTGGGGCTCAAGAGCATTCGCGGGGCGATGAGCTTCACCGAATACCAGTATCACTGGCCGGAGCGCATTGTGGTCGATACGGTGATGAAGGCGCGGGCGAACGGCATGGAGGCGCTGAACCATACGGCCGTGAGGGGGCTGGCGCGGGAGGGCGATCTCTGGCGGGTCACTCTGACGGCCGCCGAGGGATCGCGCGATGTTCTAGCGCGTGCGGTCGTCAATTGCGCGGGCGTCTGGATCGATGAGATCACTGCGCTGGCCGGGGCGCCGCATATCCGCAGGAATACCGGCGAAAAGGGCACTAACATCGTTGTCCGCCTGCCGGAGAGCCTGCGCGGCGTGGGCTTCGAGACCATGACCGCGGCCGGTGCACCCTTCTATTTAATCCCCTGGGGCGAGCTTCATTATGTCGGGCCGTGGGATTCTGCCTCGGATGGCAGGCCGGAAGGCTTTCGCGCGACGGAGGCGGAGATCGCCGCCATTCTCGATCAGCTCGGCCGCCTGTTCCCGAGTTTCGGCCTGAAGCGCGAGGATGTGCTCTATGCCTGGGCTGGTGTGCGGCCGCGCAGTCTTGCCAGGGACGGCAAGGGGTCTGCGCCCGTCGTCCGCGAGCATGATCTCACCGATGAGGGCCTCCCGAATTTCTTCATTTTCACCGGCGGGCTGCTGATGACCCACCGTGATGCCGGGCGGCGGCTGACGCGTGCCGTTGCGCGCCGGCTAAAACCGTCCGGCCCGCCGCGCCAGCTCGATGCGCCGTCGCTGCATCTTCCGGACATGGACCAAGTCACGGAAGCCTCGGTCGCCCATGCTGTCCTCAACGAGCAGGCGCGCACGCTCTCGGATATCCTGCGCCGCCGCCTTTCCGTCGGCTGGGAGCCGGATCTCGGCCTGCGCCATGTGGAAAGGGCCGCGAAGCTTACCGCCCCGCATCTCGGCTGGACGCCTGACGAGATGGCGGCAAAGATCGCCGATTTCATCGACGAGACGACAACTGAATTCAATCTTCGGACATCTTAGCCGGTCATGAGGCGACGCGCCGACCTGCAGAAGTAATGAGATCGTTCTCATAATTAAGCCAAATTTGCCGCATTGGCGATCACTAGAGGAGGACAGAATATGGCACTTGATGAGCGCAGTATCTGCGTCATGAATTTTCACTATGTGCGGCATACGATGGACCGGTTTCTGGCCGATGTCTGCGATGCCGGGGTCTCGCGTATCGAGCTTTGGGCGGCCGCGCCGCATTTCTATATCGGCGACAAGACGCTAGCCGACGCGCGGGCTCTGGGACGGAAAGTGCGTGGCATGGGCCTCAACATCGTTGCCTTCACGCCTGAGCAATGCATCTACCCGATCAATATCTCCGCGAGGGAGCCGGAGCTGCGCGACCGCTCGCTGCGCTACTTCCTGGAGTCGATGGAATTTGCCACCGAATGCGGCGCCCCGGCGCTTCTGGTCACCGCAGGCGGCGGTTATCGCGACGAGCCGACGGAACAGGCACTGGAGCGCTGTGTCGACTCCATGGGCATCCTCTGCGACCGCGCGCAGAAACTCGGCATCCATCTCTGGATGGAATCCCTGCCGGACTCCTTTGCCAACATCATCAGCTCGGCCCGGGAAATCCGCGAACTGATGGACAAGCTTAAGAGCCCCGCGCTTCACGCGGTCTACGACGTGGCCGGCGCGGTGATGACACATGAGACGCCGGAGGACTATTTCACCCAACTCGCCGGCCGCGTCGCGCATGTGCATTTTACGGACTCCGATGCTGGCGGCAGCCATCTCGCCTGGGGCGACGGCGTCATCGACCTCGACAAGCTGGTCGCCTATCTGCGGAGCCAGAATTACGAAGGGTCGCTGACGGTCGAGCTGACCAACTGGAAATACAATGTCGATCCTACCCCGCCGCTGAAACAATGCATCGAGGCCATGCGCACAGCCCTCGCTAGGGCATAGGCAGGAGCGGATGGACATGGAGGAACGAACGTCACCCGCTGCTCCTACGGACATGCCGCCCACTTCGGCGGGCAAGCCTGATCCGTTGCTGCGGCCGTTACAGCTTGGCCAACTCACCCTGCGTAACCGGATCATGAGCACCAGCCATGAGACCGCGCTTGACGAGGGCGGTCATCCGTTGGAAGCCTATCAGCGTTATCATGAGGAAAAGGCCAAGGGCGGGCTTGCGCTGACGATGTTCGGCGGCTCGGCGCGCATCTCCGCCGATACGAGCTGGGGCGGCACGCAGCTTGACGTGTCGAGCGATGCGATCATTCCGGTGTTCCGCGCCTTCTCCGACCGCATCCACCGTCATGGTGCGGCGCTCATGTGCCAGATTTCCCATGTCGGCCGGCGGGCGAATGCCACGGCCGGCGCCTGGCTTCCCGCGCTCGGACCCTCCCATTCCCGCGAGGATTATAACCGCAGCTTCGCCCATGAGATGGACAGCCACGATATCGCGCGCATTGTGCGAGACTTTGGCCATGCGGCGCGACGGGCGCGCGAGGGCGGTCTCGACGGCATCGAGACGATGACCGGAGGCCACCTGATTGGGCAGTTCCTGTCGCCGATGGTCAATCGCCGCACCGATGAATTCGGCGGCTCGCTTGAAAACCGGATGCGCTTCCTGCGCATGGTCTACGAGGAGATCCGCCGAGAAGTCGGCAGCGATTATCCGGTCGGCATCCGCTACACGATCGATGAGGATCACAAGGACGGCCTGAGCTTTGCCGAGGCAGTCACCGTTGCCAACAGGCTGGAGCGGGAAGGGCTGGTCGATTTCTTCAACTGCATCTTCGGCCGGTTCGACACCCGCCTCAACCTGCTGGTCTATAACATTCCCGACATGACGGCGGCATCCGCGCCATGGCTGCGCCAAGTCGGGACGTTCAAGGCGGAAACGAGCCTGCCGGTCTTCCACGCTGCCAAGATCGCGGATGTCGCGACCGCGCGCTACGCGATCGATGCGGGGCTGGTCGACATGGTCGGCATGACGCGTGCGCATATGGCAGATCCGCAGATCGTCAACAAACTGCGCTCGGGCAGGCAGGACCAGATCCGGCCGTGCGTCGGCGCATCGCATTGTCTCTATCGTCCGGTGCATTGCATCCACAATCCGGCAACGGGCCGCGAGACCTGGTTGCCGCAGGTGATGGGGCGCTCGGCGGATGCCGGGCGCAAGGCAGTCGTCGTGGGCGGCGGGCCAGCAGGGGTGGAGGCTGCGCGGGTGCTCGCCGAGCGGGGCCACTACGTCGTGCTCCTGGAAGCGGCGGACCGGCTTGGCGGGCAGCTCGTGCTGGCTGCAAAGGCCCGTCTCCGCCGCGACCTGATCGGCATCGTCGACTGGCGCGTTGCCGAGCTGGAGCGCCTCGGGGTGGATGTCCGGCTCAATGTCTATGCGGAGGCGCTGGACGTTCTTGCCGACGCGCCAGATCTCGTTCTCGTCGCCACCGGCGGCATTCCGGATTTCGGGTCCGTCGGGGGAAGCGAGCTGTGCCTCAGTGTCTTCGACGCTCTTGGCAATCCCGCGCAGGTCGCGGATGACGTGCTGATCTATGACGCGACCGGGCGCCATCCCGCGCCCTCGGCCGCCGCCGAGATCGCAGCAACCGGTAGAACGGTGACTTTCGTTGCCCGCGACACTTCCATCGCGCCGGAGATGGAGCATCACTCGAGCATCACCTACCGCAAGGCGCTCGCCGGGCATGACGTGCGGGTTCTGCTGGAACACGAACTGGTGTCGGTGAGCGCGCGGGATGGACGGCGGGAGGTGGTGTTGCGGCACCTGCTCACGGGCCGGGAACGGCGCGAGACCTTTGCGCAGGTCATCGTCGAGCATGGGACGATCCCGGTGAGCGATCTCTTCGACGAGCTGCGGGCCTTCTCGGCAAACGATGGCGTCACGGAGATCGAAAGCTTGATCGGTCCTGCACCACTACGCGGCCGGCGAATCTCTGGTTTCGAGCTGCACAGGATCGGGGATGCTGTCAGCAGCCGGTCGGTTCATGCTGCGATGCTGGATGCCCTAAGGCTCGCGGTGCAATTCTGAAGCACCCACACTGTCTGCGGGAGCGGCGACGGAGGCGCGCTCGACGACTTCCGTCCGCGGGTCGATGCTGTTCGCCTTGCTGCCGTTTCCATTCAGCTTCTAAGATCCTAAGATCGCATAATGTATCCACGGGAACTGCTGAATCGCCGAATCGCCGGCGTTTCAGTCCGCTTCAGCTTCTCGCGGCTCTGTCGCGCGTCTTCCCGAAGGCCGGCAGTGTCATGCATCCGCATATCCATAGACCGCGCGCAGGCAAGTAGTCTCGTCTTAGCTGCCACGTCGCGGCGCGGAAAAGCTTTCCATGGGGCTGCGCCGGTGCTGTCGCGCGAGACGAATTCTATCGGCAGCAGCGCCGTGGATGCTAGAGGCTGTCCTGAAAGGGCATCGACCAGAACTTCGCCCATGGCGGCTCCGGCGTGCGCAGGTCATTAGCGCAGGCCGGACATAGCCAGCTACGTCGAGGTCATTTAAGCCTAAGACAGAAAGGTCGTTCGGAATTCCAGCTGGCGGCGCGCCATGCCGGGCGAACTCGAGGAGCTGGCGCGCCTGATTGAGGCGGCCATGGAGCCGGGAGAATCGTTGACACGCGGCGACCTCAACCGGCTCAACACGCAGTTTCACAAGCTCCTTGTTCATGCTTCAAAGAACATGCTGCTGAAACAATTCCACGAGCGAACTAGTTCCATTACTGGATGCTTCGGGTGCCGATCTTGATTTCGGACTCCGAGGCCAAGGACAACCTCGTCGCACCATTGATGCGCTAGTCAACCGCGATGAGAATGAGGCCGAACGAGCTGCCCGCCAACACGTCGAAGCGACGATGGCGATCGTCGACCCTGCAGTTCATCTCTGATCGCAGAACGTTTGCAGGGGACGATTGGGCTACGGGGGAATGTCGCGTCAATTGATATCTATGGCAATAAGAATCGTCTGGCGAAGCTCGTAAGCCCGCAGCTGATGGCTCGTTCTCGCTCAGGGCGGGACAGGCTGGACCGTGAGCTGTCAGGTGTGTAGGTCCGGAGGACTCTAGGAGGTCATCAATATTTTTCCGGTAGGATCGAGCTGTTCAAGGCCACTTGCTGGAAAACCACTGATGACCGGCGATATGATGGAATGTGCGCTCGCTTGTTGAGAAAAGAGCGCCGAGTTGGATTTTATTGCGCGGCATCCTTGGCTTTGTGGCCGAGCGGCTGATGGAGCTGTAGATCGGCAGCGCAACCGGTGCTGGCTACGGCGAGAAGAACCCGATGCGGCCCGCCCACCGCAGCGCCTACCATGACCGGGGCTGGAACAATCGAGCTTCGCAGCCCGAAGCTGCGCAAGGCGGTTATTTCCCGAGCCTTCTGACCGCGCGAAGCAAAATCCGACTTTCGAGGAATATCAACATCCGTGCCCCGACTTCGATCGAAGCGGGAGCACTTCGGATGACTGAATTTAATATTCGCAGTGAGGATTGTCATCCGAGCGAATAGATCATATACTGATTGTAGTAATTGTAATGAGATTAAAACAATGAACGTTCTGGGGCAATTGGCCGAAATAGTCGGCGGTGAGATGATTATTACCGGCGTGGCGGAAATGGCATCGGCAACTGAAGACTGGCGGGGGCGCTACCATGGAGCCGCCCTCTGCGTCACGCGCCCGGCCGATACCACACAGGTCTCCGAAATCGTCGCTTGTTGTCATCGTCATGGTGTCCCGGTGCTGCCCCAGGGCGGCAATACCGGCCTCGTGGGTGGTAGCGTGCCTGCCTCGACCGGCGTCGCCCCAGTCATCGTAAGCCTCGACCGGATGCGCCGCATCAGGAGCGTCGACCCGGTAAATAGTACAATAGAGGTTGAGGCAGGATGCGTGCTCGCCAATGTGCACGATGCCGCAAAGTCGGCCAATCGCTTTTATCCTGTGAGCCTCGGATCGGAAGGGTCCTGCCAGATTGGCGGTACGATCGCCACCAACGCCGGTGGCACATCCGTCCTTCGATACGGCACTACGCGGGACAACGTGCTGGGCCTCGAAGTCGTGCTGCCCGATGGGACGATTTGGTCCGGTCTCACGGGGCTTCGCAAGAACAACACGGGTTATGACCTGAAGCACCTTTTCATCGGCTCCGAGGGTACACTTGGCATCATAACGGCGGCCGTGCTGAAGCTGCATCCCTTTCCGGCGCGGACGGCCGTCGCATGGGCCGGACTGGATTGCCCGGAAGACGCGCTGAAGATGCTGACGCTCATCCAGGGCACCTACGGTGCCAAACTTTCCGGATTCGAGTTGATGAACCGCCTGCAGCTCGATCTCGTCGTCAAGCACGTTCCTCAACGCCGATCGCCGATCGAAACCGAGCACGATTGGCACCTTCTCATCGAATTGTCGGATTCCGGCGGTGAGGGTGATCTGGACGAGGCGCTGCAGGCCGTTCTGGAGAAGGGCTTCTCGGCCGAGCTCGTTGCCAACGCAGTGATCGCCGCAAGCGAGGCCCAGCGGGCTGCACTATGGGAAGTGCGACATAGCGTTTCGGAGGCAAACAAGAAGGCGGGAGTCGGCCTGACGACAGATTGCGCCGTTCCGGTCTCCGCAACGGCCGACTTTATCAGCAAGGCGACCGAGAACGTTCATGCGATAGCCCCCGCCGCATCCGTAGTTGTCGTCGGACATGTGGGGGACGGCAATATCCACTTCATTCCGTTCTTCACCTTCGACGCCTGGAACGGCCTCGCCGAGCGCGACGCGCTTTCCCTACGTATCCGACACGCGGTCAACGACGTCGCCGCCGCTCTCGGGGGCACGTTCAGCGCGGAACATGGTGTCGGACAAGTGCAATTGGCTGAGATGGACCGGTACAAGCAGCCGGCCGAACTCGCCCTGATGCGGGTGGTTAAAGCCGCAATCGACCCTAAAGGCCTCTTCAATCCAGGCCGTCTGCTTCCAAACACCTGAGCCGACTAGAGCCCAAGAACAACAGGCCAGATGAAACTGGCGCCGCAGCCAATGATGATGATCTCAAGAGGAGAACCACGATGAGCATGAACAATGACGGGAACTGGTCGCGCAGGCGGTTCCTGAAAACCACCGCGATCGGAGCTGCAGCACTTTCAAGTCCGGCAATTTGGACCTCGGCGAGGGCGCAGGGCAAGCGCATCATCGTCCGCGACGATGGCGGCATCTACACGAAGGCCTATAACGCCGTGTACTACGGCCCCTTCAAGGAAGCGACCGGCATCGAGGTGGTCGGCGTTCAGGCCAATGCCGAACCGACGGCGCAAATTAAATCGATGGTCGACGCGGGCTCCTATACCTGGGACATGGCAAAGATCAGCGAACCTGCAATCGAGCTCCTGACCGACGGCGAGAAGAAATACCTCGAGCAACATGGGCTTGGCAGTGAAGCGGCGATCGCAAGCCTTCCAAAGCAGTATCTGTCTGACTACGGCGTCGGAACCAACGTATATACCACGGTGCTCGCCTACCGTTCGGACGCGTTCGAAGGACAGGACGCGCCGAAATCGTGGGCCGATTTCTACGACGTCGCGAAGTATCCGGGCAGGCGCGCTTTGCGCAAGCATCCTTTCGATACGATCGAACAGGCACTGATGGCAGATGGCGTGCCGGTGGCGAACGTGTATCCGTGCGACGTCGACCGCGCGTTCAAAAAGCTCGACACGATCAAGAGCGACGTAGAAGTATTTTGGACGAGTGGCGCTCAGGTCGAGCAGATGCTGATCTCCGGCGAAGTCGATATGATCCCGACCTGGGTTTCGCGTGCGCAGGCTGCACGGTCGGCGGGGGCGCCGGTCGAGATCGTCTGGGATCAGAATATCTGGGGCCTCGACAGCTGGGCGATCCTTGCCGGTACCCCCAACGCGGATGCATGCCGCGAATTCATCAAGTTCGCATCCGATCCGAAACGGCAGGCAGCCCTTGTGGATTATTTCCCCGCAGGCGTCACGCAGCCGGCGGCGTTCGACGACATCGATCCGAAGATCGCAAAAGATTGCCCGACGTTCCCGGAACACATCAAGCGCGGTGTGAAGATCGACGCCAAGTACTGGTTTGCAAATCAGGCACAAGTCATCGAACGTTACAATTCTTGGCTCGTGAGCTGAATTTACGCTGGCCCGGCTCCGGCCGGGCCGTCAGCAGACACTTTACTCTTGTAGGCCCGCCATGTCGTCATCCAGCCTGACCGTCCAAAAACTCGCCAAGCGTTATGGTGACTTTATTGCACTCGCCGAAACGGATCTTACGGTTACGGAGGGCGAATTCCTGACCCTTCTCGGTCCATCCGGTTCCGGCAAGACAACCTTGCTCAGCCTCATTGCCGGTCTCTCGCGCCCGGACCACGGCGCGGTGATGATTGGCAAAACCGATGTCACCTACAGCGCCCCTCACTCGCGTGACATTGGCGTCGTCTTCCAGAATTATGCTCTTTTCCCGCACATGACCATTCTCGAAAACATCGCCTTCCCATTGAAAATGCGCAAGGTCGGTGCCGAGGAGGCTCGCAAGCGCGCACAGGAAGCACTGGAGATGATCCGTCTTCCGCACATTGCGCAGCGCTATCCGAGGGAGCTTTCCGGGGGACAGCAGCAGCGTGTGGCACTCGCCCGCTGCATGGTCTATCGCCCGTCGATCATCCTCATGGACGAACCGCTTGGAGCGCTCGACAAGAAGCTGCGTGAACACATGCAGCTGGAGATCAAACGTATCCACCGAGAGCTCGGCGCAACGATCATTTACGTGACCCACGATCAGGAAGAGGCGATGACCATGTCGGATCGCATCTGCCTGATGAATTCCGGAAAGATCGAACAGTTGGGAACGCCGGCCGATCTCTACTTCCGCCCGAAGACGCTCTTCGTTGCCGATTTTCTGGGCGAATCCAATCTTCTTCCGGCCACCGCCGGACGCTCCCAAGGCGAGCTGATGAACGTTGAAATCGGCCCTCAGCGCGTGGCAGCACAGGCTCTGGCAAACAACGAGGTGTCGGTGGGAGATGCAATCCATATCATGATCCGCCCCCAGAACCTCACGATCGAGAAAGCCGAGGCCAAGGACCGCATCAGCGCCATCGTGAGCGACGTCATGGTGACCGGCAGCCTGACGAAGATCTATATGAACGCGGTCGATGCCAGCTTGCCTGCGCTGGTGGCTGCGTTTCCGACCCGCCTCAACGGTGATCAGTACCGGATGGGTGACAAGGTTGCGCTTCTCTGGCAGGGAGCGGACGCCATCGCGATCAGCGAGAAGACGAGGAGCTAAGCTATGAGGTCGTCATCAGTTTCCTCATCCCCCCCGATGCCCGCGTGGATTGGACACGCTGCGAAAATCGCGCCTCTGATGGTGCTTCTGCTGGCGTTCCTGGTCTATCCGGTCGGACAATTGCTGTCACTGAGCTTCCTCGGCGAGGACGGATTCTCGTTGGCCTTCTACAAGCAGCTCTTTGCGTCATCGCTTTATCTCAACGTTCTCTGGATCACCCTGAAGATTTCGCTGGCGACCACCGCTCTTGCCGTGATCTTGGGCTATCCCGTCGCCTATCTCATCTCGACTTCGGGCCACGGGACAAAAAGCCTTCTGGTCTTTCTCGTGCTTCTGTCGTTCTGGACCAGCTTTCTCGTGCGAGCATTCGCGTGGGTGGTGATCCTCGGGCGCAACGGCGTGATCAACCACACGCTGCTGTCGGTCGGCGTCATCGATCGGCCGGCCAACCTTCTCTATGGGACAGGCGCGGTTCTCGTCGGTATGGTCCACGCCATGCTACCGCTGGCGGTGATGACCATGCTTGCCGTGATGGAAAATATTGACCGGAACCTGCCGCGCGCGGCTTCCACCCTGGGTGCTCGCCCGGGCTCGGCATTCTGGACCGTGTATTTTCCGCTCTCCATGCCGGGCGTCGCCGCCGCCGCCATCATGGTGTTCGTGACCGCCATCGGCTTCTTTATCGTGCCGGCCCTGCTTGGCGGACGTTTCGAAACGATGATCTCGCAGCTTATCATCGATCAGGTCCAGCAAACGCTGAACTGGGGGCTTGCCGGTGCGATCGCGGTGCTTCTTCTCGTCGTCGTCATGGCAGTCTTCATCGTCTACGACCGGGTATTCGGCTTTGCGACCCTTACCGGCGAAAGTGGAGCCAATGTCACGAGCCGCGACAGCGCGACCCGCCGAGCCGGCGCCAAGTTTCTTGCTATGCTTGGCGAAGCGACCGACAGGCTTCTGGCGATCATGCCAGGCAACGGGCAGAGCACGGATGCGGAGCGTGCGCCATTGCTGCTCAGGCTCTTCGTCTGGTCAATCCTGGTGCTTATCAGCATTCCGGCCGTCCTGATGGTTCCGATCTCGTTCAGTCAGGCGGGATTGAACTGGCCGCCTACGGGCTTTACCACTCAGTGGTATTCGCAGATGTGGGCGAACCCTGTCTGGTCGCAGGCCCTGTTGAGATCGCTGACCGTTGCGCTGGGTGCGGGTGTTTTGTCCATGTTGGTCGGCGTCCCGGCCGCGTTCCTGCTGGCACGCGCTGACATCCGGGGCAAGGCGGCGATTCTCGCTTTCGTTCTGTCTCCGATCGTCGTCCCGCGTATCATCATCGCAGTCGGCATGTTCTATGTCTTTGCGAGGTTGGGCCTCGTTGGAAGCGCGCTCGGGCTCATTATCGGTCACACTGTCGTCTGTGTCCCCTATGTCGTCCTGACACTGGTCGCGGTTCTGCGCAACTACGACACGCGATTGGATCTCGCCGCCTACAGCCTCGGCGCGACCCCGCTCAAGGCGCTGATCCGCGTGACTTTCCCGATCTTGGGGGCGGGGATGTTCTCTGCGTTCCTGTTTGCCTTCGCGACTTCGTTCGATGAACTCACCATCGCCCTGTTTTCGTCCGGCGGCCTCAACGCCACGCTGCCGAAGCAGTTCTGGGACGAAGTGACGTTGCAAGTCTCGCCTGTGATCGCGGCTGTCTCTACCTGCCTCCTGGTCTTCGTCTCGGTGCTGATCTTCGCCGCGGACCGGCTGCGGCAGCGCAGCGTGGCACGCTGAACAGTGCCACGCTCAATTGTGATAAAAGGAAAATACAATGCTTGATTCCACTGGACTTCGCGGGATTCTTCCGGCGTTGGTGACCCCCGTCAAATCGGACGACACGATCGACACCAAAGCGACCGATGCGCTTTTCAACTGGCTGCAGAGGCAAGGCGTCGACGGGGTCGTTCCGCTCGGCGGAACCGGCGAATACGGTGCGCTGTCGCGCGGTGAACGCATCCGCTTTGTCGAGCTATCGGCCAAGGCATTCGGTGGAAAGGTGCCCGTCGTTCCCGGAGTGCTCGACCCCGGCTTCCACGACGCAATGGAGTCCGCGCGCGATTTTGCTGCGGCAGGCGCCGACGCGTTGCTTGTTATTACGCCGTACTACACAAACCCGACCCAGGCTGGCATTCGCGATTATTTTTTGCGCTACGCGGATCAGTCTCCTGTGCCGATCCTGATCTATGAAATTCCCTATCGGACGAGGATCGCGATCGATCCCGAGGTTCTGCACCAACTCTCCGCTCACGAGCGGATCATCGGTATGAAGGCATGCAACACGGATATGTACCACTACCTGCGGGTCATGGCAGGACTGGCGCCTTCCTTTTCCATGCTCAGCGGCGAAGATTCGCTGTTTCCGTTCCATGTTGCGGCTGGCGCCAAGGGCGGAATCGTAGTCACTGCAAACCTGCTGCCGAAGGTATGGCGCCGGCTCTTCGACCTCGCCGAAAGCGGCAACGCGGCCGACGCCCTGGCGCTGCATCGTGAATTGATTCCGTTCATGAACATGGCGTTTGCCGAAACCAATCCAGGTCCGATGAAGTCCGTGATGGACCTGATCGGCGTGGATGCGCCTCACATGCTCGCACCGCTGCGCCAGCCCGCATCCGAACTCCGGGACGCGCTGCACAAGGAATGTAGCCGCCTCCTCGAAAAGTACGAACTGGATAACACCAAGCTTGCATCGTAGAAGATCTGGCCCGACAAAGGCGGAGCCCGCGAACGTGGGCTCCACTTCATGCTCCACTCAACATGACCGGCGACCCGAGGTCTCCGGACGAGGAACGCCCGATGCCTCACAAGGCGGCTAACCCGACCGAGTCAGAAGCCATTCAGCCTGTCGACCCCAAGGCGTCATCCTTGTTCGTCGGATCCACGGAAAAGACATTCCAAATCCTGCATGCCTTCGATGGCCCGCAGCGGCAAATGCCGCTGTCGGAAATTGCCAAGGCGGCCGGCCTTGATCGCAGCGCCGCCCAACGCCTGGTCTACACGCTTGAGACGCTCGGTTATCTTCGCCGAGTTCACAAAACCCGTAATTACGCGCTGACGTCCAGGGTTCTTCAATTCGGCTACAACTACCTCCATGCCCATGAAGTGCTGGAGAAGGCGGCGCCGTATCTACTGGAAATCAGCCGCTCGGTGGGGGAGACGACGAACCTGCAGGAACTCGACGGACACGAGATCGTCTATGTCGGCCGCTTTCCGGGGCAGCATCTGGTCAACGTCGACATCATGGTCGGCAGCCGTCTTCCGGCACTTTTCACGGCCTCGGGAACGGCCATCCTGTCGCGACGTACCCCTGATGAACTGGAGGAGGTGTTTGCGAAAACGGACTTGCGGCCACTGACGCCCTATACCCTAACCGACAAGGTCAAGCTGAAGGCACGTATTCAGGAGGCCGCCGAGAAAGGTTACGCGATCGTCGCAAACGAGACAGTCATGGGCGATATCTCCGTCGCGGCGGCGATCACCGACGAGCACGGCCGCGCAGTCGCCGCCCTCAATATCGCAGCCCCTACGACACGGTGGAGCATGGAGCGGGTCGAAGCCGAGCTCGCGCACCACGTCCAAGTCGCCGCGACCTCAAGCTCGATGGCAAAATTCGTCCACTACCAGCGTTGACGATGTCGACGCGGAAACACCAAGGAATATCTCTTGCCCACTAGTAAGCACATCATTCTCGCAGGCTGCGGCAACATGGGCTATGCGATGCTCGAGGCGTGGATTTCCCGCGGAGGGATTCCGCCGCGAAACGTCCATGTCGTGGAGCCGGTCGAGGCGCTGCGCTCCCGCGCCGCCGTCACCGGGGCGAATGCGTACGGCAATATCGACGAGATCGACCCAACCCTCCAGCCGGCTATCATCGTGGTGGCTGTCAAGCCACAGGTCATCGCTGCCGTGCTGGAAGCCTACCGTCGCTTCGCCAGCTCGGCGGTGTTTGTGAGCTTGGCGGCCGGCGTCTCGATAGAGACCTTGGAAACGTGCCTTGGTCCTTGTGCAGCAATGCGTGCCATGCCGAACACGCCGGCCTCCATCGGCCAGGGGATGACGGTGACATTCGCCAATCCCCGTGTGGGCACAGCGCAGGCACAACGCGCGGGAGAACTGCTTGCGGCGACCGGCGAGGTGATCGCTGTATCAAGCGAGCATCTGGTGGATGTGGCGACGGCAATTTCCGGCTCGGGTCCCGCCTACCTTTTCCATTTCCTCGAATGCCTCGCAAGCGCCGGGCAGGCGCTCGGTCTGGATCGGGAAACCGCGCTCATTCTGGCGCGTCAGACGATCCGAGGCGCGGCGGAGATGGCCGCGACGAGGGAGGATGATCCGGAAGTGTTGCGGCGCGAGGTGACGAGTCCGAACGGAACGACCGCGGCGGCCCTCGAGGTTCTCATGGGGCAGAATGCCCTGATGGCGCTCATGCGGGATGCCGCCGCGGCAGCCTATAAGCGGGCGGTGGAACTATCCCGGGCAAATTGACCGATGCCGAAGGCAGTGAAGCAGCTTTGCTACTGCGACATCGACCAATCCGCTGGGGCAGAAAACGAGCGATCAGGGAAATGAAAATGCGGCAGCTTTTGAACGCCCGGGATTTTAGAGAGGCCGCTCGGCGCTATCTTCCAAGGGCGCTGTTCGAATATATCGACCGCGGCAGCGAGGATGAGTGCGCGCTGGCCAGATTGCGTGAAAGCCTGGGCGCGATCGAGCTGGTGCCTAGCATTTTAACGGCGCATCAAGCCCGCGATCTGCGAACCGAGGTTCTGGGCAAGGAGCACTCGCTGCCCATCATTATCGCCCCCACCGCCCTGGCGGGCCTCGTGTCCCATGATGGCGAAGTGAAGATCGCCCGGGTTGCCGCAAGGCAGGGGATACCCGTGTGCATTTCGACACAGTCGGTAACGACGGTCGAGGACGTCGCTTCCGGCGCGCCCGGTGCAGACATCTGGTTTCAGCTTTACATGTGGAAGGACAGAAGCCGTTCGAAAGCTCTTCTGGAGCGCGTCGCTGCGGCGGGTGTTACGACGCTCGTCATCACGGCTGATACGCCTGCGAGTCCGAAACGCGAGTACAACGACCGGAACGGCTTTTCGATTCCGATCAAATATTCCTTGCGGGCCGGCCTTGATGTGTTGATGCATCCTCGCTGGCTGGGTGGCGTGCTGATGCGCTACCTGCTGACGACGGGCATGCCGACCTATGGTCATTATCCCGAGGAGTTTCGCGGGGCGGTTACCCGCCCGTCTGTTGCCGAGGCGGTTAGACTCGAAAACCTGCTTAACTGGGAAGATATTCGGCAAATCCGACAATGGTGGAAGGGTAAGATTCTTATCAAAGGCATCCTGAGTGTTACGGATGCGCTGAAGGCAAAGGCGGCAGGGGCGGAAGGCATCGTCGTGTCCTCCCACGGCGCCCGCAATCTTGACGTCGCTCCGCCTCCGGCCCGGGTACTGCCTCAAATTGCCGATGCGGTCGGGCGTGACGTTGAGGTTCTGGCGGACAGCGGCGTCATGCGCGGGAGTGACGTGCTGAAATACGTGGCTCTTGGCGCGAGATCCGTCATGATCGGCCGCCTGCCGCTCTGGGGGCTTGCGGCCGGCGGCGAGGATGGCGCAGACCTCCTTCTTTCAATGCTTCGAAATGAAATCGACCTGACCCTTTGCATGCTCGGCCTGCAGAAGCCGGCCGATTGTGCGCTGGCTGTTCACCGGCCAGCTCAAATCACATTCCCAACGAATCCACTCCGTGCAGCGTTGTAACAGCAAGGTCGCGCTAGCGGGACCAAGCAACTAACTATATTACGCCAGTCTCTCGAGAACTTGTCGATGCAAAGCTTCATTCGCGGTGGCTACGCAAAGGTTTCCAGAGCTGAGAGTCAGCGGCTGTCCTTCCCAGTCCGAAATGCGGCCGCCGGCGCCCGTAATCACGGGAACGAGCGCGCAATAGTCGTAGGGGTCTAAGCCTCCATCTATGCTGATGTCTACGCTGCCGTCCGCTACACGGCCGTACGCTATGCAGCTTCCGCCGTAGACACACCAGCGCGTGGACGTTCGGAGAGATTCAAACCTGCCTCTGTCAGGGTGGCTGAATGCGTCCGGATTACCATTCGCCATAAAGGCTGTTGCGAGAACAGTGGTCGCTGCCGTTCTGATTGGTGTGCCGTTGAGGGTAGTTGTCCGACCCGACACGCCGAGCCAGCGGTCGCCCGTCGTTGGATTGTCGACCAACCCAAGAACCGGCGTACCCCCTCTCGTTAACGAAATCAATGTGCCGTACACTGGGAGACCGCCTATGAAGGCTTTGGTGCCGTCGATTGGATCGATAACCCAGACGAACTCCTTGTCCAACCCTTCGGCTCCGAATTCCTCACCAAGCACCCCATGGTCGGGAAAACGATCGGCAATGCGCTCACGCAGGCATTGCTCGACAAGCCGATCAGTTTCGGTCACCGGACTGGCGTCCGATTTAGCCATAGGTTGGCGCTTGTCTCCTGCAGCTTCGCGGATTGTTTGCCCCGCAAGATCTGCGATGTCGTCGCGAAGCCGGAAAGCTGTTCGATCCGCTGTTCAAGCATAGAATGCTGTACTCCTCAGTTGGTTGTTCGGCTTAGGCGCCGCACATTGTAGACGGGAGCCGCGACGGCACGCCGAACCGTATCCCGGTGAGCACCAGTGGATTGCGGCCGGGTGAGCGGGGCGCTGTTGGCGAGCTACTTGCGCCGCCAACAGAAGATGGACAGCGGGTGGCACTACGTGTGTGCCGCCGGGGACGGTCTCGCTCGGCGGTCAAGTAATGGGAAGCCTCGCCTTTCCGGCCGTGGATTGCCGCGTCATCTCCTTAATCAAGTTGGATCTGAGGTTCTCCAACTGGCATATACGCAGGTGCTCACAAGCATTGCGGGCTTCGTCGATTACCGGATGGTGTGCTGCTGTCGGCAATTCCTCCACATCAAGCGCGTGTTTGATCACATCCGGGAACTTAGCGGGGTGGGCCGTTGCGAAACAAATGATCTTGGCGTCTGCCGGCAGGCTGTTCCCAACCGCTTCAACCGCCGCAATGGCGACGGCCGTGTGGGGATCGATAAGGTAGTGGCTTTCCGACTCGTAGATACTGCGGATAACCGAAAGTGTTTCCTCATCAGATATCGAAGCGGAAATGAAACCTTCCTGGATGTTCTTCGACGTGTCGGTGTCGAGTGCTACCTCCCGGCGCGCGGCAAAGTCCTTCATCCACTGGCGGATACGCCCGGTGTCTCTGTTCGTCGCGAAATATAGGAGGCGCCAGAAGTTGTAAGGGGCCACGATGTCAATGGCGGACGAAGGCGTTTGAACGAGATCGTGGCGGGGCAGCACCCCTCGCGAAAACGCGGTATGCAGCGCCTTGTTGACATTGTTGGCGCAGACGAAACGGGCGACCGGCAAGCCCATGGAGCGCGCGAGGTAGCCGGCGAACAAATTGCCGAACGCACCGGAC
>WFLX010372551.1_pt1 | contig 35273 bp, 35 predicted proteins | sample 4967041 | NCBI WGS metagenome assembly WFLX01 (sample SAMN12857096, study PRJNA449069) | gut metagenome | isolation source: stool from male and female vole | host: Microtus ochrogaster | place: USA:Florida | collected 2017
ATCTACGACTGGGAGAATATTGAACACATTAACCTCAAAGGTGCAGTGGAGGACGAATTCGGTATGCTTTTCAAGATGTGTGAAGATTCAGGAATGAAAAACGTCGGCGAGATGTTTGATATTATTTCTCAGCGAGGAAATTAATAAAAAAAACCAGATTAACCGCCTATGTACTTGCAGTAATCATATTGCTTTATGGGTGGGGACTTTCACTTAAGCCTTTAAATTACAGTGTTAAGTCCGAAAAAATAAACGGTCTGAAAATAGTCTTTATTTCAGATTTGCATAACTGTTTTTTCGGCGGTAAAGACCAGTCAGGAATATTTAAGAAAATAAAAAAATCGGAACCTGATTTGGTACTTTTCGGCGGTGATGTAATCGACGGCTGGGGCGGTACGGAGTATTCTCTCCGACTTATGAAAATGATTGCTGAAGAATATCCCTGTGCATATACAGCAGGAAACCACGAGGAAATGCGTGAAGATGAAGAAGAATTTTTTGAAGAAGTCAGAAAACTTGATATACCCGTTCTGAACGATGATTTTACTGAATTTGATATAAATAATCAGAAAATACGTGTATATGGTATTATTGATTATCATGATGTTATTCAGGAATATGAACGTGTACTCAATTCAGATTATTATAATATTTTACTTTTGCATCAACCTGAACAGTTTGAACCTTATAACCCGAATTTAAAAAAATTTGACCTTATTCTGTCCGGTCATGCTCACGGCGGTCAGTGGCGGATTCCATTTATTCTTGAACAGGGTCTTTATGCCCCCGACCAAGGACTTTTTCCCAACCATACCACAGGAAAGTACGAATACGGTGTCTGCACCCACATTATAAGCCGTGGACTTGCAAAACCACTCAGAATGATTTTCATTCCAAGAATTTTCAACCGTCCGGAATTGTCTGTAATTGACATTTCGTGATGAAAAAAGCTATTTGCCATACTTTACCGTCAGATAAAATTAACAGAAAAGTCTTGTATTTTTTCTGTTATAATGATATAATATAGACAAAAGAAAAAAAGGAGCAGAGAGTTTTCTCTCTATAATAATATGAATACTGATAAAAACAATAACTTTGAAAATATCGTCGGACGCAATCCCGTTATTGAGGCTCTTAAATCCGGCACACAGCTTGATACTATCTACATAGACGGAAACAGCGGAAGTCTCGGACTTATCCGTCGTCTTGCAAAGGAAAAGGGTATTGTGGTAAAGGACACTCAGGAAAAAAAGCTTTCACAGCTTGCCGGTGGTGCGTCACATCAGGGCGTTGTTGCCGTAGGAGCGTGCAGTGAATACGTTTCCGTTGAAGATATTTTAGCTGTATCACAGAATAAAGGTACAAAGCCATTTATTATAATATGTGACGAAATCGAGGACCCACACAATCTCGGTGCTATTATACGTACCGCAGAAACTTCCGGTGCAGACGGCATTATTATTCCGAAACGCCGGAGTGCGTCACTTAATTCAACGGTTTTTAAGACCTCGGCAGGTGCTGCAAGTTATGTACCTGTTGCAAGGGTTTCAAATCTTGCATCATGTATTGATATGCTGAAAGAAAACGGTGTGTGGATTTACGGAACGGACGCATCTGGAAGCGATTACTGTGAAACTGACTTTACCGGCAGTACGGCTCTTGTTATCGGCTCGGAAGGTTTCGGAATAAGCAGACTTATTCAGAAAAAATGTGACTTTATGGTGAAACTGCCGATGCTCGGGAAAATAAATTCACTGAATGCGTCCGTTGCCGCCGGAATTTTCATGTACGAAGTCCTCAGACAGCGACATGNGTCATAAGGAGAAAATTTTATGCCTAATCAGAAATNATCCCTTGAGGATATTCTCGACGANTATTCCCCTGATANAAANGACCCGCTTGCCAATNAAAACCGTAAAAATNNCACTNNTGTAATGACTGCTCCGAAACCGTCCTCACATGAAAAAACACCGTGGGACGACAATTCCCTCCGACAGCCTATGAATGAACCTCCCCCGCTGAAACGTTCCGGACGTAAAATCACAGTACTCAATGCCGGAACTGATTCCGAAGGAAATCCTTCTNCCGCAANTTACAACACTACCGTGCTTAATACCCACATGAATGCCGACGACATTTCAAAAATCAGGCGTATGTCCGACTCAACAAGGGCAAGGGAAGCAGAAAGCCGTAACAAAAATCACAGAAAAAAAGAAGCTGACTATACATATAAAAAAGAAACTCCCGAAGGCGAATATATGTATACACCGCCTGTATTCAAAAAGAAAAAACGTAGCCGTGCGGCTATTCTTGCAGAAGCGGAAAACCCCGAAAATCTCAAGATGATTACAGATATTGTGCCGTCACCTGCTATTATCGCAGCTGCAAAATATTCTGAACGCAACCGGAAAAATACAAACACCAATTCACAAATAATATATGACCGACAGTCGCCGCCCGATGCGATAGATATCCGTATAGAACCTGAAACGGAACAGGAAACTCCCGATACTTCAAAAAAGAAACGTACAAAACGAATAGTTGATTTCAATTACTACGGTGACGTAGAAGATGTCGGACGTGATATACATGACCTTAAAAGCATTATAAAGTCAAGAGCAGCACTTCTTTTCCTGATTTCAGCTTTGAGTATCTATATCACTATGATGAATCAGTTTGAACTTCCGATTGTCAGTATACTAAGTAAAAGCAATATCTATTATTACCTTGCCGCACATCTTTTAACAGGTGCTGTCGCAATACTTTCCTCATTTGCGGTTATTACAAAAGGTCTGAAAAAATTTTTTACCTTAAAGGCAGACAGCGACTCACTTACTTCAATAACTGCTATCACCTGTTTCATTTCTTTACTGCCCGGATTAATAAATCCTGAGTATATCATGGCAGACCGTGTATATATGCCCGTCGGAATACTTGCACTGTTTACCAACTCTATCGGAAAACTACTGATTCTGAACCGTGCCGAAAGAAATTTCAAGCTTGTGTCAAAAAATTATTTTGACCGTCATGGTATAGTCTATGTGCGTGACGAGGAACGTGCCGAACGTCTTACAAGAGGAACTCTCGGAGACTTCCCTATTCTCGCATCAATGCGTAAAACTGACTTTCTCACGGATTTTCTGAAATATACATATTCGTCGGACATAACAGACAAATACTGCAAAAAAGCGTCACCCGTTTGTCTGATTGTATCCGCCGTAATTTCCATTATACTCACGCTTTTCTGCAAAGAATCCTTTTTATCAATGGAAGCTCTGGCATTCGGACTTTCTATTTTCAGTACGCTCATATGTGCAACGTCATGTATTGCAATGCCGTTCGTCGCAAACGTTCCGCTTGAAAAAGTCTCGAACAGGACAATCATAAAAAAAGGTGTTATGCTTGGTTATCAGAGTATAGATGACTTTTATGACACCAACTCCATTCTTGTAAACACTGATTCACTTTTTCCGGAACACTCAATACAGCTTGGAGGTGTAAAAGTCTTTTCCNATACAAAAGTANANGAAGCTTTGCTNGAAGNCNCANGTNTTACNCATCACGCCGGCAGTATCATGCGTNNCCTGTTCAGCGNCGTTGTNGACGAAAAACAGGATATTCTCTATCATATAGAAAATTTCTCCTTTGAGGAATCTATGGGACTTTGTGGCTGGATTCACAACAGACGTGTCCTTTTCGGAANCCGTGAACTTATGCGGAGTCACAATATTGAGGGACTGCCCACCAAAACAAAGGAAGCTGAATACACCGGAAACAATCAGGAAGCTATGTATCTTTCGATTTCCGGAAACATCGCAGCACTGTTCACAGTTGAAATACGTGCTGACAGAGAGGTAAAACGCTGGGCTAAACAGCTTTCAAAACATAAGATATTCATGATTCTCAAAAGCGTTGACCCATGTCTTACACTTGAAAAAATTTCCGCACTTTTCGGCGTTCCTAAAGGTATGTTCAGGATTCTCCCCAAAAAACTTCACGAAGATTTTGACGCTGAATCAAAAAAGACGGTGCGTCTCAGTGCGTCAATGGCTTGTTCGGGAAAATTTTCCTCTTTCGCACAGCTTATAATTGGCACTAAAGTAGTCCATTCAGCCGCAGTACTGGGACTTATTTTTCAGACAGTCTCTGTTATACTCGGATTCATTTTGGGTATAATGCTTATTATTTCCAAGGCGTTTGAGTTCAATTATATTTATATGTCGGCATCGGCACTTGTAATTTACAATCTCGCCTGCACTGTACTGACGTATTTTGCAGTAAGTTCAAAAAAGATATAAAAAAAGAACCTGCTACCGTTGCTTGATTCACTACGGGGCAGGTTCTGATTTAATAAAATGTTTTTTGAAAGGAGTTAACAATGACAGAAAGATTTCAAAACGAGGAAAACACTGACAATGAAAATACTANGCGTATTCCGATTCCGCCGAANCCGCAGAACNACAGGAGACCAAATATAAACAGACAGTCNCCGCAGAAACGTCTTAATAATCAGCGTCCGAGACAAAACAGTCAGCCACATAATACAGGCTATCAGCATTATAACTCCGGTCAGAACTACCGCCGGCAGTCCCCCCCCGATTATCAGAACCGAAATTATCAGCCGTATAACCCTGACTATCAGAACTATCAGCAGTACAGTCAGAATTATCAGAACCCGAACTATCAGCAATATAATCAGAATACTGGTTATCAGCAGTATAATGCAGGTTATCAGAATCCGAATTATCAGCGTCCGGACTATCCTCCGCAAAGACAGTCATATTCCAGTCCTCCACGCCGTAAAAAGAAAAAAAGAAAACACAGNAGTATTGCAGNCAGAATAATAAGAAAAATCGNTCTGACTNTGTTTACCATTCTTATTCTGCTTTTCGTCGTTTACTCGTGTACTGCACTGACTGTCATAGGAAAAGTCGGCAAGGAAGAAACCGGCGACCGTAACCGCACAGGCAGTGCAATGTCAAGAAGCTATGTAAAAAGCGTTCTCATTATCGGCACGGACGGACGTTCTGCCGACGAACAGGGGCGTTCCGACTCAATGATTCTTCTTTCATTCAACAGCCGTACAAATAAAATCATTCTGACCTCGTTCATGCGTGACTGTTATGTAAATATTCAGGGTTACGGCATGGACAAGCTTAATGCCGCCTATTCCTATGGCGGTGCGTCACTTCTTATGGACACGATAGAAAGCAATTTCATGGTCGAAATTGACGACTATATTACCGTGAACTTTGTTTCGTTTGCGGGAATTATCGACGCTGTGGGTGGAATTGACATTGATGTGTCCGACGAAGAAGCACACGAAATAAATAATATTCTGTTCTCAGAAGTAAATCAGCTTATGGGCGACGACCAATGGGCAGACTTTCTTGACAGTGGTGGAAAACTTCATCTTAACGGCAAACAGGCTCTTTCATTCGCCCGTATAAGATACGTGGGAAACAGTGATTTTGAACGTACAAGCCGACAGCGTGAAGTCTTTGAAAAAATCATACCAAAAGCAATAAATCCGGTTGCAATAGGACGAATCGCAAAAAGTGTTATAACAAAAGTAAATACCAATATGTCAACTCTTGGAATGTATCTTCTTTCACTTAAACTTCCGTTTGCAATCAGCTATGACATAAAACAATTGCAGATACCTGCTGAAAATACTTTCTATCCCGAGGACGTATGGCTTTATGACGGCGAACTTCAGTCCGTTCTGCAAGTCGATTTCAACGCAAATTACAACGTTCTTGAAGAAGAAATTTTCAGCCACTGATATAACAAGCTCCGGCGTATTACCGGAGCTTATTTTTATTTACTGGTCATTTCGATAAGTTTTCCGAGACAAAGCTCAAAACAGCTTCCATACCACATTTCATCAAAATACGGAATAGTAGCCTTTATACATTCAAAAGTAAAATTAACCGCAATATCAAGTGTCTGCTGGAGATTTTTTCCGAGCGTTACAGCACCCGTGAAAACACTTGCAAAAATATCACCTGTTCCGTGAACCGAGCGTTTTATATTTTCATTAAAAGAATAATAAAATTTGTCGTTTACAGAATCGTATGCAGCCGCACCCTGTTTCTTGTCATCAAAATGCACACCGGTAAGCACAGGAGTTTTACAGCCAAGTCCGGCAAGTCTGCGGAGTACGTCCTCAACATAAGCCTTGTCGTAATTCTCCGTGTACGGAATACCAAGCAAAAAAGACGCTTCTGTCATGTTTGGAATAATATAGTCAGCCTTTGAACAGAGTTCAGCCATTTTTACAGCAAATTCTTCTGTAAAACCTGCATAGAATTTTCCGTTGTCGCCAAGCACAGGGTCAACTATTATAAAGTTGTCATCTGTTCTGAAATCGTCAAAAAATTCGGACACTATATTGATTTGTTTTTCAGAACCGAGATAGCCTGTATAAACCGCACTGAATTTCAGATTAATATTTTTCCAGTGATTTGCGATATCGGGAATATCGTCTGTAAGGTCACGGAATGTATAGCTCTCAAATCCGCCCGTATGCGTTGAAAGAACGGCGGTAGGGATAACAGCGGTTTCAATTCCCATTGCCGAAATAACCGGAAGTGCGACAGTAAGCGAACATTTGCCGAAACATGAAATATCCTGAATAGTAACTACTTTTTTCATAATAAAATCTGTCCTTTTACTCGGTGTGATTTTATTATAGATTATTATGGTAACTATGTCGGTGACCAGTTTTGATTTTTATTTGCAGGTCAGAAAAAATGCAGGTATCATCTGAAATTACTCATTGTCATCAACGCCTAAGCTTACATAAAGTATAATTGTTGACCCTTTGTTTACTTCTGTATTAACTTCCGGTTCTGTACTGATTACATAGCCTTTCGGAACTTCCATACTTTGCAAGTACTCAAATTCACATTCAAGATCAATCAGTTTAAGCTGGTCTTTTGCTAACTCAGCGTGCATGTTTACAACATTCGGAATTTCAACATTTTCCGTTCCTTTACTTATCTTAACTTTAAGAGCGTCACCCTTTTTAAATTCTGACCCTGCTTCAATATCCTGCTCAATAATAAGACCTGATTCAAGTTCATTATATTCATAACCATTTTCCTGAAACTGAATACAGTCTCCGTACTGACTGACTGCTTCATTATAATCCATGCCGTAAAAATCAGGCATTCTAAAACTATTTTCCGATTCCTCAATATCTTCCTGTGATTGTGAAACCAATTCTTCACTTTCCTGACTTGACGGGTCCGAATTTCCGCATGAAGAAACAGAAATCATTGCTGTAAGGCAAAGAAGCAGTGCAATATTTCTTTTTAAACCCATATATACTCACTCCTATTTTTAAGTATTGTATAGTAATTATATCACAGCAATATTGATTTGTCAATAATACCAGTTTCAGAAAAATNTTGNANAACTATTTACNTTTCTTCAAAAGTATAGTATAATTAAGTGTTGACTTAAATNTTACGGAGGTTATAATATGAGTGCTGCTCNTAAAGAAATTCTCNGATTCGTTGAAGAAAACGATGTCAAATTTATACGTCTGACGTTCTCCGATATGTCGGGAAATCTGAAAAACATCGCCATTATGCCCGACGAACTCCCCCGTGCGTTTTCATACGGAATACCCTTTGACGCTTCGTCATTCAGCGAAAACTGTTCCGACCTGCTTTTATTTCCTGATATTTCCACTCTTTCGGTACTGCCGTGGCGACCAAAGTCGGGGCGTGTAGTGCGTTTTTTCTGCAATCTCAAAAATCCCGACGGCACAGACTACTCCGGCGATATAAGAAGCGAACTTACCCGTTATATAAATTCTCTCCGCCTTGACGGGTATTCCTGTGAAATGGGTACAAAATGCGAGTTCTATCTTTTCAATCTCAACGAAAAAGGTGAACCCACTAAAATTCCGCACGATACAGGAAGTTATTTAGACGTTGCACCGCTTGACAAGTGTGAAAACGCAAGACGTGAAATTTGTCTTTCACTTGAAGAAATGGGAATGAATCCCAAAAGTTCATGTCATAAGCACGGACCGGGACAGAATGAAATTGAGTTCCGTGAAAACGAACCAGTCACTGCCGCTGACAATATGGTTCACTATAAGACGGTTGTAAAGTCGATTGCTGCACAGAATGGTCTTTTTGCGTCGTTCATGCCTAAACCGCTCCCGAATGAACACGGCAGTGCATTGAGTATTTCAATCAGTCTGAAAAAAAATGGCGAACATATTTTCGGAAATGACCTTGAAAAAATGTCACACGAGGGAAAATGTTTCATTTCCGGAGTTCTAAGCCGTATACGTGAGATAACCGCCTTTCTTAACCCTACTACAAACTCATACAAGCGTTTCGGAATAGGCTACGCTCCGAAGTATGTAAACTGGTCTTTTGAAAACTGTTCCCAGCTTATAAGAATACCACGCTCCACCGGAACTGCTCCCAGAATAGAAATACGTTCCGCAGATGCCTGCTGTAATCCCTATATCGCTTTCAAACTCATTCTTGCCGCCGGAATTGAGGGCATACGTTCCGATGACTGTTCGCTTCTTGACAGCACTATGAAAACCGGTAAAACTCCTCTCGCCTTTCAGCCACTTCCGTCGTCACTTGAAGAAGCCTTTGCGACAGCACAGACAAGTGATTTTGTGAAAACAAGTCTTTCCGGTGAGATTGTCTGCAACACCTTTGAAACGTTCAGCAAGCAGATTCAGGAATACAACCTTGCACACAACAAGGACGAATTTGAAGAAAGATTATATTTTAAATATATTTGACAGGTGCGGATATGAATATTTTGATTGTATCTCAGTATGACGAAAGCACAAATATGCTTGAACAGCTTATAAAATCCGAAACCGACGGAAAAATCGTCACGGCTTCAAGCGGAAACGAGGCACGCAGAATTATTTCAGACGATACAGAGCCGTCAATCATCATTGTAAACACTCCCCTGCCGGACGAATTTGGTCAGGAACTTTCAGTCATGATTGCAGAAACTTCCAATGCAGGAGTTATCCTCATATGCAGGAACGACATTTCCGAAGATATCTCACATAATGTAGCTGATTCGGGGGTGATTGTTGTTTCAAGACCGTTCAGCAATGAAATTTTCAAAGACGCACTCCGTAAAATAAACTGTTCCGGAATATACGGAATAAAAAGGGAAAACGCCGGCATTCTAACAAAAATAGACGAAATGCGACTTATTAACCGTGCAAAGTGTACTTTAATGGAATACCTGAAATTCACAGAACCACAGGCTCACCGTTACATTGAAAAACAGGCTATGAACAACAGACAGACACGCCGTGAAGTTGCTGAAAAAATACTCAACACATACAAAAAATAAACCGCCCTGATAATAAGGACGGTTTTTTTAATTATTCTTCTTCAGTTTCTGAACTTTCAAAATCCTCTATAGTAAGATTTTCATAGTCAAATTCAAGAAGTTCGTCGCAGTTCGGACAATTTATAGAACCTTCGTCAATCATACCCTCGTCAAGCAGAATCGTGTCTCCACAGGTCGGACAGGTAACTTCATAAAGTTCGTCATCATCGTCATCGAAATCATACTCATCTTCGTCATAATCTTCATCGTCGTCATCGTCAAAGCAATCGCACTCACCACAGCCGAAATCCTCGTCATAGAGTTCATCCTCAACGTTTCCCAAATCCTCATCGAGAATATCACAGAGTTCTGTGAGTTCGTCAACCTGTGACTGCAAATCGTCAACATATAGAACAATTTCCTCAAGAACTTCTGACATCTGAGCAAGGATTTTACCTTCCTTTGTAGAGCAGTCGAGTTCAAGACCGTCCATAAGTCCCTTTAAATAGGACATTTTTTCAGTAAGCTTCATANATAANTNCTCCTTTCACAATCGGATTTTATAAAGCATCAGTGAATTATGCTCTTGACNTATACTCACCTGTTCNTGTGTCAATCTGANTCTTTTCGNCCTCGTTGATGAAAAGCGGAACTTTAACCTCTGCACCTGTTTCAACAGTTGCGGGTTTTGTAGCGTTTGTAGCAGTATCGCCCTTGAAACCGGGGTCTGTCTGAGTAACCACGAGTTCAACGAAGTTAGGAGGTTCGATACCGAAAACAGAACCTTTGTAGGAAAGAACCTTACAAATCATTTCTTCCTTAACGAAACGGAAAGCATCGCCGAGCTTGTCCTCACTAATCGGAATCTGCTCATAAGTTTCCATATCCATGAAGTAGTAGAGTTCGCCGTCTGTGTAGCTGTACTGCATATCCTTTCTCTCAACGAAAGCTGTGGGGAACTTAGCAGTAGGATTGAAAGAAGTTTCAACCACTGAACCAGTGATAACATTCTTGTACTTGGTTCTTACGAAAGCAGCACCCTTTCCTGGTTTTACGTGCTGGAACTCAATAACCTGAACAACCTGTCCGTCGAGTTCAAAAGTAACGCCGTTTCTGAAATCTCCTGCTGAAATCATTATTAAATACCTCCGTATTTTATCAATATTATATGTATTATTTTACCACATCTAAATAATTTTTGCAATACCTGAGAACAAAATATTATAAAGATATTATATTTTTTGCATATTTCGTCAAATTATCACAGCCATTTTCAGTCAAAATGACAAAATCTTCTATGCGTACACCGAATTTCCCCTCAATATAAATCCCCGGTTCGACGGTTACAACGCTTCCGGATTCAAGAACAGAATCATAATTCTGTGACGCATTTGGTTTTTCGTGAATTTCAAGTCCCACGCCGTGACCGAGAGAGTGACCGAAATTATCACCATAACCGGCTTTTTCAATAATATCACGGGAAATTGTGTCAAGTTCCTTTCCAGTAATACCTGCACGGGCGTTTTCAAGTCCTGCAAGCTGTGCTTCAAGAACTATATTGTAGACTTTCTTCATTTCTTCGTCCGGTTCGCCGACGCATACAGTACGTGTCATATCGCTGTGATAACCGTTCCAGACCGCACCGAAATCCATAAGGACAAATTCACCGTCCTGTATTTTCTTATCGGACGGAACGCCGTGGGGCATGGACGTATTAGTGCCGGAAAGCACGATTGTGTCAAAAGACAAATCTTCCGCACCGTTCTGAAACATAAGCCTGTTAAGTTCAAGTGCAACTTCACGTTCAGTCCTTCCGGCTTTTATGAAAGACATAAGTTCGTCAAGCGACTTTTCAGCGATTTCCTGTGCCTTGCGTATACAAAAAACTTCTTCGTCGTCCTTAATCATACGCAGTTTGCCTATTGCTGTACTGAGAGCGTCGGAATCGTCGATATTAAAGTCCCTGAAAAAGTGCCTGTATCTGTTAAGTGTTTTAACGGTCATTGTTTCGGATTCAATCGCCATAGTTTTTGCGTTGTGCCTGTTCATAATTTCCGTAAGCTGTGGCTGTATTTCAAGGAGTTCGATAACTTCAGCGTTTTTCACGGTTGCCCGTGCCTTTTCTATATAACGAAAATCAATAAGCAGATACTGTTTTTCCGGAAACGCAAGAACAATTCCGGCAGACGATTTCATTCCGGTAAAATAACGCCTGTTTATGTCGGACGTTATCAATGCACAGTCTGCGTCAAGGTACTCAAAAATCTTTTTAAATCTGTCCACACCTTTTACCTCAAAGTTCGGAAAGTGCCTGCACCGCAAGATAGTAGCTTCCGAAACCGAAACCGCTTATACTGCCCTTGCAGACAGATGCAATAACTGAATTTGCACGAAATTCTTCCCTTGCGTCAACGTTGCTTATATGAACCTCAATGCACGGAATTTTTATAGCGGAAATTGCGTCCCTTATAGCATAACTGTAATGGGTGTACGCACCGGCATTGATAATAACGCCGTCGAAATTTCTTCTTGCACTGTGGAGTCTGTCAATAATTGCTCCCTCGTGGTTTGACTGGAAAATCTCACATTCCAATCCCTGTTCTTTCGCACGGTCAATAATATTGCTGTTGAGTTCTTCAATTCCGGCACTTCCGTAAACTCCGGGTTCACGTTCGCCAAGAAGATTGAGGTTAGGTCCATGTATTACAAGAATTTTTTTAATCAATTCAAACTGCTCCTTTATATAAATTTTTCAGGAAGAAATGGTTTTTCAAGAGTACGTTTTATCTTAAAAAACGTAGTTTTTTCGTGTTCTATCGGTACAGTGTACAGCATTTTTATGCCATAGAGATTCGCACCGAGAACATCGGTAAAAATCTGGTCACCGACTGCCGCTATATTCTTCTTAGGAAGATTAATTTTTTTAACTGCTTCCTTAAAGCCCTTTGAAAGCGGTTTTTTTCCCTCACACACAAAGTCAATACCGAGCATATCCGCAAACGGCTTTACTCTCGGAGGGTGATTATTTGAGACAATAATAAGTTTTATATTATTTTTCTTCATTGAATCAACCCATTCGGGAACATTTTCAGCCGGTTCGGGATTGTCATGAGTTGTCAGTGTGTTGTCAACGTCAAGAATAAGACCTTTTATACCAAGTTTTTTAAGAAATTCAGGTGTTATGTCAGTAACTTTCCTGAAAGACGCAGTAGATTTGAAAAGCATATTTTCCTCCCTGTTGTTTTTTGTCGAAATCTGTCGCATAAAGGAAAAAGCGAGCTGTAAAGCCCGCTTTTATCAACTTTAATTAGCTATCGCAAGATTAATACTTACGCTTACGAGCTGCCTCAGACTTCTTCTTACGCTTTACCGAAGGCTTTTCGTAATGTTCTCTCTTACGAACTTCAGCTATAACGCCGTCCTTTGCACATGACCTCTTAAATCTCTTAAGAGCTGTATCTAAAGACTCGTTTTTACCAACACGAACTTCTGCCACTTATTTTCCCTCCCTTATTCAGAGGTTTACACGGAGCAAACTCCGGTGTATCTATACTAATCACTCAAAAAAGAGTGTCAGCCAGCTTATACCTCGAAAAAACAGCAGATACAAAAGCTAAATCATAAACGATATAATAATAGTTTACCACATTTTTTCAAGATTGTCAAGCTTTTTTCTGATGATTTTAAAATTTGTCATTTTGCCACAATATTAACAAGTTTATTTGGTACATATATCTGTTTTATTATATTCTTACCCTCAACAGTTTCCTTGACTTTTTCATCAGCAAGAGCCATAGCAATAACAGACTCCTTGTCGGAATCGGGTACAATATTGAGCTTTGCCTTAAGTTTGCCGTTGACCTGTACGACGATTTCAATAGTTTCATCAACACAGAATTTTTCGTCATACTTAATCCATTCCTGCTCACTGAGGATTTTACCTGTGATAGTGTTGTAGATTTCCTCTGTAATGTGTGGTGCGAACGGGTTGAGCATTATGCAGAGTGAAGCAAGTTCTGCNCTGTTTATTGAACCGACAGCATATATGTCATTGATGAGGGTCATCATTGCAGCGATTGCAGTATTGAATTTCATAGNCTCTNNGTCATCGGTAACTTTTCNGATAGTCTTANGGAAATTTGAACGNAGCTTGTCGGTGTAGTCGTCGCCGTCGGTAAGTATATCCTGAAGTCCCCATACTCTGTCAATGAAACGCTTACAGCCCTTTATACCGTTGACACTCCACGGAGCAGCCTTTTCATAGTCGCCCATAAAGAGTACATACAGACGGAGAACGTCCGCACCGAAATCGTCAACAACATCATTCGGGTCAATTACGTTTCCACGGGATTTACTCATCTTTTCGCCGTCCGGTCCGAGAATAAGACCCTGAGCGGTTCTTTTTGCATACGGTTCAGCAGTAGGAACAAGTTCGAGGTCATAAAGGAACTTATGCCAGAATCTTGAATAAATCATGTGACGGGTAACGTGTTCCATACCGCCGTTGTACCAGTCAACAGGCATCCAGTACTTAAGAGCTTCCTGTGAAGCAAATTCACTGTCATTATTCGGGTCACAGTAGCGGAGGAAATACCATGAAGAACCTGCCCACTGTGGCATTGTGTNGGTTTCACGCTTAGCTTCGCCGTTACACTTCGGACACTTACAGTTNACAAAGCNGTCAATTTTTGCAAGAGGACTTTCGCCGTCCGNACCNGGTTCAAAGNTTTCAAGAGCAGGCAGACGGAGCGGTAATTCNTCATAAGGTACTNCAACCATTCCGCACTTTTCACAATGTACAATCGGAATCGGTTCGCCCCAGTATCTCTGACGGTTGAACGCCCAGTCCTTCATCTTGTACTGTACGCCACGCTCACCGCAGCCGAGTTCTTCGAGAACAGCAAGAATTTTTTCGATAGCATCCTTTTTGTTGGTAATGCCGTTAAGTACATCAGAATTAACCATTTCGCCGTCACCTGTATAGGCTTCTTTTGAAATGTCACCGCCCTTGATTACTTCAATAATATCAACACCAAACTTCTTGGCAAAATCATAGTCTCTTGTATCGTGAGCCGGAACAGCCATAATTGCACCAGTACCGTAACCCATCATTACATAGTCCGAAATATAAACCGGAATTTCCTTTTTCGTTACCGGATTTACCCCAGTAAGACCCTCGATTCTGACACCTGTCTTGTCCTTTACAAGCTGTGTTCTCTCAAACTCACTCTTTTTTGCACACTCAGCTTTATAGTCATCAAGAGCCTGAATGTTTGCGATAGAATCCCTGTACTTCTGAATAATCGGGTGTTCGGGAGCGATTACCATGAAAGTAACGCCATAGAGGGTATCGGGACGTGTTGTATAAATACGGAGTTTTTCGTCGTATTCCTTTATTTTGAAATCAACAAACGCACCTGTTGACTTGCCTATCCAGTTCTGCTGCTGGAGCTTTACATTCGGGAGATAGTCAACATCTTCGAGACCCTGTAAAAGTCTGTCGGCGTACTCTGTAATACGGAGATACCATACTTCCTTTGTTTTCTGAATAATATCGCTGTGGCATACGTCGCATTTACCGCCCTGTGAATCCTCATTCGAGAGAACAACCTTACAGCTCGGGCAGTAGTTTACAGAAGTCTTGTCACGGAAAACAAGTCCCTTTTCAAACATTTTCAGAAAAATCCACTGTGTCCACTTGTAATATTTTTCCTCTGTGGTGTCAATTACCCTTGACCAGTCGAATGAAAAACCTACTTTACGGAGCTGTCCAGTAAACTTTTCAATGTTTCTGTCGGTAACTATACGTGGGTGAATTTTTTCCTTTATAGCCGTGTTTTCGGTGGGAAGTCCGTAAGCGTCGAATCCAATCGGGAAAAGAACGTTATAACCCTCCATACGTCTTTTACGTGAAACAACTTCCAGACCGGAATAAGCCTTTATATGACCAACGTGCATACCGTGTCCGGACGGGTACGGAAACTCAACAAGAGCATAGAATTTCTTTTTTGAAAAATCGTCCGATGCCTTGAAAGAGTTGTTTTCATCCCAGTATTTCTGCCATTTTTCTTCAACAGACTTATAATTATATNTNTCNATAAAAATCATTCCTTTNCTGTATTTTTAATTACTGAACATNTCGCTCAGTTCTGTCCATTTGTTTGTNAAATATGNCTTGATATCGTTCTTTGTGACAAGGAGAACTGCACNAGNANTATCTATAATACCTTNAATAAGNTAAATCCAGTTACTGCNGAAATTCGAGATATTAGCCGGAAGATGTGTAACCGCAACTATAAACAGTATGCCGGCAACCACAAAATTCACAAACTGCATTCCCGAAAAAAGAGCCAAAGCTCCGCCAATTGCTATCAGTAAACTGCTTATACTAAGTCCACCGCCTATAATCATATTCAGCACAGACTTTATAATAATATATGCACCAATCGCAACAGCTATATTTCTGCCTTGTAGGTTATTGGTTTTCACAGAAAATCACTCCTTTATAAGCAGACCGCTTATGTCAACTGGGTTTGCGTCTGCCCAAAGACCCTCTAAATTATAGAACTGTCGCTGTGTCTTATCAAAAACGTGTACTATTATATCAGCGTAGTCAAGAATAATCCATGTGTTGCCGGTATCGGATTCACGTCTCTGCGGTTCAATGTCCTGCTGTGAAAGCTGGAACTCTACTTCATCGGCAAGTGTACGAGCGTGTGTGTTGCTTGTACCGTTGACGATTATGAAATAATCTGCGAGTATGGTAAGGTCGGCAACTTTGAGTGCCTGAATATCCTCACCTTTTTTAAGGTCAAGAGTTTTAATGATAAGTTCAAATCTTTCCTGCTGTGTCATATTAATAATGCCTTCTTTCGTTTAATTTATATCCTTGTATATCAGACCGCTATTATCAGCATCGCCGTCACTTATGCTCTGCAAATTATCGGACGTGTCATCATAAGCCGTATTCTGATAATCCGTGACATACTCAACCAGCGACGAATCCGAGCTTGTCATAATACTTTGATAGGGTCTGAAATAATTATTGAGCATATTAAGTGTGGCAATTTTGTGGACAGAATATATGTCATATACCTCGCCGTCCGGTGCCTCATATTTTGCACCCTCTCCGGGAACCATATTTACACGCACATTCTCCATTGAAAGAGTTGCCGCAAAGTCCGCAAGCATACCGATATCACCAAGGCTCATATTGGTATAGATATATTCGTTATCATAAATAGTTTTGAGATAACTGTATAATTTTACTCTGCCCTCGTCGTTGACTATACTGAAAAGCTTTTCCATAGCGGCAGCCATGAAGCGACGCTGATTTTTCATACGTCCTATATCACCCTCTGCCAACGCCCAGCGGAAACGCACAAACCATTCCGCCTGCTCACCGCTGAGAACAGTTTCACCGGCAGGTATTCTCTTGTCGGCTTCATATATAACTTCCTCGTCAAGCGTAATCGGAATACCGCCCACAAGGTCAACCATCTCCTCTATGTCGTTACAACCTGTTGTAATATATGCATCAATAGGTATACCGAAATTTTCCTGTACTGCATTTACAACCCTCTGAATCGGCGGATTGACATATCTCTGTCCCATAGCGTATATACTGTTGAATTTTCCTGTAGGACTGTCTGTATAGTCCGGCAGACAGGTGTCACGGGGAATCTGCAAAATATTTAGTTCGGCGTGACCGATATCAAACTGACATACCCATATTACATCAGTGTTGAACTCCTCCTCGTCGAATCCGAGGAAAAGCACTGTATACTGTCCCTCGACAAGCTGAGGCAAATCAAGACCGTCCGAAAAATCAACATCAACAATTTCGGGGTCTATCTGTAAATCCATAGTGTTCTCTTTAAGCTGACCCTCAACGTGAACAAGCGGCTGAAAGTTCTTTACAAAATTTATTATGGAAACATTTTCACCGTTTGAAGTATCTTTTATAATCGGCATATTCAGAAGCATCACACCAATTATAAAGACGCTTGCGGACACGGAAACAAGTTTTACAAGAAAATCTGTCATAGAAGATTTCTTCTTTTTCTTTTTTCTGCGTTTTCTGGGCGGCGGGAGTTCTTCGGCTGTGATTTTTTCTGCCTTATTTTTTTCTGATTTCTTTTTCATAGATTTTTCTTTCTTCTGTTTTTTCTTTTTATCGGATTCAGAGATTTCCGGCAGTTTTCTAATACTGCGTGCCGGTTCTGATTCTTCTTCCGGAACATCAGCGGCATATCTTCCGTTATAAGTCTCAAAAGACATTTCACCGTCATATTTCTGAGGTTCGATTTCCTCTGAAGTTTCCGAGGAATATTTACCCTGATACACGTCTTTTGGTACAGGTTCGGCTTCATATCTTCCCTTGTACTGCTTAGGCGGATTTGCGTCAAATTTTATTTCACTTCTTTCACCGAATGAAGCACTCTCATATTTACCTTTGTAATGTTCCTGCAAAGGACTTTCTTCAAATTTTTTTACCTTTTCGTTCTGAAAGGGTTTTGCTTCGTATTTTCCTCTCGGCTCTTTGACAGACTTTTTCTTTCCGGACTTATCCGTATTTTTTTTACCTATTTTTGAAATTTTTCTTATAGGTTTCTGTTCACCGTTTTTGCTGATATCCTCATTCATTTCATTGAAGTCCTCTCTTTTCAATATAGCTTTCTGAACTGTTTTTTATTTTTTCGGCTTTTCCTGTCTGTAAAGCCTCGTATAAAAATTATATCCCTCTGCCGTACATATCGGAACAAGTCCGCCTTTCTTGACAACAGATTTCATTGAAAAGGCAAAAGCTTCAAGCATAGCCCCGTTAAGACTTGTATAAGAAATTTTCCTCATTCTGTCAACGTCCTTGTAGTCCCTGTCGGCAGAAATAAGGTCGCCGAGATAGACGATTTCTTCAAGCCTTGTCATTCCGGCACGTCCGACAGTGTGAAAACGTACAGAATTAAGTATATCAATATCTTCTATGCCGAACTCTGTTTTAATAAAATAAGCTCCGGCGATTGCGTGCCATAAAGAACGTGTTTCGAGTTCTTCCCTGCAAACAGTAAAATTGCTTTCAAGCACAAGTTTTTTCTGTTCATCATCACGCAGTTCCTTGCATATATCATGAAGCATTCCGGCAAAATATGCCTTGTCCGGTTCTTCACCGTATTTAATGGCAAGTTTCCGGCACTCCTCCGCAACGTTCAGCGAGTGGACATAACGTTTTTGAGAAAGATGTTCTTTAAGATATTTTTTAATTTCCGAAGGGTCGTAAAGCAAAACGTATCACCTCACACAGTTAATTATTACCTGAATATAATTCCTTTAATCTTATATATTTTACTACATTTTCGTCAAGATAGCAAGAGAAATCTGAATTTTCACATAATTTTTTTCTTATTTCCGTTGAAGAAATCACTTCCGGACTTCTCTCACTTATAATAATTCTGCCATATTCCGACAATTCTCCGGCTTTTCTGCGTAACAAATCCATGTCGCCTGAGTTTCGGGAAATAACAGCAAGGGTTACTTCCGAAAGAATTTTTTCAAAACAGTACCACTTGTCAAACATCAGCAGCATATCACTTCCGACAAGCAGAAAAAGCTCATCTTCAGGAAATTTTCTGCGGAAATGTTCAACCGTATAAATCGAATAGCTTACCCTATCCGAACGAAGTTCATAGTCGCTTATCCGGAAAACACTGTTTTTCATACAGACCAGTTTCAACATTTCAAGCCTGTCCGTTTCTGAAACGTATTCTTCACTTGAACGGTGCGGAGAAATTTTTGACGGAACAAAATAAATTACATCAAGTCCGAAATCCTCCGCTGCCGTTTGAGCAAGATGAACGTGACCGTTGTGAACAGGGTTGAAACTTCCACCGTATATTCCTATTTTCATTACGCTTTCGGAATATTTTCAATAACGGGTTCTTTGGAGTTTCTTTTGAAAAGCACGAATTTTGAACCGATAACCTGCACAACGTCAGAACCTGTTGCAGCGGCTATTTCGTCGGCAGCTTCACGGGCGGTGTAGCCTGAATTTTCCAGTACACGCAGTTTTATAAGTTCACGCTTGCGGAGAGCCTCGCCGATATCCTTGCACATTGTCTCCGTAACTCCGCTTTTTCCCACCTGAAATATTGTCTCATAAGATGCTGCGATACCTCTGAGATACGCTCTCTGTTTACTTGTAAGCATATTATTCACCATTCCTTTTTTTAAGATAATCACAGAGTTTTTCAAGAGCGTCTGCCCTGTGACTGATTTTGTTTTTTTCTTCTGATGTCATTTCTGCAAGAGTTTTTTCCCCGTACAGAAAAACAGGGTCATAACCGAAACCGTTTGTTCCCCTTGCCTCCGTGCTGATTTTTCCGTAGCACCTGCCCGTCATGAACTGCGGTTCTTCATCTGCCGTCACCAACGCAATACAGCACTCAAAATACGCTGTTCTATCATTTTCGGCAACGTTTTTCATTTCGTCAAGAAGTTTGTCACACTCCTGACCTTTCGGGGCATAGCGTGCAGAGTAAACGGACGGTCTGCCGTCGAGTGCGTCAACACAAAGACCGCTGTCGTCGGCGATAACCGGCACACCGGTTATATCATAGACGGCTTTTGCTTTAATCAGTGCGTTTTCCTCAAAAGTAACGCCGTTTTCTTCGGGTTCAACGTTCGCACCAGCTTCTTTCTGCGAAATTACATCTATACCGAGTGGTGAGAGAATCTCCCTCACCTCACGGAGCTTATTAGCATTGTTGGTAGCCATGACAATTTTTTTAATCATCGTCCTTGTCCTTTCTTCCGAAAAGTCTGCTGAAGAAACCACGCTTTTTTGTTTTCTGCTGTTCGGGTTCAGGTTCTTCATCTTCTGCTTCTTCTACACTGTATTCTTCGTCATCTTCGTCCACATCTTCATCTGAATCATAATCGTCAATTTCTTCATCGGGTTCGTCATATTCGTCAAACGTTTCAACAACAGTTTCTTCTTCTGTTTCTTCCTCGTCAACACTTACGGTTTCTTCCTGTTCTTCTTCTTTTTCTTCTTCCTCAGCAATTGCAAACTTACTAAAGAATCTCTGTTTTCTGTTTTCCTTTTCTTCTTCCAGTACTTTCAGTTCTTCGAACTGTTCTTCTGTTTCCTCATCTTCTTCAACGACTTCTTCAACAACTTCGGTTTCTTCTTCTGTAATTTCTTCTTTGTCAAAATCTTCTTCCGGTTCGTCTGAATCTTCTTCTATATCCTTACTGCCAAAAAGCTTTCCAAAAAATCCCTGCTTTTTAGATTCATCATCTTCATTATCTTCAATAATTTCAGATTGGGTTTCTTCAACTTCTTCGGAAACTTCATTTTCTTCGGTTTCTTCCGTCTTTTCTTCTTCCTGTTCAATATCTGCACCACTGAACAGTGCAGCAACAAATGAACGGCTGTCAAACGGCTGTAAGTCGTCTATTTTTTCGCCGACACCTATAAGTTTTACAGGTATACCAAGTTCATTTTTAATCGAAATAACAATACCGCCCTTTGCTGTACCGTCAAGCTTTGTGAGGACAATTCCGGTAATATTGGCAGTTTCACCGAAAAGCTTAGCCTGATTTACGGCGTTCTGTCCCGTTGTCGCATCAAGAACGAGCAGAACCTCTCTTGAACATTCACCGGCTTTCTTGTCGATAATACGATTAATTTTCGCAAGTTCCTCCATGAGATTCTTTTTATTGTGCAGACGACCGGCGGTGTCAATTATAACAACGTCACAGCCTCTTGCCTTTGCTGCATCAAGAGCGTCATATACAACTGCTCCGGGGTCTGAACCCTCTGTGTGCTTTACAATTTCAACGCCTGCACGTTCTGTCCATACTTCAAGCTGGTCTATCGCTGCCGCACGGAAAGTGTCTGCAGCTGCAACAAGAACCTTTTTATTTTCTTTCTTGAACTGGTGACACATCTTTCCGATAGTCGTTGTCTTGCCTGCACCGTTTACACCGATTACCATTATAACCGACGGTGAAACAGAAAGGTCAAGACCCGTATCGTCGCCCATCATTTCGCTGATTATTTCCTGAATAAGCACCATAATCTTTTTGCGGTCTGTTATACCTCTTTCCTTGAGTTTCTTACGCAGACGGTCACATATTTCCTCCGACGTTTCAACTCCGATATCACTCATAATCATAGTTTCTTCAAGTTCTTCAAAAAGTTCGTCATCTATGACTGTGAAAGAATTTAAAATTTTCTGTAATCTTCCCAGAAAAAAGTCTTTAGTTTTTCTGAGACCTTCTGCAATTTTCTGAATAATTCCCATTGTATTCCTCCGGTACTTATTTTTTTATATGTTTACTGTATGTCGGCTATATCTTCCTGAAAATCCACCTGTTCCATTTTAAGAAGTTTGGAAATTCCGTCCTCCTGCATGGTAACGCCGTAAAGCACGTTAGCCTCCTCCATAGCACTCCGACGATGAGTAACAAGCACAAACTGCGTTGTATCGGTAAAATTTTTAAGATACTGTGCATATTTACGCACGTTCACTTCGTCAAGAGCAGCATCTATTTCGTCAAGAATACAGAACGGTGCAGGACGCAGTTTAAGAATAGCGAAATAAATGGCTATCGCAACAAACGACTGTTCACCACCCGAAAGTGAAATAAGATTTTTTATAACTTTTCCGGGTGGAGCAACGATTATTTCTATACCCGATTCAAGAACATTTTCGGGGTCTGTGAGTACGAGTTCAGCTTTGCCACCTCCGAAAAGTTCCGTAAAAATATCCTTGAAACTGGAGTTTATTATTTCAAAGCTTTCCGCAAAAATTCTGCACATTTCCTCTGTCAGACCCGATATTATCTTTTCAAGTTCAGCTTTTGACTTCCGTATGTCCGCAATCTGTTCCGACATGAAACAATATCTTTCCGAAACTTCCTTATATTCCTCAATCGCATCAACGTTGACACTGCCCAACGCTCTTATTTTATTTTTTATATCGGAAAGCTGTTTCTGTGCCTCTGCCATATTGTCAATTTTCACGGCAATCTGAACCGCTTCCGAACGTGTAAGTTCGTAGACTTCAAGTAATTGTCTTATGATATTGTCGGAATCACGGCTGACATTTTCACGTCTTTCTTCAAGTCTCGTAATCTCACCCGAAAATTTTTCCTTTGCGGAATTTGTCTCTTTAAGACCACGCTGAATCTCATTTACAAGACGGTTCTGTTCGGTGTGAATTGTCTGAAACTGCTTTATCTTATTAAGATAAATATCTGTGTTGTCTTTTAGACTGCCGAGTTTCAGACGGATTTTTTCGATTTCAGACTTCTTTCCGTCAATATCGGTTTCAAGTCTTTTTATTTCCTCTTTGAAATTTTCCGTACTGTTTTCCAGTTCCGCAAGACTTTCGTCAATCCTTGAAACTTCACTTTGATGTGACTGAATGTCCTTTGCAAACTCTGTTCCCTTTATTCTGAGCTGTGAAAGCTTTTCTGAAAGTTCTGTCCTGCTACGGCGAAGTTTTTCACGGATATCCTGTCCCTGAGCGAGTTCCTGCTCTGCCTGTTGAATTTTTTCATAAATCTCCGCAAGATTTTTTTCTGAATTTTCAACTTCTGTCTTTGCGGAACTTATCTTTTTCTCCGTTTCCACTATAAGGCGGACGGAATTTTCAGTCTGTGACTTCATCTGTTCCGAAAGCAATCCAAGAGTTGAAATTTCTGAATTTAAACGTGCAATATCTGCACTGCATTCCGTAAGTTCAGATTTTATATTTTCCGTTTCAAGACGGATTTTCTCCGATTCGGAACGTGTTTTTTCAGCCTTTTCACCCAGTTTGTCACGGTTGGCAGAAAGTTTTTCAATCTCACCGTCAAGCCTATCGATTTCANTTTTNCTNGTAATAATTCCGGCTGTTTTCTGTGCAGANCCACCCGTGAACGANCCACCGGCATTTATAACCTGTCCGTCAAGTGTGACAATTCTGAACCTGTAGCCGTATTTTTTGGCAATAAGAATAGCAGAATCAATATTTTCGGCTATTACGGTACGTCCAAGTAACAAAGATATAATACCGCTGAATTTCGGGTCATAAGTCACAATATGACTTGCCACTGCCTCAAATCCCATACAGTTTTCAAGTCCCTGTTCATTGAGTTCACGACCCTTTACAGAAGTAACCGGCAGAAAAGTAGCACGTCCACCTTTCTGTTCCCTGAGAAAATTAATGCACTGCTTGGCGGTTTCCTCATTTTCGACAATAATATTCTGCATCGCACCGCCGAGAGCCGTCTCGACTGCAAGAGCGTATTTCTGTTCAACACCCGTATTCTGTGCGACTGTCCCGAAAACGCCGTTTATACGTCCCTGTTTTGAAGCCCTGAGANCAGACTTTACACTTCCTGCAAAACCTTCCNTATTATTATCAAGNTCATGCAGAATTTTTCTTCTCTGCTGTTTTTCCCTGATTTCGTAAAGAACACTTTCAAAATCTTTTTTTACCTGTTCAAAGTCTGATTTTTTCGCAATATACAGCTTTTCAGACTCCGAAAGCTTATTTTTAAGAACTGCGGACTTTTCTGAAAGTTTTTCCGAATTTTCTTCATAAAGACTGATTTTCCCGATATATTCGGAAAGCGTTTTTTCATCTGAAACATTTCTTTTACGCAGTTCCGCAAGTCTCTGCGTTTCTTCTTCAATGACCCTTTTCGACGATTCACACGAAAAACGGTATTCACTCTGTTTTATATAGAGACTGTTTATTTCACTTCCTGTTCTGTCAACGCTGTCACCGAGCTGTGAACTGTCCTTTTCAGCCTTTTCAAAACTCTTTTCAGTTTCCTCAATTTCCTTTTGCAAATCAAGACTTTGCTGTCTGAGCAGGATAATATTTTCTTCGGCATTTTGTTTCCGACTTATAAGGTCAGTGCGTGTTTTTTCTGCTTCTGCAATACTTTTTTCTGCTGAAAGTTTAGCTGTTTCACAGTGCTTTATATCGTTTTCAAGAACCGCACTGTCAGATTTCATCTGTGATGCAGCCTGTTCTTCCTCAAGCATTTTCCGACGCAGTTCGTCCGACCGGATAGTACTTTCCTGCATTTTCCTGTAACCGTCCTCAAGTCGTTTTTCCTGTTCACGAATATCATTCTCAATGTTCTCGTATTCAGTACGGCTTANAAGNATTTTTTCCTCNAGCNGTTCAAGATNCTTTTTCATCTCNTNAAGACGANTGACNCAAACCGAAATTTCAAGCTGTTTTCTTTCTTCTGCAAGCTTTACGAATTTTTCCGCTTTCTGTGACTGAATTTTCAACGGTTCAATTCTGCTTTCGAGTTCAGCAAGAATGTCTGTAAGTCTGAGCATATTTTCCTGTGCGGACGTAAGTTTCCGTTCTGCTTCAAGCTTTTTGTAACGGAATTTTGAAATTCCTGCCGCTTCTTCAAATATATCACGGCGTTCGTTGCTTTTTGCACCGACTATTTCGGCAATTCTTCCCTGTCCGATAATTGAATAACCGTCACGACCCAGACCCGTATCCATAAAAAGCTCGTTTATGTCTTTAAGACGTACATTTCTGCCGTTTATCATATATTCACTGTCACCACTGCGGTAAAGTTTTCTTGTAACGGCTATTTCTTCGCCTGCGTCGGCAATAGTTCCGTCCGAATTGTCTATATTAAGAGTAACGGCGGCGAATCCCATAGCTTTTCGTGCAACAGTACCGGAAAAANNAACGTCCTCCNTTTTGTTTCCCCNNAGGGTTTTTGTTGNCTNTTCTCCGANAACCCACGCGAACCGAATCGCCTATATTACTTTTTCCGCTGCCGTTCGGACCTACTACCGCAGTAAGTCCCTTGTCGAAAGTAAGACTTATTTTATCCGGAAAAGACTTGAAACCCTGTATTTCAAGCGATTTAAGGTACATTTACTCACCTCTTAATCACACATTCGTATACGGGAATATTTTCGTTTCCCACAACTTTTATATTTATGCCTGTTTTTCTGAAAAATTCGGCATTTGACTTTTTATGACCGTATGCCTTGCTTATACATCTGTCATTTACTTCAAAAATATAACTTTCAGATTTTTCATCACTGACCATATCAAGCATTTTTTTCAGGTAAATACGACTTTCACACAGTTCACGGAAAGCAGGGTGATAGAATCCGCCAACCATATCACGCTCAACAAATTCGCTCGCATGAAGTCCGCACTTGATTACTTTTATACCCTTATTTTCAAAACTCATAAGGGCAACTGAACATATTTCAAGTACTGTTTCAAATTCAAACGGCACATATTCGCCCGATTCAAGCAGTTCCGCAAGTTTAGTTCCTTTAAGTATAACAACCGGATATATCCTGACCGTATCGGGACGGATTTCAAGAATTTTTTCCGCAGTTTCATACTCTGTTTCAACGATACTTCTGTAAAGACCACACATCATCTGTAAACCGAGTTCAAAACCGTACTCACGTATAAGACGGCAGGCGTTGAAAACGTCCTGCGACGTATGTCCCCTGTTGTTAGCTTTCAGAACATCGTCATTCATGGACTGAGCACCGAGTTCAATCGCCGTAACACCGTATTTTTTTAGAATTTCAAGCACTTCCCTGTCTATACAGTCGGGACGGGTTGAAACCCTTATACCGCTAAATTTTCCGTTTCCGGTAAATTCATGAGCCGTTTCCAGTAACTGAATCATATAACTGCGTGGAATAGCTGTAAAACTACCGCCGAAAAACGCTATTTCAGTATTTTCGGGGAATTTCACTTCATTCAGTGCGTTTTCACATATCTGACGGACTTCCTCCGCAGACGGTGCTTTTTCAGCTCCGCTTATTGTATGCTGATTACAGAAACTACACATATTCAGACAACCAACGTGTGCTATGAATATTGAAATATTACTGTGCTTCATAGCCCATAAGCTCCAGTGCCTCTTTAGCGGCAAACTGTTCTGCTTCCTTTTTGCTTCTGCCCTTACCTCTGCCGATTACCTGAGAATTAAGACGTACTTCCACAACAAAACGCTTGTTATGGTCAGGACCTTCCTCGCCTATGAGTACATACTCTACTTTTTCCTCCGGATTTTTCTGCACTATCTCCTGCAAAACTGTTTTAAAATCACTGAAAGCAGGTTTCTGAGGGTGCTGAACGTCATCAGGCATAAAACGCAGAATATGCTTTGAAGCGGGTTCCAGTCCTCCGTCAAGGTAAACAGCCGCAATTACCGCCTCAAAAGCGTCTGCAAGAATCGAGGGTCTTTCACGTCCACCGGTGTTTTCCTCACCTTTTCCGAGAAAAAGAAACTCACCGAGATGTATCTGCTGTGCAAAGACATAGAGGGATTTTTCACAAACAAGTGAAGCACGCATTTTTGTCAGTTCGCCCTCTGCAACATTGAGTTTCTTATATAAATAGTCCGAAACAACTATTGAAAGAACGCTGTCGCCGAGAAACTCAAGACGCTCGTTGCTTCCGGACGGATTTTTCTTTTCGTTGGCATATGAAGAATGTGACAAAGCCTGATAAATAAGATGTTTATCTTTAAATTTATATCCGATAATTTCCTCTAATTTTTCAATTCTCTCCATTTTTTACAACTCCTTTGAAGCTTCTGCCATTTTTACCGCATATTTTTCGATTACTCCCGAAACGTCAGTTTCAACGCATTTTTTAGCCTGTCTTACCGCATTGAAAAAAGCCGTGCCGTCGGAACTGCCGTGAGCCTTTATTACAGGTTTTTTCACACCGAGAAGTGCAGACCCACCAACTTCCTTATAGTCCATTTGCTTACGGAATTTACTGATTTTTCCAATTGAAAAGACTGCACCGATTTTACCCGTTCCCGAAAAAATCCACTTCATTTTCTTAGCAAAGAAAGACCCCATTCCCTCATAGAGTTTCAGTGCGATATTACCGGTAAAACCGTCGGTAACAACAACATGGCATTCACCTTTGGGCATATCCCTTGCCTCAATGTTTCCGACGAAATTCAGACCTGATTTTTCAAGAAGTCTGTACGCTTCAATTTCAAGCTCACGTCCCTTTGTTTCCTCCGCACCTATGTTCAAAAGAGCAACTTTCGGCTTTTTTATGCCCATTACTTTATCCATGTAAGCACTGCCCATTACCGCAAACTGTACAAGCATTTCGGGACGGCACTCCGTATTTGCACCTGCGTCAGTAAGAATAAAACTTCCCTTGTCGGCAGGCAGGACGGGAGAGGGTGCAATACGCTTTATGCCCTTTATACGCTTGACAATAAACGTCGAACCCATAACCAAAGCTCCGGTACTTCCTGCCGAAACAAAAGCATCACCATTACCGTCAGCAAGAAGTTTCAGACCAAGAGCCATAGAGGTATTTTTTCCCGATTTGATAATTTCCTTTGGTTCTTCGTGAATATCAAAAACTTCGCTTGTGTGTACAATTTCCATACCGTCGAGACTTATTCCGTTCTTTTCGGCACACCTTTTAATTTTCTTTTCGTGTCCGGTAAGTATTATATTAACACCGAGTTCACTGACTGCTCTTTCACAGCCTTTCAGAACTTCAAGGGGAGCGTTGTCCCCTCCGAATGCGTCAACTATTATTTTCATAGCCAATCCTTTCTAATTCCTTTTTAAGAGAATTAACCGCACGTTCTGCATAAACGCCGTATTTCTGTTTTTTGTCCTTTATTCTCACACTGATATCGGGCAGTATTCCCATATTTGCACCCATAGGCTGAAATTTTCCGTTATTGTAAGGGTCACTTATATATGCGGACAATGCACCCGTCATGGTATCAACCGGAAGTTTAAGCGGTTCAAGACCCTTTATTCTCCTTACTGCTGAAATACCTGCGACAAGTCCGCTCATTGCCGACTCCATATATCCCTCAACGCCTGTTATCTGTCCAGCAAAATAGATGTCAGGATTTTCCCTCATTGAAAAATCAGAATCAAGAAGTTCCGGACTGTTTATAAAAGTATTCCTGTGCATAACGCCGTAACGCATGAACTCGGCATTTTCAAGACCTGTTATCATGGAAAACACTCTTTTCTGTTCGCCGAATTTCAGGTTAGTCTGAAATCCCACAAGGTTGAAAAGCGTACCCTCACGGTTCTCACGCCTTAACTGTACAACCGCATAGGGACGTTTTCCTGTTCTTATATCAGTAATGCCGACAGGTTTCATAGGTCCGAAACGCATTGTGTCAACACCTCTTGAAGCAAGAACTTCAATCGGCATACAGCCCTCATAAACGCTGAAAGGGTGGGTTTCAAAGTCCTTTAACTGTACTCTTTCGGCAGAAATCAGAGATTCATAGAAATCAAGATATTCTTCCCTGTTCATCGGACAATTTATATAATCAGCGTCGCCTCTGTCATAGCGTGACGCAAAAAATACTTTGTTCATGTCAAGACTTTCGGCGGTAACTATCGGAGCGGCTGCATCGTAGAAACTAAGTCCCTCGCCACAGAGTTCCTTTATTTTTTCAGCCATTTTACCGGCAGTAAGCGGACCTGTTGCAATTATAGTCATTCCGTCCGGAATTTCTGAAACTTCACCGCTGATTACTTCTATAAACGGGTGATTTTTTATTTTTGCGGTAACGCTGTCCGAAAATTTTTCACGGTCAACCGCCAACGCNCCACCTGCCTCAANTGNATTTTCCTTTNCACATNGAACAGTCAGCGAACTGAGTATCTCCATTTCATATTTAAGAAGTCCTGCCGCTGATTCAAGACGTGCGGCTTTAAGCGAGTTTGAACAGACGAGTTCCGCAAAACCGCCGTACTTATGAGCAGGAGAAAACTTTTCGGGTTTCATCTCATAAAGATGTACTTTTATACCGTTCTGAGCAAGTATCCATGAAGCCTCACAGCCTGCGAGACCTGCTCCTATTACATTTACTTCACTCATTTTTTAAGCTCTCTTTCATATCCGCAGTTTTCATTTTCACATACAAGTCTGCCTGATTTTCCACCTTTTACAAAAAGAGTTTTCTTACATTCCGGACAGACTTCCTTTGACGGTATATTCCATGTCATGAAATTGCAGTCCGGATAATTTTCACAGCCGTAAAAACTTCTTCCTTTCTTGGACTTTTTAAGAAGTATTTTTCCGTTACATCTCGGACAGTTTCCGTCTGTTTCCGTAACAATCTGCTTTGTATTCTTACATTCCGGAAAACCGGGGCAGGCAAGAAATTTACCGTAACGGCTGAACTTGATAACCATGTTTCTTCCACAGAGTTCGCATATTATGTCTGTTTCCTCGTCAGGAACTTTAACACGTTTGCCGTCCATAGCTTCCTCTGCCTTGCGGAGAGTTTCGGAAAAATCGTCATAAAATTCATGAAGTGTGCTAATCCAGTCCTTTTTGCCCTGTTCAATCTCGTCAAGACTGTTTTCCATTTCGGCAGTAAACTTTGCATCAACAATATTATTAAAATGCTTTTTCATGAGTTCCGTTATGACTTCACCGAGACTTGTCGGCTTAAGGGACTTTCCGTCACGCTCAACGTACTGCCTTGCGGTAATTGTAGTAATTGTTGGTGCATACGTACTTGGTCTGCCTATGCCGTTTTCCTCAAGAGTCTTTATCAGGGACGCTTCTGTATAACGTGGCGGCGGCTGGGTGAAATGCTGATTTCCGTCAATTGATTTCAGTTTAAGAATATCGTCATTATTAATAATGGGAAGCTCCTTTTTATTTTCTTCTGTCGATTCAGAATCCACATAAAGAATCATAAAACCGTCAAATTTAACGGAATATCCCGATGCTCTGAACATACAACCATTAGCCTCAATATCGACGGACGTTGTATCAAGGAGAGCCGTTGCCATCTGACTTGCAATAAATCTTTCCCATATGAGTTTATAAAGCCTGTACTGGTCGCTTGTAAGACTTGATTTTACTCTTTCGGGCGTGAGTTCCGGAGTTGACGGACGTATTGCTTCATGAGCGTCCTGAGCGTTCTTTCCGGACTTGAAATCACGGGGAGACAAATAATTCTGCCCGTAAACCGTTTCAATATACTGTATGGCAGCGGCTTTTGCCTCCGCCGAAATTCTCAGACTGTCGGTTCTCATATAGGTTATAAGACCGACTGCACCTATTCCCTCAATGTCAACGCCCTCGTAAAGTTCCTGAGCGGCTTTCATGGTACGCTTTGAACTGAAATTCAACTTTCTTGACGCTTCCTGCTGCATTGTGGACGTTATAAAGGGCGGTGACGGCTGTTTCTTGGTAACACGCTTTTTTACCGAAGTAACTTTATATTCAGCATTTTCAAGTTTTTTCAGAATATTGTCCGCATCTGCCCTGCTCGGAATCTCAATTTTCTTGCTGTCAGTTTTTCCCGACTGGTCGGGAATATTTATTTTCTTTCCGTCAACCGATACAAGCGACGCTTCAAAAACTTTTTTCGACGACGGTGCAGTAAATTTTGCATCAATTGACCAGTACTCTTTGGGAACAAACTTTCTTATAGCATTTTCTCTGTCAACTATAATACTCACCGCTACCGACTGAACACGTCCGGCAGAAAGTCCCTTTTTGACTTTTTTCCATAAAAACGGACTGAGTTCATAACCTACGAGACGGTCAAGTATACGTCTTGCCTGCTGTGCGTTCACAAGGTCGGTATCTATTTTGTGCGGACTGTTCATACCATTTTTTACACCTGATTTGGTGATTTCATTGAATGCAACACGATTATCGTCGTTTATATCAAGTTTAAGCATCTGTGCTATATGCCAAGAAATTGCTTCTCCCTCACGGTCGGGGTCGGTTGCAAGATAAATTTTGTCACATTTCTTTGCTTGCTTTCTGAGTTCCTTTATAACATCTTCCTTGCCCTTCATATCGACATACTGAGGGGCAAAGTCATTCTTTGTGTCAACTCCCATCTTTGACTTCGGCAGGTCACGGATATGTCCCATTGAAGCAATAACTTCATACCCTGACCCCAGATATTTCTGTATTGTTTTTGCCTTTGCAGGCGATTCTACTATAACTAAATCCGGCATTTATCCTCTACCCCTTCTGCTGAAAAAAATCAGCGTTTTTTAAATAATTTTCCCGGCAGTGCTTCTATTATGTCAAGTAATTCAAGTTCTGTCAGTTCTGCCATAAGTTCCATGATATCCATGTTGAGTTTATAAGCAATAACGTCAATATGAACAGCACAGTTTGTGAGCAGTCTGACAATTTCACACTGAACAGGAGTAAGTGAATTATCTGTTTCGATATCATTATTTATAATTGTTTCCACCTGTCTAGTTTTCTCCGGAACTGCTTTTTTCTTTTTCGCCGGAGAACTACAGACTACAGGTTTATCACAAGAAATTTCCTTCTTTATAAAATCGGTATCCCGACAGCTTTTCAGATTGAAAAAATCAACTATTTCCTCACAACTGTAAAAAGGTCTTGCAATATTCCGAAGAAGTTTTATATTTCCGGCATAACGTTTATCCGTTATATCTGCCGGAGGCATACAGAAAATTTCCCTGTTCTGTTCATCAGCAATGGACGCTGTAACCATAGAACCGCTTTTTATAGCTGCCTCAAAAACAACAGTCGCTCTGCCGATAGCGGAAAGTATTCTGTTTCTCTTTGGAAAATTATGTGAATAAGCAGGTGTTCCCGGAGGATATTCAGAAATGAAAACACCACCGTTTTCAATAATACTGTCCCTGTACTGAAAGTTTCCTGATGGATAATTGACATCAACTCCACAGCCAAGCACACAGGCAGTCGGACGTTTTACGCTTACGGCAGCAAGATGTGAAGCTATATCAACACCGACTGCAAAGCCGCTTACTATAGTAAACCCGTAACCTGCAAGTTCCCTGCATATTTCTGAAACAACAGAAATCGTGTAAGAGCTTGCTTTCCGTGTGCCGACGCATGAAATAATTCTATCACCGCAGATGCACATAATATCACCCTTATAATAAAGAACTGCCGGCGGGTCAATTATATGTCTGAGTCTGTCAGGATATTCCGGAGAACTGTAACATATAATATTTATTCCAGATTTTCCGCACTGTTCAATAAGACTTTCAGCCTGTTCAACAGAACAGTTTTTTATATTTTTTCTGTATTTTTCACTTAGTTTTATATCTGCACTTCCTGACGAAAGCTGATAATATGCCTCCGAAGCACTTTCAAATTCCCTCATGAGTTTCCACATAGTTCTGCTTTCCACTCCGAATATCATTGAAAGCCATACCCAATATTTAATTTCTTTCACAAAAAGCCCTCGTTTTTCTGTTATTTTCTTAGTTCCCACATAAGAATACCAGCTGCCATGGCGGCATTAAGTGAATTTATACTGCTGTGCATAGGAATAGTAACACGCCTGTCACAGCGTTCAGATATATCTTCTGGCAGTCCGTTTCCTTCGTTTCCGATAAAAACCGCCTGTCGTCCGCCGAAACCGCATTCCGTAACCTTTTCGGCATCTCCGTCTATGACTGCGGCANATGTAAGANCATCATTNTTATTCAGCAGAGAAAAAAGTTTTTCCGTATCATTTTCAATAAATATATTCGTTCTGAAANCCGAACCCATAGTTGAACGTATAACTTTCGGACTGTATAGGTCGCACGAACCCGAAAGAATAATACCGTCAATACCAAGAGCGTCGGCGGTACGGATAATCATTCCGACATTTCCGGGGTCCTGAAGTCCGAAAAGAACTATATATTTTTCGTCTCCGCTGAAAACAGGACTGCGTTTTTCAGGTATACGGCAGACCGCAAAAACGCCCTGAGTGGTATCAGTTAAAGAAATTCTGTTTCCAAGTTCATTTGAAATAACAATTGTTCTTGTGTTCCTCAAATCAGCCTGAATCAACTGTGTGCCATATTTTTCAAAAGCTTTTTCGGTAAGAATAATGTGGGTTATACCGCTTTCTTCCTTTATGGCATCTTCAACTATACGCTGTCCCTCTAACACAAATAAGCCGTACTGAATCCTTTCTTTTTTTGAAGAAGAAAGTTTCTGATACAGCTTGATAACAGGATTATCCTTAGATGTGATTATATTTTCCAAAAGTCCGGATTCCTCCTATACCTTATATTATTTAAAAACACGCCCTTAATTTTAATTAAGAAGCGTGTTTCAGACGTAATTAAAGAGCAGCCTTTGCCTTTTCAGCAATTGCTGTGAAACCTGCTGCATCATTGATAGCAATTTCGGAAAGCATCTTTCTGTTAAGAGTAATACCAGCTTTCTTGCAGCCGTTCATAAAAGTAGAATAGTTCATACCGTTAAGCTTTGCAGCTGCGGAAATTCTTGTAATCCAGAGCTGTCTGAACTGTCTCTTTTTCTGCTTTCTGCCTATATAAGCATAGTTGCCGGACTTCATAACAGCCTGTTTAGCCATCTTGAAATGCTTACTCTTTGCACCGAAATAGCCTTTAGCAAGCTTTAAAGTTTTATTTCTTCTCTTACGAGTCATCATTGCACCCTTGACACGTGCCATATTCTTATACCTCCAAAAATAAAATTACGGGAAAACGGTTTGCGTTCCTGAAAAATTAAAGATAAGGAACGAGCTTCTTGATTGTAGGAGCGTTTGTGGAATCTGCAACACCTGCGTTACGGGCAATTCTCTTACGCTTTGTATCCTTCTGGGTAAGTCTGTGTCTCTTGTTTGTGTGCTGATACTTAACCTTGCCGCTTCCTGTAACCTTAAAACGCTTTTTTGCGCCTGAATGAGTTTTAACCTTAACCTTTGCCATTTTATAATCCTCCTTAATTCAGAACAGGTCAGTTCTTACTTTGATGCTTTCGGGGAAACGAACATAACAATGCTGCGTCCCTCCATTTTAGCTGGTTTGTCAACTGTGCCGACTCCCGAAACTGCCTCTCTGAAACGCTCCAGCAGTTCTTCACCGAGCTGCGGGTGAGCAATGGCTCTCTTGCGGAATCTTACTGAAACCTTGAGCTTATCTCCGCCCTGCAAAAACTTTACAGCCTGATTGACCTTTGTTTCAAAGTCATGAGTATCAATAGTTGAAAACATTCTGATTTCCTTGATTGAAACGACCTTCTGATTTTTTCTTGCTTCCTTTTCACGCTTCGTCTGTTCAAAGCAGTACTTTCCGTAGTCCATGATACGACAAACGGGCGGTGTTGCCTGCGGAGCGATTTTAACGAGGTCAAGCTCCTGGTCAAATGCAATCTGCTGAGCCTCTTTTGCTGACAATACGCCGAGTTTTTTTCCGTCAGCGTCGATTACGAGAACTTCTTTGTCTCTGATTTCTTCATTAATTTGCAGTTCCTGTTTGCTAATAGTCAAGCACCTCCAACTATATTGATAGAAAAACAAAAATGAGTGCAGAAACATTCCGCACCCACTAATCACATCGCCTGAACAAACGAAAAAAATCCGTTTAAGAAAGATGAAATTATTAACCGTTTTAGTAAAACCGGACGGTGAGAACGCAAGTTCTGCTTTGTTTACCTGAACATTATACATCTTTGTTTTCATTTTGTCAAGGGGAAGAAGAAAATTTTGTCATTCTGTACAAAAGTTTTTTTATACCACAGTTTATTTTTTGCCATAAAAAGAAAAATGAGTACAAACATAAGTCTGTACTCATCTTTCAAAGCAGTTTTTTTATTCTAATAAAAAGGATATTTTTATTGTATCGTACAGACTGTAATTTGTCAATAGAAAAAGAAAAAAATCATCACTTTTCACAAATTACTAATCAAATACGCTTTTAAGTTTGTCCCATATAGCAAACCTTACTTTATATTTTTTTGGATTGTTCATTATATCAATTTCCTTTTCACTGAAAAATACCGCTTCCGTCTCGCAATTTTCCTCAACCTCACAAGCTGCAGGAATACATAGCGGAGGGTACATGACACACCACCAGTTATGTCCCTGTGCAGTACCTATTTTTATACGTAAAGCCCTGTAATTTCCTGCTG
>WFLX010275422.1_pt1 | contig 35216 bp, 31 predicted proteins | sample 4967041 | NCBI WGS metagenome assembly WFLX01 (sample SAMN12857096, study PRJNA449069) | gut metagenome | isolation source: stool from male and female vole | host: Microtus ochrogaster | place: USA:Florida | collected 2017
CGATTCATTTCCCGTTGGTACACAACACGATGCCGTTCACAACCGAGATGAACAGTTACCTTGAGTTTCCCTCGGTTAAATACCACCGCCTAAAAGGCTTGCGCGATGTGGAAATCGGCGATATCGTGGTGTTTAACTTCCCGGCGGGCGATACGGTGATGACAAAGGCGCAAAATCCCGACTATTATCAGCTCATAGAGCTTTACGGCTACGAAAACGTCAACAACAACCCGATGTCGTTCGGGCGCAAAATCACCCGTCCGGTCGACCGCAGAGAGAACTATGTGAAGCGATGCGTAGGCCTGCCCGGGCAGAGAATCAGCATAAAGGATGGCTACGTGTGGATCAACGGCAAGAAGCAGACCGTGCCTGAGAACGTGCAGTTCAACTATTTCGTTCAGACCACAGGCAATTATCTTACCGACGAGTATCTCGACGAGCTTGGGGTGGCCCGCGACGACCGCCATATACTCCGCATACAGGAAGCCGACAAACCGGGCCTCGAACACTACGACTTCAAAATCAACGAAGACGGCTCGGTGCCTCCGATTTACGGCAGCATGCCGCTGACCGAGGCTATGCGCAAGCAGCTTGAGAGCGACAAGGCCAACGTCTATAAGGTAGTGCGCGAGGAGGCTTTCAGCGACCCGCTGAAGCTCTATCCCTTCGCCCTCTCCGACTCGCTCGGCTGGACCCGCTCGGACTATGGTGGCGAGCAGGGTGTGCTTATACCCAAGAAAGGGCTGAAGATACCGCTGACCGAGGAAAACTGGCTGCTGTATGAGCGCCCGATCCGCGTGTATGAAGGTAACAGCTCCGCCGAATGGAAAGACGGCAAGGTGTATATCAACGGCAAAGTGGCCAAAGACTACACTTTCAAGATGGACTACTACTTCATGATGGGCGATAACCGCGACAACTCGCTCGACTCGCGCTACTGGGGCTTCGTGCCGGAGGATCATATCGTAGGCACGCCCTGGAGAGTGCTCATATCGTTCGATAAGGATAAGTCGATTTTCGACGGCGGAATCCGATTCAACCGTATCCTTAAGGACGCTAACCCCGACAAAGAGAATTTCCAATAACTCCCCCATACGGCGCGCTCTTGGAAGAGAAAGTGACAGCATCAGGTATGCCGATACGCTATCCGCAGGCGCGGATAGCGCTCCCTCTGCAGTATTTCGGGAGCTTGGGCTACTATGCCCGGATGGCTGCCTGCGGAAAAGCGGTGGTCGACGATACAGTGCGCTACGACAAGCGATTCAAGAGCGCGCACCGCTGCCTAATAGCCGACACCCGCGGCGAGCTGCGCATTACCGTCCCTGTGCGCAAACCGGATCATCGCCACGAAGGGCCGCTGCGGTGGACAGATATTGCCATTTCCGACCATGGCCAATGGTGGCAGGACGCCGACGTCTCGCTCGCGTCGGCCTATGGACGTACTCCCTACTATGAATTTTACGTCGACCGCCTGCGCCGATTCTTCTCCCGAACCACCCCAGAGGAATTTGACTCCGTCGCCTCGCTCGACCGCGCCGTAGACCGCGCCGTAAGAGCGATTCTGGGGCTTTCGACCGAGGTGGTTTACGCCTCTGAGCTAACCGACGATCAACCTATATTCACAGACTATTCTGGCTCCGACCCCGTCGACGTGGAGTATTATCAGGTGCGTCAGGCAAAGCTCGGTTTCATGCCGGGGCTTAGTATCCTTGACCTGATATTCAATATGGGCCCGGAGGCGGCTGTGGTGCTTCATCGTATGATCCAATGAGGCGTTTTCGCGAAAAAACGGGTGGTTGAGCCGATTTTTTTGTCTTTTGAAAAAATAAGAATTATCTTTGTTAATCAGATTATTTAAATCAGAGAAAACATGAGATTGGTAATTCAGAGATCGGCCCGCGCTTCGGTGACAGTGGCTCCCGACTATCGTCAGGAGATAGGGCATGGGCTGACCATACTCGTAGGCGTCGAGTGCGGCGACACCGCCGCCGATGTCGATTATCTCGTGAAGAAAACTTCAGGGCTGCGCATATTCAACGACGATGAGGGGGTGATGAACCGCTCGGTCGTGGAGGTAGGAGGCGAGATACTCGCTATCAGCCAGTTTACGCTGCTCGCTTCCACGCGTAAGGGTAACAGACCGAGCTATATCCGCTCCGCGAAAGGCGANGAGGCGAAGGCGCTCTACGAGATGTATNGCGAGCGACTGGCCGACNCTANAGNATTNCNTGTGAAGANAGGCATTTTCGGCGNCGATATGCAGGTTGAGCTGATAAACGACGGCCCGGTTACCATAATCATAGACTCAAGAAACAATCTTTAGACATTTATAACCAACATTACGAAGGTGGCAGACGTTACAATCAAGGAAATGCAGCGAGAGGTGGATAGATGGATCACCACCGTAGGCGTTCGCTATTTCTCCCCGCTCACCAATATGGCGATACTCGCTGAGGAGACCGGAGAGGTGGCCCGGCAGATGTCGCGCATCTACGGCGACCAGTCGTTCAAACCGGGCGAGACCGAGAATCTCGCCGACGAGCTGGCCGATTTGCTTTGGGTAGTCGCGGCGATAGCCAATCAGTCGGGCATCGACCTGACTGAAGCGTTTCGCCGCAATCTCGCGAAGAAAACCGCGCGCGACGCCGACCGTCATCGTAACAACCCGAAACTCAACGGTTGAGAATGTCAGCCATGACTTTATAACTAAACCATAAAAAACTATAATCACTAAATAAAATATCATATAATTATGGACAAATATCAAGAAGCTATCGCCGGGTTCGCACCCATAGGCGATGAGGCGGCTGTAAAAGCGGCTGTTGCCGAAATCCTCGAAAAGCATCTCGAAGAGAATAAGACCAAGGACGTATACAAATTCCTGCTTCACTGCATCGACCTCACCACTCTCAAATCGACCGACTCACCCCAATCGGTAGCGCAGTTTGTAGAGCGCGTAAACTCGTTTGACGAAGAGTATCCCGAGCTGAAGAATGTTGCCGCGATTTGCGTTTATCCCAACTTCGCCCAGATCGTGCGCACTGTGCTCGACGTGACAGGCGTAGACGTATGCTGCGTGAGCGGCTGCTTCCCCTCGTCGCAGAGCTTCATTGAGGTTAAGGTCGCCGAGACCGCTCTCGCGGTTGAGGGTGGAGCCGACGAAATCGACATCGTTCTCAATCTCGGAAACTTCCTCGACGGTGATTATCAGGAGGTGTGTGATGAAATCGAAGAGCTCAAACATTCATGCCGCGGCCGTATCCTGAAGGTAATTCTCGAAACCGGGGCGCTAAAGACTCCCGAAAATATTCAGAAGGCTTCGATTCTCGCCATGTATTCGGGCGCGGNCNTCATCAAAACCNCTACCGGCANGGAATATCCCGGCGCATCNCTCNAAGCTTGCTACGTGATGGCCAAGACCATTAAAGAATACTACGAAAAAACCGGCAATATGATAGGCTTTAAGGCGGCCGGAGGTGTCGCGACAACCGACGACGCGGTGGCGTATTATACTATCGTTAAAGAGGTGCTCGGCGAGAATTGGCTCAACAACGAGTACTTCCGTCTCGGCGCAAGCCGTCTGGCCAACAATATCCTCGGTGATATTCTCGGCGAGCCGGTGAAATTCTTCTGATAAGTTAGTTTCGAAACTTACTTAGCATATATAAATCTATATTAGAGGGCATTGCGGAGACGTGATGCCCTCTTTCTACAGTGCGGTAAGTGGATGATGTGGATAGAAAAATTATTTTGAATATAGATGGAATAATTTCTACCTTTGCAAAAAAATTTTTGTCTATGAAATCCAAATTACTTTTATTCGCGATTTGCAGTGCGGTTTGCGGCTGTTTCTTTGCCGGATGTGGTCATAAGAAATCGGCTGAAGAGCTTGCGGCCGAGGAGGCTCATCGCGCCGACTCTATCGCTGCGGCGCAGGCAGCAGAGCAGGCTCGCCTCGATTCGATTAACCGCGCCGAGAGCGAGAAGATGTATGCCGAGGCCCTGACACTCGTTCCCGGTAAGATGAAAATATTGTGGTACACAGATAATGAAGGCGGGGCTGCCATACTCCCTGTGACCATTACCAATAACACTGACATCCCTTTCAGTGCAGCGGATTACACCATAGGTTACACAAGGGAATATGCTGTATGCTCTGATGGGTCAGAACCAAATAAGTTTCAGAACAAAACCGGAAAAACTCAGGATATAGCTCCTGGCAGTTCCGTGACCATTACCCTACGCGAGGAATTCAGTGAAAATATACATAACCCTAATGTTAAGTTGAATATCAGCGCGGAAGATTTCGCGGCTCGCCGCGCCGAAGCCAATGGTAAATAAATTTTCAACCTTCAGTATAATTACTTATGAAATCTAAATTACTTTTATTCGCGCTCTGCAGTGCGGTTTGCGGCAGTTTCTTTGCCGGATGTGGTAACAAGAAATCGGCTGAAGAACTCGCGGCCGAGGAGGCTCATCGCGCCGACTCTATCGCTGCGGCGCAGGCAGCAGAGCAAGCTCGCCTTGATTCGATCAACCGCGCCGAAAGCGAGAAGATGTATGCCGAGGCACTGACACTCGTTCCCGGCAAGAAAAATGTGGCATACGTGGGAGAAAGCGAATTTGCCACTGTAACTCTCCCCGTGACTGTCACTAATAACACCGATGTCGCTATCAATGGCGCTGATTATGTCATTGAGTACGTCAGAGTGTATGAAGGCACCAATAGCGAAGGTGACTTTGTCGATCGCACAAAGCAATGCACAGCCCAGGGTCAGGATATCGCTCCCGGTAGCTCTGTAACTATTACCCTCAAAGAAAAAGAGAGTCTTGACATCTCGCAGCCTAAAGTTACGTTGAACCTCAGCGCTGACGACTTCGCTGCCCGTCGCGCCGAAGCTAAATAAGGATAGCGGAATATATTTCTCCCATATAATGAATCAGCCACTTAGCTCGCTGCTAAGTGGCTGATTTTATTGTTGTGTAAAATTGTGTTTTACAGGGTTATTTCACCACGATTTTCTTGCCGCCGCGGATGTAGATGCCGGGGGAAGAGATGTGGTCAATGCGGATGCCCTGAAGATTGTAGGTGGCATCATCGGCGCGGCCTGTATTGTTGATGATCACCGATTCGATGCCCGACATATNATCCTNCTNCACAGCGANGNNGGGGTTCGATGCGTATACNACAGCCGGATCAAACGAGAGGTGGGGAGGCTGATTGTAGCAGCAGTTCTGGTTGACAACCTGAACGCGGTAGTTGAGGTCGTCCATCAGGTGAGGAATACGGTAGTCGGTAGTGTAGCTCGTGGCGTTGATGAGAAGTTCGAAAGTGTTCTCATCCCAGAGCACGATTTCCTCGCGCCAGTCGCCGAGGAGGTCGCCGAGCACGCAGGGGTTGTATTTCGAGCTATTGTTGAGTTTGCCGATAGTGTAGTTGGTCTTGTTGACCTGTATGCGCCAGAAACCGTTGGATTCGGAGTTCCATTTCGCGAGGCAGCTCTTGTCGTAGTGCTCGTCGTAGAGGTCGCCGTCCCAATAAATACGGTTGTTCATAGAGCCGCCACCGCCGGGATTCCAACCTTCGGTGTAGCGTTCGCCGGTAAGGCAGTCGTGGAGGCCGGGGTCGGAGCTGTGGGAATACTGCGACGCGCTCTTGGTGGAGTCGAAGTGGCCGATCACGCCGCGGCCGGTGTCGCCCGAAGCGGTCTGGTGGTAAATCAGCTTGCCGGTAGCTGCATCGCGGAGGTCGCAGCCGTAGGGGCTATCCTCATGCACCATGAACACTTCGAGACCCGGTCGGTCGGGAAGGAAATCGCCGAGGTGGAGTGAGTCGCCATGCTTAAGGCCGGTGCGGTAAAGGAGGCTGCCGTCGTGGTCGAGGGCTGCCGAGCCGTAGACAATCTCTTGCTTGCCGTCGTCGTCGCAGTCGCCCACGGCAATCCAGTGTGCGCCTTCGCCCCAAAGACCTTTGCCGCTCTGGGTGTTGCGGCTCACCCAACGCTCCTTAAGCGTTGTTCCGTCCCAATCGTAGGCTCCCACGAATGCGCCTGAGTAGTATCCGCGCGCAAATATGGGGCTCGGATTGGCATCGGGGCCGTCGAGATAGGCGAGGGCCGCGAGGTAGCGTTCAGAGCGGTTCTGGTTGCTGTCGCCCCAGTAGTTTTTGCCTGCGGCGTAGTCGGTATGATAAGGGATTGTGGCGAGTTCGCCGCCGGTCAGGCCGTCGAACACGGTGATGTATTCCGAGCCGTGATCCTGCTTTCCGCGGCCGCTGAGAAGATTCTCTTCGGGGTCATCGTCGCCGAGAAGCACGTAGTTGCCCTCGCCGTCGATAGTGCCGGGGGCGGTTTTCATCATGAATTCGCCATATCCGTCGCCGTCGAAGTCCCATGCGATAAACTGCATGGTGTGGGCGCTCGTGAAGAAGTTGGGACCGGCGTCGATACGCCAGAGCTGGGTGCCGTCGAGCTTGTAGCAATCGAAGTAGGCGGGAGCTGTGGCTCCTGTGCTTGCAGCATCTTTTTCGTTAGAAGGCGACCATTTCAGTATGATTTCATACTCGCCGTCGCCGTCCATGTCGCAGTAGCTTGCGTCGTTGGGGGTGTATGAAGCGCCGTCGCGNTCANCGGGGCGGTTAGTGACGATACGGAATACCTNNTCGTTCCATGTCTTGCCNCTGATTTCTGACTCAAGAAGCGCGCCGNTAGCGTCGTAGGTTTCGAGACGGTAATAGTCGTCGGCACTCCCGTCGAGGTCGTTGAAGTTAGTGCGGTCGATTATGTAGAGTCCGTCGTTGAGCAGCACGTCCTGCACGTCGGCCGATGAGCCGCGGTAGAGACGGTATTTCACTCCGTAGCCGTCGGCCACGCGGTGACGCCATGAGATTAGATTGCCTGTGCCCATCTTAGCTCCTGAGAGGCTGAGCGACATCAGGCCGCGCTTCAGCGGCTTGGCTTCAGGTTTCGGGCCGCGGTTGGTGACAGTGAAACGCACGCCGAAGTTCATCACTTCGCCACCGTCTCGGAGAATGGTGACGGTAGCTTTGCGGTTGTCATAGCTGAGCTCATGTGTGTAGCCTGCCACGGTCGTGATATTGAAGTTGCCGGGCTCGCCGAAAAGTTTTGTCTTGTAGGCTGCGATCTCGCCGTTTTTCAGGTCAGCGGCGAGGGGGAGCAGGTTGATTGTCTCCGACTGGCCGAGTGAGGTTGAGCCGTCGCAGGTAAAAGAGGTGACAAACTGCTTCACGTCGTATATTTCCTCGTCGATAGCGCCCTTAATGGTGACGTTCCTGAAACCGATTTCCTTGGCCGATGAGTTGTCTACGCCATTGATGTTCATGATGTAGAGGGTGATGGTAAAGGGTTTGCCATCGGCAATCACGTCGGCGAAGCTGTAGTCGTGGTGACTGTAGCCAGTGGTGTTGGNCGNGGTGATTTTGTTGCGGAGNGGGGCGATACCGGTAGCTACGGCNACGTCGGAGTCGGAANCTNAGGTGTAGTAAACGTCGACAGCGCCGGCATCGGTGCCTATCTTCACCGCGTCAAACGATATGGCCGTGGGCTTGAAGGAGTGCCCCGCAGCGGGAGTGACGGTGAACGAAAGGCTGTGGCCCGCAGTCTTCGACGTCACTTTGGTCGAGGGTTTAAGCGCGGCGAAGGCCGGGGTGTAGTCCACGGCTTCAAAGCCTGTGTCGGCGCCGGAGCGGGTAAGCGCCCGCACCTCGCTGATCTGGCTTCCGCGCGTGAAAGAAGTGGTCACCAGCGACGTGGCCGTAGCCTCGCCGTCGACCACCACTGCCTGCAGGTTGTCGGGGTCGCCGAGCTGCCATGTTGCGGTGACTGATTCGGCAAATGCTCCGGGAGCTGCCATGATAGCCGCTAACAGAGCTAATGTTGATTTCTTCATTGAATATTGGGATTAGATTATTGGTTGCAATTCAGATGCAAAAATAGTAAAAATAAGTCGCAATATAAGCGTTTTACTATTTATAATTCGGTGATGATGTTGGATTTGGGCAGTGATGAGAGCGAAAAACGCTGCAGAAGGTCGGCGGGGGATGCGGGAGCAGGGTCGGGGGCGAGGCGCGCCAGATGTGCTATGCGTCCTATCACTTCGGCGGGAGTGAATTGCCGGCGCAGATACTCCATACTCAGCGAGCTGTCGCGTTTGCTAAGTCGCTGTCGCGCCTGATTGCAGAGCAGAGGCAGGTGGCCAAACCGTGGGGGCTCCAGCCCAAGCAACTTGTAAAGGTAGATCTGCTGCGCGGCCGAGAGCAGCAGGTCGTTGCCGCGAACCACTTCGGTCACTCCCATGAGCGCGTCGTCGATTACCACGGCCAATTGATATGCCCATGCGCCGTCGGCCCTGCGCACCACGAAGTCGCCGCAGTGGCGGGCGAGATTGACGCTCTGAGGGCCGTAGACCATGTCATTAAATGAGATTTCCTCGTCGGGAACATATAGTCGCATGGCACCTTTGGCCGCAGGGTTGTAAATGAAGGGTGGAGCGGCGGCGGGGCGGCAGGTGCCTTTGTACGCGATGCGGCCATCCGATTCGTGGGGCGCTTGCGTGGCGAGCACGTCGGCGCGGGTGCATCGGCAGGGGTATATCAGCCCCTTGTCGGCCAGGCGGGTGAAATAATGGTTGTAGATTTCGCCGCGGCGGCTTTGGGAATACGGCCCGGCAGGGCCTTTGTCGTCGAGGCCACCCTCGTCCCAGTCGAGCCCGAGCCAATGGAGGTCGTCTTCGATAAGGCGGGCGTATTCATATTTAGAGCGCTGCGGGTCGAGGTCTTCTATGCGCAATAACCATTCGCCGCCCTGACTTTTGGCCGAGAGCCACGATGTCAGAGCGGCGTAGATATTGCCTAAGTGCATACGCCCCGATGGCGAGGGCGCGAATCTGCCTTTCATGCTGTAATCGGGTGATATTCAGAGGAGGAAAGAAAAGGGCGCAAGACGCGTCTTGCGCCCTTGTTGACTTTTAGACGGCGTGGAGAAGGAAGTAGTTTTTCTTGCCTTTCTGCACGAGGATATACTTGTCTTGCAGCAACAGGTCGGTAGTGGCGGGAGCGTAGACATCGGCCACTTTCTCCTTGTTGATTGAGAAGCCACCGCCCTGCGCGAGCTTGCGGAGCTCGGCTTTAGAGGGGAATACGGGAGCCTTGTCGGTGAGTAGGTCGGCTATTTTCACGTCGCCGCTCTCGAGATCGGCGCGGCTGATCTCGAATTGCTGAACGCCCTCGAATACCGACAGCAGCGTCGCTTCATCGATTTTGTGGAGAATATCGGCGGTATTGTTGCTGAAGAGTATTTTGGAGGCTTCGACAGCGGCTTCGTAATCCTCGGCGCTGTGGACCATGGTGGTAATCTCCTTGGCGAGACGCTTCTGCAGCGGACGCATACCGGGGTCGGCGACCTGCTGTGCCACGAGCTCGTCGATTTCCTCCTTGGTGAGCTCGGTGAAGATCTTTATGTATTTCTCAGCGTCGGCGTCAGATACATTGAGCCAGAACTGATAGAACTTGTAGGGCGATGTGTAGCGCGGGTCGAGCCATACGTTGCCGCTCTCTGTTTTGCCGAATTTTCCGCCGTCGGCTTTGGTGATCAAGGGGCAGGTGAGACAGTGGGCGTCGTCGGCGCCGTTGATGCGGCGTATGAGGTCCATGCCGGTGGTCATGTTGCCCCATTGGTCGGAGCCGCCGAGCTGGAGCCGGCAACCATATTCGTTGTAGAGATTTAGGAAGTCGTAGCCCTGAAGCAGCTGATAGGAGAATTCGGTGAACGACATGCCCTCGCGGCTCTCGCCCGAAAGGCGCTTCTTCACTGAGTCCTTGGCCATCATGTAGTTGACGGTGATATGCTTGCCGATGTCGCGGATGAATTCGAGGAAACCGAAATTCTTCATCCAGTCGTAGTTATTGACGAGGATCGCGGCATTGGGCGCATCGGAGTCGAAATCGAGAAATTTTGAGAGCTGTTTCTTGATTGCCTCCTGATTGTGGCGAAGGGTGGGCTCGTCGATGAGTTTACGCTCCTGGCTCTTCATCGAGGGGTCGCCGATCATGCCGGTGGCGCCGCCTATGAGGGCCACGGGGCGGTGGCCTGAGCGCTGGAAGTGTTTAAGCATCATCACGCCAACGAGGTGGCCGATATGAAGCGAGTCGGCAGTGGGGTCGATGCCGAGATATGCGGTGGTCATGCCCTTTTTGAGCTGGTCTTCAGCTCCGGGGGTTACGGAATGAATCATTCCGCGCCAAGTGAGTTCCTGTATGAAATCCATTTAACTTGCTGTTTTATTTAAGTTTTGCGAGCGCCTCGGCGATGCGGCGGAGGGCTTCGCGGATATTGTCGTCGGAGGTGGCGTAGCTTAGGCGTATATATCCGTCGAGGCAGAATGCGGCCCCGTCGACGGTCGCTACGTGAGCTTGCTCAAGGAGATAGATCGTGAGGTCGGCCGATGAATTGATTTTCACGTCGCCGCAGCTTTTGCCAATGAAGTTGGTGACGCGGGGAAAGAGGTAGAACGCTCCTTCAGGCACGTTACATTCAAGCCCCGGAATTTCTCTGGCGAGCTTCACTACGAGGTCGCGTCGGCGCTCAAAGGCGACGCGCATATCCTCGACGCATTGTTGCGGGCCGTTGTAGGCGGCTTCGGCTGCTTTTTGGGCTATGGACGAGCAGCCAGAGGTATATTGGCTCTGAAGCTTGCTGACGGCTTTAATGAGCCATTGTGGCCCTGCGCAGTAGCCGATGCGCCAGCCTGTCATGGCGTAGGCCTTCGACACGCCGTTGATGATTACCACGCGGTCTTTTATCTCAGGGAATGAAGCGAGCGAAGTGAACGAGCCTGTGTAGTTGATATGCTCGTAGATTTCGTCGGCAAGCACGATGATGTCGGGGTGCTTCGCGAGCACGTCGACGATGCCCTGAAGCTCGTCGCGGGAGTACACGCTGCCGGTCGGATTCGACGGAGAGCAGAGGATTATCAGCCGCGTGGCGGGGGTTATCGCTGATTCGAGCTTAGCGGGCGAGATTTTGAAATCCTCTTCGAGTGTGGAGGGAACGAGCACGTTGGTGCCGCGGGCGAGCTTCACCATTTCGACGTATGATACCCATGCCGGGGTCGGGATAATAACCTCGTCGCCGGGATTGATGCAAGCGAGAATGACGTTGCAAAGTTCCTGCTTGGCGCCGTTGCCAACGACAATCTGGTCGGGGGCGAAGTCAACGCCGTTTTCCTGCTTGAGTTTGCGCGAAATAGCCTCGCGTAGCGACATATAGCCGGGCACGGGGGTGTAGCGCGAGAAGTTGTCGGCGATGGCTTTGCAAGCCGCCTCCTTAATATGGTCGGGAGTGTTGAAGTCGGGCTCGCCGACAGATAGATTAATCACGTCGACGCCTTTGGCTTTGAGTTCTGCGCTTTTTTGCGACATGGCCAGGGTGGCCGAAGGCGAAAGTGATTGGATAAGGTCGGAAATATGCTGCATGACAGTGGCTTGAAATTTTACCGCGAAGATACGAATTATTTGTTAAGTAAGCACCAATTAAGCTCCCATTTTGCGCGAATTAAGCTCGCTTGGCGCCTTAATCGGCAGGCAGGCTCTAAATAATCGGCCCCCTCGGCGAGAAGAACCGAGGGGGCGCGAAAGATGTAGTGATTGCTTATTTCTTCTGAAGCTCCTTGAAGGCGAGGGCGTAGAGGCGCATCTGCTTGACCATGGCGAGGAGGCCGTTGGAGCGAGTGGGCGAGAGGTGGGAGGATAGGCCGATGTCGTCGATGAAATAGAGATCGGCGTCGAGAATCTCCTGGGGGGTATGGCCCGAAAGCACGTCGATGAGCATCGATATTATGCCTTTGACTATGATCGCGTCGGAGTCGGCGGTGAAAACCACTTTTCCGTCATCGTTGAGTTCGGCGTTGAGCCACACGCGGCTTTGGCATCCCTCGATAAGATGCTCAGGTGTGCGGTATTTTTCTTCGATGGGAGGGAGCGCGTTGCCGAGGTCAATGATGTAGCCATAACGGTCCATCCAATCGTCAATGTCGGCAAATTCAGCTATTATTTCGTCTTGTCGTTCGTTTATAGTCATGATTGTCTGTTGATTGTGTATTTGTTGTTATGTCTTCGGCGGCGATGGCAATGCCGTGTTACCACTCAAAGCCGGCGGTTAGGCCCAGGCTGTTGAGCGCTATGTTGTTGCCTCCCCAGTATTCGGTCGTGATAAGCTGATAGCTCAGGCCGAGGTTGACGGCCAGTTTGGGGTTGGATTTCGACACCGGGAGCCTGACGCCCACGGTAGGTCGCAGATAGAAGCACTCCGACTGCCCGATGTATCCGTCGTTGATGCGTATATAGTCCTTTCCGATAAGGAAAGCCGCGCCGATACGGAGGTCGGCGAAGAACGATGGTTTGGAGGTGTCGCCGATGTTGAAGCGGAAGTCGGAATAGAGCGGTATCATAACCCCCTGCGACGTGAATGACTGGTCGGGCCAGCGGTCGGAGGGGTTGAAGCTATCGTTTTCTTTGGTGAACATCACGTCGACGCCCGCACCGAGGCCGAGGTAAAACCAGTTGGTGAATTGCGCGCCTTGCGTGGTGGTGAATTCAAGCACATTGGCTTCGTAATTGCCCATGCCGCGGGTGAACCCGACATCGAAAAATCCTCTGTAAGTGGCTCCCGCGCTGAAAATCGAGGAAATCATGTTGGCGGCCTGGTTGGCCATCTGGTAGTATTGGGCGCTTGCCGAGGTAGTGACACCGGCCAACATCGCCAGAGCGATAGCGTATTTTTTTAATGCTCTCATAATCAATCGGGGGGTTAAGACGTTGTTTCTAAGTGTTTATGATATTCACTTAACAAAATTTTGAGGCAAGTGGTTGTTTCGGCGCTCAAATAATCACTCTTTGCGTCGGATTTTCACGGGAATCGCCCCTTCGGGCACTTCCTTGACGAGCAGGGCGAGATGGCCTCCGCCTCCAGCGCCGCACATTTTCCATGCCAGAGCCCCGTTGCCTTTCCATACGTCGATAAACTCCTGTACCCCCGGCTGCATCATAGCGGGGAACATTGCCACTTGGGCCTCAAACGAGGCGTTGTAGCCCTCGGCGAGAGCGTCGAGGTCGTGGCGCATTATCGCGTCCCAGCAGCGGTCGGCGGCTTCGGTGAGAGCTTTCACCTTCTCCTCGGTGATGTCCTTACCTTGCACGACGTTGGTGCCTGGTCGGCGTGGGAACATCGGCACGAGGCATAGGTGGCTTTCAAGCCATGAAAGCGTCTCCTCGTCGTGGCACGCCTCGATGCGCATCGGCCAATAGCAGTTGTCGTAGTAGTGACGCGTCAGCCCCGACATGCATATTCCGATAGCGTCTTGAGCGCCTGAGATATGGCCTTTGTTCTCCGGGTCGTTCTCGAAGCAGAAGAGCAGGCGGGCAAGCATCTCCTCGTTGTAGTTGGGAAGCTCGTAGGGCCATATCTTCTTGGCGGCGTTGCGGGTGGAGGTCGACATGCCGCCGCGCTCCATGAATTCCATCGTCGGCTCGATAGATATTGTCAGCGCCCATCCGGGGTGCTTTTCCGACACGTAGGGCTGGTCGATCCATGTGCCGGCTATGTCGATACGGTAGGGGAGATGCGACTTCACGTCGCGGCGCAGGCTGGTGGTAGAGCGAGCCTTCAGGCCTGAGTCGGGTACGCGCTCAAGCTCGATGTACTCGATGCCGCGTTGGCGGCAAAACTCGCGCTTCGTGTCGGAGCCGCCGTCGGAGTTCACCACGAATATATCGGGCTTCACCATATCCACGGTGTTGACGAAGTCCATCATGCCGGAGCCTTTGTTGATATAGGCGTCGGTCACGTAGCGGATCGCTTTCACCATATAAAGCCGCTCGTTTTCTGAGTATACGGTCTTGCGGTTCTTCAGGTCTTCGATGGTTGAGTCGGAGCCTATACCGACGTAGAGATCGCCGAATTGCGACGCTTCCTTAAAAAAAGCCACATGGCCGCTATGAAGCATATCATAGCAGCCAGAGACAAATACTTTCTTACGCTTTTCAGCCATTGGTGATTGTATGGTATTGATTTAGTGACAAATTTTTGGGGCGGCGGAGCGTTTAATCCTCGTCGATATCCTCGTCGATAGAGAAATCATCGGGAAGTTCGTCGTCGAAGTCGAGGTCGTCGGCATTGACTGCCGCGGGATCTTTGGGAGCGGGAGCCGGGGCGGTGAATGATGTTTTCTTCCCTTTGGGCGCGCGGGCTGCCTCGTCGGCCGCCTTCATCGCTGCCATTATCTTCGCTTCGAGCTCTTCGGCGAGTTCGGGATTATCCTCGATCACGCGCTTGGCCGCGTCGCGGCCCTGGGCGAGTTTCGAATCCTCGTAGCTGAACCACGATCCGCTCTTCTTGATGATGCCGTATTCGACGCCGAGGTCGAGTATCTCGTAGGCTTTGGAGATACCTTCGCCAAACATGATGTCAAACTCGCAGCGGCGGAAGGGGGGAGCGACCTTATTCTTCACTATTTTGACCTTGGTGTGACGGCCGAGCACGTCGTCGCCATCCTTTATCGAGGTGCCGGGGCGTATGTCGATGCGCACCGATGCGTAGAATTTCAGCGCGTTGCCGCCGGTGGTAGTCTCCGAGGGGCCGAACATCGCGCCGATGTTGGCGCGGAGCTGGTTGATGAATATGCAGGTAGTATTGGTGCGGGAGATGGCGCCTGTGAGTTTGCGCATTGCTTGCGACATCAGGCGAGCCTGAAGGCCCATGTTGCGGTCGCCCATTTCGCCCTCGATCTCGTTCTTGGGGGTGAGGGCCGCTACCGAGTCTACCACGATGATGTCGACCGCGGCCGAGCGGATAAGCTGCTCTGTGATCTCGAGAGCTTGCTCGCCGTTGTCGGGCTGTGCCATGAGCAATTCGTCGACGTTCACGCCCAATTTCTCCGCGTAAAAGCGGTCGAAGGCGTGCTCCGCGTCGATTATAGCAGCGATGCCGCCGCGCTTTTGCGCCTCAGCGATGGCGTGGATGGCGAGAGTCGTTTTACCCGACGACTCGGGGCCGAAGATTTCTATGATGCGGCCTTTGGGAAAGCCTCCGACGCCGAGTGCGTAGTTGAGGCCGATCGAGCCGGTGGGGATTACCTCGACTGCCTCGACCGCGTCGTCGCCCAAGCGCATGATCGCGCCTTTGCCGTACGACTTCTCGATTTGGCCCATAGCGGCTTGTAAAGCCGCGAATTTCGCCTCGCGGGGGTCGGCNGGNGCCTTGACGGTCTTTTTTGNTTCTTTAGCCATGATTTANGTGGNTTTNTTGATTATACNAAGTTATTGANTTGATAANGCGAANATAACTCTTGCNTTGGGCNACTNAANCNCNCGNGTCGGTTAAATTTCCTTAAATCCACCATCTCCGTATTTAACAGCAGGATCAAAGATCCTATAACAGACGACTCCATTGTTAATATCATAAGGCTTGTATAGTCGTTTGGCTGATGAAATACATTTTTCAATTGCAGGCATGTTGGTACCTTCTGGAGCGGAAAGAGGGTTGTCTTTGATATATGCCGATATGCAATCGCCAATAAATTTAGCTAAATTTACAGGAACGGCATTGCCAATCATTTGCTCCTTATCGGTCTTAGTGCCGAGAAATTTAAATTCCTTAGGGAAGGTTTGTATGCGGCTACGCTCTTCGGTTGTTAATGGGCGCAGGCCTTCGGTCGACTTGGCGGCATCGCCGGGATGAATAGGATAACCAACAGGGACAGGCCGATTGACGCCGCGAATTGTGGGACTCGGCTCGTCGACGCTGAATATTCCTCGGCGCTGGTAGCTGCGCGGATGTCGGTAATAATACTTTATATCTAATTCATCCCCGAAATATTCGGCGACGGTCATCTGCTTTTTGCCGAGTCGAGATTTTAATGTATCGCACATGAAATCATCAGGTTGGTCAATGCAACCGATGAGTACAAAACGTTTTCTTGCCTGAGGCACTCCGCATAGGCTCGCGTCAAGAATGGTTTGTGTAAGCCCGTAACCGGCTCTACTGAATATCTCTCTCGCCTCGACGAGTTTTTGTGTCTTAAGTATGCGGGCCACGTTTTCCATTACAAACCATTTCGGCTTGACAATAGAAATAATTTTCGCATAATCGACCGTAAGATCTCCGCGCCCGTTGTTCTCGTTTCGCTTACCGGCCGAGGAGAAATCCTGGCACGGCGGCCCACCTATAATCATCTGTGGCTGAAATTCCTCAATTAGCGGCACCACCTCGTCAATTTTTGACAAATCAACTTTGAGGGCCGGATGACTGAAATTGGCCTCATACACAGCCAAAGCACTATCCCAGAAATCCATACCGACGGCCACATCGTGTCCTGCCGATTGAAATCCGAGGCTCATGCCACCGCATCCGCAGAAAAGGTCAACTATTCTCATTATCAAATAATTCAGGGTTACTTACTAAAACGGCATCAAATCTTCGCTCTGGGCTTAGTAGGTTTTGTCCGCCTCCTAATATGATATGTTTTATGTCATGTTTTGAAACGCGCGGATTAGCCAGTTCGTCGCATTTCATGAGAGGATATGTGAGCGACCCGCTTAATGCGAATGCTTTGTCATTGGCTATGTTGTAAGAGTGAAGCCTTACAATTCGTCTATAGTCAAACTGCTCATAAACTGCATAGTCAAACAACATTCGGTATAACCATATTATGGTGCGCATGAAGCGCGTTATTTTCTTTGTGTCCTCTTTTTGTTTGACGCACATCTGAATTACTGCCAAATTTGACCATACGAATACATCGAGGCAGTTATCGGCAAGAATTGGTTTGGAGCCTTTAGTTTTCCAAATAGGTTGAACTATCAGAGGGGCCTGTCGGTCGTGCAAATAGCTGCTTACAGCCAATACAGCTTCTTTTATTTTTCTGTAATGGGGGAGAACTGATTCTATATCCTCCCAATGATTTATTTGTGGTACAGTACCCAATAAATCCTTGAGTTTGTTTCTCCCTTCGGCATCTGAGAAATTTGAGCAGATGCTGCATGCTAGAAAATTGATTGTCGGGGGTCTGACAACTATTTCGCAACTATATCTATGCTCAGGCAGATTCTTGGTGGTATTATCGGGAATAGCTGTAAGCTTGATTTCAAGCCCAGCAAGATTGGTCCCTGTAGAGCCGTTCATCATTACGAGGTCAATCTTCTCTCGCTGGCCAGTATAGAAGCGCTCAAATCCCGAAAATCCAGCCTCGAAGTTATAGTATGCGTTAGGTGAAAGCGGATCGATACGATAGAGTTCCTCGCCCGATATGTATTTATGGAGCAACGTGTTGCTTGCGTCAATGACCAAATACACAGGTTGGATGCCCTTATACGACATCCATGCCACTAATGAGGCAGGAAAAGAGCTGTTGAATTGGTTTTTTCCCCAACTTTCTTCCTTTGAATAATCTCGGCTTGAATTGTTGTGGTTTTGGCCGAATAGTCCAGGTGATTGCATAATGAATTGGAATTACTCGGGGATTTGGAAGATGGAGAAGTTGACTGAGCCGTAGGCGCGGTGCTGGGCGAAGTGGGGGAGGTCGGAGAAATCGTATTTTTTCGAGTGCTCGATGATAAATACGCTCCCTGGTTTAAGAAGCTTTGAATTAAGCACTTTAGTCGGGATTTCGCCGAAGTCGGGGAGGTCGTATGGAGGGTCGGCAAACACGATGTCGAAGGGCGCGGGAGCGGCTTCGATGTATTTGAGCGCATCGGTTTTGAGCAGTGTCAGATTGTCGATGTTGAGTTGCTGGGCCACTTTGCGTATGAAGTTATACTGCGTGGCGGCTTTTTCGACGGCCGTCACTCGCGAGCAACCCCTCGAAAGAAATTCGAGCGTGATGGCTCCCGTTCCCGCAAAGAGGTCGAGCGCGGTCGGCTCATCGTCGAAGTCGACGATGTTTTCGAGCACGTTGAAAATGTTCTCGCGGGCGAAGTCGGTGGTCGGGCGAGCTGTTATGTTGGTGGGCACGTCGAAGCGACGACGGCCGTATTTTCCGCGGATTATTCGCATAGTGGTAGGATTATGAGGTCGAAGGGTGAGGTTAGAGAGATGCGTCCGGCGCGGTACATCTCCGAGGGGAATATCATAGGCATCACCGACGAGCGGAATTCGCGCAATCCCTTGATTATCTGGTCGCGGCGGGGGCGGCTGCCGGTCACGAGCGTCTCGTTCACTTCATAGCCGCCGGGGGGAGTCGTGGAGGCGAGGATATAGTAGATGAGGTCCGACGGCTCTTTGTAGGCAAATCGGTTGGCCAAATACAGGCGGTCGTGGCTGAGCACTATTATATCGGCCGAAAACTCGCGCACGTTGATGAAGGCTTTGGTCGTGTTGCCGTGGTGGAGTTGGCGTCGCAGGTATTTGATGAGCGGAACGAGGTGGCTGAAAAACGCCACGTTGCCAATCGTGCGCCTGATGAAGTTGAGCTCCGTCTCCTTGATGGCCGAGATGGCGCGGGCGTTGAAGCCCTCAAGGGCGTTGTCAATCAGTTGGTCGCGCTCCTCGGTTTCGGGGTGGGCTATGCTGAAGAGCGCGCGTATCTCCGCCTCATCGGTAATTTCATCGGGGATGAGCATGAAATTGGCCGACTCGATTTCGACGTTGGTTTTCGCGAAATCGGCCAGCAGAAGAGGGTTGTCGTAGACGATGCCCTCGATAGCCTTCTGGCGCTCGTCGCCCTCGGTCGGTATGGCGAATTGTCTGACGATGAGCGAGTTGTCTTCCAACGGATTATATATCATCACCGTCAGCGAGTCGGCTCCGATGCGCATGCCGAGCTGGCAGTAGGCCGAGTTTTGCAGTAAGTCGGGTGTAAGGGGTGTATCGCTCATGGGTAATAGGATATCGTTGAGTGGCTAATAACCGCGGAACCCGGTGTTGCCTGTCCGGGAGTTGTTGCCGAAGCCGGGGTTGTAGAATTCTTCATCCTCGTCCTCCTCGTCTTCGTCGTTTTCAAGTGGCTTTTCCTTGGTCTGAGGCTTGTTTTTCTTTATTTCGTAAGGCTTCTGCAGGTCTACGGGCATCTCGTTGAGATCCCATGTCTGCGAGAGGTCCCAGTTCTTCTTTAGGTTGAGTTTCTTCGGGTAATAGTAAATCTCGTCGGGCTGCTGCTTCAGGGCGATATTGCCCGTGTCCCAGAGGCCGTTGCCGTTGCGGTCGATGAATGCCCTGGCATAGTAGGTGCCGGGAGTGAGGTATTCAAACGTCGCTTTGCCGTTGACCGCCTCGGCTTTAGCGACAGGCGAGTCCGACGTGTTAAGTAGCTCCACCACTACGTTTTGCCCCGGATCGTAGCCGCTAAGGTTGAACACTATCATCGAGTACTCGTCGGTTGGCTTGACCGTAAACTCGCTCGAGATCGGCTTGATATGTTCCCCGTATATCCCTACGATGGCTGCCGAGTCGGCCACGAATTTGTATTTCACGCCCGGCTCCCAATTATAGTGCAGCGAGTAGTTGAGTAGCAGATTGGCCGAGTCGCGTACGAGCGGTTGCGGCCCTAAGTCGGTCCACACGGTGTCGCGCAGCACTTCGAGCCTGATTCCGTCGGCGATAATAGTGTCGATAGGTTGCGAAGCCTTGAAGCGCAGCGGCAGGTAGAGGTCGTGGCTTCCGCGGCTCGTCATGTTGAAGTCCATGAAAGTGATTTCGGGGGCTGAAATCGAGTCCGTTTCTTCGCCTTTTTTCTTTTTCTTCTTATCCTTATCCTTGTCGGCGGTCTTGGCGTTCGACGATTTGTTGATGAATTTTAGCGTGTCGGTTGTCCATGAGAGCTGGTCGAGCGTGTCGGTGCGCAGATAGCGCGCTTCGATAAGCAGCGTGTCGGTGCGCATCACTTCGCGGTCTTTGATCCAGTAGGTCAGCGTGTCGCGCAGCCCTGTGTGGTTGAGCAGGGCCACGTCGCCGAGCATCTTGCCGGCCGCCGGGCCGTTGAGCAGCTTCATCGCGGGCAGAGTGTCCGACGGTGCCCCTAATTCCATATATATGCGTGTTGAGTCGACTCGCGAATGGGTCTTCAGGTATTGCGGTTTGTAGTTCTCGTTAAACCAGGTCAGCAGCACGTCGTTGGGTAGGTAGCGCACCCCCTCGCGTATCGCTATCGAGTCCGAGCCGTTGGAGGCGCGGAGCGTGTCTACCACCTCGATTCGCTCTACCGACGGAGAGATAGTGAAATCATAGAAAGCTACGTCTTCCGAGCGGTCCCAGTGGTAGTCGCGGTTCATGTCGTTGATGGCGAATAACTTATATTCCCCCTCCGCGAGATTTCGGATCACAAACTGGCCGTATTGGTTGGTCTTCGCGATGCGGTCCATCGGGAGCGTGGTGATAGCCGAGTCGGCGAGATTGGAGTAGACCCCGACGATCATCCCCTGCGCCGGCTCCAGGTTGCGCGAGTTGAAGAGCATCCCGCTGATCACCAGCGAGTCTCGCGTCGGGCCTGTCGAGAAGTCGAGCGCGAAGCCGTCGAGTATGTTCCCCTCGTTGAGGTCGCGGATTGCGTCGGAGAAGTCGATGGTGTAGGTCACGTTGTCGAGCAGCGTGTCCTGCAGCTCCACGCTCAGGTGCTTTCCGTTGGCCGATACGCGGGGCATCTTTTTCTGCACCGGCGACACCACCACCTTGTTCATCACGTCCTCTACCTTGATGTTCTCGTTGAATGTGGCCGTCAGCTTGTTCCCCTTGAAGTTAACCTCGCCGGGCGCGGGATCCGAGCGCACAAACACCGGGGGGAGCTCATCTTTAGGCCCACCCTCCGGACGCCCTATGCTCGCGCATGCCGCCATTGCCAGTATCGCGGCGGCGCCCAGTATTATATGAAGTATAAGTTGCTTTCTGCTCATTTAGGGATTGGGTTATATGAAAACAACGCCGAAGCGTTGTCTGTCCCAGAATGAAATCCGTCTCTGCCTGTTTTTCCAGATCAGATATTTGGTCGAAATCAGGCTCTAAGTACCCCGGAGCAGAATCGAACTGCTATCTAAAGTTTAGGAAACTTCTATTCTATCCGTTGAACTACCGGGGCGTGATTGCTTCCGCAAAGATATTTATTTTTTGCGAGAATAGCAAACAAAACGGTAGCGCGCGCCGCTCTTTTCGTCCTCCGCCCAGTCTCCCGCTTCGCTCAGCTCCCATTCCGCGGGATCTATCGCGGGGAAAAACGTGTCGGCGCCCTCCGCCTCCGCGTCAATCTCCGTAAGTTGAAGCTTGTCGGCCGCGGGCATGAATATCGAGTAGATAGCCCCGCCCCCNNTGNCGTAAGCCTCCTCCCCGCCTGCGGCCTTTATGGCCTCCTCGGGCGNGGCGGCCACCGTAAGGCGCGTCTTCGAGTCGCCTGCCGAGGCGTATCTCCCGAGTATGTCGGCCTTAAACGCCTCGTCGCGGCTCACCACTATGTTATGCCGCCCCGGTAGCGGCCCCCGGGGGAGTGCCTCAAACGTGCGCCGCCCCATCACTATGGGGTGGCCCGACGTGAGTGCCTTGAAATGCTTTAAGTCTTCCGATATGTAAAATGGTTGGTCGCCATTGCGCCCTATCGCGCCATCGCGCGCCACTGCTGCTATTATCGTTATCATGCGCGCAAAGTTAAGTAATTTTCGATACTTACTTCACGCTAAATTCGACAAAATGAAGCTTCAGGAATGAGCATTGGCTATAAAACAAAAAAAATTACTCGTCGTCTCGACGAATAATCTTCTTACCTTAAATCTAATACCATGAAAAACTGATGCAAAGATATGCGTTTTATGTTTTATAACATAATTTTCAAGCAAAAAAATCATTGCTTTTAACAAATTTTAATATTTCAAGCCGTTTTCTGTGCAAAATCAACCGAAAAAAGCGTGATTTCTGCCCCTCCCCAAAATAAATCGACCCCGCGGTTCCCAAAAATCGCGGGGTCGTCTGTTCGGTGCTTATTATTAATGTTCTAAGCCCATTTCATATTTGAAAATGCCGTCATCCGCAACAAGGTTCTCCTTGTTGCCGACAAATTCATATTCCTGACCGTCATTGAATTTTACCGTAATCTTATATTTCGATCCGGTCACTGTTCCTGTGAAAGTTCCGTCGAGCGATGAATTTTCGGTCTTGAGGCAGCATGTGCCGTTGGGATTGAAAGTTATTTCGCACCATACGCTTGCTCCGCTACTGAGATGCTCTCTTGTGCCTATGTAGCAGTCGCCAAAAGAGACGGGAACATATTTCTTAGGGGTGGCGGCCTTTTTCGCGCCTCCCTTTTTACCCCCTTTTCGGGGTGCGGCCTGGGTAGTGGTGGTCGTTTGGGCCTGAGAAGCGGACGCTTCAACCGCTGTTCCGAAGGTGAGCCCTGCGGCGCAAATCATTGCGATAAATAATCGATTCATGTTGATAATTACTTGTTGTGCTGTATGTTATTTGTCTGTCAATCTTTTTCGAGATAAGTGTAGCCGTAGAGCCCCGAGCGGTAGTTGCTGAGAAATTCGCGCCCCTCCTCCGGGGTGATGCGTCCCGCTTTCATCGCCGAGCTCACCCAGCTCTCCACGTTGCGAACGAGCTTCTTCGGGTCGAACTGCACGTAGTCGAGCACTTCGGCGACTGTCTCGCCGTCGATGATTTTCTCGATCTCGAAGCGGTCTTTATACACGCTGATATGCACCGCGTTAGTGTCGCCGAAGAGGTTGTGCATATCTCCGAGTATCTCCTGATACGCTCCGACCAGAAACACTCCGAGGTAGTAAGGCTCGCCCGATTTCAGCTGATGCACCGGCAGCGACGACGAAGTCCCGTGGTCGGTGATGAAATGCGAGATCTTCCCGTCCGAGTCGCACGTCATGTCCTGTATCGTGCATCGGCGCGTGGGCTTCTCNTNGAGCCGCGCCAGCGGCNCTATCGGGAACACCTGGNCGANCGCCCATGAGTCCGGCAGCGNCTGGAAGNGTGAGAAATTGCAGANATATTTGTCGGGCNGCATGCGCGANACCTTGCGCAGCTCCTCAGGCGCGTGCTTCATNTGCGACGCTATCGCGCCTATCTCGCGTGCTNTCNACCAGAACAGCTTCTCCACCATCGCGCGGGTGCGCAGGTCGATCATCCCGAGGCTGAAGAGGTCAAGGGCCTCCTCGCGTATCTGCTGGGCGTCGTGCCAGCTCTCAAACAGCCGCTGCTGGTCGAGCGAGTCGTATATGTCGTGAAGCTCGCGCACCAGTTCATGGTCATTCTCGGTTATTTCGTCCGAGTCTTTCCACTGCGGCAGCGTCGTCGTCTCGAACACCTCAAACACCAGCACCGAGTGGTGGGCCGTCAGCGAGCGCCCGCTCTCCGTGATGATATTCGGGTGCTTCAGGCCGTTCTTGTCGCAGGCGTCCACCAGCGCGTATATCGAGTCGTTCGCGTACTCCTGTATCGAGTAGTTCATCGAGCTTTCCGACGCCGAGTTGCGCGTCCCGTCGTAGTCAACGCCCAGTCCGCCCCCTATGTCTACATAGTTGATGTCAAAGCCGTTCTTCTCAAGCTGCACGTAGAATTGCATCGCCTCGCGCAGAGCGTTCTTTATGTTGCGTATGCGCGTTATCTGGCTCCCGATATGGAAATGGATGAGCTTCAGACACTCCTTCATGTCGCGCTTCTGCAGGAAGTCGATCGCCTCCAGGAGCTCCGACGAGTTCAGCCCGAATTTCGAGCGGTCGCCCCCCGAGTCTTCCCATTTGCCCGCGCCCGTGCTCGACAGCTTGATGCGTATCCCTATGTTCGGCCGCAGCTTCAGCTGCTTCGCCACGTCAGCGATTATCCGAAGCTCGTTCATCTTCTCTACCACCAGGTAGATCCTTCGCCCCATCTTCTGCGCCAGCAGCGCCAGCTCCACGTAGTTCTTGTCCTTGTATCCGTTGCATATTATGAGCGCGTCGTCCGCGATGTTCGTCGCGAGCACCGCATGAAGCTCAGGCTTCGACCCCGCTTCCAGCCCTATGTTGAACTTCTTGCCGTGGCTTACGATCTCCTCCACCACCGGCCGCATCTGATTCACCTTTATCGGGTAGATGATGAAATTCTGCGCCTGATAGTTGTATTGCTCCGCGGCCTGCCTGAAGCAGCGCGATATTTTCTCTACGCGGTTGTCCAGTATGTCCGGAAATCTGAGCAGCACCGGAGCCGTGATGTCGCGCAGCTGCAGCTCGTCCATCACCTCCTTCAGGTCAACCGACGCGAACCCCTCGCGTGGCGTCACCTGTATGTGGCCTCTCTCGTTTATCGAAAAGTATTGTCTGCCCCATCCTTTTATATTGTACAGTTCGGAGCTGTCTTCAACACGCCANTTTCTCATTTCTTACGCAATTNTNGGTTACTTTGATTCCTGCTTAGTCAGNNCAAAGGTAGCGAATATGACAATGAAAAAAAAGAAAAATGNGTACAAACTACTTCNCCTCCGCCCTTATTCAGCCTCGATTATCGGTATTTGGCGGTGTATCGAGTGGTCGAGCGAGATCAGCGTCTCCGTGCCCACCACCCCCGGTATGTTCTGTATCTTGTCGTTGAGCAGCTCCATCAGGTGCTCGTTGTCCCGGGCGAACAGCTTCACGAGCATCGTGTAAGGCCCTGTCGTGAAGTGACATTCCGTTATCTCGGGTATCTTCTCGAATTCCGGCACAACGTCGCGGTAGAGCGACCCCCGCTCAAGCCTGACCCCTATATACGTGCACGTGCTGTACCCCAGATCCTTCGGATTCACGTTATACCCCGACCCCGTTATCACGTTCAGGTCTATCATCCGTTGAATGCGCTGGTGGATGGCGGCGCGCGAAACGCCGCACTCTAAGGCTACGTCTTTCGAAGGGATGCGGGCGTTGCGCATCACGATTTTAAGGATTTTTCGGTCGAGATTGTCAATACGGTCCATACTATATGTTTTATCGTGAATCAGAGGAGTTGGTTTAGCCTNGCTACACATCATCACATCTTAAGCNCATCTTTTTTTAGNGTAGAGAATCTATGTGCCTTTTTTCTATGTTGAAACTGTCAAATCGGCGTTATCTGCCGTAATTTGGTTGCGAATTTACACATTTTTTCACAAACCGCAAACCTTTTTCACCAAAATAAACCTAAATCCCTCAAATCTCCCCCCAATCTCCCCCCAAAGAGCCCGTCGTTGTGCCCCCAATATGTTGCGAATATGGAGCGTGCGTCTTCATCCCCGCGAAAGAGCGACGAGGCGTTGTCTCCCCGCCAGTATATACGATGCTTTTCCCCCGCCAGTAGGGCTGTACCATGGTGCAGCCTCCTGACCATCAATCAAATATGTACCGCCCGCCTCCCTCCCCCCCGATAGCGAAACGACTTTGCCTCCCCGAATATGTTGCGAATATGGAGCGTGCGTCTTCAGGCGCACGAAAGAGTATCGAAGTTGTCTCCGCGGACAGTATTAGCGATGCTTTTCCCCCGACCAGTAGGGCTGTACCATGGTGCAGCCTCCTGCCTATCAATCAAATATGTACCGCCCGCCTCCCTCCCCCCGAAAGCGAAACGAGGCGTTATATCCCCGCCAGTAGGGCTGTACCATGGTGCAGCCTCCTGACCATCAATCAAATATGTACCGCCCGCCTCCCTCCCCCCCGANNGCGAAACNANNTTGNNNCCCCGAANATGTTGCGAATATGGAGCGTGCGTCTTCAGGCNCACGAAANNNAATCGAAGTTGTCTCCGCGNCCAGTATATAGCGATGCTTTTCCCCCGCCAGTAGGGNTGTACCATGGTGCAGCCTACTGACTGTCAATCAAATACGGAGCGCACTTCTTCATCCCCGCGAACGAGAATCCATGTTCCTCATCCGCGCGTCCGAAGCAATGCGCTCCATAAATAATTCATCGCTAATCCGCGAAAATCCATTGATTTCCGCATTCGCTTAATCGATCCTCGCTTATCGGAGAATCATCTTGCGGGTCGAGCCGTCGGAGTAAACCACGATGTTCAGCCCCTCGAACGGCTTGGCGCTGTACACGCCCTGAAGATTGTAGTAGCCTATGATCTCAACCTCAGCCGCGTCAACCGTGATGTCTTCCACGCCGTCCACCTCGGGAGTCGTGAAGCTCTGCTCCTCGCCGTAGAATTTTCCCCCGGCAGTCTCCACGAAAGTGCGGTAATAATAAGTCGTTGAGGGGTGAAGGTCGGTCAGCGTGTGGGTGAATTTCTGCCCCTTGACCTCAACCTCGGTCACGTCGTTGGCCGCGCGGCTTCCCCAATTGCTCCAGTACTGGAAACCCTGGCGGGCTATCTCGTCCGACCCGCGGAGAGCGTAGCCTTTAAGCTGGGCGCTGAAGTCGTCGAGCATCGAGGCCGAGTAGGTTTTCACCGTCGGGTCGAAGTGCACACCCGCGTCGCCGGTGAATATCGTTATCCATTCTCCGTAATAAGTATTCCCTGAGTTTGACGTGTAGTATGGGCGATAGTTATAGTAGGCCGTCGGGTTGAGACCCGAGAGCGCGCCCGTCAGCTTGCCGTCCACGATTGCGCAGGTCACCTTGCTTGAGGGGAGCGTTTCGGGAGCGTCGTAGCGGCGCCACTCAAATCCCACGTTCACCTCATCTTCGTGGAGATTCACCTCCGAGCAGAGCAGCGCGGTAGAGCTGTTGAGCGCCACCCCCGGCAGCGTCGACATAGTCAGCTTCTGAGTCGTTGCGGTCAGTTTTTCATTATTCCACCAATTGGGGCCGTTAACACAGTATGTGTAGCTGTAGCTTTTCCACGGGTCAAGTCCGGTTTCTATACGAGTCCCTTTGGCCTTTGTGTTATCTGACCAATATTCCTCTACGTCGCAGTCGATTGAGTATTTTGGCGTAATCTCTACCGACGAAGCCGTCGCCGATGTGTTGCTTTTTATGGTCAAGCTGTTAGTCTTGAAACTGANGTCNGTTAATGNGATAGTGACGTTTCNTTTGGCATAGNATGAATAATAGTATTNAGGTCTCAGTCCTTTGATTTTGGTCTNACNCTTATTCAACTTTGTATTATCGCAGAATAAGTCGAACCCGATCAGTCCATTATGCTTTACGTTGATTGTGGCTGTAGTTTGCCCGATATTAGCGGTATACTCTACAAGTTTCTTACATCCTTTAAGTGCATTTGTGCCGATGGAAGTTAAGGATAGTGGAATATCCATAGTTGTCAGGTTGCTGCAATCCGAAAATGCATAATCACCGATAGAAGTTACGGATCTGCCGATAGCGACAGTGGACAAACCGCTACATTCGTAGAAAGCGCTTTTGCCAATGGCAGTTACATCGTTAGGGATGCTAACGAAAGTCAATCCACAACATCCTGAGAATGCATAATCACCGATTGATATTAAAGAATTAGGTAGAGGAACTGAAGTAAGTCCGCTACATTTGAAGAATGTATAATCTCCGATCGTAGTTACTGAGTTACCAATGGAAATCGAAGTCAGCCCGCTACAACCGTAGAAAGCGTAATTGCCGATAGATGTTGCAAAGTATGGAAGAGAAACCGATGTCAGCATATTGCATCCCTTGAATGCATAGCCTGGAATGGCCTTCACTGATATGCCGAATGACACTTCTTTCAGATTTGACGGGAATGATGGGCGTTGACNGCTTCCACAATATGTGCAATTAATTGCGTTAAAGATTACCTTTTCGAGTTTGTTGCATCCGTAGAAAGCATTGTCNCCGATAGANGTGACGGNGGTNGNGATGGAAACCGAAGTCAGTCCGCTGCACCCCTGGAAAGCGTAATTGCCGATAGAAGTTACTAAGTAACCAATGGAAACCGAAGTCAGTCCGCTGCAACCGTAGAAAGCGTAATTGCCGATAGAGGTGACAGAGTTAGGGATAGCAATCGAAGTCAGCCCGCTGCACCCCCGGAAAGCGTGATTGCCGATAGAGGTGACAGAGTTAGGGATAGCAATCGACGTCAGCCCGCTATTGGAAAAAGCAGATTCACCGATTGCGGTAAGTGTTTCAGGAAGAGGTAGAGTAGACAGCTTTTGACAATTACAAAACGCCAGGTTGCCTATAGACTTAACCGCCGGAATGGGACAATTGGGTTCAGGCTCTACCGGGTCCTCCCCTGGTAATGGCACAATCACAATTATGTTTCCACCAGTAGGGACGGTTATGTCCTCGAGATTATAACACCCTTCAAATGCAGATTCTCCAATGGAAGACACGGATTGTATATTATTTACATTTTTAAGATTGTTACATCCATAAAAAGTCCTGTCTGCTATTGCTGTTAGCTTAGAAGGATAAGGAGAAGCGTGAATGTCATTCATTGAAAACTTTGTTAAATCAATGCATCGTTCAAATGCACTTTTGCCTATTGACGAGACTGAAAGCGGAAGTCCAATGTCGGTTAGCGAGGAACATCCATAAAATGCATACTCGCCAATNGTGTGTAAAGAAGNGTATGAAGTAATACTAATAGAAGTCATCCCGCTGCAACCGTAGAAAGCCTTGTCGCCGATAGNTGTTACGNAATTGGNGATNGAAACCGAAGTCATCCCGCTGCAACTGTNGANAGCGAGTTCTCCGATAGAGGTGACAACATNATCCGTTGAAGNATATGTAATCTTTTCNGGGATGACCAACCTGCCGGATACATATGCATAGTTGGAAGTATTNTTTATAATATGATACGTTACGCTACAAGTTCCATCATTNTTTAATTCNTAGTACAAACTCCCTACTTTGACACGCNCGGCATGGAGGTTAGGGATCGCGGAAAATGCCAGGGCAAGAAGGCAGAGCAGGCGGTAGAATGTTTTCATAAAAAATGTGTTAGGTTAGNCCCTGTATTGTCCCCTAATTCAGGCTGGTTGCTATTAATTGGATGCGAAATGGCGTGGGACAATGTTTACTGTTTATCCAAACTTAGGCATCGCCAAACGCCCCTTAAGAAATAGACAGTCCACCCCACGCCCTTACGATATACTCATCGCCCCCGCGCTGGCAGGGGTGGAATATAGCGCACGCATGAAGCGTCTTGACTGCTGTTACCTTCTTAAATAAATTTTGGCGAATTTTAAGTTTGAGGCAAAAGCAAAAACGCTCATTAAATAAAAAAATGATGTCTTGCGGCTGACTCTTCAGCCCGACAATCATCGCAAAGATAGAATATTTTTGTCACCCGGGCAAATATCCCCCGATTTTTAACTTCTATAACTTAATCCATTATAACTTAATCCACGCCCTCTCTCCCCTCTCCCCTCTTCATCCCCCCGAAAGCGAAACGAGGCGTTATGCCCTCGAACAGTAGGGCTGTACCATGGTGCAGCCTCCTGACCATCAATCGAATATGGAGCGTGCGTCTTCAGGCGAACGAAAGGGAAACTCCGCACAAATCCATGTCGCCGCCAGTAGGACTGTACCATGGTGCAGCCTCCTGACCATCAAATAAATATGTACCGCCCCTCTTCATCCCCCCCGAAAGCGAATCGACTTTGCCTCCCCGCCGGTTGTAATGCCTTTCTTACTGGCCGACGGCTTCAGCCGTCGACAACCACCCCTCCCTTCATCTCCCCGCATGCCTTTCTTGCCAACCGACGTCCGCAACCGCCCCCCTCCTCAAAAAAAACAAAGCCCGCGATCCGGTTAGGGATGCGGGCTTTGCCGTATGGGGGTAGGGGTGTTGTATTACTCCTCGTATTTCTTGAAGATTACAGAGGCGTTGTGACCGCCGAAACCAAATACATTGGAGAGCGCGGCGCGCACGGGGCGCTCCTGAGCNTTNTTGAANGTGAAGTTGAGGGTNTAGTCGATTTCCTCNTCCTCGTCGCCNTCCTCNTGGTTGATGGTNGGGGGNACGATNTNGTNNNTNANCGNCTTGATGNNNAACATNGCNTCNAGNGCNCCGGNGGCNCCGAGNAGGTGGCCNGTCATCGANTTGGTCGANGAGATGTTGAGNTTGTGGGCNTGNTCNCCNAATACCTTCAACNATGGCNTTCACTTCCGAGATGTCGCCAACCGGGGTCGAAGTGCCGTGGAGGTTGATGTAGTCGATGTCTTCAGGTTTCATGCCGGCATCCTCCAGGGCGTTTTCCATAGCGAGGCAAGCGCCGAGTCCTTCGGGATGAGTCGCGGTGAGATGATAAGCGTCGGCCGAGAGACCGCCGCCTGCCATTTCGGCGTAGATCTTCGCGCCGCGGGCTTTGGCATGTTCCAGTTCTTCGAGCACAAGCACAACCGAGCCTTCACCCATCACGAAGCCGTCGCGCGACTTGCTGAGGGGGCGAGATGCCGTCTCAGGGCTGTCGTTGCGGGTTGAGAGNGCGTGCATCGAGTTGAAGCCGCCAACGCCTGCGGGGAATATCGCTGCTTCGGCGCCGCCCGACACGATTGCGTCGGCCTTGCCCAGGCGGATAAGGTTGAAGGCGTCGATGAGGGCGTTGTTTGATGACGCGCAAGCCGATACGGTGCCGAAGTTCGGGCCATGGAACTGATATTTCATTGACACGTGCCCGGCGGCGATGTCGGCGATCATCTTTGGGATGAAGAAGGGGTTGTATTTGGGGCCTTTATCCTCATTGAGGGCATAGTAGCCGGCTTCCTCCTCAAAGGTGTGGAGGCCGCCGATGCCTGCGGCGAGGATTACGCCTACGCGGTTGCGGTTAAGGTTGGGGTCGTCCTCGAGCTTCGAGTCGTCTACCGCCTGAGTGGCGGCGTAGAGCGCGTACTGGGCGTAGAGGTCCATCGTGCGCACCTGTTTGCGGTCGAAATGCTCTGCGGCGTTGAAACCCTTGACTTCGCAAGCGAACTGGGTTTTGAACTTTGAAGCATCGAAATGAGTGATCGGGCCGGCTCCGCTCTTGCCCTGCTTAGCGGCTTCCCACGTGGTCTCCACGTCGTTGCCCAGCGGCGTGATCGCGCCTATGCCTGTCACTACAACTCTTTTTAACTCCATTATTCTAATTTGTCGATTTTACTAATTGAATGATAGCGAGCTGCTTCTCTTTGATTAGAGAGCTTTCTCGATGTAAGCGACTGCATCGCCTACGGTGCCGATCTTTTCAGCTTCTTCGTCGGGGATAGTGATACCGAATTCTTTCTCAAACTCCATGATGAGCTCTACGGTGTCGAGGCTGTCAGCGCCGAGGTCGGTGGTGAATGCTGCGGTTTCAGTTACTTGGTTTTCATCAACTCCGAGTTTGTCAACGATGATAGCTTTTACACGAGATGCGATTTCTGACATAGTTGTTTGTGTTTTGTGATTAAAAATTTTCTTTATTTCTTATATGTTGTCGGCGGCTTTGCGGTCTTTCGGAGAGAGTGTAAGCCCGGTCGGCTGCTGCAACGGTTTGTTTTCTGTCGGTCAATCCCTGTTGAAAGTGGAAAGGTGCTTATGTGTAAGTTGCGCTCTATCAGCGACTTCGGCCTTCGCCTGTTGTCGTCGGCGCGCGGCTATGCGCGTGCGGCTGATTTTTCGCGATGCAAATTTAAGCATTTTTGTTTAAAATCAGTATATAAATACCGAAATATTGACTAATTTTCTTGGCGAAATGACCAATAATGATGTGAAAAAATGTTAACGAGGTTATTCTTTGTAAGAGCCTGTCCCATAAAATATGTTAACGCTGAGGTCGCGTATCTCGGGTGGATTTTATGGTACAGGCTCTAACGATGGCCGTCAAGCGCCCCGGCGGGATAGGCCACCTTCCAGAGAAACAGCGGATGAGGCGGCATCGACGTCCCGGCCGCGCAGCGGTCGCGCTTGGCTATGATGTCGTCAAACTCTTCGAGCGTCAATTTCCCGCGGCCCACCTCCGCGAGCGTCCCTACCACGGCGCGCACCATATTGCGCAGAAACCTGTCGGCGGTGATAACGAACACGTGCCGTCCGTCGCCCATATCCTCCCAGCGCGCTTCCTCTACGCGGCATATGTTGGTCTTCGCGTCGGAGTGCAGCTTGGCAAACGACGTGAAGTCGCTTACCTCTGTCAGCCTCGCCGCCGCCCTGTTCATCAGCTCGTAGTCGAGTGGCTTGGTCTGGAGCGAGTGCGAGTCGATAAATGGGTTCTTCCCCTCGTGGGTGTAGTAATGATACGTGCGCGCGACCGCGTCAAAGCGCGCGTGCAGGTCGTCGGCCACCTCTATTATGTCATGTATGGCGATGTCGCGGCCGCAGAGCGCGTTGAGCCCCGGCAGCAGCGTGCGGTTGAGCTTCAGCTGATAGTCGAAGTGGGCATACATCTCCATGGCGTTCACCCCCGTGTCGGTGCGCCCGGCCCCTACTATCGCGGTCGGCGCGCGCAGTATGCGCGAAAGCGCCTCCTCGATCACTTGCTGCACTGACGAGTCGGCCGGTTGGCGTTGCCATCCGTGGAATGGGGCGCCGTTATAGCTTATTTTCAGGAAATAACGCAAATCTTTCTGTCCGTTATTGAGGTTGGTTATACCGATACTTCGGCTTTGATGTGTGGATGCGGGTCGTAGCCTTCAAGGGTGAAATCGCTGTATTTGAAGTCGAATATCGACTTCACTTCCGGGTTTATGACCATGCGGGGGAGCTTCCGCGGCTCGCGCGACAGCTGCTCGCCTACCTGGTCGAAGTGGTTGCGGTAGATATGCGCGTCGCCCAGCGTGTGCACAAACTCGCCCGGCTGCAGCCCCGTTACCTGAGCCATCATCTGCAGCAGCAGGGCGTAGGAGGCGATGTTGAACGGCACCCCTAAGAACGTGTCGGCCGAGCGTTGGTAGAGCTGAAGCGAAAGCTTGCCGTCGGCCACGTAGAATTGAAACATAGCGTGGCACGGTGGCAGCTTCATGTTCGGTATGTCGGCCACGTTCCAGGCGTTGACGATTATTCGCCGCGAGTCGGGGTTGTTTTTTATAAGGTCTACCGCGTCGGCTATCTGGTCGATATGGGTGCCGTCGGGTGCGGGCCATGAACGCCACTGGTAGCCGTAGATATGGCCGAGGTCGCCGTTCGAGTCGGCCCATTCGTTCCATATCCTTACGCCGTTATCCTGTAGATACTTCACATTGGTGTCACCGTTCAGAAACCACAGCAGCTCGTGGATGATCGATTTCAGGTGGAGCTTCTTGGTGGTCAGCAGCGGGAACCCGTCGGCCAGGTTGAAGCGCATCTGGTAGCCGAACACCGAGCGCGTCCCCGTGCCTGTGCGGTCGCTCTTGTCGGTGCCGTTTTCCAGTATATGGTTAAGAAGGTCGAGATATTGTTTCATTTTCTTGCGGTTTGGGTGCTGAGGTCTCAAGCGGCGACGATGCGGTCGTCTTGCCCGAGGGTATGATCAGCGGGGTTGAAAGGCGATGGCGCGAGGAGGTGTAGTTGATCGACGCGTTCGGGCAGGCGTCGATGCAGTTGAAGCATATCACGCAGCGCGAGTTGTCGACCGTGTGGTCTTGCGGGTTGATGCAGTGGGCCTTGCACGCGTCGACGCAGCGGTTGCAGCCCGTGCACGTGTCCGTGTTGATGTCGATGCCGTAGTAGCTGTAGCGGCTCGCCAGGCTCAGTATCGACCCAAGCGGGCAGTACGTGTTGCATATCGGGCGCCCGGCTACCGCCGCCGTCGCTGCTACGATGATGAGCGTCGCGGCTGCCGTCGCCGCTCCGTAGAGCGTCCCGACTACCAGCTCCCGGCTCGCCGCGATGTCGGCTATGTTGGTGACTATCGTGGAGTAGGCCGTCGCGGGGTCGGTCAGAATCGCGGCTACCATCGTGCCGAATAATATGGTCGCCGCAACAAGCGCCAGCCATGTGTAGCGCAGCTGATTGTTGGGGCTCTCATAGTGGTAGGGCTTCTTGATGATGGCCCTCCGCCCAAGGCGCGGAAGCCGGGCGCAAGCGTCCATCACTACCCCCATCGGGCAGATTACCGAGCAGTAGACACGGCCGAACATCAACGTGAACGCCACCCAGAAGGCCAGCAGTATCAGCGTCGACACCGTCGCCGTGGCCGCGACCTCCAGATGCGTTATCCAGTCGAAATATATGGCCATGGCCCCCCCGGCGCCCACGATGGCGTAGGTGAGCGATACGGTGCATATCATGGCGGCGGCTCTCCGGAGCCACCGCGCCTTGCGTCCGGTCGTTGTCGTTTGGGAGGCCATACCCTTAGCAGCCGTTACTTAACTACAACTCGGCGGGCGTCCTCGTTGTCGGTAGCGATGTAGAGGTCGGAGGGCAGCGAAATCGATATGGTCGAGCCTACCGTGCCCTCGAACATTGTCGTGCCGTCGATGCTGTAGACGGCGAAGACTCGCGCCGGGCCCTGATTCTCGATCACGAGATTGCCCCCGACGCTGTAGGCCGTCCACGTGTGGTAGGAGTCGATCGCCTCGACCCCGCTCGTCTTGTAGTCGCTTATGGTGATGTCGTCGATATTGCCGCGCTTGCCGGCCGTCTGCGCCAGGCGTATGTAATTGGCCCCTGGTTGGTTAACGGTCAGCGTATATTGCTTGAACTCGTCTGACGCGAGCGTTACGCTCCCCGCTTTGGTCCATGCCGAGCCGTCGGCCGAATACTCGAAGCTCAGCGTCACGTCGCCGTCCGACGCGCTCCAGCGGTTGCCGTAGAAGCTAACGGTGCCTATGCCGTCGGGCTTCGCCGTCTTCGACTCTACCGCGCTCCCCGAGGTCTTCCCTAAGCGCAGCGAGTATTTGCCGTTCTTGTCGGGGTCCGATGCCCAGATTCCGGCGTCGGTGAGCGCCCATTCCATGTTGGCCCCTGAGTATGAGCCTACGCTGTAGCTGTCATATTTTCCCTCTCCGGCAAGCTCGAAGTCCTCTATGAACCAGGGCGTTGAGTCGTCGCGGACAGTAGCCGTCGCGTGGCCGTCGTCATGGATGTAGTCGCCCGCGGTGAGTTGGATGAATGTCTCGTAGTTGCCCGAGGCCGAAGCGGCGAGGCGTATGTAGAAACGCTCCTCCTCCTCGGCCATGGTCAGCGTGCGGCTCCAGTTCGACATGTCGGTCGACACCTCGAATGGCGCGTCGACCGATATGGTGATAGGCGCGTCGAGATATTCGTGGTAAAGCCATATCTCCAGCGGCTCGCTGGCGATGTCGATCGCCACGGAAATGGTGATTTCGTCGCTCCCTAGATATACTATCTGCGGCATTGGGGTAGCCGTGGTGACGGTCACTACTTTCGTGACGCGCTCGGCCGAGGTGAGCTGATAGGTATAGGTTGTCGACTCGTCGAGCCCTTCCACGGCAT
>WFLX010038289.1_pt1 | contig 35079 bp, 23 predicted proteins | sample 4967041 | NCBI WGS metagenome assembly WFLX01 (sample SAMN12857096, study PRJNA449069) | gut metagenome | isolation source: stool from male and female vole | host: Microtus ochrogaster | place: USA:Florida | collected 2017
GCACAGGACAAACAGTTGTACCATCATCAACAGCAAGTTCTCGAATTCGTTTAGCTTCTACCGAACAATTGGGTTTTGGTTTAGGGCGTGCGTATGCAGAAGCACTCAATAAGGTGAACTGGGACAGAATTGCTAAATGCCTGACGATAGCCAATACTCCCAAGCAGGAGGCAAATGCTCAGGTTACGGGTGCTGGTGATACGGCTCTTGAACACACGGTTATNCGTTGGTACATCACTTCTACCCNACAGGGAGCANACGTTTCTTGGCGTGTNGTGTCGTCAACACCTGATNTTTCAAATACAAACTCTTGCTTCGTAGGCTCAACCCCCTACGAAACCACGGAGAGTTTCGACATCAAAGGTATGACGTATAACAACTCTGGCAATATCCAAATTGAGGTCTCATGTGAGAAAGCGGGCTACATTACCCAACGCAAGCGTTTCAACCTCCGCCAAGCCATTGACCAAAAGGAAATCTCTGCCAAGTTCAATCTTATTAAAGATGAATAGTTATGATAAACAAGTTTATTAAACTCTCATTACTCCTTTTTCTCGCTGTATGCGTCGGAACAGCCTCTGCTTCAAGCAAGAAAAAGGTCGTGATTCGTGACATCATGGTATCATTGGGTGAGGCGCATATTGACGTTTCACAAATGTTCAACAACCTTGATTATGGATTACGTATTCAGGTTCGTTGCGAGGCAAATGAAAACAGCCTCATCAACATTACCGAATTGCCAAGCAAAGAAGCTGCCGCACTGCCTCGGATTGTACTTGACAATTCCTTGGTGTCCAGTACGGAACAGTTTCTTGACCGTTATGCCACAGCGTTAGGCTTTAGAGTTGGTTCTGATTTCAACACAGACTATATTCTCAATGTCACCATCAAAGACTACAGCTTGCGTGTGCGCAACTATGACGTGAAGCATAAAGTGTTCAACTCATCAAGTGCGATGGTGATTAGTTGGGAATTACTCAATTCCAATCATGAGGTTGTTCTTAGCTCAACCACATCAACTGGCAGGGGAGAGGCTAAATCCCAATCCTCTATTGCCTCACCGCTCCAAACAGCATTTTTTCAGGCTCTTAGCAGGATTGGATGGGACCGCATTGCTCCCAAACTGAAGATTGCTAAGACTGCAAAGCAAGAAAAAAACAAGCAGGTTCAAGGCTTTGGAGACACAGCCCTTGAGAGCACGGTGATTCGTTGGTATATCGTGTCTGCTCCCCAAGGGGCGGATGTTTCTTGGCGTGTGGTATCGTCAACTCCTGACGTGTCAAACACTAACTCTTGTTTTGTTGGCTCAACTCCATACGAAACCACGGAGACGTTTGACATTAAAGGTTTGACCTACAACAACTCTGGCAATGTGCAGGTTGAAGTTTCGTGTGAAAAAGCTGGCTACATCACCCAACGCAAGCGTTTCAACCTTCGTCAAGCCATTGACCAAAAGGAAATCTCCGCAAAGTTCAACCTTGTAAAAGAAGATACAGAAGAATAGCTGTATTCATTCTTAGCTCTTTTATAAGCATATAAACGCAAAGTAGTCATACGTTCGGGTCGATTGACCGTTTACGTATGACTACTTTTATACTTTGTTTGTCATATCATGAAAAGGAATGCAAAAGCCCTCCCTTCCTTCTATCATAAAGGAAAGGAGGGCTTTGTCGCTCGTAAGTCATAACTGTGCCATCTAAAGTATGGTTGTTATCATTCCTCTTCGTATTGGTAGCAACCTGCATCGGGGGTCTTCCCTTTACGCTCAACGCCGTTCATGTCTATGGGGTATATGTCGGCATAAGTGGAAGAGCCTTTTTGTCGGGCGATGGAGAGGGAATCGAGACGAAAATCATAAAGGAAAGCGTGTGTGTCGAACGCTCTGAAATTAGAAGACTTATAGGTGATTGAATCTTTGGATTCGTTGATGCAATCGTGGAAATAGGTTTCGTCGCTTACGTCTGTGAGGAGTACACAATGGTCAAACTGCAGTTGAAGAGGCTGCTCTCCTGAGAAGCTATGCACTTCGTCGTTAGCATAGCCTGTAATCAGGCAATTATAGAAGTTGGCGGCTTCTACCCGATGTTCCTCCTCGCCGATGTAGTTGCTGACATAGAGGGCATGCCCAAAGTCTGCTTTCCATGGATAGAATTGAGCCAAGGTGCAGTGGTAAAAGTCTGTGGTTCCACCATAAATGCTTACGCAGTCAAGTCGTGAATTTGACACTTGTGTGTTGACCACCTTTGCCTTTGTGTCTTCGAGGAGAAGCCCGTAACCAGCCACATTGTGGATAATCGTATTTTGGATATTCACTTCGCCTTTGATGTTGTTGCATATCACACCGTAGTTCCCGCTGTGGATGTCAGCATGATTTAATGTGAGTCCTTGGCATGAGGGAGACAAGTAGATGCCTCCCCATTGATTGTCTAAGCGGTCGTATGGCAGATAGGGGAACATACGGTCCATGCGGTCGCCACGGAATACGACTGGCGCATCTCGTGTTCCTTCCACTATCAATGTTCCATGCACAATGAGGCTTGCGCCATTATGGAAGTAGAAGCGGTTGCCTTCTTTGATGCGCCACGTTGTGTTTTCCGCTACCACGAGGCTGTCGTATATCAGATAGGGCAGGCTCTCTGCTGGCGTCACTTCCTGCTCTGTGTTGGTTAGCACCTTTGCTCGCCATACATTTGCCCTTTGACCATAAGCAACTAATTGTACTTTTTGTTCTACGCCACTTTCGAGGGTAAAGATGATGGCATCCGTCACTTTTGTCGGTTTTGCCGATGATTGTATGGGGATGTTCACCTTCACAAACACAAAAGCGCTGTCTTTCCCATACACTTGTACATCTTGTATGACTGAGCCGCTTTGTCCATCTACGTTCATCATGAAGCCCGATGTGCCGCCTGACGCAAGTCTTGCGTGGCTGATGCGCAGACCTTTGCTGTTGGGGTTGTATATACAAAAGCGTTCGGTGGCTGATGTGACTTCCATAAAGAGCGTGTCAAATGCAATTGTGTCTGTGCTGAAAGTCAGAATCGCGCCTCGGTCAGAGGTAAACTCTTCTTCATCGCTGCATGAGCATATAAGAGTGGGGAAGAGCATCATGAGTGCTATTTCCCAAGATAGTGTGCGGTGGGTCAATCTCTTCATCCGTTTGTGGGTTATATATCATAATTAACGAAAGATGTGTCTTCTTTATTGTGCATCCATCTGTTTGGAGAAGTGCGGATAGCCCGTTGGACGCTTTGTCCGTATTGGATGGGATGATTGATTGTTGAGTTATGTGTACATAAAAAGCGCCCCATTTCACAATGAGACGCTTTCATTTTTTTCTTTAATAGGTATCAGTTTTTTTAAGGTAAAAAGATTGTTTTCAGGATAACGATGGCAAAGGTAGGGGTTATTTTTGAATAAACAATATCCTTAAAATGTGTTTTTTAACACAAATCATGTTTTTTCTTCATTTTTATGAACTATCATGCTTTGAACAAGGATTTTTCTTCGTACTTTTGCGGTCAATATGTGTACATGATGGCACATTTCCGATTTAGAAATACACAATAGTTTATTATTAGGAAGATTGATGATTATGAGTGCAGAATTTTCTGAAGATTTCAAGAAGGAAGAGAGCAAGAAAGAATCGCTCAACTTCATAGAAGAACAACTGGTGAAAGATTTGGCGGAAGGTAAAAACGGAGGACGAATGCAAACTCGTTTTCCGCCCGAACCCAATGGCTACTTGCATATTGGTCACGCTAAGGCCATTGCGCTCGATTTTGGCATGGCTCAGAAATACGGCGGTGTGTGTAACCTGCGCATGGACGACACGAATCCTCAAAAGGAGGATACGGAATATGTGGAGGCCATCAAGCGTGACATTGAATGGTTGGGTTTCAAATGGGGAAACATCTACTATGCCAGCGACTATTTCCAGCAGTTGTGGGATTTTGCTGTGGCTCTTATCAAGCAGGGACGTGCCTATGTGGACGAGCAGACCTCGGAGCAGATAGCGGAGCAGAAAGGAACACCTACACAAGCGGGTGTGGATTCACCTTACAGGAATCGTCCCGTGGAGGAGAACCTGCGTTTGTTTGAGGAAATGAATTCTGGCAAAATGGAGCCGGGCAAGATGGTGCTGCGTGCTAAAATAGATATGGCAAATCCCAATATGCACTTCCGCGACCCCATCATGTATCGTGTGTTGAATATGCCGCATTGGCGCACTGGTAATCAGTGGAATGCTTACCCCATGTATGACTTTACGCATGGTCAGTGTGACTATTGGGAGGGCGTGACACACTCGTGGTGTACTTTGGAGTTTGTTAGCCATCGTCCCTTGTATGACCTTTTTGTGGATTGGGCAAAGGAAGTGGATGGGACGGACCATCCGATTGATGACAACCGTCCTCGTCAGACGGAGTTTAACAAATTGAATCTGACGCACATCTTGCTGTCTAAACGCAATTTGCTGATATTAGTGAAGGAGGGAATTGTAAACGGATGGGACGACCCACGTATGCCGACCATCTGCGGTTTCCGTCGTCGTGGATATAGTCCTGAAGGTATTTTGTCATTCATTAACAAGATTGGCTATACAAAGTTTGACGCATTGAATCAGATGTCACTGTTTGAGGCTGCTGTTCGTGATGATTTGAATAAGCGTGCGCAGCGTGTGAGCGCAGTCATCAATCCTGTTAAGCTCGTCATTACGAATTTCCCAGAGGGTGAAGAGGAAGTCTATCAGGCTGTGAATAACCCCGAGAATGAGGCTGATGGCACGCACGAGATTGTATTCAGCCGTGAGTTGTGGATTGAACGTGAGGATTTCATGGAAGAAACTCCTAAGAAGTTTTTCCGTCTCGGTCCTGGCAAACAGGTGCGCTTGAAGAATTCTTATATCATTCAGTGTCCAGAGAATGTGGATGAATGTGTCGTGAAGGACTCCGAGGGCAATATTGTAGAGATTCATGCCGAATTGATTCCTGAAACCAAGACAGGACAGGCAAACAGCGACATGAAGATAAAGGGAAAGACGATTCACTGGGTGAGTTGCCTGCATTGCCTGAAAGCTGAGGTGAGGAACTATGACCGTCTTTGGATGGTGGAGAATCCACGTGACGAGGTAGCTGCCTATTCAAAAGAGCATGGTGATGTCCGTGGCATTGAGGCGATGCGTCCATTCTTGAATCCAAATAGTTTGGAGATAAAGACGGCGTATGTGGAAGAGTGGCTTCGGACGCGTAAGCCGATGGATTATCTGCAGTTCCAACGCATTGGTTACTACAATGTGGATTTGGATTCAACCCCAGAGCATTTGGTGTTCAACCGCACCGTCGGATTGACCGATGCTTGGAGAAAGATGAATAAGTAACGTCTTGTCGATAGATGGCAAAATCATATTTTGAGTCGCAGGATTTTAAGGATATTCTGCACGCATACGAAGAGCAAGTGGGAAAGCATAAGAGCCTTTATTTGGATGCCGAAGACTTTGCCGACATAGCTGATTACTATCTGAACTGTAACCAGCCCGATGATGCAATGGATGCCATCGAGATGGGGTTGGGTATGCATCCCGACAACGAAGCATTGCTGATTGTGAAAGGGGCCACTTGTATTTATGAGCATGAGTATGACAAGGCTGAGGAGGTGTTACTTAAACTCGACTCAAGCATTCCTGATGTCGTGTATCAGATGGCGCAACTCCAATACACAAAATACATGAATCTTCCCAAGGCTGAACAGATTTGGCGCGAATGGATGCGTATGGATGAGGGAGGACATCCTTCACCGCAGAAACAGCGTGAGAACTACATCCATATCATCTCGTCATTGGCTGAGTTGCGCGAGGATGAAGAAATGGACAATGACAACCAGAAAGAAACCNGTCAAGNTGTAGAGAAATGGATNCGTGAATANATTGATACGTTTGGTCCATTAGGAAAATACGAGGAAGATGNACAGTTGGCTGAAATCTGTAAAGNCAACAATTTCCCTCAGTTGTTATGTGAAGTTCTGACGCAGGTTCTTGAGGAGCAGCCTTACCTTCCACAGGGATGGTCAAACTTGGCTTTGGGGCATTTTGTGCAGAAGAACTATGAACAGGCTTTGGAAGCCTGTGACTTTGCTTTGGCAATAGATCCTAACGACATGCATGCCATGCTGACAAAGGCACATTCAACAAACTGTTTGGATGACAAGCAAGGGGCAAAGGTGCTCTTTAAGGAGTATTTGGCTAAAGGAGGGGATATCATACAGATTATTCCTTATGCAGAAATGCTCTTCTTTACAGATGAAAAGGAAGAGGCTTTGCGCCAGTTGGAAAGGTTGGAAAAAGTCTTGGACAGGAGACGTGTGGAATCGGAAGACCGTTATGAGGCGGTTAAATGTAATCATGCTAAAGAAAAGGAACGGGTTGCCATTGAGACGATGTTNTTTAACGAAGGTATGGAGCTATATGCCAGAGCCTATTGTGACATTGGTGAGTTGTGCCACAACCATGGTTGTTACGAAGAGAGCATCGCTTGCAATAAGAAAGTGCTTGAAGTAAGTCCACACAATGTTGATGCCTATTTTATGATGGGCGTGAACCATCTGTCGTTAAATCTCTATGAAACAGCATCTCAGAACTTTTCTTTGGCTCTTCAATATGCCAGAGACCAAGTGATGGTCGGTGTGGATATTGCTTTGACATTTGNCTTGAATGGCTTTNAAACATTCGNTCTTGAAGTGCTGGAGACCATCACCCAAATAGCTGCTCAAAGCAACANCCGATATGTAAAGAAGATTCCTGCTGCCAAGTCACTGACTTATTNGAAGTTGNGAAACTCCGACTNGTTCTTGGAAAATTTCAAAGAGGCATGTGAACAGACTCCACGGTTAGTACGAAGTGTCTATGAGGGCTACTTTCCAGAGGGGTTGCCTGTAGGCGAATGGAGTGACTATGTGGAAAAGGATTTGGATGCTTTCGTTAAGAAATTCAGGAAAGAAAACCCAAATATAAAAGGAAAGTAGTAACTTTGCGTTCAAATTAGTAAAAACGTTTTCATCATTATATGGTACACAATAGATTTAGAGGTTTAGGCATTGCGCTCATTACGCCTTTTACAAAAGAGGGTATGGTGGATTTTACAGCTTTGCGCCGACTGCTTGATTATCAGTTGTCCAATGGTGTGGATTTCATTTGCCTTTTAGGCACCACAGCTGAGACACCAACTCTTTCCGAGGAAGAACGTCAGCAGGTGAAAGACCTCGTGGTGGAGAAAGTGAACGGACAGGTGCCTATCCTCATGGGATGTGGCGGTAACAACACAGCAGCAGTGGTGGAGCAGATAAAGCATGGAGACTTTAAGGGTATCGAAGGTATCTTGAGTGTATGTCCATACTATAACAAGCCTTCGCAGGAGGGGTTGTTCCAACATTTTAAGGCTATTGCGACAGCTGCTGAAGAGCGTAATCTTTCGGTGGTACTCTATAATGTGCCAGGACGTGTGGGGGTGAATATGACTGCTGAAACTACATTGCGACTAGCTAACGAATGCACAAACATTGTGGCTATCAAAGAGGCTTCTGGCAACTTCACACAAATTGATGACATCATCAAAAATAAACCAGCCCATTTCGATGTAATCTCTGGTGATGACGGTATCACTTTCCCGCTTATTACATTAGGGTCTGTGGGTGTCATTTCTGTCATTGGAAACGCACTTCCCAAGGAATTTAGCCGCATGGTGCGATTGGCTCTTAATGGCGATTACAGCAATGCGCTCACGATTCATCACCAGTTCACCGAACTCTTCAAACTCTTGTTTGTCGATGGCAACCCTGCTGGTGTAAAGGCAATGCTCAATGCGATGGGACTCATTGAAAACGAACTTCGTTTGCCATTGGTGTCTTCACGTATCTCAACGATGGAGAAAATCTCCAGTATTGTGAAGGAACTAAATATCAAGTGCTAAAAAAGAATCATCGAAACTCAAAGGCAATAAGTCTTTGACAGACGATATGAAGTAGATGCTCTGCGTACTGCAGAGCATTATTTTTATAGGATGTCCTGCGCGTTGTTCCGTCTCAAGCAAAACTTGCCGACATGCTCCACAAGGGGGAATCGGACGTGAACAGAGTTGCCCATCTTTATCACGTGCAGCAATACAAATGCGTCGAACCGCCTTTTCTGGATAGCGTGAATTGGCATAAAAGACCGCAGTACGTTCGGCGCAGAGACCAGAAGGGTAGGCTGCATTCTCTTGATTGCTTCCCGTAATGAGAGTGCCGTCCTCCAGCTCAACGACCGCACCCACCGAGAAATGAGAATATGGTGCATAACTACGATATGTAGTGCGGCATGCCTCTTCCATCAATTTACACTCGCTGGCTGTAAGTTCCTGCTCTTGTTTGATACAGATAGGAATCTGGATTGTTATATCTTTCATGTTTGCAAAGATATACAATTTAGCCATTCCTGCCAATCTTTTCATCTACATTTTTGTTGTTTCGTCTTGGGACATTCGTTCTATGTCCTCTCATTTTAAGTGGCTACGATCTTTTCGTATGTATGTTGCCTTGCAAAAAGGTCATTTCTTTTGGGTGTGTGGAATAATTGTCGTACTTTTGTCACCGACATATAGACAACATATAATATATCTTCAATAAATTATGGCACTTAAAGCATTAAACGCTCGCACGGCTCCGAAGAGCCATGCACCTGAAAGAATCATCCAGTTTGGTGAAGGAAACTTCCTGCGCTGTTTCGTGGATTGGATTATTTTCAATATGAATCAGAAGACCGATTTTAATTCCTCGGTTGTGGTAGTTCAGCCCATTGAACGTGGCATGGTTGATTGGCTCAATGGTCAGGACTGTCTCTATCACGTCAATCTGCAAGGTCGTCTGAATGGCGATAAGGTTAACTCCCTTACACGTATTGATTGTATCAGTCGTGCACTCAATCCATACAGCCAGAATCATGCTTTCATGGCATTGGCAGAGCAACCCGAAATCCGTTTTGTCATCAGCAATACCACAGAAGCAGGCATTGCTTTTGACCCTGCTTGCAAGTTCACCGATGCACCTGCGTCTTCCTATCCTGGCAAACTCACCCAGTTGCTTTATCGTCGCTTCAAAACCTTTAATGGTGCAGCAGATAAGGGATTGATTATCATGCCTTGTGAGTTGATTTTCCTGAACGGGCACCATTTGAAAGAGTGTATTTACCAGTACATTGAACTATGGAAGGAAGACTTTGGAGCTGACTATGCCGCTTTCAAAGAATGGTTCACAAAATATAATTATGTGTGTGCAACACTTGTTGACCGCATTGTGCCAGGTTTCCCACGTAAAGAGATTGTAGAGATACAAGAAAAGATTTGCTATGCCGATAACCTCGTCGTGCAGGGAGAAGCATTCCATCTGTGGGTCATTGAGAAACCTGAAAACATGGACATTGATGCGCTCAAGGCAGAGTTCCCAGCCGCGAAAGCAGGACTTAACGTGCTCATAGCTCCCAGTGAAAAGCCCTACCACGAAAGAAAAGTAACTCTGCTGAATGGTCCTCACACGGTGCTTTCTCCTGTTGCCTACCTCAGCGGTATCAACATCGTGCGTGATGCTTGCAACGATGAAGTTGTTGGCAAGTATATCCACAAAGTGCAGTTTGACGAACTCATGCAAACGCTCAACCTGCCAATGGCTGAATTACAGCAGTTTGCTACTGATGTGTTAGAGCGATTCAATAATCCATACGTTGACCATCAGGTGACGAGCATCATGCTCAATTCCTTCCCCAAGTACGAGACGCGCGACCTTCCTGGCGTGAAGGTCTATCTGGAGCGTAAGGGCGAACTTCCTCAAGGACTTGTCTTTGGTCTTGCTGCCATTATCACCTACTACAAAGGCGGCACTCGTGCTGATGGTGCCCCTATTGAACCCAATGACGCACCTGAGATTATGCAGATGCTCAAAGACCTATGGGCAACAGGCGATACACAGAAGGTGGCGGAAGGANNGCTTGCAGCCGAGNACATTTGGCATGAAAATCTCAACAAGANCATNCCNAGTNTTACGGAGCTGGTCAAGAAAGACCNCGANCTCANTCAGGAGAAAGNCATGCTTGAAGCCGTGAAGACGATTCTTTAAGCTAAATGTCTGTTTGGAATAAGAAATAAGACTTGGATAAAGACCTGAAAAAACAGCGGAACTCAATCTGATAAGATAGAGTTCCGCTTTCTATTTGATTTGTTTCCTATGTGCGTCTGTCTCAGTTTGTTTTGAGCTTCATCTTAATTATGGTCACAGGGCGGAATAGGTCAGTAGTCTTGCAATTATTTGCATTAGATACGCTGCTTGTGTTCATTCTTCCAACTTTTAGTTCGTTATCAGCATTCNTATACACATAACCTTGAGGGGCGNTANTCGAATTATACGCNACAATGTTGAATTTACCTTTATTAGTGCGNNTAATACTTGCTTCTTCTAAGGTNATCANTCGCNATCCCTCAATGCNATCTACACTGCATAAGNGAAGTAACTCTTGAACCTTTGTTTCCAATTCTGCTTGCATGGAAGATATGGTTCCTTCAATACCTAATTCCTTTTGTGTGGGCGANAGCAAAAGGACATCCCACACACCATCTGCTTCTGTACCATTTACTGCTAACACAAGGCAAGATTGGTATGTTGTACCAGCCGCAGGTATCTTATCCACTTCCAATACATCTGTGGGGGGGGTAGGTTTTTCTGGTTCGCTTGGCTGCTGTGCACTTGGACCGAAATCGAAAGAAATAGTCTTTTCGTCCTGCCAGCAGTCTCCTGTGAGTGTACCAGAGAGGGTAACTCCCCAATCCGTATACGTACCTACTATGTTGATGGGAACACCTGCTTCCATTTGTTCCGAACTACTGTAGGTGTAGCTTTGCATATCGCCTTCTGCACCTTGCAAGCTCACTTTCATGGTGACAGGTGAACTCATCGCTGGAAGCAGGTAAATAGGTGAGGGTAGTTCCCATGTTCCATTCTCGCTCTTTTCCAAGGATAGCGTAACCTCTGTTCCATTGCCTGATAAGGTAGTACCTGTCATACCTTCGTACAATGGAGAGAAGCTTAAAGATACGGAGTTTGTGGATTGTGGCACTCCTTGTATGACCACGCTTTTCAACTGCATCACCACTCGTTTTAAGGTCAGAGTCAGCATGTTCTGTTCGCCCACCTCTAACTTAACGTTCTGCATGGCGGCTACTTGCAGGTCGCTGTGATGTTGTTCGTTCCTAAGCGTGAGTGGCATGCTTGGGGTAGCCTCCTCTTTGGAGGGTAACACATAGTTTTCTTCCGATGCCCCAGCAATAGCTTGTATGTCGTAGGTTCCAGCCAAGAGGGGGATGTTGACAGTTTCGTTCTCGTTGGCAATAACCTGCATGGCTTCACACTTGTTCCCCTTGAATACATATACTCTCACAGGAAAACTAACATTTTCCCCATTCGCAGGTAAAGTAGCCCGTACCATCAGTGTTGCGTCTGTTTTTACTTCTTGGGTGTCTTTTACAGAAGTATACTCTGTGCGTTCACACGAGGATACAAAAAGAGTTGTAACTATCGCTGACAGAATTCCTGATACGAGTACAGCCACTCTTTTCGTCTTCACGGAGAGGTTCTTCATCTTGTTTTTTGTCATAATGGTTGGTATGAGACTCTACAGATAAATAATGATATGTCACCACTCTTGGGTCTTAGAGCCTCATTTAGAAACCCGATTGTAGTGTTACTATCTACAAATTTGAACATTTTTCTTCATACTCACAAGTTTTCATCTACATTTTTTAGACTTAGTTATAAAAAGATGTTATGTAAAGCCTATATGCTTTGAAGTGCCTTCAAAAAGTTAGACAGGTTAAACATTGTCCGACCTATTGGTTAGAATTTTTATTAGAAGGAGTGTATGTAGGGCGGTGTAACACTGAGTCTTTTTCTCGACTTTGTTTTATGTTTTATGAAAAGAGAAAGGGGAAGCCGTTTGGCTTCCCCTTCTTTGTTATTTGTGAGTTTCTCTTATTTGAGTTCAGCGAGGTACTTAATAGTACGAACCATCTGAGAAGTGTAAGAGTTCTCGTTGTCATACCAAGAAACAACCTGTACCTGGTAAGTGTCGTCGTCAATCTTAGAAACCATTGTCTGAGTTGCGTCGAAGAGCGAACCGAACTTCATGCCGATGATGTCAGAAGAAACGATTTGATCCTCTGTATAACCGAAGCTCTCGGTGCAAGCAGCCTTCATAGCAGCGTTGATGCCTTCCTTCGTGATATCCTTGCCCTTCACAACAGCAACGAGGATTGTAGTAGAACCTGTTGGAGTTGGAACGCGCTGTGCAGAACCGATAAGCTTGCCGTTCAGTTCAGGAATAACGAGACCGATAGCCTTAGCAGCACCGGTTGAGTTAGGAACGATGTTCTGAGCGCCAGCACGGCTGCGACGGAGGTCGCCCTTACGCTGTGGACCGTCAAGAATCATCTGGTCGCCAGTGTAGGCGTGGATGGTTGACATGATACCGCTGGCGATAGGAGNGTAGTTGTNGAGGGCNGCAGCCATAGGANCCAAGCAGTTAGTTGTGCAAGAAGCTGNAGANATAACTGTGTCAGCAGGAGTCAGTGTCTTGTGGTTCACGTTGTAAACGATAGTTGGGAGGTCGTTGCCAGCAGGAGCTGAGATAACAACCTTCTTAGCACCAGCCTGAATGTGGGCAGAAGCCTTCTCCTTAGNAGTGTAGAAGCCTNTGCACTCGAGNACTACNTCAACACCCAGCTCGCCCCAAGGAAGCTCAGCCGCGTTAGGCTTAGCGTAGATAGTGATTTCTTTGCCATCAACGATGATTGAGTTGTCTGTTGCCTCAACAGTGTGCTTGCCTTCACCGAACTTGCCAGCGAAACCACCCTGTGCAGTGTCATACTTGAGGAGGTGAGCCAACATCTTAGGGCTTGTCAAGTCGTTGATAGCGACTACTTCATAACCTTCAGCCTCGAACATCTGACGGAAAGCGAGGCGACCAATACGGCCAAAGCCGTTAATAGCTANTTTTGTCATTGATTTAATANATTTATTANAGTTACTAANANCTATGTGTTGCTTNTGTTTCAAGGGATATCTAATAGGTCTTNCTGACCTTATCCCGACTGCAAAGGTACAATTTTTTGTTAATACAAGTCTTTTTTGTTACAAATTCTTTTTAACGCAGTTGCTAAAAGTTCTTGATTGGCAAACAAAAAGAAAAGGGAATGTTCGTTTTTGTCAACTACGTGTTGCAATCCCTCTTCTTCGTTTGTTTATTTCTTTAGGCAATGAATCCTACTTTTAACATGAGTTCGATGAAATCAGAACAGAGAATTGCAATGCCTAATGGTTCTGTATTTGGGCGATATGCCCGTCTGTCAGCGTGCTTCCGTCCATGGTGAACGAATAGTTGCCACTGCCCAAAGTGAAGTGTGCCTCGGTGTTGTTGTATGTGAGGCTTCCAATGGATGCAATACCACCGATTTCCTTTCCTTCTTCATAGAGTTTCTTGCCTTCCACTATAGGCAACACGACATCGGCAACGGAACCAGCAGGTACACTGATTTCGTATGTCGTCGTCTTTTTTGTGCGGTTCCATGCCATACGAACTTTTCCTCGCGGTGTCACGACAGAGATGTCTGCCGATGCCATGTCTGCAGGAATCCAAGGGTGAATCTGAATGGTTTCGTATGCTTCTCNNGTGTTGCTGATACCGCCAAGACAGGAGAAGAACCATTCTTCGATATGGTCCATCATACAATGATTCTGGCTGAGGGACATATCCCAGTATTCAAGTGATGTCGTAGCTCCTTGTGCAATCCAAAATCCATAGCTGGGATATGTAGTCTTGTTGACCATCTTATATACAATGTCATTATATCCGTTGTTTGCTAAAGACATGAGTGTCGGTCGCAGACCTATCTCGCCTGTCTTGACGCTNTATTGGCTNGATTCCACTGATTNCGCCAGAGCTTTGGCAACACGGGGAATGTCACTTTCATCTACCAAGCCGTAATANAAAGCCATGCCATAGTTGGCTTGATTTNCATATNCATAAACACCCNCCTTGAANNACCNTTTNTTGNANGCGGCTTTCACNNCANCTGCAGTCTTCTTCCANGCATCGGCATCNTCTGTATGTCCCAAGGTGGTTGCCATTTCTGTCATAGCTCCCAACAGGTGGTAGTATGCACATGTCAAGGTGAATGAACTTGACGTGTGATGTTCCAAGCCGCTTGTCTCCTGCCCCCAATCTGATAGTACACTGTAGTTGTTGCGCACAATGTTATCTTGTGTCAGAGTACCGTAGTATGTGATGAGTTTCTTCATCTTGTCGTAGTAGCGTCGCATGAGCGTCATGTCACCATATTGTTTGTAGTTGCGCCACGGGATGGTGATGGATGCTCCGCCCCAGTTGAGGTCATCGTCATACGCTCTCATGAAATGCGGCACTGTACTCGGGACATATCCGTTCGTTCCTTGTGCGTCAAAAGCATCCATGACAACTTTGTTCAGAAGTGATTTGATGTCGAAATTGTAACAGAGCGACTGATACATCATATTGGGCACATCGAGCCACCCAAGTTTCTCCCGATGGGGGCAATCCGTCACCGTGTTGTACAGCTGGCTTTGAATGCCATTGTAGCAAATGCGGTGTATGTCATTAAGCAGTGTGTTGCTGGTCGTGAAATGCGACACGCTTGCCATGTTGCTTCTTATGCGCTTGGCTGTGAAGGAGGACGGAGAAGGTGCTTCGTCAAGTCCGCTTATTTCCAAATAGCGGAATCCATGGTACATAAATTCAGGTCCCCATGTTTCTCCTTTCTTGTCGCCACGGAAGGTGTATTTATCAAGCGTCTTGTTGCTTGTGCCGCTTGCCTCGTACATGTACTCAAACTTGCAGGCATTGTCTTCTTGTAGCTCCGAGTCGTATATGGTGATTGTTGTTCCTTTCTTCGCCTTGAGGCAGAAGGAGTATGTGCCAGCAAAGTTCTGTCCGAAGTCAACGAGGTAGTTTCCTCTGGCATTCTTTGTTATACTTACGGCAGGCCATGTCTCCACGATGCGTAACGGCTCATACTCCTTGGCACGCATTAAGCCGATATTGTATCTGTTGGGCGACACGCTGGGTGCTACGAATGAAGGACTTACGACCTCGCATCTTTCCCATGCGCTAAGGTCATAGCCAGTGGTGAAAAGGTCTTTGATTGTCAACCGTGCGTCATAATCCTCACCGCCGTACCAGTTGCTTCCTGTTGTTGGCGATTTGTGGGTAACCCACTGCGAATCAGTATTGACACATTGTGTCGTACCATCGGAATAGGTAATGTAGAGCATGGCTCGAAGAGACGTTGTCGCTTCGTCAGAAGCCAGCTCATGTTTGACAAAACGGTCGCTCATGCTGCTCATGTTGGCAATGCCTCCTGCCACTTGTGCCAAAATGGTGTTTTTGCCAGCAACGATGAGCGGTGTCACATCGTATGTATTATAAAGGACATGCTTGTCATACTGCGTTTCACCCGGCTCCAATACATTCTGTGTGACTGGTTGACCATTGAGGCGCATTGTAAACACTCCCAATGCCGAAGCATACAGTCGTGCCTGACTGACCGTTTTCCCTTTTTCGGTGGTAAAGTTACGTCCAATATAGGGTACGTTGTTATTGGTGTCGAAACTTGGTGGATTTGCCTTGATTGCCTTGAACTGCTTTGTATAGTTTGTGGGAGTCGTACCCAGTTCGAGTGTGTATGTGCTTGGGAAGTTGGCGGCAGCATTCTCGTCATTTACGGCGGGAACGTCTTGACGAGGATAGAGTACGACACGTGCTATCTCATAGTTGTCGCCGAGGTCAGCCACAATGGTTGTGGCACAGCTGTTCTGCGTTGTTGTGAATCCGTTTGTTCCCCCCTTTATGATGCCGTCGTTTATGTACTNTACGCTCCAGCCATGGTTGGTCANTTCCCATGAGTTCGTTGCCGTAAATATCNCNTGNCGTNCTCGNTTGNTGNCCTCCTTGTCATAGATTTCCATTTCTGCTATTTGTACAAAAGCGTTGTTCGGGTCTGACGCTGCATGAGGACCGCTTGCGGTGACGTTTAACCTTACATAGCGCGACTTAACAGGTCCCTTATTCGGAATGATTTGGACGATAGCATTGTAAGGAGGCTGCTTGGGAGCTATCCATTTTGCATCCTTCCATTCCTCTTGGGTCAGTATGCCTGTCTCGAAACTGCTGACTGCTGTGATTGACGGTGTGTTGTTTTGGTCATAAGCCGTTATCGCCCATGTGTATGCAGAACGGCTTTTCAAAAGCTTCCCCTCATATGGCACATCGGTTTGACGGCTGGATGCAACCTTGCCGCTTTTCCATAGTGTCACGCCGCAATTGTCAGTCACCGTTATCTCGTAGGCACTCTGACGATAACCGCGTTTTGACGATTCTATTTTCCAACTGAACGCAGGGGTACTCTCAATACCTAAAGGTTTTTCCAACCCCAAAGTACGCAAGCCAACAATGCTGTCGTTTGCAAAAGATGGCAATGCGAGACTTGCTATAAACAATAAGCACAATGGTCTTTTCATTGATTCTATATTTAACGTGAGATTGTCAATCAATCGTTCTGTTCACAGATGGCAAAGTTACGGATTTTTTCTGTATTTAGGATGTTTATAGATGTTTGAATGGCAAAATCTCTGGTGAAACGCAGTTCCTGACGGCAAATCTCTGGTATTCTGAATGTGGTGTTATATTATATATAATGTGTAATCAGTCCTTTGGCAGCTACCTGCTTTCACAGCAGGGATAACCGCTTCTTTGTGGGTGGGGATTCCTCTTTTTCTCGTATGAAGCGGCGGACATTGTAAACCTTTGGTGTGACACTTGTGTATATGCAGGTGGCTTGTTGTCTGTTCTCCTCTGTGTTTGTGACACTTGCTGTTTGGGAAAAAGGCTTTTTCCTTTTGAGGTGTGTTGAAATCTTCGTACCTTTGTCGCCTAAATCAAAGGTAAAAGTAGATGATAACAGTTTCTGACCTTGCCATTCAGTTTGGCAAGCGTGTTCTTTACAAAGACGTGAACATGAAGTTCACCAATGGTAACATTTATGGTGTGATTGGTGCAAATGGTGCAGGTAAATCCACGTTGCTCAAGGCTATTAGCGGTGAACTGGAACCGACGAAGGGAACGGTTACGTTGGGACCAGGCGAGCGTCTCTCTGTGCTGTCGCAGGATCACTTCAAATTCGATAATTGTACGGTCATCANCACAGTGATGATGGGACACTCTGTNCTGTGGGACATCANGCGGGAAAAGGATGCTCTGTATGCNAAGGAGGACTTCACCGATGAGGACGGTATCCGTGCGGCGGAACTGGAGGAGAAGTTTGCAGAGTTGGACGGCTGGAATGCTGAGAGCGATGCGGCTCAGCTGTTGTCGGGATTGGGCATTAAGGAGGATTTGCACTATAAGATGATGCAGGAGCTGACGGGTAAGGAGAAGGTGCGCGTGATGCTGGCACAGGCACTCTATGGCAACCCTGACAATCTCTTGCTGGACGAGCCAACCAACGACCTTGACCTTGACACGGTGGAGTGGCTGGAGGATTTCTTGGCAAACTTTGAGCATACGGTGCTGGTGGTCAGCCACGACCGTCACTTCCTCGACGCCGTGAGCACTCACACGGTAGATATTGACTTCAACAAGGTGAATCTTTTTGCGGGCAACTATTCCTTCTGGTATGAGTCTTCGCAGCTGGCTCTCCGTCAGGCGCAGAATCAGAAAGCAAGGGCTGACGAGAAGCGTAAGGAGCTGGAAGAGTTCATCCGTCGATTCTCTGCCAATGCAGCCAAGAGCAAGCAGACAACTTCGAGAAAGAAGATGCTGGAGAAACTCAATGTGGAGGAGATTCAGCCGTCTACGCGTAAATATCCTGGCATCATCTTCACCATGGAAAGAGAGGCGGGTAATCAGATTCTTGAAGTGGAGGGACTCACAGCTGTTGAGGACGATGGAACAGTGCTGTTCAAAGACCTTTCCTTTACAGCTGAAAAAGGCGAGAAGATTGTGTTCCTTTCACACAATCCGCGCGCTATGACTGCGCTCTTCGAGATTATCAATGGAAACCGCGAACCGCAAGCTGGTGCCTATAAGTGGGGTGTGACCATCACTACGGCGTATCTGCCCGTCGATAATACGGAATTCTTCAAGAGCGACAAGAATCTGGTGGAGTGGTTGAGTCAGTATGGTGAGGGCAACGATGTGTTCTTCAAGGGCTATCTGGGCAGGATGCTCTTCAGTGGCGAAGAGGTGCTGAAGAAAGTCAATGTGCTTTCAGGAGGAGAGAAGATGCGTTGTATGATTGCCCGCATGCAGTTGAAGAATGCCAACTGCCTCATCCTCGACACGCCGACTANCCATCTTGACTTGGAATCCANTCANGCNTTCAATAACAACCTCAAGCANTTCAAGGGCAACATNCTTTTTGCTTCCCATGACCATGAGTTCATCCAGACGGTTGCTAACCGCATCATCGAACTCGGTCCCAAGGGGCATATTGACAAGCTGATGGAGTATGATGATTATATCCACAGCGATGACATCAAGGAACTGCGTGGCAAAATCTATTGATGAAGGTTGCACATCCGTATAGGGACACCCTACGCATATCATTTCAGACACCCTGCACGAAATAATACGCGCAGGGTGTCTGTATTATTTCACGCACCCTGCACTATTCGTCTTGTTTAGGGTGTGCGCCAATCGGCTTTCAAAGTGCATGGATTTTGTTCTCAAAAGTGAGTGGTTTAAGAGCGTTTTGTACTTGCTGTTTCTGTGGCGAAAATGCCTTCAAATAGGCTTGTATCTTCCTTTTGAGGAGCTTTCTTGCAATTTCTGGTGTGATAATATCGTGCGTATTCNTTTTTTTTTCGTTTCTTTGTACGGAAATATGTTTTAATGTCATTAAATATGGGAAATAAGATTCAAGAACTGACAGAGAAGCTCCTTAAGGATGGAGTGGAGAAGGGCAATGCGGAAGCAGAGAAAATCATTGCTGCCGCTAATGAAAAAGCCGCTCAGATTATAGCCGATGCCAAGGCGCAGGCTGCCGAAACGGAGCTGGCTGCACAAAAGAACGCCAAGGGCATGGAAGAGAACATGAAGAACGAAATCAAGATGTATGCTGCTCAGGCGTTGAATGCTTTGAAGAGCGAAGTCGCCAATGCGGTGTGCGACAAAGTGGTGAAGGAAGCTACTGCTGAAGTGACTGGCAATCGGGACTTCATGAACGAATTTATATTGAAGCTTGCTGAGAAGTGGGGGGCTGGCGAGGAACTCGTCATTTCTGCTGCTGATGCCACGAGCTTGAAGGCTCTCTTTGCAAAGAAGGCAAAGGCGCTGTTGGATAAGGGTCTGAAGATTGAGCAGGTGAATGGTCAGAAGACGCTGTTTACCATTCAGCCAGCTGATGGCTCTTACAAAGTGAACTTTGGCGAGGTCGAGTTTGAGGCTTATTTCAAAAATTTCCTTCGTCCTCAACTCGTTGAAATGATTTTCTGAGTATGGCGAATTATTATTGTTTAATGGCAGGCTTGCCCGACTTGAAACTGGATGACACCAAGTTTGAGGTCAGCATTCCCGACTTGCGCGAAGAACTGGACACCCTTTTGTCGCCTCTTGACAGGAAGGTGATGTTCTATTTCTTTCTCAAGAACGACTGTTCAAATCTTGTCAAACTCTTGAAAGACCCTGCGGCCGAGATTGACAACAACGGCAACTTTACCATGGAACAGTATGTTGACCTGATGACTTCGGCTCGTGAGATGAACTTCAACGTTCACCGCTATCCGGCTTTCATGAGCGAGTTTGCTCGTAACTACGCATACAATAAGGATAAGGCGGGGTACTTCTCTGAGGACGAGATGCTGTACCAATTCTATCAGTATGCCATTGATACTTGTCCGAACAAGNNGGTGCGCCAGTGGTATCAGCTCANTCTTGACATCACCAATATCCTCACGGCGTTCTTGGCTCGCAAGAACGGCTGGAATGTGGCTGATTACATTCAGGGCGTGAACGAGGTGACGGAGATAATCCTTACCAACAACACCAAGGACTTCAACTTGACCACGGAATATGATTATGTGGCAGAGTTGATGAAGATTGTGGAGTGTGAAGACCCTGTGGAGAAGGAGAAGAAGATTGATGCGTTCAAATGGCTGTGGCTTGAAGACCGCACGTTCTTCAACATCTTCTCGGTGGAAGCCGTGTTTGCGTATCTCTGCAAATTGGAGATGCTGGCGCGTTGGGACAAGCTGGATGTGGAGAAAGGGCAGGAGACTTTCCGCCAAATCATTGAGAACCTCCGTGGCGAAGCCAGAGTGCCCGATGAGTTTGTGGTGAAGTCGCCCTATGCAACCAAGTAAGACAACATATAATTGGAAGACAGAAAATAAATAGACAACAATATGACAAAAGGTACTGTTAGTGGCGTGATTGCCAACATGGTCACACTGGCTGTCGATGGTCCTGTGAAGCAGGGCGAGATTTGCTACATCGAGACAGGTGGCGACAAGTTGATGAGTGAGGTCATCAAGGTGGTTGGCAGTAGCGTGTATGTCCAGGTGTTTGAATCGACACGTGGATTGAAGGTGGGTGCGCCTGCCGAATTTACGGGGCACATGCTCGAAGTGCAGCTTGGTCCTGGCATGCTGTCGAAGAACTATGACGGTTTGCAGAATGACCTTGACAAGATGGAAGGTGTTTTCTTGAAGCGTGGTCAATACACAGAACCGCTTGATAGCGAGCGTGAATGGGATTTTACTCCATTGGCAAAAGTGGGCGACGAAGTACAAAGCTCTGCTTGGCTGGGCGAAGTGATAGAGAACTCGCAAAAATTGAAAATCATGGCTCCTTTTCAGCTGGAAGGTACAGCCAAGGTGAAGAGCATTGTGCCTGCTGGCAAGTATAAGATTCACGATGTGATGGCTGTGCTCGAAACTGAGGACGGCTCTGAAGTGAAGGTCGATATGGTTCAGCATTGGCCTGTGAAGTTTGCCATGACTAATTATAAGGAGAAGCCACGTCCATTCAAGTTGCTCGAAACGGGTGTGCGCACCATTGATACGTTCAATCCTATTGTGGAAGGTGGTACTGGCTTCATTCCTGGTCCATTCGGTACGGGTAAGACGGTGTTGCAGCACGCCATTTCAAAGCAGGCGGAAGCTGACATCGTAATCATTGCTGCTTGTGGCGAACGTGCGAATGAGGTGGTGGAAATTTTTACAGAGTTCCCTGAGCTGGAAGACCCTCACACAGGACGCAAGCTGATGGAGCGTACTATCATTATCGCCAACACGTCAAATATGCCAGTGGCGGCTCGTGAGGCCTCTGTTTATACGGCAATGACGCTGGCTGAGTACTATCGTTCGATGGGTTTGCGTGTGCTTCTGATGGCAGACTCTACTTCTCGTTGGGCACAGGCTCTGCGTGAGATGTCGAACCGNATGGNAGAGTTGCNTGGTCCTGACGCATTCCCCATGGANTTGGGCGCATTGATTTCAAACTTCTACGGTCGCGCTGGTTATGTGTATCTGAACAATGGCGAGGTGGGTTCCATCACGTTCATTGGTACGGTGTCTCCTGCTGGNGGTAACTTGAAAGAGCCTGTGACGGAGAACACCAAGAAGGTGGCTCGTTGCTTCTATGGATTGGAGCAGGATCGTGCCGACAAGAAGCGTTACCCTGCCGTGAATCCTATTGATTCTTATTCAAAGTATCTGGAATATCCTGAATTTGCGGAGTATATCTCGAAGAAGATTAACGATAAGTGGATTCCCAAAGTGCTGGCATTGAAGACTCGTATGCAGCGTGGTAAGGAGATTGCGGAGCAGATTAACATCTTGGGTGATGACGGTGTGCCAGTAGATTACCATGTAGTGTTCTGGAAGTCCGAGATTATCGACTTTGTAATTCTGCAGCAAGATGCTTTCGACGAGGTGGATGCTGTCACATCGCTGGAGCGTCAGGAGTCCATTCTGAACCTCGTGACAGAGATTTGCGAGAAGGAGTTCCAATTCGAGACATTCCTCGATTGCGTCGATTACTTCCGCAAGCTCATTAACCTCTGCAAGCAGATGAACTACTCGCAGTATAAGAGCGAACAGTATAATGAATTTGTTTCACAAATTAAGGCAATGCTTGCCGCATAAATGATTATGGCTACTGCTTTTCAGAAAGTATATNCGAAGATTGGTCAGATAACAAAGGCCACNNTNTCCCTGANAGCNNAGGGAGTGGGATATGATGANNTTGCCNCNATCAATGGNAAGTNGGCTCANGTTGTGAAAATTGCAGGTGACGATGTAACCTTGCAGGTGTTTGAAGGCACAGGTGGTATCCCTACGAATGCGGAGGTGGTCTTCCTTGGGAAAGCTCCATCGCTGAAAGTGGGTGACCAATTGGCTGGTCGCTTCTTCAATGCCTATGGAAATCCTATCGACGGAGGTCCTGAGATTGAGGGTAAGGAAGTGGAAATCGGAGGTCCATCGGTGAATCCTGTTCGTCGTAAGCAACCGTCTGAACTCATTGCAACGGGTATCGCAGGTATTGACTTGAACAACACGCTGGTGTCGGGTCAGAAGATTCCTTTCTTTGCAGACCCTGACCAACCTTTCAATGAGGTGATGGCACTTGTTGCGCTCCGTGCCAAGGTGGATAAGATTATCCTTGGCGGTATGGGTATGACGAACGATGATTATTACTTCTTCAAGAACACCTTCTCGAATGCTGGTGCGCTCGACCGCATTATTGCGTTCATGAATACGACGGAAGACCCTGCTGTGGAACGTCTGCTGGTGCCAGACATGGCGTTGGCGGCTGCCGAGTACTTCGCGGTGGAGAAGCATGAGACGGTGCTGGTGCTCCTGACTGACATGACTTCCTACGCTGACTCGCTCTCTATCGTGTCTAACCGTATGGATCAGATTCCTTCAAAGGACTCCATGCCTGGTTCGCTCTATTCCGACTTGGCGAAGATATACGAGAAGGCCGTGCAGTTCCCAGAGAGTGCTGGTGGAGGTTCTANCACCANTATCNCTGTGACTACACTGTCGGGTGGTGACATCANCNATGCTGTGCCTNANAACACGGNTTATATTACTGAGGGTCAGCTCTANCTGCGCCGTGATTCCGATATTGGCANGGTGATTGTTGNCCCATTCNGTTCACTCTCNCGTCTGAAGCAGCTTGTGTCTGGTAANAAAACACGTAAAGACCACTCGCAGGTGATGAACGCCGCTATTCGTCTTTACTCCGANGCAGCCAATGCCAAGACGAAGTTGGAGAATGGCTTCGACCTNACCGGCTATGATAACCGATGCTTGCAGTTCGCCAAGGNGNATGCCGANAAGCTTCTTGCTANTGACGNAAANNTCGACANGACNGAAATGCTGGATGTTACATGGTCACTCTTTAAGAAGCACTTCAAACTTGAAGAGGTCAACATCAAGAAAGAATTTACCGATGTATATTGGAAATAAAGTATGGCGATAAAGTTTCAGTATAACAAGACATCGCTTCAGCAGATAGAGAAGAACCTGAAGATGCGACAGCGTACCTTGCCTATCATCAAGAACAAGGAAACAGCGTTGCGTCTGGAGATGAAACGGTGCAAGGAAGAAGCGGAAGCCTTGGAGAAGAAGCTGCAGAGCCAGATTGGTGGTTACGAGTCGATGTATGCCCTTTGGGGAGAGTTTGACGCGTCGCTGGTCAGTCTGAAGGATGTCAAGTTGGATGTGAAGAAAGTGGCGGGTGTGCGTGTGCCTGTGCTGACCAATATCGAGCTGGACGTGAAACCTTTTGGGCTGTTTTCTGCCCCGAAGTGGTACTTCGACGGCATCAATCTGCTGCAAGGCTTGGCCAAGACTGCCGTGGAACGGGAGTTCGTGCTCGCCAAGCTTGGACTTCTTGACCGTGCACGTCGCAAGACCACACAGAAGGTGAACCTCTTTGAGAAGGTTCAGATTCCTGGTTATCAGGAGGCTATCCGTAAAATCAAGCGATTCATGGAGGATGAAGAGAACCTCTCCAAGTCTTCACAGAAGATTCTGAAATCTCTGCAAGAGTCAAGAAAGAAAAAGGAAGAGGAGGAGCAGGATGCGTCTTCCACCAGAAAGGAGGTTGAAGTTGCCGTATGATACAAGACATGAAGAAACTCACGTTCCTCATCACCAATGGGGAATATGATAAATTCATTGAGGATATCCGTCAGTTGGGTGTCATTCATGTGGAGGAGCTGCAACAAGGTTCTACGAGTGAGGAGCTACAGGCTGGTTTAGACTTGGCTTCACGCTACAAGGCTGCACTGAAAGCATTGGACTATGCAGCAGAGACTTACACGTCTTCTGTTTCTTACACTTCGCAGCCAGCTGATGCTTCCAAGGGTGTATCGCTCATCGACACAGTGGAGCGCCTGCTTAGCGAAGAGAACAGTGTGAAACACAACCTTGATGCTATAGAGGATGCCATTTCTGAGTTGGAGCCATTCGGCGAGTTCAGTTGGGACAGCATTCGTCAGTTGGAGCAGTCGGGGTACAAGCCATATTTCTATGCAGTCAACAGCAAGATGTATAAGGCTGAGTGGGCTGAGAAGTATTTCGCCACCCCTGTCAACGAGGTGAACAAGAAGACTTACTTTGTGGCTTTTTCCAATGAAGATAAAGGACCCGACATCACGGCTGAACGGCTTTTCCTGCCAGAGGAATCACTCTCTGTTTATCAGGAGAAGCAAAAAATGCTGAACGAGCAACTTGCCAGTATTCACGAGCAATTGCTACAAGTGAATGCTGTTGACCGTCCTTCTATCGAAGCTGGGCAAACCGCCAACGNGAACGACATNCAGCTTTNTANAGTGCNNCTTAGCAACGAGTCCATTGCCNACGGAACTGTGAAACNCANGATTGNCTGGNCGTTGAAGGACAANGCCGACAGNGTGGTGGACTATTTGGAGAAGGAGCACATCTTCTATGAATTGGAGAATCCTGCATTTGAGGACAATGTACCCATTCAAATCAAGAATGACAAGTTCTCGTCGCTCTTTGAGCCAATCTTGCGTATGTATTCGTTGCCTAACTATCACGACATTGACCCATTGCCGTTCTTTGCCCCATTCTTCATGCTGTTCTTTGGACTCTGCATGGGTGACATGGGCTATGGCTTGCTCATTCTCGCAGTTGGCATTGCTATCATCTTTGCCAAGCCAGGCATTGCGTCATACGGCAAGTTGGGGGCTTTGCTTGGAGGCATGACGTGCATCTGCGGTCTTGTCACAGGTACTTTCTTCGGCATAGACCTGTCTACCGTTGATTGGGACTTCATTAAGCCCATGCAGCCATATTTCATCAATGACTCCATGAAAGAGAGCTTCTTTGGTTATTCGCCCATGATGGTTATCTCTGTTATCATTGGCCTCATTCAGGTGCTTCTGGGCATGACGCTGGCTGGTTGCAAAGCCGTGAAGAACTATGGTATTATCTATGGTGTAGGTAAGTTCTCATGGGTGACAGCGTTGCTCAGTGCAACGATTCTTTTCGGCTTGCCACTCTTTGGTGTTGAGCTGTCATTGCCAGTGCAGTGCGTGCTTTATGCGTTGATAGCCTTGTCGGCTCTTGGCATCTTCTTCCTCAACAATCCGAATGCCTACAAAAAGCCGTCAGTGCTTGGCAAGACTTTGGGAGTGGGAAGTAATTTGGGTGCTGGTTTGTGGGCTGCCTATGGTATGTCTACGGGACTGCTGGGCGACCTTCTGTCCTACATCCGACTCTTCGCGCTTGGTCTTACTGGTGGTGTGCTCGGTTCGGTTTTCAACCAGTTGGCAATGGAGATGAGTCCTCAAGTGCCTGTCGTGCATGAAGTGGTGATGATTATCATTCTCCTATTCGGTCATGGCATCAACTTCGGACTCTGTATGATTTCCTCGTTCGTGCACCCCATGCGACTCACCTTTGTCGAGTATTTCAAAAATGCAGACTTTGAGGGCAATGGCAAGGAGTATAAACCCTTTCGGGTTCTGTAAGAAGCAAGAAGTGTTAAAGTTGTATAATCAATAATCAATAATCAATTATAGTATTAACCTTGGGTTCTCCGTGTCATATTCCCCTTCTCATGGGCGACAGAGTTAACCCACTAAAAACAAATTAAACATTATGTCTCCAGTACTTTTAGCGTACATCGGTGTGGCCCTCGCAGTAGGACTCTCCGGCATCGGTTCCGCCTATGGCGTGACTATCTGTGGTAATGCTGCCATCGGCGCATTCAAGAAGAATCCATCAGCCAGTGGTTCCTACATTGGTCTCGCAGCCCTCCCCTCATCTCAGGGTCTGTATGGCTTCGTGGGCTTCTTCATCCTCAACCCACTCGTAACTGCTGACATCAGCATGTTTGCTGCTTGTGCTGTTCTTGGTGCAGGTCTCGCACTTGGTGCTGTGTCTCTCTTCTCTGCCATCCGTCAGGCTAAGGTTTGTGCCAACGGTATCTCGGCTATCGGTGGTGGTCACAATGCCTTTGGTACTACGATGGTGCTTGCTGTGTTCCCTGAGCTTTACGCCATCCTCGGTCTTCTCGTGCTCATCCTGATTGCAAGTTCTATTCAGGTATAAGTAAACGAAGACGTTATAACAAAACGCACCCCAGAGACTGACAGTCCAGCTTCTGGGGTGCGNTCTGTTGTTATAGAGCCGTAGTNTCTNTCCATCGCCATCTNTCGNCCGTTCTACAAGAAAATAGAAGTANTNCTTTGTCTTATACTTGCTTAATCGTACCTTNGCAAAGAAATGAAAGATATCAAAAGATGAAGACGTTATTGGAACAGAATATGAATCAGATGCCATCGCCTTGTTATGTGATGGAGGAAGCGTTGTTGCGGAGGAACTTGGAGCTGATTCACAATGTGGCACAGTGTGCCGATGTGGAAATCATTTTGGCATTTAAGGCGTTTGCCTTGTGGAAAAGTTTTCCTGTTTTCCGTGAGTATATCAGTCATACGACAGCATCATCGCTGTTTGAGGCACGGTTAGCCAAAGAGGAGTTTGGCAGCAAGGCACATACATATTCCCCTGCCTACACAGAGGAAGAGTTTNAGGATATTCTTTCATGTTCNAGCCATGTCNCCTTCAACTCGTTGAGCCAATATGAGCGGTTCGCANCGAAAGTGCAGGGNCGAGTATCGCTCGGTTTGCGTGTCAATCCTGAGTATAGCGAAATAGAGACAGAACTGTATAATCCCTGCGCTCCAGGTTCCCGTTTTGGTATCTTGGCACAAGACTTACCAGAGCAGTTGCCTGCCGACATTGAGGGTTTCCACATCCATTGCCACTGCGAATCGGGCAGCGACGTGTTTGCGCGTACATTGACATATATAGAGGAGAAGTTCGCAGGCTGGTTCTCGCAGCTGAAGTGGATTAACTTTGGTGGCGGACATCTGATGACGCGCAAGGACTATGATGTAGAGCTACTTATCAAGACCTTGCAAGAATTTCATCTACGCTACCCCCACTTAAAGGTCATCTTGGAACCTGGCAGTGCTTTCGCTTGGCAGACAGGACCGCTTATTGCCAAGATTGTAGATATTGTGGAGAACAGTGGCGTGAAGACAGTTATCATCAATGCCAGTTTCACATGCCACATGCCTGACTGCTTAGAGATGCCATACAAACCTGCCATCCGTCATGCGCAGACGTTGGACAAAGACGACCTCGATACGGCACGGATAACGCCTCACACCTACCGCATTGGTGGCAATAGTTGTTTGAGTGGCGACTATATGGGTTTATGGCAATTTGACCATGAGTTACAGATTGGCGAGACGCTGATCTTCGAGGACATGATACACTACACGACAGTGAAGACCACCATGTTCAACGGCATCGGGCACCCTTCCATCGGCATGCTGCATGAAGACGGAACGTTTGAACTCTTTCGTCGTTTCACCTACGAAGATTATCGTGACCGTATGTGTTAACTTCATTCAGCTCCTCTTTCGAGGGGATGCTTCCTTCCTAACTGAGATTAGTAAAGAATCGGGGGAGAGTTCATCGTGAACTCTCCCCCGATTTTCTTTGGGTATTTGTTTCTTGATTAGAAGCGACCGCCTCCACCGAAACCACCTCGTCCTCTGAAGTTCTCGCCTCCGAAGTCTGGGCGTTCGTTCATGAAGTTGCGCATATCGCGCAGGTTTTGGCGCGAGGTCTTGTCGCCAAAGAGGTTGAAGCGGTAGATGAAATGAGCCATTACGTAGCTGTAGATGCTGTTGGTCTCACGGTCTTGGCGTGAGTATGCGCTGATGGTGCGGCTGATGTTGCTGCGCTTGTGCAGCAGGTCATGGGCTTGGAGCGATACGGTGGCTTGCTTCTTGCTGAGGAAACGGTAGCTGACTTGGGCATTCCAGATGAGTTCGTTGGNGTTCNTGTTTGCAGAGGAATAACCTCGGCGTGAACTCANNTTGANNTCGGNGGAGAAGCCGAAACCGCTGTTGAAGTTGCCTGTGGAGGAGAGTCCATAGTGGANGTTGTAGGTGTTTTGGTTGTTGGCTGCCACCATTTCGCTGGCAGTCTTCGACCAGTTGATGCTTCCGTTAGCGCGGACATCGAAGTTGCCCAAACGCAGAGTGAGGCTCATGTTTTCGCCCAAGGAGGTGGTGCGCACATCGTTCTTGAACGTCGTCTTATTTTGGTAGATGTAACCGACATTATGGCGCAACGAGGCTGTGGTGTTGGTGTTGAGGGTCAGCTTCTCCCATCCCAGTGGGGTGTTGAAGCCAATGTTTCCGTTGATGTTCCAGTTTCCGTTGATATTTTCAGGACGGGTCACTTGTCCACCGGTCTCCTTAATGTATTCGGTGCGGTTCGTAATGCTGTTTTGTGTGGTGCTGAACGATACACGTCCGAAGAGGGACTGCTTGGTTGCTTCGAAATNGNTGTTATAGTCGAGGTTGATGNTNTGGGTAANTGAGGGCTTCAGGTCGGGATTTCCCTCGCGGATATTGAGCGGATTGCTATTGTCGGTCAGGGTGAAGAGGTCAGTCATGTCAGGTTGATTGGTGTTGCCCCGATAGGTGATGCGCAGAGTGTGTCGTTTGGTGAAGCGGAAGCGCGCATTGAGGGTAGGGGTGATGCGTGAGATGTCGCGGCTGGCAATGGTGTCAAGTCCCTGATATTGGTATATCATCTCTTGGTTTTGTTGCTCAATGCGGATGCCAGCACTGATGTTGAGCAGCGAGGTGATGTAGCGCAGTGAGAAGTCAATGTTGTGGGTCTTGTTGATGTTGTCGGTGTAGCGCGATAGAGAGTCGCTCAGGAACTCGAAGTAGTTGGGAGGGAGCATGCCGTATTGCCCGTAGTTTTCCCACAATTCTTGCCCGATTTCATCCACCTTTGCAAAGTCGTAGGTCTGTCCGTCGCTGTGGCGTTTGGAGTAGTTGTAGCTGTAATTGAGCTGTGCGAACAGGTTGCGCAGGATGGGTTCGGAGTAGGAAATCCCCAAGCTGTAGTTCTTGTTGTCGGATGGCGTGTTGCGATGACGGAAGGTCAGGTCGGTTTCGCCCTCACGCTGATGGTAGATGACGTTGGAGTAGTTGAAACTCTTGTTCTCATTGCTGCTCACCGACCCATTGAGGCGGAGGCTGATGTTGCGTCCGTTGCGACCGGAAACAGCATCGGGACCAAACCATGTGCCGCCACCCAACTGTCGGTTGAGCATCAGGTTGCCACTGATGTTGTAGTTATCACCATCGCTCCAGTTTCTTGACGTGTTCTCGTTGATTTTGATGGCATTATCGATGTCGCTGAGTTGGTTGAGCGGGTCGGTGATGCCATTCTGATAAGGGTCGTCGTTGAAGGTAGCCGAGGTGTTGCGAGACGAACTTTTGGTGCCACCTTTGGAGAATCGGGGGCTGAACACCAGTGTGGTCAGCGAATCAATCTTCCACTCAGCCTTGAAGTCTCCGTTGATGTTACTGTTTCGATTGATGTTTGTGTTGTGGCTATTGCTGAATGAAGAAGTGGTTGATACAAAGTTTTGGGTGCTGTTGTTGGTCTTGTTGTCGCTCTTGCTATAGTTGTAGCGGAGGTTGCCGCCAAATTCAAAATTCTTCGTGTCGAACACCAATCGTCCGCCCACTTGCTTGTTGGTCGTGTTGCCATTGTTACCCGTATTATTCTGTGAACCAATCACGTTCGACTGGAAACCATCCCTGAAACGGTTTACCATCACGCGACCTGAATATCGGTCGTATGAGCCGTAGCCAGCATCCACATTGCCAAACCATCCCTTCTGCATGCCCTTTTTGATGGTCAGGTCAATCACCGTCTCCTCTTCGCCATCGTCAATGCCTGTGATGCGGCTGAAGTCTGATTGTTTGTCGTAGGTTTTCACCTTGTCCACTATCTCCGCAGGCAGGTTCTTCATCGACATATTTTGGTCGTTGCCGAAAAACTCCTTTCCGCCCACGAGGATTTTCTTCACGGTCTTCCCGTTCACCTTGATGACACCGTCCTCAATGGTCACACCAGGCAACTTCTTGATGAGTTCCTCCAGCACACTGCCCTCAGGCACTTTGAACGCATCGGCATTGAAGATGAGTGTGTCTTCTTTCACTTCCACCTCCTTCATCTGTGCCGTCACCACGGCTTGTTTCAGTTCCACGGTGTTGGGTACCAGCATCACCGTGCCAACGGTCTGTGTGCCCTTGTTCTCGTCTTTCTTGATGTTGATGGTGCGGAAGAAATTGTGGTAGCCGACGTATGAAATCTTCAAGATGTAAGAGCCGTCCTTTACGTTCTTCAAACTGAAAGAACCGTCATTGGCAGTTGTGCCGCCCGTGACCATGCGTGCTGTGTCTGTCGTCATCACCATAACGGTGCTGCGTAAAAGTGCCTCACCGTTTTCGCTATCTATTACTTTGCCTCGCAGCAAGGTTTGGGCAGAGGCGATATGGGCTGCTGTGCAGAACAGCAATAGTAAAAGGGGCTTGTGTAGAGTCTTCATATTAGGGTTTGTAGATGTTCTGCTTTGTAAGACGTTTTTCTGNGCTTNTNGTTTAATGGGGNTATNTGAAAAAAGGATGATTTTTTGGAAACANTACACCAGCCCAGGATAAGAAATTTTTGGATGACATTCTTATTCCGAACTGGCGTATAAGTTGTGTGTTNTGGTTTCAAGACACACGGTTTATGGGGCAGGCATGGTNTGNGCTTNGGNNATGCCCAGTCTTTATAGTCTGTGATTTCNGGAGTTCTGCGCCTGNGGGGAAGNNGGGGGTGCCATCTTGATAATCAGCATGGGACAGNCGGTGTNTTCCAANCAGTTTCTTGATGTCGAGTTTGCCNNTGGAGACNTCTTCGTCGAAACGGAAGATGAAGTATTTCCCTTTCGGGTTGGGGTATCGGGATGCAGCCATCCGTTCCTTGTCCATCACGGCTGTGTCATGAATACGGAACACATGGTAGGTCTCTTCGTGTCCGTCTTCATATAAGATGGCAAACTTGGGATTCAGTCTCTTTAGGTGGCTTTGTGTCTGCGCACCTTCCCGTTCCTTGTCCAGCCGCACGTTGTAAATCATGGAGCCTTGGTTGTTCTTGCCTGTAATCCAGTCCCAATGCGCTCGGTCGTGATACATGCCCACCACAAAGTAGTCGTTGGTGTAACGCTCTATATGATATTCGGGCAGCCAGTTTTCGGGTGTCGGGGTGTAAGGATGTGACTGTTGGTACGCTTCCACCTTCTTTTCCAACTCCTCTTTCGGGTTGTCGCCCAAGGTTATCTTTGTAATCTCAAAGAAGTCATTGAGCAAGCGGAATGTGTCAGAGTCTTTCGTGTCGGTTCCCACTTGCTTTTCCAATGCCAAGGCAAACAGGCTCTCATCCCCATAGGGGCGATATAGTTTGCCTTGCAGTTCTTTGAAATGGTCTTTGATGAATTGCTCGCCAGCCAGCATGTTTCCTCGGCTTTTCATGGCATAGAAGTCATAGTCACTTTGTAGCCAATCCTGTATCTCCTTGCGGAATTTCTCACGGATTTGTGCCTTCCACGCACGTTTTTGTGTGGCGTTGTTTCGTGCGTAGAGCGACAATACAAAAAGGAAATTCACATCGTAATGGAACAGCAGCAGCGTGTCGCGGTCGAAGAGGCGATTCTGGAAATGCACCTTGCGGTATCTGTTGTTCTTGTGGCTCGTCTTTTCAATGCCGTTATCCGCATAACTGAAAGTCTCGTCCATCTTGGCTGACACAAAGAAGTTGGGGATGATGTTGTATCCCTCGGTCATGTCGTCTCTAAGCCGAACGCCCGATGGCGGCACTTTCTTGTCGTTGAAGATGTCCAAGTTCCATTGAATCACGTTCCTGGCATACGTATATTGTTTATACACCGACTCTTTGCCCACCTTGTGCCCCATCTTGTAATACTTGCTGTCACCGATGTAGTAGGTTGGGGTGTGTTCATTCTCAATCAGGCTCTTCGCCGTGAAGAGGTGGTCAACGATTTTGCCGTCCTCCTGCTTCTTGCCCATGCCGTCGGGCAGAGGGTTGTCGCCAATGAGTTCATCGACCATCGCCTCAAAGACCATGTAAAAGTTCTTCACCAACAGATACTCTTTCTTCTCCGTGTTGATGAACACTTGCCGCGCCTCGTCGAAGAAAGCATAACACAGCCCCCACAGTTCTATTGCCTTGTCCGAGAAATACTTGTATTTGATTTGGCGCAACCGTGTTTTGCCATACCCTTTCAGATAGGTGTCAAATTGTTTGCCTTTGATGAGAGGAAACCTGACGTTGATGTCCTTGGGAAATCCGTAGGCGTTGCCAATGTAGTTCAGGATGGAGAAGAAGATGACGAGCAGTTCCTCGTCGAAGTTCACTTGCCGCTTTTTGTTCACGGGGTTCAAGTAGATGGGGTGTCCGCCTTGTATAATGGCAGCCTCTCGGCAGATGGTGCGCGTCCAGTTTATCTTGTTATAGCCAGCATGCAAGTTCTTCACGATGAAAAAGAAGAAACTTTGGTTGTCCTTATTGAACTGTAACAGTTGGAGCAAGATGTCAAGATAGGTGTTGCTCAGTCGTCGATACCCTTTACCTATTTGTGCTATCTTCGTGTGAAACACAATGTCAGTGTCGCTCTGTCTGTCGTTCTTGTACACCACGATGGCGCGATAAATCCAAACCGCAAACTTGTAGATGAAATCCCGCTCGTCTTTGTTCAACAGATTCTCTTTCGAGAGGTCGGCAATGTCCTCTGGCTTGTACTTGCCGAACACCAATTCCTGTCCATCTACATCTTTCAACAGAACCTTAGGAAGAATCAAGACACAATCGTGCAGCAACGTGTTGTAGTAATACCCTACATAGTGAATAGACCCCCGTCCCTCCACGTTCTCCAAAGCATCAATGCCATGCAGAATGGGCTTCACCTTGTTTACGTCGTATCGGTATTCTTCTATCAGAACTTTCATGCCTCTGTCTCTTTGCTGTTCTCAGCGACTCCTTCGTCAAACAGCCTCGGTGCTTTCGTCGCTGTTGAGCCTCTTTACATTGTCCAAGAACTGTTCCACCTTCTCTTCCGCCACCTGCGTCTCTCCATCTTCGTTAATTGTATAGAACTTGTTGAACGACAGTGTAGAACCATCGGCGTCTCGGAACAATGTGCCAGCATCCTCGATAAAGTCTTTGAACACATCGTTCCAAAGGTAGAACATTAGCCAATGTATGTAAAAGAAGGGAAAATAAAAACAAAGAAAATCCATATAATCATTGATTATTAGTCGTTTATAAAAACGACATACTTTCTGATACATTCCTTAAAAATCACTATTATTCGCTATTTTTGTTACCTATAACGATACTTGTTTCAGGAATATTTTGTACCTTTGTAGATGAATATAAATATCTGAAGGACAATGGGAAGGAAAAGGAAGTCATTGATAGAGAAATCCCCGTTCAAGTTGCGCCATCGCAAGCTGGCTGACGGATGCATNTCCCTGTTCCTCGACCGCAGCNTGGNCGGAGGGCATGAGTACGAGTTCCTCAAACTCTATCTCCTGCCCGAAACCTCTTCTACNGCGAANCGTCANAACGCACGCACACTCCGAAAAGCGGAGGAAATCTTACTACTGCGCACCGAAGCCCTATTCAATGTGAAAGCCGAGNCGGAANTAGCAAACTCCNGTGCCGGAATGCTTCTNTCNGACTGGCNCCAGACCTGTTATGACAGTCACGANAAACGAGGTGCAAGAGACCTCGNCAGCATAAGCAATNTGAAGAGAGCCTTGTACATGTTCCGNNCCGATGTCCGTCTATCAGATATTGACAGACAGTTCTGTCTTGACATGATAGACTGGTTCCGCAACACATACAGGCACCGTCTGACAGGAAATCCCGTCAGTGCAAGAACTGCAGACACCTATTGCCAGACTTTCCGTACCATGCTAAACGAGGCTGTGCGTGAGGGACTCATAGACAAAAATCCGTGGAACCGGCTTGAGACAACCGAAAAAATAAAGAAACCGGAGAGCAAACGCGAGTACCTGACCCTTGATGAGATACGGAGCATGATTGCCACGGACTGCCCCAATGCCCTTGTAAAGAGAGCTTACTTGTTTTCCTGTTTTACCGGACTTTGCATAAGTGATGTCAGAAACCTTAAATGGGGTGATGTTTATCATGAAAACGGGCAGACATTCGTTTCTGTCGTGATGAGGAAAACCACAAAGCCGTTATATATACCATTGTCCAAACAGGCATTGAAGTGGATGCCCCAAAAGGATAGTGACAACTCCGGCGACCATGTGTTCGGCAACCTTGTCAATTACGGCAACGTGAACGAGAACCTGAAAAAATTGGCTGAGGCTGCCTGAATAAAGAAACACATCTCCTATCATACGAGCAGGCACAGCTTTGCGGCTATGATGCTCACTCTCGGAGCAGACCTGTACACAGTTTCAAAGCTGTTGGGACACAGTTCGGTCAAGCATACCCAGATATACGCGAGGATAATTG
>WFLX010062678.1_pt1 | contig 34761 bp, 26 predicted proteins | sample 4967041 | NCBI WGS metagenome assembly WFLX01 (sample SAMN12857096, study PRJNA449069) | gut metagenome | isolation source: stool from male and female vole | host: Microtus ochrogaster | place: USA:Florida | collected 2017
GCCTGAGGGAATGGATGGCAAACTGTTCTATCATGTTTCGACCGACGAAGTCTACGGGTCACTGGAGCCGGGACCTGAGATGTTTACCGAAACGACTCCCTACTCTCCCCGCTCACCCTATTCGGCCTCCAAAGCTTCGAGCGACCATTTCGTCAGGGCCTATCACCACACCTACGGAATGCCGGTGAAGATTTNCNACTGCTCCAACAATTACGGCCCCAACCAATTTCCGGAGAAGCTCATTCCTCTGCTGATCAACAACATTCGCCACAACAAGCCGCTCCCCGTTTATGGCGAGGGTCTTAATGTGCGCGACTGGCTATTTGTCGAGGACCATGCCGCTGCCATCGACCTCATATTCCACAACGGAGGAGTAGGCGAAACCTACAATATCGGAGGTCTCAACGAGTGGAAAAACATCGACATCGTGAAACTCGTTATCAACATCACCGACCGTCTGCTCGGGCGCGAACCGGGAACTTCGCTGGGACTTATAACCTTTGTCACCGACCGCAAGGGTCACGACCTGCGCTATGCCATCGACCCCTCCAAGCTCTGTAACGAACTCGGCTGGAAACCCTCGGTTACATTTGAGGAGGGTATCGAAAAAACCGTTGAATGGTATCTCGCCAACAATCAGTGGCTCGACAATGTGACATCGGGAGAGTATCGCGATTTCTACAACACTCTCTATTCAGGCCGCTGAGCCTAGATCAGATTCCGAAAAATTTTCTTGCCGAGCTGTCGGTCACACTTTTGACCTCCTCGAAATCAACGCCGAGGGCGCGCGCCACCTCCCGGCCGGTCTCTACTACATAGGCCGGCTCGTTGCGACGTCCGCGATGAGGCACAGGCGCGAGATATGGAGCATCGGTTTCGAGCAAAATCCGGTCAAGTCCTATTGCGGGCAACACTTCGCGCAGGCGTGAGTTCTTGAAGGTCACTATGCCGTTGATTCCGAAATAAAAGTCGCCATATTTGCGCAACCGCTCCACATCGTCAACGGTGCCACCGAAACTGTGCATCACAAGAGGGGGAACAACCTCAAGTCCGCTCACTACCTCGATCACCTCGTCAAGGGCCTCGCGACAATGGATAATCACCGGCAGCCGCAGCTCTGTGGCAAGTTTCATCTGATATTCAAGCGCCTCCATCTGAGCCTCGCGGTGGGTCTTGTCCCAATAGAGGTCCATGCCTATCTCACCNACAGCCACATAGGGNGTCGNTCCTCGAAGCTCGGCCTCGATCGTTTTCATATCCTCGCGCCAGGCGGGGGTGACCTCGGTGGGGTGCAATCCCATTGCCATGCGGGTATTTTCGGGCCAGCGGGCTGCCAGCTCTTTCATGGGCTGAATGGTCGTAAGGTCAACGTTGGGGAGAATCATCATCTCCACGCCCGAGGCAATGGCATTTTTGACCACGTCGTCGCGGTCTTCCTCAAATTCAGGCAGATAAGGGTGGGTGTGAGTATCAACCATTATTTAATGTGTGCGGGTACGGGTGCGGTCGGCAAGCTGCACAAAGAAGTCACGTGCCGGATGAGAGAGTTTCACGCTGTTGAGCTCGGCGATCGCCTTTTCTACATAGAGGTCAATCAGCGAACGGCACTTCTCAGGAAGCCCGAGCGAGAGATAAACCTGTTTTACGCGCTCGATTTTCTCATTGGCGGGCGAGGGGTGAAGAATCTCCTGACGCACCACTCCGGTTGTATCGTCGCTGAGCGACTTGATGAGCAGCCAGGTTTTCTTGTCGTTTGAAATATCGCCGCCAATCTCCTTGCCAAACACTATCGGGTCGCCGAACGTATCGAGAAGATCATCCTGAAGCTGGAAAGCCAGTCCGAGCGCCTCGCCATAGCGATAGAAAGCCTCCACATCCTTGCGGTCGGCGCGGGCCATTATCGCTCCTAATGCGCAGGCACATCCGAGAAGCACCGAGGTCTTCAGTCTTATCATCTCGAGATATTCCACGACGGTGACATCCATGCGGTTTTCAAAATCGAGGTCGAGCTGCTGACCCTCATATATCTTCATGGCGGTGTCGTTAAACAGACGCAACACCGGGCCTATCAGCTCGTCGTCACACTTCTCCATCATCTGCTGAGAGGCAAGGGTGAGCATCGCGTCACCGCTCAATATGGCGGTGCGGTCATCCCAGCGGCGGTGAACAGTCACTCGGCCGCGGCGCATGTCGGCCTTATCCATCACATCATCGTGAAGCAATGTGAAGTTATGAAACATCTCAAGAGCAAGTGCCTGATTCNTGGCATTGGCNGCAACACCGCCGAAAGCCTCACACACGCTCANCACCAGAACCGGNCGCANANGTTTGNCGCCTCCGCNCAGGGTATATCTGATAGGTTCGTAAAGTGAATCGGGATGTTTCTTGGGGGCCAGACTTGAAATCTCTGCCTCGATGAGCGACTGATAGTCGGATTGTGATAGCATTTTCAGATTTAGGGGAAAAGAGTTAACGTGGCGCAAAGTTAATCATTAGTTCCGTATTGGCCCGCATATTCCGCGAAAACTATCTTATTTTCTGAAAGCTATGGGGAGAATACAGAGTGTAGCCACCTTTTCTCCGTCAACTTTGCCGGGAACCCAGTCGGGCATTTCGCTGATGAGCCTCACGGCCTCCTCGTTTAATGATTTTTCAACGCCCTTTATCACCTCAACATTACAGATCTCTCCGTCGNCCTTCACGATGNAACTGCAANGCACCCTACCCTCTNTGCCGTCGNCATAGGCCTTGGCGGGGTAACGGCGGTTGGTGTTGATATATTTCAGCATCTCACTATCGCCGCCGGGATAAGTCGGAGGTTCATCGACTTCATCATAGGGATAGGCTGATAATGAGGTTATTCCGCTTGAAGTAGAGACTCTGCAGGCCACCGTGCGCTTAAACTGGGCGTAGCACGACACTGCGGCAAGGAGGAGAAAGAGAGAAAATATGGTAAGAATCTTTTTGAGTCCGGAATACATGAATAAAAATTCCTGAGTATTTGATTACTGAAAATTTATTGGGACTACAAAGATAGCTCAATCTTCGCTCATAACCCAAAAAGGTTTAGAATGATTAGGGTTGTTTTACGTTTATTTACATTTCCGGGCAACTTTCTCCCCACCCCTCCCCTGACCACTTAATTATCCATCCATTTTTCATGTATTCCTTATTATTAGGTGGGGGGTCACAATATTAGGCGGGGAGGTGGCGTTATTATCTTTAGGCATATTGACTGCGTGGTCTTAGGTCGCTTTGACTGAGAGGGCTTAGGTCGAGGCAATCAGTATGTTCCTGAAACCAAAACCGGAGATCATTTTCCACTCCATGACTTTAAGCAAATTCTTAAAACCATCAATATCACTATTGCGCCTCACAGCNGCTATCATGACAGTGGCCGTGGCGTGGCCGTCGCTTCGGGCTCAGGACCTTTCAGGGTCATCGCCTGCATATAACTTTCTGAATGTCACGGCCTCATCGCGCATCTACGGTCTCGGTGGCATAAACATCACCCTTCCCGACCCCGACAATATCTTCTCGATTGATCAGAACCCGGCGCTGCTCGGCCCCGAGTTTGACATGCAACTCGGCGTGAGCTATATGCGCTATCTCGGCGACAGCAATTTCGCCTCCCTGAGATTTGGCAACAACGCCGGCGAACGTGGTGCCTGGACTGCGGCAATCAACTATTTCGGCTATGGCTCAATGACCGCCGCCGATGAAAACGGCATAGTNACCGGCTCCTACTCNCCCAAGGATATAACCTTTTCGGGCGGCTATACCCANGACCTCAGCGACAGATGGCGAGGCGGCTTTGCCATANAACTGGCCCACAGNTCCTATGGNGATTATTCTGCNATGGCNCTCTGCACCGACCTCGGCGCTAATTATTACGACCCCGACAGAGACCTGTCGTTTTCGGTAGTAGTGGCCAATCTCGGCGGTCAGATAAAGCGCTTCAACGATTCCTACGACCGCCTGCCTATCGACGTGAGACTCGGCTGGAGCAAAAGCTTCGGCACTCTCCCCATAAGGTGGAGCGTCACGGCGTGGAATCTCACCCGCTGGCATCTTCCTTTCTACGACCTCAAGGACTCCGACACCGGCTCGCAGACCGTCATCAAAGACACGTTTGGCTCCAACCTCATGCGCCATCTGGTGTTTGCCGCCGACTTCGTGCCCTCCGAAAAGTTTTATGCCGGCATAGGCTATAACTACAAGACCCGCACCGATATGGCTACCTATTCGCGCAACTTTCTGAGCGGATTCTCGCTCTGTGCCGGTCTAAATCTCTCGAATTTCGGAGTAGGGCTGGCTTTCTCTCAGCCACACTCGGGAGCCACATCGCTGATGGTAAACTTCACCGCCAACCTCTATTCGCTAACCCATTGACCTCATATTAGTTAATCAGTCATGAAGAAAATCATTGTAGCAATCGACGGATATTCCTCATCGGGCAAGAGCAGCATGGCTCGCCGTCTCGCCGCCGAAACAGGCTACCGTTATATCGACAGCGGTGCTATGTATCGCGCCGTCACCCTCTATGCCATGCGCAACAACATGATCGCCCCCGACGGCACCGTCTATACCGAAGAAATCATCAAGGCCCTCCCCGGCATAGTGATTGACTTCCGCCCCTCGGCCAACGGTCAGGTGACCCTGCTCAATGGCGAAGATGTTGAAAATGAAATCCGCGAGCTGCCGGTGAGCAACAATGTGTCGCCCGTGTCGGCAATTCCCGAAGTGAGACACGCCCTCGTGGCCAAGCANCAGGCTTTCGGCAANAGCCGCGGCATTGTGATGGANGGCCGTGACATNGGCTCGACNGTGTTTCCCGACGCCGAGCTCAAGATTTTTGTCAACGCCTCGGCTCAGACCCGCGCCCAGCGCCGTCTGAAAGAGNTGACNGACAANGGNGTNGCTACAAATTTCGAGGAGATATTGGCCAATGTGGTTCATCGCGACCATATCGACACCACCCGCGCCGAAAGCCCCTTGCGCATGGCCGACGACGCCATTGCCCTCGACAACTCCAACATGACTATCGAGCAACAGGACAAATGGCTGCTTGACCAATTTAACAAAGCTGTGGCCAAAGCGTCTGAATCTTCCGCCCGCTCATGAGCCGCCGACCCGTCGAAATAGAGATTGACAGCGACTCGGGATTCTGTTTCGGAGTGGTTACCGCCATCAACAANGCCGAACAGGAGCTTGCCAAAGGGGANACTCTGTTCTGCCTCGGCGACATTGTGCATAATTCNGACGAGGTTGACCGTCTGCGCAACAAAGGGCTNGTGACNATCACCCACGCGCGTCTCTCCGAGATAACCGATGCCAAGGTGCTTCTCAGAGCCCACGGCGAGCCCCCCTCGACCTATAAGACAGCTGCNCGCAACAACATCACCATCATCGACGCCACNTGTCCGGTTGTACTCGCCCTCCAAAGGCGCATCAAGGAAACCTGCGACAACCACCCCGACGCCCAGATTGTGATCTACGGCAAGCATGGTCACGCCGAGGTTAACGGTCTCGTAGGCCAGACTCTCGGCCGGGCCATAGTGATTGAAAATGAGAGCGAACTGTCGAAAATCAATCCCGACAAAGATGTCTACCTCTTTTCGCAGACCACCAAAAGCCTCAGCGGCATGAAGCAGATCACCTCACTGATAGCCGAGATGCTTTCGCCGGGGGTCAATCTCTATTCCCATGACACAATCTGCCGTCAGGTGGCCAACCGCGCCGACAATCTGCGCCGCTTTGCCGCCTCCCATTGCGTGGTGCTTTTTGTGGCGGGAGCCAAAAGCTCCAACGGCAAGGTGCTCTATGGCGAGTGTCTCTCGGTCAATCCGCGCACCCATCTGGTTGCCAACTCCGACGCCATTGACCCCGCATGGCTCAAGGATGCCGACTCAATAGGCATTTGCGGCGCCACCTCCACCCCGCGCTGGCTCATGGAGGAGGTGAGAGACCGTGTNGCNNCCCTTGTNAACNACNCCTGAAACTTTCATACTGATGATTTTGTTACTATGANTGTATTTGCTTTCAGTCGTTCCGGCAAATATCCCTATCCGNTCTATACCCTCNCNGCCACNTGTNTGGCNCTNNTGGTATCGGTCGTGATGATGATAGGNCGCAGTTTTCATTCCGGCNCGGGGGTAGCNTCGGTTGCACCCGCCGACACCGCAGCCTATTCACTCGGATATGAACATGCCACCGCCTTGCTNAGGGAAAACCTCCCCGAAGAGGATTTTTNGGTAAGGCTGCTCGACACCCGGGCGCGTCAGCAGATCATTGCTACCCGCTTCGGCAGCTCGGCCGCCCAAGCCTATGAGTCGGGATTTGAAGATGCCGTCAGAACCGAATCGCCCGACTCGCTTGCGCCCCTCTTGCTCGGCAGGTAAGGCCTCATAATTAACCAAAATAGTCAGAACCCCAAAAAAACAGAAAGACAATGTTAATAAATTCAGCCCGTTTTCAGGTTTCATCATCCAATGTGGCCCAATGCCCTAAGGATATGCGTCATGAATACGCCTTTATCGGGCGCTCAAACGTAGGCAAATCCTCTCTCATCAATATGCTCACCAACAACAAGAACCTTGCCAAGACCTCGGCCACTCCAGGCAAGACCATGCTCATCAATCATTTCACGATCAATGACTCATGGTCGATCGTCGACCTCCCCGGATATGGTTACGCCCGCCGCGGCAAGGATTCNCGCGATGAGTTGAAAAAAATGATCGAGGGTTATATCCTCAACCGCCCGCAGATGACCAACCTCTTTCTGCTCATCGACTCCCGGCTCGACCCGCAGCGCATCGACCTGGAGTTTATGGAATGGCTGGCCGAAAACTCCGTGCCGTTCAGCATAGTGTTTACCAAGCTCGACAAGATGGGTCCTGTGGCCGGCAAACAGAAGGTGGCCGCCTATTGCACCAAGCTTCTCGAAACATGGGAGGAGCTTCCCCCCGTTTTCCTCACTTCAAGCGAGGATGGCCGAGGCCGTGACGAGATTCTCAACTACATTGAGCAGCTCAACAAGCTCCCCTTAGACTGATTAATTTTTACATTGAGAAAAAACTGATGGGTTTTCCGGCAGCTCTCACCCGATTGATGATTGTGGCTCTGGTCATAATCACGGCAGGGTGCGCGCAGTCGGCTCACGACACCGCCCCGCTTTGGCATGTCAACCTCCCGTCGGGAAGCATAGAGCTTTATGCCGACTCAATTGTGGTGAAGTCGGAAGGCTCAACTGTGGTGAAGTCGGAAGGCTTCACTCAGGTTCTCAAAAATAAGCCCTCTGTCGGCGCCGTCAACTCCCCAATTCTCTCCGGCTCTCTCCCCTTTTTCGACTCACTCGCCAACGCTGCGATGAGTCATGCCTCCGACTCAGGCTTCGCATCCTCGCTCAACTCCTATCAGCTTATCGCCCTCCTTCCGCTCGGAGATGCCGATGAGTCACAACAGGCTCTCCGCTCATTGGTCGACAGCGAGCAGATGAGAGTGATGACAGTTGGCCACACCTCCTCTCCCCGCCAATGGCCTATGAGCGACGCCGACCGTCTCATCTGGGCTCAGGCCGCCAAAGACCTCTATTTTACTCACGCGCACGAGGATTGGGGCACTTATGCCGCCAAAGTTATCGACCGCTCCCTCACCTCCGACCTCAGGGTGCTCACCTCGCCCGACTCCCCTTTTATGTTGGGCATCCCGGCGCTCGACTCCTTGAAGTTGGATGAGTATTATGCCCCCTGGATGCTCCCGGCCGAAAAGATGAGCNCCATGAGTTTTCGCGTCAATCTTGCTGCTCAGAGAGCCCTCTGCTCACTCGCGCTCCTCACACCCGAAAATTCAGCCGTGAGCATGGAGCGGAGGCACAATATGCTCCGGCGCGCCAATGAGTTAGGACGGCAGTTGCTGAGCCGCTACTGGGTGCCGAGGCTCTCGATGTGCGCGTCAGCTCTCTACGGGCTGCCCGACCCGGTTTCATCNCCTGTTGCCGACGTCGAGGCCAACCTGCTTGCTGCAGCAACTGGAGCTTTTTCCCCCTCAATCGCCCGCGACATTATCAGGTCGGTAGATCCAAGCACACTTTCCTCACTCCAATTGGCGAGTCTCGCGGTTGCTTCTGCCGAGGTGGCCCGAAGTTATCCCGACGATGCCACAGGATTCTCCTCGCTGATGAACTGCCTCATTCTTCTGAGCCGAAATCTCAACTCCGGCATTGACACCGACGAGGTTTGCGCAGTCAGTTCACTGGTGATAAAAGCGCTTTTCGGCATAACCTCCACCCCCGGCTCGCTGAAATTGCGACCTGTAGTGCCCGCGCAGCTTCATTCGGGCCTCAGCCTTACCGGATTCAGATGGCGCAACGCCACCCTCAACATCACTATCGTAGGCTCGGGCAGTCGGGTCTCAGACATCACTCTCGACTCGCGCACTCTTGAGTCAAACGAAATTCCGGCGTCGCTCATCGGCGAGCATAACGTGGTTGTCAACATGACTATGGCCTCCAACGAGACCCGCCCCGTTAAGCCTGCNGAGCCAACNCCTNCCNNGCAGATTCCCCCCGTTCCCGCCGTAAATCTCAGCCGCAACCGTCTGGATATTCTCAACTATTCCGACACGCTGAGCTATGTGGTGATCGACAACGGCCACTATTTCGACAACATCTCCTCCCCCTCGCTCTCGCTCCCCACCGACTCGGTGGCCCGCATCCTGATGATCGAAGCTGAAAACCGCGAGGGCATAACCGGCTGGAGCGCGCGCCCACTGATAGCCGCCGGCAATAAGTCGATCATAACGCTTCAACCCGAGGAAACCCTGAGGCATGTGAGCCGAGGCCGCGCGGGACGCAACGACGCCAAACGGTTTGTGGAACTCTCACCCGACCGCAATCTCAACATCACCCTCACAGCCGAAGTGCCCTCAACCGGCGAATATCTCATTTCGCTTCACTATGCCGCCATGCCGAGAAGCGGATGCGCGGCCTTGCGCACCCTGTTTGTCAACGGATTGCGTTGCGGCACCTTTATTCTCCCTCCCCCCTATGGCGGCGAAGGGTGGAGCAACACCCTCAAAGCCACATTGCGACAAGGCTCCAACACTATCTCCCTCATCTTCATGCTCCCCGACAATCTCAACCCCGATGATGCGCGCAACACNCTNTTNCTCGACTGTGTGCGCATGATTCATATATGATTCNCCCNCTCATGTCAAAACTCATAGGAATATTAAGCGACACCCACTCCTGCTGGGACGACAAGTTCAGTCACTATTTTGCCGGATGTGACGAGATATGGCATTGCGGCGACATAGGCGANTACACCATCGTGGAGCGGCTTCAGGANATCGCCCCGGTGGTNAGGGCCGTGAGCGGCAACATTGACCACGGCATGGTGAGGCGTCGCTGCAGCGAGTCGCACATCTTTGAAGTCGAGGGGGTGAAGGTGTGGCTCACCCACATTGCCGGCTATCCCGGTAAATATGCCCCCGGAGCGGCAAAAGTGATTGCCGAAAACAACATCAAGCTGCTCGTGTGCGGTCACTCGCATATTCTCAAGGTTATGCCCGACCCTAAATTCAACCTGCTGCACATCAATCCCGGAGCTGCCGGTCACCACGGCTGGCAGCGCGACCGCACTATCATAAGACTCAAAATCGATCAGGGTCGCCCCACCGAACTTGAAGTTATAACCCTCAACCCCAAAAAAGAATTATGAAATCAATCCAACCGATAGCCATCATAGCGGCCATGGCCCTGACACTGCTCGCAGGCTGCAAAACCTCTGAAAAAAACTACCGCACCGCCTATGAAACCGCGCGTCAGCACCAGATAGAGCGCAACGGCGGTGACCTCACCAACGGCGTTGCCCTGACTCAGACCGGTCAGCTCAAACCCACTATCCACACCGTGGGCGATGTTTCCTTTCCGATGGCCACAACATGGGTGAGAAGCGNGNCGGGAATCNCCTCGCCGCTCGATTCAATCCACCGCTATAATGTGGCCGTGGGTCAGTTCAAGCAGATTTTCAATGCCCGCTCAATGTTCAACAGGCTTAAAAAATCCCACTATCCCGACGCCGTGATGATGAAAACCTCCGAGGGCTATTATGTCGTGGCCACGATGTCAACCACCGTACCCATCGAAGCTCTCAAAGGTCTTGAGGAAGTTAAGGCCGACACCACCGTCAAGCCTCATGAGCCGTTTCCGTTTATTCTCCGTCCGGCCCAATACGCCAGATAATCTTCTTCCACTCAATTGAGGAAGTCAACAATCAGNCCCATCTGAAACCTGCGCGGATTCATGGGATAGAGGGGCATCGAGAAATAGTTGTTNCCCCCTATCAGGCCCTGGTTGAAGTGGGAGAAAAGCACATAGAAGCGGGTCTTTGACAGCTTCATGTTGACATAGGCGTTCATAAAGGGATAACCGCCCGCCTTGGCTGAGCGCTGGTTGCAGAACGCCATAGTGCTCGGCTGATAGGTCGGCGAAAAATATCTGGAATACCAGTCGCAGTCCACTCCCATCTGCACAGTCAGCACCTTGGCTACCTTAAACCACAGATAAAGGTTGGAGTAGACGGCCAGTTTGGGAAGAGGAATTATCTCGTCGTTTGAGGAGGTCTGATAGGTCACGCGGTTGTCCCAGTGAAGAATGCCGAGCTTGAAATTCTGACGCAGCGAGGCGCTGAACACCTGCACACTGCCAGAATATTGAGCCGGGAGGAAATTATCGCCGAAATAGAGATAGTTCTGCACATTTTCAACATAGGCCTCAACCCTTGTGCGCGACCGCGAATAGTCGATAGCTCCGCCGGCACGCAAACGGCGCTCCTTGCCAAAATCATTCTGCCATGCAAAATGGTTTGAAATATAATTGTTGAGCAGATAGGGAGCGGTGCGGTTGCTGAACGAAGCGGCGGCGGCGACATCGAGTGTGTCGCCGAAAAGAGGAATCGAAGTGTTGACATTGCCGTCGAGATCAACCTCGCCGATAGCGTCGCCGATAAGACCGAACTTTGCCGTGGCGTCATATCTCAGCAGCGACCCCCTCTGCTTTGTGAGCTGACCGCCCACCCACAGCAGGTTGCGGGTAGCCGTAGCAGCAGGGTTGACACCCTCGGGGAGCGGAGTGAGCCCGTCAAGGGCCAGAGAGGTAACCGTGTCGGGAGTCTGGTTATATTTCCTTATCTCATGAATCATAAAGGCCGACAAGCCGAATTTGGCATACTTGTGAAAGCCCTCCACAAGCGACAGACCCACGATGTTTTTCAGCGACCAGTATTTGGTCACGTCGTGAGTGGCCGAATTGTTGAGGTAGTGGTTTGTCCAGAAACTCTGCTCCTCCTCACTCGATTTATTGATGAAGAGGTGGCGCGAGTTCTGATAATCCAATGTCCATGTCACGCTGCTAACGGCCACAAATTCCCGCTTGGGAATAGTGTCGGCAGGGTCGGGCTCGCCGCTTTCGAGGGTGTCGCGCGGCAGGTCTTTCCAGAAGCCGAATTTCAGCTTGTTGTTGACCATCAGCTCGGCGCCGGTGAGACGGTTGTGGGATGATGACAGATTGGTGGGAATTGCCGACGGCTCGATTTTGCTCACACCGCCCTGCAATATCGCCGGGTCGACAATGTAGAGCGAATCGGTTATGCCGCCATTCTCCTTGTTGAGCGAATTGTAGTGGTTATAGAAAGCCTGAAGCTCATATCTGTCACCCATATATGAGCCCGACAGTCCCCAGTTGACATGTTTGGCCGACTGATGGGCATACGAGCCCTTGCTGTAAAGATAGTCGAGCATCGCGCCTATCTGAATACGCCGGTTCACATTGCCCGAAAAATTCATGCTCAATCTATCCTGAGTGTTCTCCTTGCCGCCGCCGGTGCTGTAGCCTAACTGGGTGATGGGAATACGCGAGTTATAAAACACATGGTTGCCTCTCATNGGCAGCCAGTGGCTCAGCGCGTCGCGGAAAAAGAAGTCACTGTAATTCTCACGCTCCATAAAGAGCATGTTCATGCCCTCGGCACCATAGTTGCCGGTAGTGGCCCAAGCGGGGGTAACATCGTTGGGCACGAAGTTCAGGTAATAGTTATAGAGCGTAGTGTCGACCGCCACCCTCTCGCGGAGACCGAGCGGAGGGAGCATTTTCCATGCCCACACCACCTGCTCAGGCAACTTGGTTGAGGATGACGAAGATGAACCCGATGAGCCTGAGGCTATGCTCGAGCTACCGAAACTCTGGGCTGACGCGGTCAAGGCTACGGTCATCATGACCGCCAACGCTATCAGCGCTTTCACTCTCCGTAATATCATAATCTGTAGAAACTCGGATGAAAAACCTCCGTTGATTCTGCAAAATTACTCAAAATCCGCCACACTTCCCAAATGTGTGACTCATATTACCTGATATTATTTCCCCGATGAGAGGGTTTTAGTTTTGAAAAATAGATTCCGAGACCTGTGACGCACACAAACACACATCCCGCACACAACACCCAGAGACAGATAAGGCGCAAGGTGTTGTGGAGCACGAAATACTTTATGCTGAGATAGTGTGTGGCACTGAAAAGCCATTTCTTGGCCATGCGGTTACGGTTGAGATATTTCACATAGCCGTCCGACGGGCTGATATACAGCCGCGACCCGTCAGGATTGTAAACATCCACTTTCCATACCGGCAGCGGATAATCCCCTTTTTTCGAAAGATAATACTCGTCATAGCTATCCATGAGGGTCATCGTGAAGCGGGTTTCTTTTCCGAAATATCGCTCCACCGCCCGCTCTACAGTCTGCTTCGGGAGATTGAGCGGAGCGACTTTGCCGGCATGCGAGGCGTCGATATAAATCTCCTCGTCGCCGCTGACGATGAAATAGGCGGGGATATCGCCGAAATGCTCCCACGATATGCTCTTGATATCCTTATAGTCATTAAACAGATGCCGGTAGTCGAGCTTGTAATCGCCAAGACTGAGCGGCTTTTTGCCCCACANCTTCGACGAGCTGACAAAATAGTCNCCTTCATAGTTAACCAGCCATTTCGGGACCCTCTGCATAGCCAGGCTTCCGCTTATACCCCACGCTATCAGGAAAACGCCGAATATCAGTCCACCCACATGGTGGTATCTCCATATCCTTTTTCTGAACGGCGAGCCGATATGACGGTTTTTCCGGCGGTTGACCACGAGAAAGTAAATGCCGATATACATGCCGCTCAATGCTGCCGCGAGGCAGAAAAGGCCTCCCACAAGCAGCACATTCTCCCACCTTTTAACATCCTCACGCAAAAAGGGGAAATAAAATTTGTGGGGAATCGCTCCTATCCACGACCAGAACCTCTCGCTGCGGGTCGTTACCTGAAGCACCTCGCCGCTCCTCTGCGATATAAACAACTCTGTCCTGTCGTCGTCATCGAAGAAATATCTCAGAATCGGCAGACTTTTCTCATAACGTTCATACATTATCCACTGCATACGCTCATGAAGCGTGTCGACCCTCTCAATCCTTGAAGACGAGGCCCACAACATGGCGATGCTGTCGAGACCGAGTGAGGTCAGCGGAGCGGGTGGCAGGAGTGTGTCGCCCGAAAAGATAAATTCACCATCGGGCAAAGGCACAATATCCATAGGCGTCTCCTTGCGATAGTCGGTGCCGCTGATGGTCCAGAGAGTTTCACCCCGCTTTCTTGTCACCGAAAGCGTACTGACAGCCACGGTATCGGCAAGTCCGGGAATCTGACTGACAGCAGGCATATCATCTGCAGCCAACGGCTCGGTCCGGGCATATCGGTCGGCGTCGATAACGCGCGGATAGGAGTGATAGAGCAGAACTATGCCGGTCACAAACCACATGATAAAGAAAACACCAATGGTAAGACCGGTCACCTTATGCAGCCACTTGATTGATTTATTGACGATATTCATATTTCCGAAAGACTTGGATGAGGGTATCGGAAAAATTATTTGTGGGAAATGCAGGTAGCGGCACTATACAAAAAATTTCTCCATACCCGGGGATTTATTTAACCGGATTTCATGGAGAAAATTTGCAGAACTCACCATAGGAACATTCCCGCAAAAGGGATGGTGCCTACTCTGTCCACAAGCTTTAGTCCACGAAAGCCATGAAACTATGTTGTCTTGGCAGGTCTCCTGACTTATCCCCTCCCACCGACGCCTTCCCGCCGGCAGGGCCGGCAGTGGCATAATGTCAGTGAGGTTAACGGGACTTACAGTAGCGGGTCTGTTCCGGAGTCACACCGGATTCCCTATTAATCGCGTTTCCGCAAACCAAAACATAGGGCAAAGTTACAGCTTTTTGCCATTAACCTCCAAATAAATCGCAAATATTCTCCCCTCACCTCCCCGCGCCCTCACCTCTTTAAAAATATAAAGGATTATTTCAGCTATTTCTAACCGTCGTATCAATGATTTTTATTAATTTTGCAGAGCAGGTTGCCGCGCAACGCTGTTTCTCCTCATCACAACGATAATCTTATCATTACTTCAAATAAACCATGACCGAAAAAAAAGAATTATTGTTTCAACAGTTTCCTCCCCTTTCCACTGAGGAGTGGAAAGCCAAGGTGGAGGCTGACCTCAAGGGCGCTCCCTTTGACAAAAAGCTTGTTTGGCGCACCAACGAGGGTTTTAACCTTCAACCCATGTATAGGGCTGAGGATATTGCCGACTTCAAGACTCTTGACTCGCTGCCCGGAGAATATCCCTATGTGAGAGGCACCCGTGACAACAACGACTGGCTCACCCGTCAGGAAATCGACGGCGAGACTCCCGCTGAAGTCAACGCCAAAGCTCTCGAAGTGCTCACCAAGGGTGTAAACTCACTGGGTATCAAGGTTGGCGAAGTTACTCCCGGCATCGTAGAGGCTCTTCTCAAAGATGTTGACCTCAACAAGGTGGAAGTTAACTTCGGCTGCTGCCCCAAAAACGCCATACCCCTCGCCAAACAGCTCGTTGATTATATCAAGGCCAACGGCGCTGAAGCAACATTCAAAGGTTCGATCGACTTCGACCCCATGCGCAAAGCGCTCAAACATGGCGTTCCCTTCGGAGGCGACATGCGTGCCATGGCCGAAGAACTGATTTCGATTTCCGCTCCGGTCAAAGGTCTGAGAGTGCTCGGTGTTGACAGCGACATGCTCAACAACGCCGGCTGTTATATCAGCCAGGAGCTCGGTTATGCTCTTGCCTGGGGTGCCGAATGGATGACTATGCTCACCGAAGCAGGTCTCGACGCCGACACCGTGGCCGACAAGATTAAATTCAACATGGGTGTGGGCTCAAACTACTTCATGGAGCTGGCCAAATTCCGCGCCGCCCGCATGCTTTGGGCTCAGATCGTGAAGCAATACAACCCCAAGAGCGACGACAGCTGCAAGATGGCTGTTCACGCCACCACCTCACGCTTCAACCAGACTATCTATGACGCTCACGTCAACCTGCTCCGCAGCCAGACCGAATGTATGTCGGCCGCCCTCGCAGGTGTTGACTCAATCACCGTCACTCCCTTTGACGCTCCCTACAAGAAGCCCGATGACTTCTCCGAGCGCATAGCCCGCAACCAACAGTTCCTTCTCAAGGAGGAAAGCCACCTCGACAAGGTGGTCGACCCCGCCGGCGGCAGCTACTATGTGGAGACCCTCACCGTGAGCATCGCCAAAGAGGCCTGGAAAGTATTTCTCGATGTTGAGGCCCAGGGCGGATTTCTCGCTGCCATCAACAGCGGCTACGTGCAGAAAGCTGTCAAGGAATCGAGCGATAAGCGTCACAACGACGTTGCCCGCCGCAAAGAGATTCTTCTCGGCACCAACCAGTATCCCAACATCAACGAAATGGCTGCCGACAAGATTGAAACAACCGGTTGCAGCTGCGGATGCAAGCACGAAAATGCCGAAGGTGGCGTAGAGTCACTTCCCACCTCACGCGCCGCCAGCGATTTCGAGGCCCTTCGTCTCGCTACCGAGAGAGCTGCCAACCGTCCCAAAGTGTTTATGCTCACCATTGGCAACCTCGCCATGCGTCTTGCCAGAGCTCAGTTCTCGACCAACTTCTTCGGATGTGCCGGCTATGAGATTATCGACAATCTCGGCTTTGACACAGTGGCCGACGGCATCAACGCCGCTCTCGAAAAGAAAGCCGACGTTGTGGTGCTCTGCTCAAGCGATGACGAATATGCCACCTTCGCTCCCGAAGCCTTCAAACTTCTCGACGGAAAGGCCGAGTTTGTAGTGGCAGGCGCTCCCGCTTGCAGCGAGGAGCTTAAAGCCGCAGGCATTAAAGACTTCATTCACGTGAAGGTCAATGTGCTCGACACACTCAAGGATTTTAATGCCCGTCTTCTCAAATAATCAACCTTTCCCCTCGTTAGTAAACATCCAATCAATGAGACCTGATTTTAAAAATATCGATATAGTTAGCGACGCTTTCGGCAAATCTGCCGCCACTGTCGCCGCCGGCGAGGAATGGCTCACCCCCGAGCGCATTTCCGTGAAACCCATCTATACTAAAGAGGATCTTGAAGGCATGGAACACCTCAACTATGTGTCCGGTCTTCCTCCCTTCCTCCGCGGCCCGTATAGCGCCATGTATCCCNTGCGCCCCTGGACCATCCGNCAGTATGCCGGATTCTCCACCGCCGCCGAGTCAAACGCTTTCTACCGCCGCAACCTTGCTTCCGGTCAGAAAGGCCTCTCAGTGGCTTTTGACCTTGCCACCCACCGCGGCTATGACGCCGACCACGAGCGTGTGGTAGGCGACGTAGGTAAAGCCGGTGTGTCGATCTGCTCGATCGAAGACATGAAGGTGCTTTTCGACGGCATACCCCTCAACAAGATGTCGGTGTCGATGACCATGAACGGAGCCGTGCTCCCCGTTTTGGCCTTCTATATCAACGCCGGTCTTGAGCAGGGCGCCAAACTTGAGGAGATGGCCGGTACTATCCAGAACGACATCCTCAAGGAATTCATGGTGAGAAACACCTATATCTATCCGCCGGAGTTCTCGATGCGCATTATCGCCGACATCTTTGAATATACCTCGCAGAACATGCCCAAATTCAACTCGATTTCGATTTCGGGCTATCACATGCAGGAAGCAGGCGCAACCTGCGACATCGAGTTGGCATATACTCTCGCCGACGGTCTTGAATATCTCCGCGCAGGTGTCAACGCCGGCCTCGACATCGACGCCTTCGCTCCCCGTCTCTCATTCTTCTGGGCTATCGGCATGAACTTCTTTATGGAGATCGCCAAGATGAGAGCCGCCCGTATGCTCTGGGCCAAGATCGTGTCGCAGTTCAACCCCAAGAACCCCAAATCGCTCGCTCTGCGCACCCACTCACAGACCTCGGGTTGGTCGCTCACCGAACAGGATCCCTTCAACAACGTNGGNCGCACATGTATCGAGGCTATGGGNGCNGCTCTNGGTCACACCCAGTCGCTCCACACCAACGCNCTCGACGANGCNATCGCNCTCCCCACCGACTTCTCNGCNCGTATTGCCCGCAATACNCAGATCTACATNCAGGAGGAGACCATGNTCACCAAGCAGGTTGACCCCTGGGCAGGCAGCTACTATGTNGAGNNNCTCACCNANGANATNGCNCACCGCGCNTGGGCTCACATTCAGGAAATCGAGAAGCTCGGCGGCATGGCCAAAGCTATCGAGACCGGTCTGCCCAAGCTCCGCATCGAAGAGGCTGCCGCCCGCACCCAGGCCCGCATCGACTCAGGTCGTCAGACTATCGTGGGTATCAACAAATATCGTCTCGACCACGAAGATCCCATCGACATTCTCGAAATCGACAACACCGAGGTGCGCAAGGAACAGATCGAGCGTCTCAACGAGGTGAAAGGCAACCGTGACGAGGCCAAGGTTAAGGAAGCTCTCGCCGCCATCACCGAATGTGTGCGCACAAAAGAGGGCAACCTTCTCGACCTCGCTGTCAAGGCAGCCGGCCTGAGAGCCACCCTCGGAGAAATTTCCGACGCCTGCGAAGCTGTTGTAGGCCGTTATAAAGCAGCTATCCAAACTATTTCAGGAGTGTATTCAAACGAAACCCAAAACGATCCCAACTTCAAGAAAGCACAGGAGATGTGTGAGGAGTTTGCCAAACGCGAAGGCCGTCAGCCCCGTATCATGATTGCCAAGATGGGTCAGGACGGTCACGACCGCGGCGCCAAAGTTGTAGCTACCGGCTATGCCGACTGCGGATTTGACGTTGACATGGGTCCCCTCTTCCAAACTCCCGCCGAAGCCGCCCGTCAGGCCGTTGAAAACGACGTTCACATTCTCGGCGTAAGCTCTCTTGCCGCCGGCCACAAGACCCTCGTGCNCCAGGTAATCGAGGAGCTCCGNAAGCTTGGCCGCGAAGACATCCTCGTAACCGCCGGCGGTGTGATTCCCGCCCAGGACTATGACTTCCTCTATCGTGCAGGTGTGGCAGCCATCTTCGGCCCCGGCACCCGTATTCCCGATTCAGCCATCAAGATGCTCGAGCTTCTTGAGGCCCGCGAAGAAGAATAATCCCCTACCCCGATAATAATTCGACCGGCTGACGTCGCCATGACATCAGCCGGTCGAATTATTTTTATCGCTGAGGTTTATTCCTTAACCGGAATGATTTTTTCAAGAAACTGCGATGTGCGCAGCATGGGGTCCTCGGCCTCAAGAATGGACTTGCTCACGGCAATGCCGTTGACACCGGTGTTGAGCACCTCCTCGACATTGTCGAGGGTTACGCCGCCGAGAGCCACGACAGCTATTCCGAGATCGGCGGCCTTGACTTTGTCGGCAATCTCCTTAAGCTCGGCGGTAGTCTTGTTTGCCACGGTTACGAAGTCGATGTCGGCGGTGCGGAGCGACTCTATCTCCTCATAGGTCGACACATTCACGCCGATAATGGCGTTGGCGCCGAGACGGTCGCGCACACCTGCGGCATCCTTCACGCTTGACAGTCTCACACCCGACACTCTCAGTTCCTCCACAACATCCACATGGTCGTTGATGAGGAGGAACGTGTCGCTCTCACGACACACTTCGATTACATCCAGAGCGGCTTTCTTAACATCTTCGTCGCTCTCGCCGGGGAGATCGATCTCAACCCATTTGCATCCGCCCTCAATTACCATCTGACACTGTTCGGCGATGGAATAGCGGCTGCTGTTGGTAGCAATATATTGTAACATATCTTATAAGTTTTAGTTTCTGAATATTTATTTGTTGGCCGGACTCATGGCCACGAGGTCGGCGGCTATGAGATCGGGCTGCAGGCGACACTCCTTGAGCAGAGCGGCGCGGTCATAGCGGTCTCTCAGCTCCTTGGGCGCACCATAGCATTTCACCTTCACGTCACCCTTTTCGGCATAATAGGCGGCGATCTTTTCGCCGAATCCGCCTTCAACAACTCCATCCTCGAGAGTGGCCACGGCCTTTACTCCCTTGGCGGCAAGNTCGTCGAGTATAGCGGTGNCAATGCCGCTGAGATAGCGCGGATTGATGAGGGCTGCGCTTACGCCCATGTGTGAAAGCACATTGACTGCGGCCTGACCGATGCCGAACATCGTGCCGGCGGCGATGACGGCAACCTGATTGCCTTGCTCCACAAGCTCAAACTTGTTGAGATCCGAGTAGTCGTCGGGGAACTCGCGGCCAGAGCTTACCACACTGCCACCGGGCACTCTCACGGCCACGGGATATTGTGTCTGTTTTACCGCCCAAGCGAGCATTGATTTATATTCCTCCACACATGTGGGTGCAAGATATACCCAACCGGGAATGTTGGCCACCATGGCGATGTCAAACCATCCGAGGTGAGTAACATCGTTCATGCCCAGAATAGAACCGTAGAAGATATTTACGACTACAGGGGTGTTGTTGACAGCCACATCCTGCTCCATCTGGTCGTAGGCTCTCTGGAGGAATGAGCTGACCACACCGAATATCGGTCGTCCGCCCGCTTTGGCCATGCCTGAGGCAAAGCCCATGGCTTCCTGCTCGCTGATGCCTACATCTACAAACTGATCGCCTGCAAGCTTACGCATGTCGGGAGTGTAGCCCAACACACCGGGAGTGCCGGCGGTGATGACAGCGACATTTTTGTCAGCCTTGATCATCTCCATAGTCTCGGCGAGGAAAATGTCGTCATAGCCGGGCGCCTCGCTGATATTGAGCGGCTGACCGGTGGGGAGGTCAAACGGAGCACCGAAATGAAACTCCTCGCGGTTGGCCTCGGCGGGAGCATAGCCGCAACCTTTCTGAGTGGCTATATGCACAACGACAGGATGGTCGATATTCTTCACGCTCTCAAAAGCGTTGATCAATGCCCTGAGGTCGTTGCCATAGGCCACATAGCGGTAATCCCAACCCATGGCCTTGAAGAGGTTGCAGGGGGCGGTGCCGTTGGTTTGTCTGAGCTCGCGGAGGTTGTCNTAAATGCCNCCGTGATTTTCGGCGATCGACATNTCGTTGTCGTTGACAACCACAANGAAATTCGAGCCGAGAGTGGCGCCGAANTCGAGGCCTTCNAGAGCCTGACCGCCGCTGAGAGAGCCGTCGCCGATCACGGCAACAATGTTCTCCTTGCCACCCTTGAGGTCGCGGGCCTTCACAAGACCGCCGGCCAGGGAGAGCGATGTGGAAGTATGGCCGATAGTGAAGAGGTCATAGGGCGATTCGGCGGGATCGGTAAAGCCGCTCACATCGTCNTAATGGGCCGGATCGGTAAACGCNTCCATTCGNCCGGTGAGCATTTTGTGAATGTAAGTCTGGTGACTCACATCATAGACTATCTTATCTTCGGGGGTATTGAANACATAGTGNAGGGCCACCGTTGGCTCGACAAAGCCGAGATTGGGGCCNATGTGGCCGCCGTGGGCAGCAAGTTTTTCNAGNAGTGATTTGCGGAGCTGAGCCGAGAGCTCATANAGCTCATCAATNCTCATAGTGCGAATATCTGCNGGAGATTTAATCCGGTTAAGATCCATATCGTTGAATTTCAGTTATAATATTTATAAAACTATTCTNAGGGTNGGAAAATTAAGAAATAGAGNGACCCTCATATATGGGCACACTCTATTTTCTTAACAATGTTGCGGGGCGTTTTGCTCACGACCCGGACAATTTTATCTAATTATTTTGGTGATTTTCGAGCCTTGTTTCACTATGTAGATTCCTTTGGGAAGATCAAGCAGTGAGGCGTCGGGAGCAATCTTGACCGGCTGACCGGTGATAGTATAGACCGACATGGGGCCATCCTCAAAATCGTCGCTTGCAGAATCGACTCCGGTGACCTTGAAGTTGCCGAACACTGCGAATGCTCCGGGCTGAATCTCCACCGTGGCCACGCCGCTGTTGTCGATATTGAGCTGAGGCGAAGTGCCGGCGCTTGCCACCTGCAGGTTATAATCCTTGCCCTGAAGTTTGAGGGTGATTCTTATGGCTTTGTCGGTGAGAGGATTGATGGCACAGGCGAGATGTGTGGTGCGGTCGGCCGAGGTGAGATAGATTGAGCGACCGCCCGACCAGTCATTAGCCGCGCAATTGATTTCGGGAATCACGTCGTTGCCAAACAGCTCGGGGTGGGCGTTTCTCAGCGTCATGAGCTGACGGTAGATGAGCATGAGGTCGCGGCTGTCGGTGTTGTTGAGCAGACTCCACACCACCTTGCGCGGATCGGTGTTGTTTGAGCCGTTGTCATTCTTCACATTCTGGGCATCGCCGAGCTCCTGAAACTGCCATATCATGTGGGCGCCGGGAGTGAGAAGCATCTGGGCGGCCACCGAGCCGAGGCGTCGTTTTGCCATAGCCGGCGATTTCTTCACTGCGTCAACACCCCACTGTGTCTGTTTGTAGGCCATGCGCTGCTCATCATGGCTCTCGGCATAGCTCATTGTTGATCCGCGCAGACGGCCACCGTCGGCCGGAGCATAAAACCTGTTGAGGTTTGAGTCCTCCGAATAGCCCATTGCAAACTGGCAGGAAGAATTGTTGATATTGGCCCAGTTGAGCATACCTGCCTCGCCCATGAGATTTTCCTCGCCCGCCTCGGCAAGATCCTCATTAATGAAGATAGCGTCGGGCTTGATGGAGGTTACAAGCGCGTTGAGCTTTTTCATGCGGGCCACCCTCGACTGATTGAGGCGGTTGGTGTTGGCCTCTGATGGGGAGCTGAAAGTGTTTGTAGCGCGGTTGTAGTTGGTGTTATAACTGCCGTTGTCGCCGAGACCTTTCACGAGGTCAAACCTGAAACCGTCAACACGGTATTCCTCCATCCAGTAGGTAAGCATGTCGTTCCACTGACGGGCCACGAGAGGGTTATCCTGATTCCAGTCATTAAGCACACTGTAGCTGTGGGGAGCCGAGCCGTTGAAGAAGGGGTTTTCGGCGGGAGAATACATGCGATACCAGGGGTGGCGCGAATCGGCCTGATTGAGCACCACGTCGAGAATCACCGCGAGNTTGCGCTTGTGGCATTCGTCAAACAACCGCTTGTAATCGTCAGGGGTGCCGTAGGCTTTGTCGGGAGCAAAATAGAAATTAGGATTGTAGCCCCACGAGTTATTGCCTCCNAACTCCATTATCGGCATAAACTCCACCGCATTGACTCCGAGCGAGGCGATATAATCGAGTTTTGAAATCACGCCGTCGATGGTGCCCGAAGCATTGGCCTTACCCTCCTCGCCGGTAAAGTCGCGGATAAGGAGCTCATAAACCACGATGCGGGATTTGTCAACCGGCTTGAAGTTGTTGCTGCTTGCCGACCATTTATAAGCCGAACCGGCGGGCTTGAATACCGACAGACATGTGCCCTCGGCCACTTTGCCAATCGGATAGACAGGCATGTCGGGGAAAACCGAAGCGGGAATATAGCGGTCGTTGTCGGGGTCGAGCACAAGGTTGGAATAAGGNTCNGCCACGGCNACCTTGCCGTCAATTATATAATAATATGTGTAGGTCTTTGAGGGATCGAGCTTGCCGACCTCACACCAGAACCACGGCTTNNTGAGCATATAGGCATTCTTGATATAGGTGGTNTCGGCGGGNAGAGTGCATGACTGGGTAGCGGGGGTGAGCTGGATAGCCTTTGAGACATCATAGCCGTTCCATGAACCGACTATCACGACGTTTTTGGCTCCGGGAGCAGCCACGCAGAAACGTGAGATTCCTGACGCCGCATCATAAACCGCACCGCTGATAATGTCGCGGGCAGGATAACCTTTAGGGTCGATCGAAGTAACCTTAAGGAGTTTCAATGTGTCGGAAACAGCCTCTACCCCTTGAGTCGAGCGGGCTTTGGCCACAACCTTATGTCCGCCGGCCGAAAGAGCGACGGGGAGCGAGAATGATGTGGTATTTTGAGCGGTCTTGTAGATATTGCCGTCAATTTCTATCGAAAGGGTGCTGCAGTCAGCTGTGGCAATTGCCTCGATTACAGGCTCGCTGTTTACTCCAACCACTCCGAGAGCGGCGTAGTTCGACGACAGCGACACATGAAATCCCGAGGGGAGCACCTCTACGGCTATATCTCCTCCGGTAGCGGTCTTGCCTTCGCGACTGCCGGTAGCGTTGCGGAACACAAACATCAGTTTCTTTATCACGATTCCCTGATTCTGCGGCACATTGAAATAGCTGTAGAGGTCGGGGATGGTGAGCTGCCAGGTGTCGGCACTCACATAGGTGAGCTTATATTTTGCCGAGTTGTCGAGCCATGTGGGAGCATACTGCCAGTCGGTATCAGAGGTTGATTTGTTGGTTATCAGACCTGTGTGGGCATAAACGGCTTCATTGGGGCCGAGGCCGGCAAGCCCCTTGTTGCCCTCGTTGGCATGAAATGTNATNACNATGGGGCTCGAATCAGTCTGCANNGGNGACGGACTNGTGGTTACGATCTGAGCATAAGCTGCGGGAGAAGCGAGGATCAGCAACCCCAGCNNAAGGATAATCTGAAAAATTCTTCGCATAAGACCGGTGTTAGNTTTTTTACAGCAAGATNTTAAGGTATCAAGTACAAACGACCGNAGTGGCCGNGCNTCCNGCCTCATGCTCCTNNTAGGGNNGAANCAGAGATGCCCGGCCACCCCGGTCAAATTTCAGCACTTGGCTGATTAATCCATATTCCGTTTTTCCTTAGCGGGATTGCGGAAATAAACTTTCTTTTCGATATACTCCTGAGTAGCGATGAGGGTGGGTTTGGGAAGCTTCTCATAATAACGTGAGATTTCAATCTGCTCACGGTTTTCAGAAATCTCCTCAAGGTTGTCGTTGAGGGTTGCAAATTCCTGAAGTTTCTTCTCCAAATCATGTTTCATCTCNCCGGCAATCTGATTAGCACGACGGGCAATCACGCATACGGTTTCATAGATGTTTCCGGTGTCNTGTGAAAGCTCAATCATGTCGCGGGGCTGAGTATTGAGCGGTGCGTTGGTTTTCTTGTAATCCATTTCTATGTTGAAAAGATATATTGAAAGTTTTGTTTCTCAGTTAAATAAGAGCATCAGTCGTTGACATAGCTGCGGGCAATGGTGGCTATGCGCTCCACCTCGTCGCGNTTGGGNCTGTCGGGATAGTTGTTGACAAATGAGTAGTATTCGTCGAGCACATCACGATAGCGGTCAACCTTTTTCTCACTGATACTCTGGCGTGCCTCCTGATAGAGCGATTTGAGAATCAGCAGCTCGAGGTCTTCCTTGTATTTTGAATNAGGATAAGTCTTGATGGCGTTTTTGGCAACCACGATAGCCGACTCATAGTTGTTCTGCATCATGAAGTTGCCGAGGTTGTNATAGAGCTGGGCGCTCTGAAGCTCCTTGAGGGTGAGCTTGTCCTGCANCTCGAAGATAGCTTCCTGNGCCTGGGGAGCNAGNTCGCTNGTNGGNAAGTAGTCGAGAAAGCCCTGAAGCTCCTCTATGGCCTTCATGGTATCCGACTGGTCGAGCTGAGGATCGGGCGACTCGTGATAATAGCCGTAGCCGCAATAAAAACGGGCCTGCTCAGTGTATTGCCCTTTGGGATAGCGCGAATAATATTGCTTGAAANCAACTCCCGAGTTNGGATAATCCTTGTTTTCATAATAGCTCATGCCGAGCAGATAGAGAGCTTCCTCAGCGTTTGAGGAACCTTTCATCACTCCTACAATGTCACTCAGCACAGTTGAAGCCTGCACATAACGACCCTCGGCGTAGGCCTTTTTGGCAAATTCAAATTTGGCAGTCATGTCGTTTGACTTGAGAATACGCTGATATTCGCCACATGATGTGAGCATGGCGCAACACANAGCCAAAGCNGCCGAAGCGATAATGAGATATTTTTTCAAAATAACGCGTTCTTTTTAATTAAATTATTGTCTTTTTCACGNCCGATGCCCCAACCCTTCTGATTGAGTTCAACNGCAAAAAGGCAATTTGGAACGCANAGTTAGCAAAAGTTATCGGTAATTATGGCTTTCTATCATTATTTTTTCTTAATTTTGCGCTGATTTAATCGACAGAGCGTCATGACAACCTCTTTTTTGCGTTAAAACTTCATGAATCCTCATCAGTCAACCAACAGCAATAAACGACCCGACACCGGCACCAAAACCTCCCGCAAAGGAGGCTTTATGCGCCTTCTTCTCATCAACCTCGCCATTATGGCCGCGGTAGGTTTTATAATTGTGTGGGGCGCCCTGATGTGGCTCGACAGCTGGACCTCTCACGGCGAATATGAAATAGTGCCCAACGTTGAGGGTCTTGACTACCGCACAGCTCTCGGCCGCCTCTCGGCCGAAGGATTCGTGACCGAAGTCAGCGACTCTCTCTATGACTCGACCTCTCTGCCCGGCACCGTGCTCGACCAGAACCCCAAGCAGGGCGCAAAGGTTAAACATGGCCGCGAGGTTTATCTCACCATCAACGCCACCACCCCCAAAATGGTGACACTCCCCTCGGTGACCGACGTTTCGGAGCGTCAGGCAAGAGCGTTGCTCGCCGGAGTAGGTCTGACCAACGTATCGGTAGAGTGGGTACCTTCGGAATATAAGGACCTCGTGATGGGAGTGAAAACCGGTAGCCGCCGCCTCATTGCCGGCATGAAAATACCTGTCACCACCCGCGTTACCATCGAGGTTGGAAGCGGCCCCGCCGAGACAGTCGACTCACTTGGCGAAATGCCTGCCGAAGATGAGGAATCAACCAATATTTTCGACTTCTGATGACTGACCCCAAACTNAGCGCANCNCCTGCTCNCCGCCNCGAAGAGCTTGCCGACGACCCGGACCTCGAAATCAGCGACCTTTCAGACGGCGACGCCGAAGAGGGTGGACTCTATGAGCATTTCAGGTTTGTGGCCGACAAAGGGCAGACCCTCCTGAGAGTTGACAAATTTCTCGTTGAGCGAATGTGGAAAGCTTCGCGCAACCGCATTCAGCAAGCCGCCGAAGCCGGATGTATTTTGGTAAACGGCAAGCCGGTCAAGTCAAACTATCGCGTCAAGCCCCTCGATGTAGTGCAGATAGTGATGGACCGTCCCCGCTATGAAAACGAAATCGTAGCCGAGGATATTCCACTCGATATTGTCTTTGAGGATGAACATTTGCTGGTGGTCAACAAACCTGCCGGTATGGTGGTGCATCCGGGACATGGAAATTATAACGGAACACTTGTCAACGCCCTGGCATGGCATTTCCGCAACAATCCCGATTATGACCCCGAAGACCCGAGAATGGGACTGGTACACCGCATTGACAAAGACACCTCGGGGCTGCTTGTCGTGGCAAAGACTCCCGATGCCAAAACCGATCTCGGAAAACAGTTTTTCAACAAAACCACCCGAAGGGAATATAACGCCGTGGTGTGGGGCATCCCCGAGCCTCCCAAGGGAAGAATCGAAGGCAACATAGGCCGCTCGCTCAAAGACCGCCTGCAGATGGATGTGTTTCCCGTTGGCTCAGAGATGGGTAAGCCCGCCGTGACCCACTATGAAGTGATCGAGCCGCTNGCCCATGTGTCGGTGGTGAAATGTGTGCTTGAAACCGGCCGCACCCACCAGATCCGTGCCCACATGCGCCACATAGGTCATCCGCTGTTTAACGACGCCCGCTATGGCGGCGACAAGACTCTCCGCGGCCTCCGCTCGGCAAGCTACAACCGCTTTATCGACAACTGCAAGGAGATNTGNCCGCGACAGGCGCTTCATGCCCGCACGCTCGGNTTCCGTCACCCCGCCACCGGCGANGANATGGACTTTTCGGCTCCCCTCCCCGCCGACATGCAGGGGCTGCTTGAAAAATGGCGCGTCTATATTGCCGGAGGCACCTCCGCCCAATAATAGCAGAAGCCTGAAAATGATTGCACAAATCATTGGCAAAAGCGCAAAACAATGACATTTCGCACACTTCGCGGCAACACTTCACCCATTTTTTCCTGAAAATCTTTGCTAAATTCATCTTATCAGTCTATCTTTGTAGACAATTATGCCACAGGCCGACGGCCGGCATAGATTTCACCTTAGATTTTTCAGCATAACCCTATCCAAGAATATATCATGAGTTCTCAATACGACTTTAGCGACATCGCCCCTATCGATGACCAATTTTTTTCATCGAAAATGGCCACGCTGGTTCGTGAACCCNGANTNGAGCACGCAGNGANATATGTGATGCCTCAGGTTGATTACGAAAACTTCAAGAAAATCCTCCTCGACATCACCAACAAAGATGAATTTCAACATAAGATAATGCAGCCGTTTCTTGAGCTGCTATGTTCAAATACAACTACGGGAATCACATGCGGAGGTATGGAGAATTTCAACCCCGCCGTGCCCTCCACCTTTGTTACCAACCACCGCGACATTGTGCTTGACGCCTCTTTTCTCAATCTTTGTTTCCTGAGAAAAGGCTATCCCACCTCTGAAGTGGCTATAGGTAATAATCTCCTTATTTTTGACTGGATAACCGACCTGGTGAAACTCAACAAGAGTTTTATCGTGAAGCGCGACCTCAAGCTCACCAAAGCGCTCGAAGCGGCCCGTCAGCTCTCGGCCTATATACATTATGCCATCAGCGAGAAGCATGAGAGCGTGTGGATAGCCCAGCGCGAGGGTCGTGCAAAAGATTCAAACGACAAGACTCAGGAAGCCGTCATCAAGATGCTCGGCCTGGCCGGCGGCGGCAACCTTATCGAAAATATCCGCGCCATCAATATCGTTCCGGTGGCCATCTCCTACGAATACGACCCCAACGACTATCTCAAGGCACGCGANTTTCTGCTCAANCGTCTCGACCCCGAATTTAAAAAGAGTCAGCATGACGATCTTTTCGCTATGGAAACCGGGCTGCTCAGGCCCAANGGGCATGTGCATTTTGAAATCGGCAGCTGCATAAACGACAGCCTCGACACNGTTTCGNCCGNTCTCGACAAGCATGANATGGCGCGCACAGTCTGCCACCTCATTNACTGCAGCATTCATAAAGGCTACCGCATNTATCCGATNAACTATGTGGCCTATGACATGCTCCACCACAGCGATTTCTTCAAAGACAGATATTCACCCAACGAAAAAGCGGACTTTGAGGCCTACCTCAGATCACAGCTCGAAAAAGTGGAAATCGACGGCAAGAAGCCGAGCGACCTCGATAATACATATATGTTTGAGATGATGCTCAACATGTATGCCAACCCTCTCAAAAACAAATTGCAAGCCAACGGTAAATGCGAATCCCGCTGATTCCAATAATTTTAGCCATCGCTTTATGCGCCTGTAGCGATTTTTATATCTACAAATCGCTCTGCCGCCTTAAAAACAAACTCTGGAAATATCTCCACCTTGTTTTAGCGGCTCTGCTCTATATTCTCCTCATCGTGGCTTTGGCCCTTCCCCGCAAGGAGGGCGACAACAACGACCTGCTCNNAGTGATGTGGATGCTTTTCACATTCTTCTCATTCTACGGGCCTAAATTTATCTATGTAATATTCAGCCTCTTGGGCCGCATACCGAGGTTATGGCACCGTCACCGCCTCAAATGGCTCGGCACTCTCGGCGCAATCCTCGGTGTGGTGACATTCTGCAGCATGTGGTGGGGAGCGCTCATCAACCGCTTCAATATTCAGGTGAGAGAGGTCACTGTCGAGATTCCCGACCTTCCTCAGGCGCTCGACGGATATACCATTGCTCAGTTCTCCGANCTCCACACCGGCACCTATGGTTCAGANACNACTTTCACTTCAAAGCTGGTTGACCGCATCAACTCTCTTGGAGCCGATATGATTGTGTTTACNGGCGANGTNGTGAATCGTCAGACCGACGAAATCCTCCCCCACACANCCACTCTCTCNCGCCTTAATGCCCGCGACGGCGTTGTGTCGATACTCGGCAACCATGACTACGGCGACTATTACACATGGCCTGATGAAAACGCCAAGCGCAAAAATCTTACCGACCTNATAGACATTCAGGGCGAGATGGGTTGGAAGTTGCTCAACAATGATTCTTANACCGTCTGTCCGGCCAACGACTCCACCGCCATGCTATCAGTGATAGGCGTTGAAAATATCGGCGATTATCCCTTCCCCGTCTATGGCGACCTCGGCAAAGCCATGAGCAATGTCGACGACCGCTCGGTGAAGATTCTGCTGACCCATAACCCCGCTCACTGGGTTAACGACATAGCCGGTCATGAAATCGACATTCCCCTCACCCTGTCGGGCCACACCCATGCCATGCAGATCGAAGTGGCCGGATTGTCGCCCGCGGTGTTCCGCTACCCCACCTGGGGAGGGATCTATGACGACAAGTCAAATCCCGACAAACATCTCTATGTCAATATAGGAGCCGGCACTGTCGGTCTCCCCATGCGAATAGGCGCCACCCCCGAGATAACCCTCTTCACCCTGCGCGCCAAACCCCAACCCTAATCTTAATTTATCAGGCCATAGACCTGATAACCAAACCGTCATAACCTCCCCTCCAAACCCGTTCTCATTTCCTGTAAACCATGTTAAGAGAATATGCAGCTATCATAAGTCGTGAGATGGACCTCGGCCCCCGTCAGGCATCGGCCGTGGTCAAACTCCTGTCGGATGGAGCCACCGTGCCCTTTATCGCACGCTATAGAAAAGAAGCCACCGGCTCACTCAATGAAGTCGTGGTGAGAAACATTCAGAAACGACTCCAGACTCTGGCTCAGCTCGACGCCAAGAAAGCCACCGTGATCGCAGCTATCGAAGCGGCCGGCGATATGACCGACAAACTGAGAGAACGCATCGACAATTGCTATGACCCCGTGGAGCTCGAGGATATTTATATGCCTTATCGTCCCCGCCGCAAAACCCGTGCCGCCCAGGCCCGTGAGCGCGGCCTGGAACCTTTAGCCAAGATGATAATGGCCCAGGAGCTTGACGATGTCAACAAGATAGCCCGTAAATATGTAACCAAGAGCAGCAAGAAAGTCGATCCCGAGCTTGCGGTGCCTACTATCGAGGCCGCTGTGTCGGGAGCCTCCGACATAATTGCCGAATGGGTGAGCGACTCGGAGAAGGCGCGCAATCTGGTGAGGTCACGTTTTCAGCGCGTGGCAATGATTGTCAGCAAAGGTGTCAACACCGACAGCGAGGAGGCTCAGAAATATAAAGACTATTTCAACTTCTCGGAGCTGGTGCGCCTCTGCCCCTCCCACCGTTACATGGCCATGAGACGCGGCGAGCAGGAGGGATTTCTGAAAATCGACATCACCATCGGCGACGACGACAAGAATATCTCCGACCGACTCTGCCGCATGTTTGTGAAACCCGACGCCACACCCGAGTGCAGCGACATAGTTTCACGCGCGGTAAAGGATTCCTACAAGCGCCTCATCCGCCCCTCGATTGTCAACGAAATGGCAGCCGCGGCCAAAGAGCGCAGCGATTCAGCCGCCATAGCGGTGTTTGCCGACAATCTCAAAGCGTTGCTCATGGCTCCCCCGCTCGGCCGCAANAGAGTGATGGGAGTTGACCCCGGCCTGAAATCGGGATGCAAACTCGCCTGNCTCGACGCCCAGGGTGGNGTNATGGCTTGTGAAACNATCTATCCCCTCACCGACTACTACCACTCGGCCGACATCGCGGCCTACCTCATCGACCGTTTCAGAATCGACGTCATAGCCATCGGCAACGGCACCGGTTGTCGCGAAACAGTCAACTTCTTTGAGTCACTCAACCTCCCTCCCAACATCAGCATCCGCACCGTGAGCGAACAGGGCGCAAGCATTTATTCAGCTTCCGACGCCGCCCGCGAGGAGTTCCCCGACCTCGACCTCACTCTCCGTGGCGCCATCTCGATAGGACGCCGCCTGCTTGACCCGCTCGCCGAGCTTGTGAAAATCGAGCCGCGGAGCATCGGCGTGGGTCAGTATCAACATTCCATCGACCCTGCGGCTCTGTCCCAGGAGCTCGACAATGTGGTTGAATCATGTGTCAACTCGGTGGGCGTGGATGTCAACACAGCTTCGCGTCAGCTGCTTGAGCGTGTGAGCGGCATAGGCCCCAAACTCGCCGGCTATATTATTGACTACCGCAACCAAAACGGCCCCTTCCACAACCGTCAGGAGCTGATGAATGTGCCCCGCATGGGTGCCAAAGCCTTTCAGCAATCGGCCGGCTTCCTTCGCATTCACAACGGCGACAATCCCCTCGACGCCACAGCCATCCACCCCGAGGTCTATCCCCTCATCGAACGCATGGCCGAAGATATAGGCGTTGAAACCGAGCGCCTGGTGAGAGACTCAAATCTATATAACTCTATCGAGCTTGACAAATATGCCACCCGCAAGCTCGGCCTCCCCACCCTCACCGACATTATTCTCGAGTTCCAGAAACCGGGCCGTGACCCGCGCACCAACGAATCGACCACCCGCAACGAGCCGGTGTCGAACGGAGTCAACATTGAGAATCTTCACATCGGTATGGAGCTCAACGGCAAGGTTGTCAATCTCACCGCTTTCGGCGTGTTTGTCGATATAGGCCTTCATTTCAACGGNCTGATTCATGTGTCACAGCTTTCCGACGACTTCGTCACCTCGCCCGCCGACATTGTNCGTCCCGGCCAGCTGATAAGGGTTAAGGTTATCGACATCGACCCGTCGCGCAACCGTGTTGCCCTCACTTTGCGCGGAGTGTCACAGAATCAATAACATACTGATAATAATAAACCCTTCATAACCACAATGAAACGTATTATATATATAATTCTCGTCATTCTGATAGCCTTTCCCTTTGAGCTGATAGGCTTTCCGACCGTCACTCCGCCATTGGCTCTCCTGTTGGGTCTACTCATGGCCCTCACATTAGGATGCCCCGCTCCTAAATTCAACAAAAAGACCTCCAAATATCTGCTTCAGGCATCGGTGGTGGGTCTCGGTTTCGGCATGAACCTCATCGAATCGCTCAAATCGGGCAGTGAGGGAATGGCTTTTACCGTCATTTCGGTTATTGGTGTAATGGCTATCGGCGTAATGCTCGGCCGCTCTATGGCTATCGACAAAAAAACTTCATGGCTCATCTCGGCCGGTACTGCAATATGCGGTGGCAGCGCTATCGCCGCCGTTGCTCCGGTGGTCAAGGCCAACGACCATCAGATGGCTGTGAGTCTCGGAGTGATATTTATTCTCAACTCCATCGCCCTGCTCATCTTCCCCCCGTTAGGCCACTTGTTTAACATGAGTCAGGCTCAGTTTGGCACATGGGCTGCCATCGCCATCCACGACACCTCGTCGGTAGTCGGCGCCGGTGACGCCTACGGCATGGAAGCCCTCCGCCTTGCAACGCTCATCAAACTTACCCGTGCCCTCTGGATCATACCTTTGGCTCTGTTTACAATCTTCGCTTTCCGCAAGAGCAACGCCAAGGAGTCTGGCAAGAACAAGATTTCAATTCCCTGGTTTATCTTCCTCTTCGTGGCAGCAATGGCCATCAACACCTATCTTCCCCTCCCCTCCGAAGTGACCAACTTCATCGTGCTGATAGCCAAACGCGGTCTGGTGCTGACCCTCTTCCTCATCGGCTGCTCTCTCTCATTGGCCACAATCAAGAAGGTGGGATTTAAACCTCTTGTTCAGGCAGTGTTGCTCTGGATTGTGATTGGAGTTTCATCATTTGTAGTGGTAATGACCACNATCAGCTAATCTCCGCAAGTTTTACATGATATTCCGCCGACCGGCTTCCGAGCCGGCACTCCCCATAGCCGTAGCCTTTGCCCTTGGCATTGCTGCGGCTATGGGTTTTAATATTCCGGTGAGCATAGTAGCGGGAGTGATATGCGCTGTCTTGTGCTTTATTTTCAGGCGGGGATATNTNGGGATGATCTGCCTATTNTTCACNCTNGGAGCCGTCGACCTCTATGTGTCGCAGNTCAAGCCCGAGCTGCCACCGGGTGAAAATATATATCAGGTCAGGATTGAAAACGTGAGCGAAATGCCCTCGTCGCTNNTGNTNAAGGGCAAGGTTTGNGCTATCGGTTCAACTCCGNGAAATGCTCTCAGGGAATGTCGTGAAATCAAGGTGACTCTGCTGCTCCCTCACCCCTCGCCCCCTGTGAGGAGTGACGACTTGATTACCGCCCGATGTGAATTTTCGGATATAGAGCCGGTTTATTATCTCCCTTATGAAACCGATCCGGCTGAGAAGAACATCGCTGCCGGCTATTATTACACGGCGATGGTCAACGACGGGCAGATAATTTCGGTCACGCCCGACAGGTCAATTCTCGGGCGGCTCTATGCGTTTCGCGAAGATTGCATCGACATTCTGAGTGAAAGCCAACTGTCGGCACAAGCTAAGGTTTTCCTCGCCACCGCCCTGATGGGCTCTCAGGAATGGAATGACCAACAGATGCGCGACAACCTCTCTCACACCGGCCTCGCGCATATTCTCGCGCTCAGCGGCCTCCACACTTCGATTATCGCGATGATGGTGCTTGTGCTTCTGACCCCGCTCGCATTGGTGACATGGCGACATGTTCACCGACTCGCAGCGATTGCCCTGCTATGGCTGTTTGCCGTGATGACAGGGCTCAGCCCGTCGGTTACCCGCGCGGTGATAATGATGACCATAATGCTCGGGGGCGACATAATCGAGCGGCGGTCTACCACTCTCAACGCCCTCTGTATAGCCGCATTGGTGATATTGATTGCGTCTCCTCAGGCACTTTTTTCGGTAAGCTTTCAGCTCAGTTTCGCCTCAGTGGCGGGTATAGCCCTTTTTGCGGGAAAGTTGTCACCAGCCGAAATTCTACCCCAATCCTCCTCCCGCTCCCCGATTGCAAAAATAGGTCGCATCATCCTCTCAGCCATTGCGGTGTCGGTGGTAACAATGCTCTGCTCGGGCTGGTTGATAGCCTACCATTTTCACAGTCTGCCGACCTATTTCATCATTGCCAACATCCCCGTGGTGCCGTTTATCGTGCCGGTAATAATATCGGGCGGCATCGGTGTGATAATCCTCAATGCCATAGGGATTCCTTCGGGATTGCTGTGCGGGTTGGTAAACCGGTCGGTAGATATGCTCAACAGTTGGGCTGATTGTCTTGCGTCGCTTCCCGGCGCCGAAATCTCCACCGGCAGAATCTCCCTGCTCACCCTGCTTGCCGCCCTGATGCTTATTCTAACACTGAGACTGGTGATGAGAGAACGACGCGCCAACCGCACGCTGCCGGCCATTATGGTCTCGGCGGCTCTTCTCCTCACCGCCATGAGCTGCTGTTTCGAGGCCAACAGAGCGCCCGAAGGTGAAAGCGG
>WFLX010309440.1_pt1 | contig 34647 bp, 24 predicted proteins | sample 4967041 | NCBI WGS metagenome assembly WFLX01 (sample SAMN12857096, study PRJNA449069) | gut metagenome | isolation source: stool from male and female vole | host: Microtus ochrogaster | place: USA:Florida | collected 2017
GGCCACAAATTACAAATTTTACCTTATTCTTAAATCCACCGCGGCTGTTTTTTCACTTTAAGTATGTCATATTGTGAATATTAGAGTCTATTGTTAATTTTTTCTTGGGACAGCAGTGCTTCCATGGAGCATCCCTACTGTCAGAGGACACAGCGCCATGTGCATTCCCCCAACCGTTCGAGGACACAGCGCCTTATACATAGCCCCAAACCGTTCGCGGACACAATGCGTCGTTTCTCTTTCGCGGGGCTGAAGCCCCACGCTCCATATCTACTTGTCAATCAGGAGGATACTCCATGGAGCATCCCTACTGTCAGAGGACACAGCGCCTTATACATATCTCTGCTGGCGGCTTCGCGGGCGGCGGGGCATAAAAAAAGCTCCCCAAGGGAGGGGAGCTTTCGTTATAAGGATGTGGGGTTGATTATTTTACCACTTTGGTCGATTTGCCGTTCTGTACCATGATGTAAACCTGGCCTGCTGCGGGAGCTTTCACTTCGATACCCTGGAGGTTGAAGTAGCGGGCTGCGGCGTTGGTGTCGGCCTGGATACCGATGATAGCGGTCACGTTGTCGTCGTTGTATTCCATAGTCTCGTCTTTAAGACCGTAGATAGTGTTGTTGACGGGAGTTTCGTGAGCGTAAGAGTCATCGCCGGTAACGCGGTCCATGAACTGGAAGAAGGTGGTGTTGGCGGGGAGCTCGGCGCGATAGAGCTGAGAAGCCGATACGGCGTAAGTAGTGATCGCGGGAGCGGCCTCGTTCTTAACCACGGGAACCATGTCGATCTCGTAGGGAGTAGCACCGTCGACAGAGTACATCACGTAAGGCTGTGCCCACTGAGCTTCGGTGTNGTCGAAGTAGATGGTCNCGTAGTCGGTGNCGCCATAGATGNCGAGGTAGCCGGCTTNAGAGTAAACGCCGTTGGCTACGGGAGCTACGGGCTGGTAGTCACCTTCCATGAGATAGAATAGGTTCATGTCGGGGTCTTCTTCATCATAGATGTAAACCGCGAGGGCGTCAGAGGGGATGGTGAATACGTAGTAGCCTTCGGGAGTAAGCTCCTTGTTGGGGTAGATTTCGTCGTAAGCAGAGTCGGTCATGTAAACGTAGACGGGCGATTTCCATTCGCCGATCGAGTTGTCCCAGTAGATGTTGATATTCTCAGTGACAACAACGGTCTCGGTGAAGGTAACAACGGGAGCGGTGCCGTTCCAGTCAACAGTAACGTCGTATTTGCCGGGAGCGAGGGTGAAGGGTTCGCCCTTGCTTACGAGGGTGTAAGCTTCGCCCAGAGTAAGGGTCACGTTAGCGTCGGCGAGACCATACTCGAAGTTGCTCTCTTCGCCGTCGGCGTTGAAGTAGAGTTTCTCTTTAGCGCTCGTTACAGAAACGTTCTTAGCTGTGAATACTTTGCCGTCTAAGGTGAGTTCGTTGGCATACCAGCCCATGAGGAAGAGCTTCTCGGGCATTTCCATTGACGGATTCTCTTGCTTCTGAGTCTTGGTGAAGACGATTTCGGGGTCGGGAGAGTTCCAGTTTACGGTGACGTTGTAGTAGCCGCCCTTAACCATGAAGGGGAAGCCTGATTTGCCGTAAATGTTGAGGGGAACGGTGATCTGGTCAGCATCAGCAATGTCGTCCATGACATTGATGGGGCAGTAAACCTGGTTGTCGAGGTCGGTGAGTTCGCAGTTCTGAGCGAGGAAGAAGAAAGTCTCTTCGCCGTCGTTGCCGATCTGCATGTCGGAAGAGAATACGGTTTCTTCAACCTGCTCGATCACGCCGATGGTTGCCATTTCATCGGTGATGAGACGGAGACCGTTTTCGGGGAATACAACCCATACCTCGGTGCCGATAAGGTCTAAGGTCTCGGTGTATTCAGCGTTGCCAACGCCGTTAGCGTTAATGAAGAATCCTGCGGGAACGTGTACGGTGTATTCGCCGGTCTTCTTGATCTCTTCGTCGAGAGCGTAGCCTTTGATAGGAGTTGTGCTGTCAAATCCGCGAACCTCAGTAAGAGTGCGGGTAGAGGTCATGGGCGCGTCGTCGCCTTCGTAGGTGATTGTGATCATCGCGTCGCCGTCAGCGATAGTTGCAACGCCGGTGTTGAATATCAGGTCGAGGATACCGTAGTCGCAGGTGTAGTCGGTAGTGATAGTCCAGGGCTTGATTTCGTAGAAATCGGTGGGATAGAGCTGAANGGTGCCTNCGCCGTTCTTTTCATAGTAAGNGATGAAGCNTTCAACGTCGTAGTTGCCAGCGTCGGCAGTGAGCGTGAAGTTGTTGNGGATAGCGAAANTGTTGNCGCCGATAGTGGCGTCGTAAGTTTCTTTTGCGCTGATCTCAGGAACGGTGGCGTTCTTGATAACAACGAGGTTGTTCATGTTCTCCTTGATGAAGATCTCGCTGAAGTTGGTGGCGTCGATTTCGATAGCCTTGGGCATTTCGCCGGTAGCGCCTTCAACAGCTTTGGTGCCGGTGGGCTTGATCTCAAAGAGGCCGTTGAAGATAGATANTGTGNCAGTCNAGCCTGNGGCGATCANGTCGCCTTTCTGAAGGCCGAGATTAGAAGCATAGAGGAGGGTCTGTAGTTTTGAAACGGGGTCGTAAACATAAACGTTTGCGCCGTTAGTGTATGTAACGGTGAGCTGACCTTCGTAGTCAAATGTTGAGCCATCAGCAAGACCGATCACTTTAGAGAGGTTGTCGTAGTGAACGATGATTGAGTAGTTGGCGGTAGCCACGTTCGAGAGGTCGCCGTTGAGGGCAGCCACAGCTTTTACGGTGCAGTCTTCGTTGATAGTGATTGCTCCGGTGTAGGGGGTTGAGTCGGTAGTGGGGGCAGAGCCGTCGAGGGTGTAGTAGATAGAAGCACCTTCGGTAGCGCAAGCAAGCTCAACCTGAGTTCCGGCCTCAACTTTGCCGGCTGCTACCGAGAAGGTAGGAGTAGCAATTGTTGCATCGCTTTTCTCATAGGTGATTTCAAGACTCTTGATTCTGACCTGCTTGTTGCTGGCTGTGCCTTTAAATTCATTGCTGCTTCCAGTCCAAGTGATAGTGGTGCCTGAAAAAGTAGTAATGTCAGTTGAGCCATCAGTTAAATTTGCGGCATAGGTTGACCCGGTAGCTGTCATGACAATCTTAGTCATGATAACACCTTCGGGTGCAGTGATGATTAAGTTTGCACCTTTATAGACGCGGATGTGGTCTGTAGAGGGAGCGATACAATCATTGTTACTGATGTTTTTTTCGTACGAAATAGTGTAGCCATCTAAAGTGGTAGAGTAACCAGAGGCTCCTCCTGTCCAAGTGCTGGCACCACTATTAGTGTTGAGTGTGACAGTCTGTGCGCTCGCGAGGAACGGGAGCAACAGGGCCAAACTAAGTAATAGTTTTTTCATTTGGTTGATAATTTGGTTAATATTGAATTTAGGATTTTGTCTTTTCGATAGCGACGCGCTATTAGCCGGGGGAAGTGGACGATAAGTAGCGAGGTCGCTGAGAAATAGTTGAACGTCAGGCAATAGCGTGGAAGATAGAGGCGCGCGGTCGTTGAAGCGTGTATGGGAAGAGGGCGCGATTAGGCGCAATCANACACNACATNNCGAAGCTACAAAATTNTTANCTGATNCACANGCGAAAAGGCATGAAAAATTCGCGGCCGCGAATTTTAGCGGTATAGGCCCGCAGCGACGATGGGAACGACGGCAGCGGCGCGGGGCCATACGCGCTTGAAGAAGAGGTTGTGGGGGTACGGAGTCGGGCCGATAGGGGGGCATAGCTCCACGTTGATATACAGGCAACCGAGGCGCGAGTCGACGTCGTCCTGCATCGAGCCGTAGGGCGGGTCGATAGGCTGAGGCTCATAGCCTGTNGAGCGGGCCACGTCGGCGCAGATACGCCGGGCGCGCGCGTCGGGCCGCGACATGTAGAGGATTTCGCCCTGGGTGTGAAACGACACTATCGCTTCGGGACGAATCGAGTCGGTGAACGCTATGAACGCTTTCGTCTCAGGCTCGCTTTCAGGCGTGTAGCCCTTAAACTGCTCGGAGCGGGGCGATTTTGGAGAGGTGTTGTTGTCGCTCCATCCGTTAGTGAAATTGCGGTTGAGGTCAACGCCGCGGGCGTTGGCTTTCCAACTCGGATAGCCTACTTTGGTTTTGGTGATAGGGATGGCGCGGAAGTNGGTGTCGCGGCCTGCCGCGCCGCGCTGCGATATGTCGACCNCGTCGGGGTTGAACATCGGGNNGAAGAAAATCGTGCAGCTGTCGAGCATCTCGGCCACGNNGGCGCCCTCATAGTCGGCGCCCGTGGCCCAGCCCCGCGCGATATGCTCTATCGACTTCATCACCTGGGTGGTGCTCAGCCATTCGCGGCCATGAAGCGACCCCATGACGTAGAGGGTATGAGGGCCTGAGCCGAGTCGGAGAGTGGCGATCGGGCGGCCTTCGACGCTATATCCGATAGTGTCGAGCGAGGCGATCTCGGGGTAGGCGAGGGCGATTTCGCNGAGCTCGNTGAGGTAGNTTTCGGGGNTGTAGCGCGTCACTCCGGCCCAACTGCTCGTTATGGCGGAGCNCAGGGCAGGGCGAANAAGCGAGTCNGAAGCCATCTCGACGAGTCGGCTCATATTGTCGGCGACCTCGATGGCCGAGACCGTGGTGACGGTCGTCGGCAAGGTCAGCGACTCGATTTTGAATGGTTGTCTCTTTTCTTTCTTTCGCGCCGCGGCGTCGGCCGGGACTATGAGCGACAATGCGATGAGCGATATTATTACTGTATGCCGTAGTGACATTGTTATCTTGCTACTAATGGATTATGATAAGACTGGCCTTTAGCTCCCTCGGGCCGATGGGTTGAATATCGATAGGGATGCCCCGGGGGAGCATCCCTATCTGCCAGTAAGGTTGACGTTAACAGCGCGGCTGTTAGCGGCGCTTCACGAGGAATATCTCGGTAGGGTAGTGGTCGGAGTAGCCGTTGAGGAACGCTCCGCCCGAGAACGTACGCAAGGGGTAGTTCTGACGCGAGCCTTCGGTGTCGCGGAGGAAGTCGTAGTTGTTGACCACGCAGCTGTTGTAGTAAAGCTCGGCGCCGTTGTCCTTAAGCAGGGTGCCGCTTACGATGATCTGGTCGAAGAGGTTCCATTGACCTTTGTAGGCAAGCGTTCCGATGCCTTTGTCGAGGAGTTTCCACCAGGGGTTGTAGAATCCGTGGGGCTTCACGTCCTTCATGTCGCGCTTGGCGCCGAGATTTTTCGCGCAAGAGCGGTCCTGGGGGTCGTCGTTAAGGTCGCCCATGACGATGACGCCCTGATTGGGGCGGAGCTGCCAGAGCGAGTCGGCGATATGCTTGGAGAGGTCGGCAGCGGCCTCGCGGAGCCACGACGATTTTTCCTGGCCTCCGAGGCGCGAGGGCCAGTGGTTGACGATCACGCTGACGGTGTCGCCACCGAGCAGGCCGGTCACGCACATCTGGTCGCGGGTGCGGAACGACTGATAGGTAGGGATATGCAGCAGGGTGTTGCTGACGTTGAGGAAACGGAACTGGCGGGGGTTGTAGAGGCAGCTGACGTCGACGCCGCGGCGGTCGGGCGAGTCGTGGTGGATCACCTGGAGGTTCCAGGGCTGCTTGCCGGCCTCGCGGAGCTGCTTGTCGACCTCTTTGACGAGATCGTCGAGCACGCTCTTGTTCTCGATCTCCGACACGCCTATGATCGCCGGGCCGTTAGGGGTCTTGGCGTCGGTCATGTTTGAGATGCAGCGGGCGAGGTTGTGGATTTTCGACCAGTATTTCTGGCCATCCCACTGGCGGGCGCCTGCGGGCGAAAATTCGAGGTCATACGAGCCGTTGTTGTTGATAGTGTCGAAGAGGTTCTCGAGGTTGTAGAAGGCGACGCCAAATACCATCACCTGGCCTGGATTGGCGTTGTCAGACGATTTTTTCGGCTTTTGAGAGATAGCCGGGAGCAGGCAAAGCAGGGCGAGCACCGGGATAATGAGCAGTCGTTTCATGTAAGGTCTATGATATTATGTGGTAATGAGATTTCGCGTCAGATGCGATTCAGCAGCCAAAGATACGGAAATTAATCGAAAAGTGGCGACGATAAGCAAAAAAACTTTCGCCGAGGGCCGCGGCGCGCTCCCGTTAACATTATTTTTGATACGTGGGCAGCTAAATCGCCCGCGGGGTCGGTAATTTTGCAGTGTTAATTAAATCATATAACAAAACCGACCAATGAAAACGATTTCTTTCTCCGACACTATTTTCGCTACCGTAAATCTTTGCGGACGAGTGATTTACAATTCATCAATCGAGGGGATGAACTCTATCGAGGATATCATACGCCATATCAGCAACTCGGTCAGGGGCATTGCCCGCGGCATGGTGACCGTCATGCTGCGCAACGGCTCGCAGGGTTGGACCATGCGACGCACTATCCGCCTTAACGCCGTGGCCGAAGGCACCCAGCTTCAGCTCGCGATCTGACAGGGGGGCTACTCAGTTTCTTCGGGGGGCAGATACTTGATTATTTGAACAGCCGGGAATAGATGAGGTCGGTAGCGCCGAGGTTGCGCTTGATATATTCGCCCGCCTTGGCTCCGGCTTCGCGGCGAAGCTGCGGGTCGTTGAGCATAAGGGAGAGGGTATCGCGGAGAGCCGGGCCGTCGGCCACAGTGAAGGCCGCGCCGATCGCGACCATGTCTCTCGCTTCCTTGAATTTTGAGAAGTTGGGGCCGAAAACTACCGGGATGCCGTAGACGGCGGCCTCGTTGATATTATGGATGCCAGCGCCGAATCCGCCGCCCACGTAGGCCAGGTCGCCATAGCGGTAGAGAGTGGCGAGCTTGCCAAACGAGTCGACAATCAGCACTCTGACGTCGGCGGGCTGGAGGCCGTCGCGCCATTCCTTTTCCCATTGCGAAAGGCGCATCACCTTTCCTTTGATCGAATGGTCGATCTGCTCCAGTCGCTGCTCGTTGAATTCATGCGGGGCTATGATCGCGGCCACTTCGGGGTGGTCGTTGAGCCAGGGTATGTATTTATCCTCGTCGGCTCCCCAGCTGCTGCCGAACACCACACGCATCTTCGCGTCGGTGCCGAAGCGTTCGATAGCGAACACCTCGGCTGCCGAGCTAAGAATGTCGGTGACGCGGTCGAAGCGGGTGTCGCCGGCCACCGTTGTGTTCTCCATACCGATTCCCTTTAACAGGCGCGACGAAGCCTCGTCTTGAAGGTAAAGGTGATCAAATGAGCGCAGAATTTTTCTGAATTCGCGCCCATACCACTTAAAAAACACTTGATTAGAGCGAAAAATCGCTGAAATGATATAGGTTGGGATATTTCGTTTAGCCAACTGCTCAAGGAAATTCCCCCAAAACTCGTATTTCACGAAGATGGCCATTGAAGGGCACACCGTGTCGAGAAATCGGCGGGCGTTGCGGGGAGTGTCGAAGGGCAGATAAGCTACAAAGTCGACCTGCGGATAGTTCTTGCGAACTTCGTAGCCCGACGGTGAAAAAAAGGTTAGGAGTATCTTCTTATCAGGATGCTCGCGGCGGAGGCGTTCGATGAGCGGACGCCCCTGCTCGAATTCGCCGAGCGACGCGGCGTGGATCCATACGCACCCGCGCAATTCAGCGGCGTGCTCACGCAGATGGCCGAAAGTGCTTCGTTGCCCTTTCACCATCTTTTTCACTTTGGGGTTGCGCAGCGATAATATTCTGGCGCCCAATGCGTAAGCCGCTATGCTGAAATTGTAGAGTGGAGTCAATTGCGGGGAAGTAGGTTGGATGTTATCAGAGTGTGATCGCTTTATTGGCGGCCTCAACGCGCTCGCGCATCGAGTCGACGCCCATAAGCTCAACGATGTCAAACATGTGGGGGCCTTTGCACTCGCCGACAACGGCCAGGCGGAAGGCGTTCATGACGTTGCCCGTATGGTAACCGCGCTCGGCGATCCAGCCTAAGATGTCGTCTTCGGCGGCTTTAGGCTCAAGCGAGGGGAGTGCGGCGAGACGGTCGACGAGCTCGGTCAGTATGGCCGGAGTCTCNGGGGANCAACGTTTCTTTATCGACTNGGCCTCATACTCGGTGGGGGCCACGAAGAANAATTTCGCGTGCTGCCAGAGGTCTTCGACGAAGTTGATACGGCTCTTGACCATAGCCACCGCGCGGGTGATATACTCGTCGGTAAACTTCTCAGGGTCGACACCGTGGGCGCGGAGCACCGGCTTGAACATCTGGGCGAGCTGGCCGTCGGGTATTTCCTGGAGATATTTGTGGTTGAACCACTTGCCTTTCTCGAAGTCGAATTTGGCACCCGATTTCGAGCAGTGGTCAAACGAGAATCGCTCGATAAGATCCTGCATCGACATGATCTCGGTGTCGTCGCCGGGATTCCAGCCGAGCAGGGCGAGGAAGTTGACCACGGCTTCGGGGAGATAGCCTTTCTCGCGGTAGCCTGAGGATATTTCTCCGCTCTTGGGGTCGTGCCATTCGAGGGGAAACACCGGGAAGCCGAGGCGGTCGCCGTCGCGCTTCGAGAGCTTGCCTTTGCCGTCGGGCTTGAGAAGCAACGGCAGATGAACGAATGAGGGCATCGTGTCGGTCCAGCCGAACGCCTCGTAGAGAAGCACATGGAGGGGGGCCGAGGGGAGCCATTCCTCGCCGCGGATCACGTGGCTCACCTCCATCAGGTGGTCGTCGACGATGTTGGCGAGGTGGTAGGTCGGGAGGTCGTCGGCGCTCTTGTAGAGCACTTTGTCGTCGAGCACCGACGAGTTGATCACAACCTTGCCGCGGATGAGGTCGTTGACCTCCACGTCGCGGCCAGGCTCGATCTTGAATCTTACCACATATTTCTCTCCGTCGGCGATCATGCGCTCAACCTCTTCGGCGGGGAGAGTGAGCGAGTTGCGCATGGAGCCGCGGGTCGATGCGTCGTACTGGAAGTTGGGGGTCGCGGCGCGGGCCGCTTCGAGCTCCTGGGGAGTGTCAAACGCTATGTAGGCTTTGCCGGCGTCGAGAAGCATCTTCACGTGGTCGCGGTAGATGTCGCGGCGCTCGCTCTGCTTGTAGGGGCCGTATTTGCCCCCTTCGCGCACGCCCTCGTCGATGCTTATGCCGAGCCATGCGAGCGACTCGTTGATATAGTCCTCCGCTCCGGGCACAAAACGCTGTGAGTCGGTGTCCTCGATGCGGAGAATCATGTCGCCGCCGTTGCGGCGCGCGAAGAGGTAGTTATATAAAGCTGTGCGCACGCCGCCAATGTGCAGGGGGCCTGTAGGCGACGGGGCAAATCTTACTCTGACTTTTCTTTCCATAGTAGCTGTGGTTGAATTTTGCCGCGAAATTAAGATAAATTGCTGAAATTTCAATGCAAAAGCGCCTACTTTTTTCCTCACGCGGCGAATATTGACCGCTGCTTATCGTTTCATGGCCGACAGGGGCAATATGGTCACCGAATCGCGCTGATAGTCCTGGAGCAGGTCGCGGTAATGCTCTTCCAGGCCGTCGGGCACATAGAAAGTCACCTCCGGCTCGTCGAACAAGTTGTCGTCCAATTGCCCGATTTTGCCCATGAACACTATCTCTTTACACTTATCGAGCTGATACTCCCCGATATGCTTTACCGAGGCCGGAACGGTGACCGACTCGATGCCCGACAATGCACCGGCTACGATGTCGACCACCCCTTCGGGCACGTCAAATTTCGGCGCGGCGGCCGCGAAATACAGGTTTTTGCCGTCGGACGAAAGGAGGGTCTTCCCGTCGGGCGATTTTAAATAGAGGCTTTTAGAGTCCACTTTGATTGACTTCAGCGCGTCGCATTTCGAGAAAGCTCTTTGGCCGATTGTGGCTACCGGGCGGGGAATTTCGGCGTATGAGAGGCTACTGCAGCCGTAAAACAGCTCTTCGGGTATCGCGATCAGGTCTTTGGGGAGCTTTATTTCGGCCAATTTTTCGCAATTGGCGAATGTAGCCCTGCCGAGCGATTTTACCGACGACGGAATTTCGATAGCCGACAGCTTATCGCATCGCGCGAAGGCTCCCTCGCCGATTTCGGTTAGGGATTTGTTGAGCTTCACCGACTGCAACTTTGTCGCTAAGGCGGCTCCGTCGGCTATCCGAGTCACATCCTTGGGCATGACGTAGTCGGTCTTGGCCGGGGCTATGCGATAGAGCGCGGCGCCGTCTTTTGAGTAGACGTTTCCGTCTATCGACTTGAAGAACTGATTGGCGGGGTCGACGTTGATTTCGCTGAGGTTGTGACATTCGCGAAACGAGTTCCACCCCAAGTCCTCAATATTCGCGGGCAGCGTGACGGATTTTAGCCCCTCTACCTGATAAATAGCCTCCTTGCCGAGAGTGCGGAGAGTGTTAGGGAGCGTGATAGAGGCGCAATTAATATCTTTTCCGATAGTGTGGCGGCCGATAGAGGTGACGGTGTACTCGACGCCGTCATATACCGTTTTTTCGGGGATGACGAGGTCGAACGTGCCCGACGGGTTTGTGACTATGACGTTGTCGAGCGTCGCGGTGTGGTCGTCGTCGTTGCGACTGTATGAGAAGTAGCAGGTGTTGGGCTCGTCGATTCGCGAAAGCATCTGCTTGGCGTAGTATTGCAGCTGGTAGATAGGCGATGACGTGGCCACGAGATCGACCGTGCCGTTCATTATCGGGTCGAGATATGCGTGCACGGCCTCTTTGTTGCCGGCGTCGAGCGCGATTTTCGCGAGCGCGATCGAGGCGTCGCCGTAGTTTTTGCGGTGCGCGAGGTCGAGCCAGTAGAGGGCTTCGTCGGTGTTGGCGTCGACTCCCTCTCCGCGCAGAAAGCAGAGCCCAAGCTGATAAATTCGTGAAAACTCAACCGCCTCGTCGCTCGCGGCGCGATACATGGTCGCGAGGAGGTCGTGGCGAAGCGACCCGGCGTCAAATTCCTCTTCCTCTTCGTCAACGACCGTCGGCATCTCGTCGGAATAGACGGAGAGGTCGGTAAAAAACAGATTATCGTACTCCTTGTCGGCGTATTCGCGTTGCATAAGGGCTGGCGTATAGCCTTTTTGGCATGCCTGATAGAGCTTTCGGGCGGCTTTGAGAAAGCTCATGTCCACGCCGTGGCCGTCGCGGTAGAGCGCGAAAAGCCCGTATTCGGCGTGGCCGCTCGTGTCGGTTTTCTCCCCCTCGCTGTAGTACGCCGCGGCGCGGGGGTAGTCGGTGTAAAGGTAGCCGTCGTCGCTGTAAGAGAGTATTTCGGCTATGTAGGTGCTCTCGTTCATCGAGCCGTTCCATGGGTGAGGCTCGTCGATGGCTTTCTGGAAATATTCGATGGCGAGCGGCGCGTAGCGATTCGCGTCCCCGATGTCGCCCGAGAGCCATAAGTCGTGGTAAGCCAATCCGAGCCAGGGGTAGGCGAGCGAGTAGCCGCTGTCGGAGGCTTGCTTAAGATATTTGATGGCCTGTTGATAATCCGCTTCGCAGCCGTCGCGCAATCCCATGTAGTAGAGGCCGAGATTCCACATGGCGTAATAGTCGTCGGCCGCGGCGGCTTTTTTGTAAAGCGCGATGGCTTTAGCGTTGTCGACATCGGTGCCCTCGCCGTTGCGGTACATCGTGGCCAAAAGGGAGTTGGCCTGGGGTTGGCCGGCATTTGCGGCTTTTTCTATCCATTTGAAAGCGAGGGCGTTGTCGTCGCCGTAGTAAGCGCATCCTACTTCGTACATTGCTTCGCTGTTGCCCTGCTTGGCTTTGGCAAGCGTCGCGGGGTCGGGGTCGGAGGCGAGGGTCGAGAGAGGGGAAATGAGGGCGGCGAGAGCTGCCGCGGTGGCTAATAAGTGGGATTTGAGCATAGGAAGAAGGGTGAAAAATCGTGGTTGTAAGCGCAAAGTTAACGATTTTTCACATATTATTAATAAGGTAGAGGATATAATTTTGCGCGGTTATGGATTTTTCGTTAAATTTGCAGTCTTGAAATAAAAGAATTCTCAAAAATGGCATTAAAATGCGGAATAGTAGGATTGCCCAACGTAGGCAAGTCCACCCTTTTCAACTGTCTGTCAAACGCTAAGGCCCAGTCGGCCAACTTCCCTTTCTGCACCATAGAGCCCAACGTGGGCGTCATCACCGTGCCCGACGAGCGACTCAACAAGCTCGTCGAGATGTGTAATCCCCGCAGCGTGGTTCCCGCCACGGTGGAGATCGTCGACATCGCCGGCCTGGTGAAAGGCGCGAGCAAGGGTGAGGGCTTGGGCAACAAGTTTCTCGCCAACATTCGCGAAACCGACGCGATACTCCACGTGCTCCGCTGCTTTGACGACGATAACATCACCCACGTCGACGGCTCGGTCGACCCAGTGCGCGACAAGGAGATAATCGACGCCGAGCTGCAGATCAAAGACCTCGAAACCGTGGAGAGCCGCATGGCCCGCACCCAGAAGCAGGCGCAGACGGGCGGCGACAAAGTGGCCAAGATGCAGTATGAGGTGCTGAAGAAATTTCACGAGGCCCTGCAGCAGGGCAAGCCTGCTCGATCGGTAGAGTTTGAGACCGTCGACGAGCAGAAATTTGCCCGCGACCTGTTCTTGCTCACCTCCAAGCCGGTAATGTATGTATGCAACGTCGACGAGGCTTCGGCGGTCAACGGCAACAAATATGTCGACGCCGTGCGCGAGGCCATCAAGGACGAGGGGGCAGAGCTGCTGATAGTGGCCGCCGCTACCGAGAGCGACATCGCTGAGCTTGAGACCTACGAGGAGCGCAAGGAATTTCTGGCCGACATGGGGTTGGAGGAGTCGGGTGTCAGCCGCCTGATCCGCGCCGCCTATGCTCTGCTCGACCTCCAGACCTTCTTCACCGCCGGCGAGGACGAGTGCCGCGCGTGGACTTTCCGCCGCGGGTCGAAAGCCCCGAAATGCGCCGGAGTGANCCACACCGNCTTCGANAAAGGCTTCATCCGCGCCNANNTGATAAAATATGACGNCTACGTGACGCTCGGAGGCGAGGCCGCCGTCAAAGAGGCCGGGAAATTCGGCGTCGAAGGCAAGNACTACGTCGTGCAGGNCGGCGACATAATNCACTNNCGCTTCAACGTCTGATTAACCGNTAAAGAAATCACCAACCGCGGCCCAGTGCCGCTAAAACCTTAATATACAATGGCACAGNAAGAAGATGTTTTCAAANAAATCGTTTCACACGCCAAGGAATACGGTTTTGTCTTCCCTTCATCTGAAATTTACGACGGACTCGGCGCCGTTTACGACTACGGTCAGAACGGCGTGGAGCTCAAAAACAATATCAAGCGCTACTGGTGGGACTCGATGACCATGCTGCACGAGAATATCGTCGGCATCGACTCGGCTATTTTCATGCACCCGACCATATGGAAAGCCTCGGGCCACGTCGACGCCTTCAACGACCCGCTGATCGACAACAAGGACTCGAAAAAGCGCTACCGCGCCGACGTGCTTATCGAGGACGCCATCGCGAAATACGACGAGAAAATCAACAAAGAGGTGGCTAAGGCGCGTAAACGCTTCGGCGACAGCTTCGACGAGGCGATGTTCCTGCAGACCAATCCCCGCGTGGCCGACATCACCGCCCGCCGCGACGCCCTCCACGAGCGTTTCGCCAAAGCGATGAACGACAACGACCTCGAAGGCCTCCGCCAGATTATCATCGACGAGGAGATAGTAGACCCCATATCAGGCACCCGCAACTGGACCGACGTGCGCCAGTTCAACCTCATGTTCAAAACCGAGATGGGCTCAACCGCCGACGGCGCCATGACCGTATATCTCCGCCCCGAAACCGCCCAGGGTATCTTCGTCAACTATCTCAACGTGCAGAAAACGGGCCGTATGCGCATACCATTCGGTATCGCCCAGATCGGTAAGGCATTCCGCAACGAGATCGTGGCGCGCCAGTTTATCTTCCGTATGCGCGAGTTCGAGCAGATGGAGATGCAGTTCTTCGTGCGCCCCGGCTCTGAGCTTGAGTGGTTCAACAAATGGAAAGAGACCCGCCTGAAATGGCATAAAGCTCTCGGCCTCGGCGACCAGAAATATCGCTACCACGACCATGAGAAGCTTGCCCACTACGCCAACGCCGCCACCGACATCGAGTTTGAGATGCCGTTTGGCTTCAAGGAGGTTGAGGGCATACATTCACGCACCAACTTCGACCTCTCGCAGCACGAGAAATTTNCGGGCAAAAATATCAAATATTTCGATCCCGAGCTCAACGAGTCATACACCCCCTACGTCATCGAGACCTCGATCGGCGTCGACCGTATGTTCCTCTCGGTGCTCTGCTCAAGCTACGAGGAGGAGAAGCTGCCCAACGGCGAGACCCGCACCGTGCTTCATCTCCCCGCACCGCTTGCTCCGACCAAGTGCGCCGTCATGCCTCTGGTGAAGAAAGACGGCCTCCCCGAGAAGGCCCGCGAGATTGTCAACGACCTGAAATTTGACTTCTCGACCCACTACGACGAGAAAGACTCTATCGGCAAGCGTTACCGCCGTCAGGATGCGGTCGGCACCCCCTACTGTATCACCGTCGACCATCAGACTCTGGAGGACAACACCGTCACTCTCCGCGAGCGCGACTCAATGGAGCAGACGCGCGTCAACGTAGCCGACCTGCATAAGCTTATCCACGGCAAAGTGTCGATCAACGCGCTTCTCCGTAAGCTTCAGTAATACAAAAATCCCCCTCTCATTCGCTTATGAAAAAAGGATATGCAATATTGATAGCCGTGGCCGCGGTGCTCTTCATATTGTGCGGCACGTGCATCGGTCAGCGCAACGGCATAGTCAGCGCCGAACAAAACGTGAAAAAGGCATGGGGCAATGTCGAAAACCAATATCAACGCCGTTTCGACCTTATCCCGAACCTCGTCAACACCGTTAAGGGCTACGCTCAGCACGAATCCACAACGCTGCAGAACGTTACCGACGCTCGCGCGGGACTCAAAAACGCCTACGACAACGCTAAGGCTTCGTTGACAAGCGAAGTTCCCGACAATCTGGAAAGCTTCCAGCAGACACAATCTGAGCTTAACCGCCAGATAGGGCTGTATATCAACGCCGTCCACGAAGCATATCCCGACCTGAAAGCTAACCAGAATTTCCTCGATCTTCAGGAGCAGCTTGAAGGCACAGAAAACCGAATCGCTACGGAGCGCTTCAACTACAACGAGGCTGTCGAGGCTTACAACAACAAGATTCTCCGATTCCCCGGCTCGCTTTTCGCCTGGGGCTACACCGAGAAAGATATGTTTAAGGCCGAGGCCGGGGCGTCGAAAGCTCCAAAAGTGGACTTCGGCACCGGCGACTCAAAACCCGACGTTGACTTCTAACCCCCCCGACTACCGATGAACTTAAAATCGATCATACTCTCAGGCGCACTCTTCGCCGCGGCCCTGACGGCCTGCAACGGCGACGACGATTCCAACGTGTGGGATCAGTACGCCGACTGGCGCGAGCTCAACGTCAAATGGATTGAGGAGCAGGCTGCGCTGACCGATCCCGCAGGCAAGCCGATCTACACTAAAGTGGTGCCCCGCTGGAATCGCAACGCCTACGTGCTGATGCGGTGGTTTAACGACACGACCAAGACCTCTGGCAACTTCGTGCCGCTCTATACCTCTACCGTCGACGTGAAATACTACGGCGAGCTGTACAACAAGCTCCCCTTCGACTCATCCTATACCAGCGTCACCCCAGGCGACAGCCTTTTCCGCTGCACGCCTTCGGGCGTGATCAAGGGATGGGCCATCGCCCTGGAGCGCATGCACGTGGGCGACTCCGTCGAGGTGCTTGTTCCCTACGAGCAGGGCTACGGCTCCTCCTCGTCGGGCAAAATCCAGCCCTACTCGGCTCTCAACTTCAAAATCAAGCTTGTCAACGTGGCCGGCGAGTATATCCGTCCCAACGGCAACTAACAATTAGAAAACCCTTTAAATCAACAAAATAATGGTAAATTACAAGGACTTAGGCTTGGTTAACACCCGCGAGATGTTTGCCAAAGCAATCAAAGGGGGCTACGCTGTGCCCGCTTTCAATTTCAACAACATGGAGCAGCTTCAGGCTATCATCAAGGCTGCGGCTGAAGACAAATCTCCCGTTATCCTCCAGGTATCGAAGGGCGCGCGCAACTATGCCAACGCCACCCTTCTCCGCTACATGGCTCAAGGCGCTGTGGAGTATGCTAAGGAACTCGGTTGGGAGCATCCCCAGATCGCCCTTCACCTCGACCACGGCGACAGCTTCGAGCTCTGCAAATCTTGCATCGACAGCGGTTTCTCTTCAGTGATGATCGACGGCTCNCACCTCCCCTACGAGGAGAACGTGGCCCTCACCAAGCAGGTTGTTGACTATGCCCACCAATTTGACGTGACCGTCGAGGGTGAGCTCGGCGTGCTCGCCGGAGTTGAGGATGAGGTTTCATCTGACCACCACACCTACACCGACCCCGAAGAGGTGATCGACTTCGCTACCCGCACCGGCTGCGACTCGCTCGCTATCTCTATCGGCACCTCTCACGGCGCCTACAAGTTCACTCCCGAGCAGTGCACCCGCAACGCCGAGGGCAAGCTCGTTCCCCCGCCGTTGGCATTCGACGTGCTCGACGCCGTTATGGAGAAACTTCCCGGATTCCCCATCGTGCTCCACGGCTCTTCTTCTGTTCCCCAGGAAGAGGTTGACACTATCAACAAATACGGCGGCAAGCTCCCCGACGCTATCGGTATCCCCGAAGATCAGCTCCGCAAAGCCGCTAAGAGCGCCGTTTGCAAAATCAACATCGACTCCGACAGCCGCCTCGCTATGACCGCCGCTATCCGCAAAGTNATGGCTGAGAAGCCCGCTGAGTTCGACCCCCGCAAATACCTCGGCCCGGCTCGCGACAATATGGAGAAACTCTACAAGCANAAAATCGAAAACGTGCTCGGCTCTAAAGACAAAGCTCTTTAATCGAGCCGTCAATAGCTAAATTGAGCGGGATGCTGACAGTAGGTCGGCATCCCGCTTCTTATGTTTCGCGATGAGAATTCTTAGAAAGTGATGTTGAGGTTGACGCCGTAGCTCAGACCTCCGCCTCTGACGGGCTGGAGCGAGGGAGTCATGTTGATCTTAGGCTGGCGGTCGGCGTGCGCGCGCTCGCTGTAGCCGTGGGCATTGTTTCCGCGAAACCAGCCGAGACATTCGTTCACCGGGTCGAGAAGGAAGGCGATAGGGTAGCCGAGCCACTTGGTGCCAAGCACCTCATAGTCGTGCTCCACGATATATCGTTTCGCCAGATAGAACGATTCTCCCAATATCAGGCCACCCATAGGCGTGATGATAAGGTCGTNGATCGACGGAATCTCGTTGAAAGCCTCGATGCCGNATNCCCAGNAAAACGTTGATANCGCGAACGAGTATAGCCNCGANTGCCAGAGATTGANGCCCNGCGAGCGCGCGNTNATGTAGTAAGCCGCCCCGGCGTAGGGGTGAAGAACGTAGTTGAAAATCGCGTTATCCTTGTCGAACACCGGCGCGCGCATCACGTGGTCGTACCAGCGTTGAAACATCGGCGTCTTGTCAATCTCGGCCTTATTCCAGGCAGTCGCGTCCTCCGGCATCATCTGCAGTATCGCGAGCATCGTCAAGCCTCCTGCGAACAGCACAGTGGTGTTTCCTGCAAGGCGTCCGTAGTTAGGGCACGATGTGGAGATAGAGTAGGGGAGGTCGTAGATTGATTTCACCTCAGGTTTCTTGGGCTGCGGGGTGGGGAGTAGGGTTGTGAGATAATCGTGAGTGGGGTAGGAGAGAGTAGGCTCAGCGTAGTAGGGCTTAGAGTCAACTTCGCCGACAATCCCGGTCTCGGCGTCAGGTTTAATCTCGGTGTCGGCTATGGTGTCGACGCGTTCGGTAGCCGGAGCGATGCGCTCGTCGATATTCGCGGTCGGTATAGAGTCGTTAGAGGCTGCTGAGGCCGACCAAGCTGCTGTAAGAGCTATGCCGATTGTATAGAGTGTGCGTTTCATAGTTGTGATCCCTTAAATGATAGTTGCAAACGTGTTACAATAATATAACAAATGTATATTGCAAATTGCTCACGCGCGATGCAAAAAAATAGACCGGGCGGTCAAGCCGTCCGGTCTATTGTCATTTTTAAGGTATGGGTTAAGCTATTATTTCACTGGCTTAAGGGGGCAGGCATCGTAGCCGTAAGTGGAATTATACAGTAGATCTTTTCCGTAATAATTAAATCGCCATACTCGGAAGTTGATGTCGATGCCATATTTACTTGTACTTGATCCTCTAAGCCAGTAAATAGCACCCGGTTGGTCATAAGTGTCGTAGGCGAGTGGACGATACCAGTTGGCACTTGTCGCGCTTAGTGTCAACGCTGTCGATACACCGGCATATCGTAGCTCTCCTTTTGAAAATCTGATAAGAGGGGTTGCATTATCAGCGGTGCCCTTATCTCTTCGTCCATGGCCTGTTTCACCTATAGGGAAGAAAACCTGTGCTCCGTTTGATTGATTTGAATACATAACACCTCTGACACCTTTCGTGCTTGAAGTGATAGTATTGTATCGGTCGTAGAATCCAAACGCATCAGATGCTTTATCCGCAGCCTCTGAGGCTCCGTCGGCATATACTATGCCATAACCGAAAAGAGCGGTAAGGTCGTCAATTAGTGCAGCTGCATCAGCTTGGGTAGGTACTTGATATCCGTTGCCGATTTTCCAATCCGCGATATCATTGAATGTGACTTGTGACCATGTGCTTTTATGATCTGCATCTGCGCCATTAACCCAAACGTTTGTAGGTTTCACACCTACACCATATTTTCTATTCGTATATTCGGTGATACCTTGCCCGATATTGCCTCGGCGAAAGTATGAGCCAATAGAGAGGGGCGAAGCGCACCGCTCTCCATCTTTATATAAGTTGAAGGTTGACCATGTTGTTGATCCTACTTTCACATCCTGATAGCCTTGACGCACGAAGATGTAATGGAAGGATGTGGAGTTATGAAATTCAACTTTAATCACTGCGAAACGCGGTTGTGACTCACTTGTGCCTACCGGGGTATATTTAAATTCAATAATCGATCTGGTTTTGCCGCGGATTGTGTCTCCATATTTCTTTGATTCGCCTAATGCCGAAAGCTTCACAAGGCTTTTGTCACCTGAATACACGTAAGCTTTCCAAGGACCATCTGATACAAGAGGTGAGAAATCACCCTCCGCTGAGTCGCGGACCTTAAGCACAACATTGAATGGATGCGTATTTGTGGATCTTCGCCATATACCCATCGGGTTAATGACTTTAGGGTCTTGGAGTATAGTTACATCACCAGTCAGTGCGGGCTGAGTGACTCCATTGATTTTATATGTCAGTGTCACGCGAACGGTTGCTTCGCGTTCCGACCATTCAAATTGATTTGCACCGGAGAATACAGCCCATCCACCCAAAACGCGTGGCTGAGTGTAAACAGGAATCTGAAATGTATAAGTATAAGAAGTCCCTAAATCATCTTTATTTGCGGTACATATAAAGCTTGCACTATTAGTGGTTAAGGTTTTGGTTTCGCCTGGTTTGGGAAGAGATGTGCCAAGTTTGTATTGCTGCCAACCGCATTTTCCGTTGTTGAACCAGTTTACAACATTATCAATGTCTTTAATACCATTGTCAGCATTTATGGTTGCTGTCTCTTTTACGTCTCTGAGTGAGAGGAATCCGAAAGCATTGTATTTCTTACAGATGGTTGAACCGGTAACATAATCCGTAAGTTTACTTGTGACACTCGTATTTTTATTGGTTGATTTACGTAGGTTGTCGTAGAGATCCTGGTTTTTATCATTTTTCCATGTGGGGTCATTATATTTCACCGGTCGCCAGTTATTTTCGAGAATATCCGCGCGAATCTCTATGTCAGTAGCACCTTCTGGCACGCGGGCTTTTACCGGCAAAAAAGCCTTCTGGCTGTAATAGTAGGATACGTGTGAGCCCTCAGGCAAGATGAGCGAAGGAGTTTCCTCTTTATAGTCTATATGCCAGTCTACATTGTTGGCTTGTCCGTTGAATTTGAGCGTAAGCTTATAGTGGTGGTTACGCTCGCAGTCGTAGTCAAACTTCTCATCCTTTCCGAGCATGAATCGATAGATAATCGGGCCGGAAGATAAATTCTTTAAGTCGCGGTTTTCGTAATAGCCGCGCACTTCTATCCATGTGCCGTAGGGTACGCGGTCTTTCCAGTCGGAATTATCGCTTACGTCGTTTTTGGTCCAGTCTTTATCCTTAACAATCATACTACCCTCCTCCTTGGCGTATTGGCGCTTATCGAAGAGTGGGTCGTCTGTATGATTGCCCTGGAGATTTTCATAGAAGAATAGTGATTGGTCGTTTGCAGCATGCTTCACCGCACCGCCGGTTGACTTACCATTGGCAAGCGTAAACCAGTTTTTACTTGCAGTCTTGATGTTTATGCGATCAGCTGATGTGACATCACCATGCACGATAGATGGATCATCTTTCTTTTCAGTGGTGCTTGTACCCCAATTTGATGCTTTTGATGTTATATTACCTTGGTTGTCGTAATAAAGTATTTCACCAGTCTTAATTAAATCAGAACTTTTGGTCACAGAGTACTTGCCTCCGAGAGTAGAACGTTTCGGTATATCGTGGATACGCACCGAGTGGATGTAGACGAAGACGTTGTCGTCGAGATTCGACGCGTCGTAGGCCACGGTTACTTTCGAGGCGGCGCGGCGCACCCAAGCGTAAATAGTCTGATTCGGCTTGTTGATGTCGACAGTGGTCTCGTTGTTATACGACCCTTGCGGCTCCTCTGAGAATGTGCCGAGCATTTGGCCGTTTTTCGTTATAGTGGGATACCAAACAAGCGGATAGTTGCGGAGTAATTCGCGAGTAGCTACTGAGTCTGAGGGAATATTATGGCCGACGTTGGCCACGGCGTAGATATAATAGCGGCCGTAGGCAAGCTGATTGTTGAAATCAAGAATGGCGCGTTTGGTGTTTTCTTCGCCTACGAGAACATTCTGCCCGGTCTCCGCGTCATATTCATATTTTGGGGCAGACACGGTCTCGGTTTTGAACTGAGAGCTTGTATAGTAGTTTGTGCGCACGATTTGCCCTTCGAGGTCGTAAACGAGAATCTGGAGAGATGTGATGTCGTCGAGCGATGTGCCAGCCGAGCGCGACTGATTGAGCGCTTCGGTGTAGCAGTCGAAAGTCATCTGTGCGGTGACGTTAGCCACGCCGTCGCCGTAGTCAGCGGGGTTATATAGATCATCATCGACGCAGCCGACAGCAAATATCGCGCTGATGACGATAATAAAGCAATATTTTAATATGTTGTATTGTTTCATTAGTCAAGAATGGAAATATAGGTTACGTCTAAATGATAGGAGAGAGCTGTATGATTTAGATGTTGTCTTCAGGTTTGACTGGCTCTTCTTCCTCGGGGTCTTCCTCGGGGTCTTCCTCTTCATCAGGGTCTGGTGCTGGGCCTTGAGGTGTATTCAGACCGAAGATGGGATCAAGTGTAACGCCAATGTAAGGCACTACGGTGACATCGAGTGTTTGACTCTGAGGCACGAAGTTGGCCTTGATCACGACGTGGGTGTTGCGCGGCAAAGCGGAGAGATTGGGAAGCTCTTTGCTGAATTTGCCCACTTCGTTGCCCTCGGTGTCAACAAGCGTGCAGTTGAAGTAATAATTCTGCGTTCCCGAAGCGGTGTTAAGGCTTTCGTTGCCGTAGAACGAGGGGAACGTATGTGTCTCGGTTTTGCCGATCGATACGGTCTGATAGCCGTCGGGGGCGCGCCACTCGGAGTAGACTACGTCTTCGGGCATGCGGTAGTTATCGCGATAGTGGTCGGTATATGAGCCGTCGAGGGGGCGATTGGAGCCGCCTGACACTACCGGGGCTTTGCTGGTGGCGGTCTCGATTATCGATCCGTCGGGGCGATAAGTCATGGAGTGGAGTATCACCGATATCCACGATGTGCGACCCACGTGGGGGAAGAGATATGAGCGGTCGGCCACGCTGCTGATGCTCATGTCCTTTACATGTATCTTAAACGGATTGGGGGCGAACATGCCCTGAGGCTGTCCGTTGGTGATTTCGACGGTGAATTTGGTTGCCTGGCGCAGGAGTTTGAGGTCGTTGTATTCGATTGTCTCGATATCTTCGCCGGTGTTTTGCATATTGACCGGGAGCTTGTAGACCGCACTCATAGGTATGTCCATCGATGAGAGCTGGGCCGATGAGAGCTTGATCGCTTTGTGGAGCAGCTCATCGCTGATTTTATGGCCTTCGGCGGCGAGATCGTAGAAGGTGAGGCTACCGATACCCTGATCGGTAAGCACCGGCTCGTTGGCGAGCAGGTAGACGGTTTTTACTTCGTTGGCTTTCACCCTGAATTTTCGGGTGGACAGTGACGATGCTTCTTGTTGCGGTGAAATCAAGGTGTTGACTTCTACGATGCCGTCCTGGTCGGCGATGATAACGCGCAGGCGATTGATCATCTCGCGCTTGCCTACGGGGAGTTCAGCTCCGGGATAAGCCTCGCCGGGCAGCTCGTAGCCTACGCGGGGCGCGGCGGCTACCTCAGGGATTGCGACCGAGAGTTTCAGGTCGACATATCCGTCGTGAATCTCAGGAATATTATCCTCGTCGTCAAACGAACGGGCACAAGAAACCGTAGCCGTGAGCGATAGAATCGCGGCGAACAACAAAAGCAATATTTGGCTAAGTTTCTTCATCTATTGGATTATGTGTACCTTATTGGAGTGTAGTGAAAGCTATTAGGGATTATAGTTGATAGTTATGCCGGTTGACTTTCTGATTGCGTTATGATGGGTTGATTGTTATTAGAAATTATCGATGTCGTTGATCCTGACGGTCCAGTCGTTGACCTGGATGAGAGCATTCGCCCAGCCATCGTTCTCGTTGAGGAAGAAGAACATCTGCCAGCGGCTCTGGCGGTCGAGGAATTCCTGCAAGCCTATACCGCGATGTTGCTGAGTGGCGGTGTCGAGGAAGAGGTTGAGGTAGGGTATGAGCGGGATGTCGATGACAGGGGTGCCGCTGTCGGCGCGGGTCACTCTGAGGCGGGGGGCCTTCATCGCTGTGGAGCCTATGCCGGTGCCCTGCTGGAGGGGATCGGTCGACGCGGCTACGCGTGAGGTGGCCGAGGCGGTCGGGGCGTTATACTTGAAGGGGTCCTCGCCGTTTACGTCGCTATACTGATTGATCAGGCGCGAGGTAGAGAGGTCGTAGGTGGCCACGATGTTGTTGAGCGTGCCCGAGGTGTCGCCGAGGTTGCTGTTGCCTTTGGCAAACGGACGGTAGGTTACGCCCTGCGAGGGGAGCATCGAGTTGTCGTGCTCGAAGAGGGTGTTGTCGTCGACGATCTCCACGTTGTAATCCTTCGAGAGGATAGGAGCGTTGTTGGTGTGCTGAAGGATGATGCGGAAGTCGTTGGTGTTCTTCATCATCTTCATTGTGTATTTGGTGTACACCTCTTCGCCGGGATCGGGGATATTGATGTCGAGCGCTCCGAAGTAGAGCGGATGGAGCAGCGACGAGCTTACGCCGTCGGCCGATAGGGTCGACATGATGACGTGGCGGTCGGTGTAGGTGGTGTTTTCGATTTTTTTGTGGAAACGGAAGGTCGACTGGTCGTCGGTCATGCCGCCGTAGGCTACCAGGCGGTAGTTGCCGGCAGGGAGATCGAGCTTCATGGCGAAGGCATTGTCGGCGGGGACAATGGCCGAGGCCGAGCGGGTGCCGACGAAGTTTCCGTCGTTGTCGTATATGATGAGGGACAGGCAGTCGACATTCTGAGCGAATGCGTCGCCAAATTCCATATTATAGTCGTAGACGAAGCGAATCTCGGCGCCGCAGACAGGCAGGTCGTCGTAGATCACGCTGTCGCAAGAGGATACGCCCCATGCGGCGGCGGTCAGAGCGACGGCTGCTGCGGAGTTGCGTAGTATGTTGCGAAAATTGAGCATTTTGATATTTGGCTTTTAATGAAATTAGTTATAAGCCCGGAGGGAGAACGCTATATTCGTTGCGAATAATATGCGGAAAGAGAGTGATTGCAGTGTACGATTGTAGAGTGAAAAAAGAGAAACTTCCCGGAGCCCGGAGTCGAGCTCCGGGAAGTTGTTGGTAGAGAGTGTCGCGGTAAGCTCTTACCGCGGTCGATTAGAATTCGATGTTGTTCACGCGGACAGTCCAGGGGAGAACTTCGCACTGTACAGAGATGTACATGTCCTCAGATTCGTCGGGCTGCTCAGGCTTCTCGGGATCGGGATCTTTCTTGGGATCGTTGGGGTGGCCCCAAGTGTTGATCGCGTTGATGTAGAGTTTGTAGACGTTGTTGCGCACAACCGCGAACTCCATGGGACCCATCTTGTTTGACTGACCGTTGTCGTCGTGACGGTTCCAGTAGTAGTAGTAAACGGGATATTCGCCGTTCACGAGGTCGTAGGTGTAGATAGAGTTGTCAGCGGCATTATTGATGAGAGTATATTTGCGGGTAACGTTATTCTCCTGGTATTCGCCGAGTTTGGGCTCGTAGCCTTCGGTCGGTTTGTCGGTAGTGGCGCCGTTGGGGCCGTAGTAGATGACTTTGCCGTTAGCGTCGCGGATCCAGTCGCGGAAGTAGGTGGTGAAAGTGGCTTCGTAAGTGCCGTTTTCGTCTTCTGCCCAAGTTCTGTTGAATGCGCTTGCGAGGTCGGGGCGCACCTTAGCGCCGTCTTCGTTCTCCTCAACGGCTGCTTTAGCGAATGCGCTGAAGTTGCCGTAGATAGTCATGCCGTAGCGATAGAGAGCGCCCTTGCCGAAGCCGGGGATGGCTGTATTGACGATTTTGCCTTTGAAAGCCACACCGGTGGTGACGGCCTTAGTCTGGTTGGTGTTCACGTCAGTTGCGTCGCCGCTCTTTTTAGCGATAGTGTTCTCGCCTACGTAAGTCCAGATTTTGTAGCCTTCGGTGCCGGGGTTCCAGTTCTCGTCGTAGTCGTCCTTAGTGAGGTCAGAGATTTTCATCCAGTTCTTCAAGTTTTGGGGAGTTGCGGTTGTGAACTCGTTGAAGAATGTTTTGTCGCCCTGATGATCCCAGGTGTATGATGCAACCCAGTTGTGGGGAGCTTCCATATATTTCGACACGAGCTTGAAGGTGCTGTGGGTCTGGTCGCTGAAGTTGGTCAAGCCATCCTCAGAAGCGCGGCCCCATACGTAGGTGTTCTGCTGGTCGTTGATAAGAGCCATTTCGGTAATCTCGATAGCACCGTAAACGTTGTCGCCCTCTTTGATTTCGAAGTAGTTGGCTTTTTTCTCGCTGTTGTCGTAGTTGCTCTTGAAGTCGAAGCGGGCGAGGCAACGCTCTACCTTGATAGGCTGAGGAGTAAGGAGATAGGGGTTGTTCTTAGTGTCGTGACGGAGAAGGGTAGCCACGTCGGGGAGGGCGAGCTTAACGGGAGCGCCGCTCATGCGGAGATTGGTCACGCCGTAAAGCATATTTTCAGTTTTCTCGAAAGAGAGCTCGCGGAGAGTGTATGAGTTTTCGAGAGAGGTGCTGATATTGCAGTTTACAAAGGCGTAAACCTCAGTTTGGCCGCTCTCGATGAGTGAGCGCACTTCGTTGCCCTGGAATACGGCTACGTAAGTGGGGCGAGGAGTAGAGCCGATATTGTCGAGATTCTCATCTTTAGCTACACCCTTAGCTTTGATGGTGTAGTGACCGTTTGCGTCGCGGGTGGTAAGATAGATATGCACGCGAGATATTGCGTTCTCGGTGTCCTGGCCGATTTCGTAACCGTCGGCGGTTTCGTCGCCTTCGGTAGCGCGCGAAGTGTNGCNNNTAGNAAGGCATACNNAAGCGTAGAACTTGCTGCCGTCGTCNTCGGTAGGACCGTTTACAACTGGCTCGTCAGATGAACAGGCAGNAGTGATGCCGAGTCCAGCGATGAGACCGAAGGTCAATAGAAATTTGTTGATCTTCATGATTAATAATGATTTAGTTAGTATTTGGATTATTTTTATATATTTTATGATTGATTATTCGGTTGATGGCCGGGCCGCTCGCTGTCAGAGCTTTATGCCGTAGTAGTCGGCGTAGTCGAGCAGCTGGGCGAGCGCGTCGTCGGCTTGCTTGAGGCCCATCTCTTTGGCTTGGTTGAGAAGCTTGTAGGCTTCGCGCACATTGTCGACGCATGAGGGGGACAGCTCTCCAGCCTTAGCTTCGGCGAGTGTGCACTTCGCGTTGATGAGCTTGCTCATGCCGCGGGTGTAGATCGCTTCGGCCGAGTTGCCGGCTTTGGGGAGGTAGCGGTCGGCGCGGTTGTAGTCTTCGTTGGAGAGCGCTGCGACCGCGGCGTTGAGGTTAGCGGCCTCGTTGTCGGGGTACATCGCCGCGCAAGTCTCGTAGATGTTGACGAAGGCTTCAGAGCCCGGCTCGAATTGCTGCCCGAGGATGTAGAATTCGTTGGGCGACAGCTTCGAGGGCTGGGTGTGGTAGACTCTCAGCAGCTCCTCGGGGTCGATAAACTTCTTGACGGTGTAGTCGATGCGATAGTCGGTATGGCGCAGCGGCGGGTAAGCTACCTTATATAGGTATTGGAACTGGGCGGGGAAGCGCTTGCGGAGCAGAGCCTCGCGGGCGTCGGGGTCCATCGGGGTGTCGATTAGCTCGATGATGGCCTGCTTGTTGTCGAGGTCTGATTTCTCGACAAATTCGCGAAGTCCCTCCCAGTCCTCAGGCTCATACTCGGTGACCATGACGTTGTCGGGGAAGTTGTAGAGGTTTTTGACGTAGTCACTTACGGCCTTCACGCGGTTTTTGGCGAGGAAGGTGTTGTGGGCGTAGGGCGACTCGGGCGATGCGTAGCCTTTGAGCCATACGGTCTTGATAGTGATGTCGTTGTCTTCCTGAAGCGGCTTGATCGAGTTGATGATTTTGCCCAATTCGGCGGGGTTGTTGAATTTGTTGGGCTNANTGTTGTAGCNGTCGACCACNAACTGGATCATGGCCTTGCCGTCGATATGGCCCTCCTTCNCCGTGTCGCCTTCAACCACGAGCCATGCGGGGTTGAACTTGATAGGGTCGNGCTGACGGNACTTGCCGAGGGGATAGATTTTCTCGGCGATGAGCNNGTGGCAGCATCCGTAGTCGCGCTGTATGAGGTAAAGCTCGCCGCGGTTCANCCAGTCGGTGTAGGGGATGAATTCGTCGAAAACCACCGAGTCGGGGCGCTGCGAAGAGCGGTAGAGGCTTTCGAGCGGGCCCGAGATGGGGGTGCCCCCGTCGCGGCGGAGATAGTGGTAGTAGCGTCGGCGGCCGTAGATGCCTACGGAGTTGAGCTCCACCGAGTCCTCGCCGTGCTTGTAGACGGGGGTGAGGATGACGGCGCGGTCAGAGCCGACGTCAAATTTCTTCAGGTCGAGGTCGAAGTCGATGGCGAGGTTGGAGCCGTCGCGCGAGATGTCGGCCGACCCTACCTTTAGACCTGATGTCACCTCCGAGGGTGACTTTGCGGCCATAGGCATAACAGCGGCCGCGAGTGCCAGAATTGAGGCTATTTTTTTCATCGTGGAATCTTTCGTGATTTTAGAATACATAGATCAGCGAGAGGGCCGCTTTGGTGGGGCCTACGTAGGTGTGGGGCTTGTCTTCGGCTTTCTTGTTGCCGCACGACGCGCAGGGGAATTCATCGTAGCGCGTGTAGGCCACGCCTAAGCCGATCTCGGCCTCGAAGTTCCAGTGGCGCGAGAGTATCCAGGAGTAGCCGTAGGCTATGCCGGCGCCCACTTGCCAGCCCTGGAAGCGCGAGTGGTCGAGCTTCGAGAAGTCGGTGCCGAGGAAGTTGCCGAGCCCTGAGATATTGCCTACGTTGTACTGGCCGCCGAAGGCGTGCACGCCGAAGAAGTGTCCGTCAAACACGTCGCAGAGCCAGTAGCGGGCCTCGGGCATTACGGTCCAGTGCTTCCAGATGCCGTCGCCGTACGATTTATCCCATGCGTTGAACGACCCGGTGAGGTCGATCGACCACTTCGGGGCTAATTTCACCTCGGCTCCGAGGTTTATGTTGGCTAAGCCGTCGTCAAGCAGGTTGGATTTAAGCGCGAAGTTCTGCGATAATCCTTTTGCAGGGGTCAGCATGGCGACGAGCATGCACAGTATGGTCAAGAAAGTGCCTGATTTCTTCATTGAGATTTTTGTGTGAGAGCGAATCTAAGTTTCTTGTTGTGAATAAATTGTCAGGTTTGAGCGTATGTTTCCAGGGGGCAGGTTGATTTCCCAGTCTAAAGTGGCAAACTATTGATACACATTTTACTGGAAACCTGCTATGCTTTCGTTACATGGCCGGGGCATACTACCTCCAATTTGGTTCAGAGCGCAAAGTTACGCGTTTTTCCTGATATGGCAAAGTGATATGACTCCTTTTTACGCTTTTTTCACTAAATTCTTGCGATTTTTAATGTTACTTATAGGTTTCGGCTATAGATGATATTTCGGCGAATATCTCCCGGTCGGTGTCGGTCAGCTCCCGGTGGCGCCGGGCCATGACGCGCTCGGCTATGGCGAAGAACTTGTCGAGGGCCACGTCGGAGAAGCCTGCCGCGCCCCCTTCGCTGAACGAGGGGATAAACGTGCGCGGGAAGCCCGAGCCGTGGATGTTGCAGCCTACGCCTACCACCGTGGCCGTGTTGAACATCGTGTTGATGCCCGCCTTGGAGTGGTCGGCCATGATGAGGCCGCAGAACTGAAGTCCGGTTTTGAGGAAGCGGTGGGCCGGGTAGTTCCAGAGCTTGATGAGGGTGTAGTCGTTCTTGAGGTTTGAGGCCACGCAGCCCGCGCCGAGGTTACACCATTCGCCGATGACGGCGTTGCCGAGGAAGCCGTCGTGGGCCTTGTTGGAGTAGCCGAACATCACCACGTTGTTAAGCTCGCCGCCTACCTTACACCATGGGCCGACCGTGGTGTCGGGATAAACCTTTGTGCCCATGTTGATCACGCCGTGCTCGCCGAGCGCTATCGGGCCGCGGAGGCAGCTCCCCTCCATCACTTCGGCGTCGGCGCCGACGTAGACCGGGCCGGCTGAGGTGTTGATAATCGCTCCCTCCACCTTGGCGCCGGGCGCTATGTAGAGGCTCTCGGCGGGGCCGATAAGGCGGTTGGAGGGGGATAAGAGCTGGCTGTCGGCCTTCCGGGCGAAGTCGAAGTCGCGGCTGATCTGCTCGCCGTTGGTCAGGAAGATGTCGTATAGGTTATTGATAATGTTGAGCTTGGTTTCGCATGGCACTTTGACGTGGCTCTCCGCGTCTAAAAACTGCTCGCGCGAACCTCTGAACGCCGCGAGCGTATCGCCGCACATGAGCGCCTGGCCCCGCTGCAGCGAAGTCACCGCTTCGGCGAACTCCGGAGCGTACGACGGGCACACGTTGCCCGCGATGTAAATCGTGTCGTCGGCTTCTGCCGCGGGATACTTCTTGCTGAGATATTCAGCCGTCATATATGAATATGTTGCGGGGATAATCGCCTCCCATTTCTCGCGGATAGTCGTGATACCGACGCGGAAATCGGCCAGCGGGCGGGTGAACGATAGGGGGAGGAGGTTGGAGCGGGCTTCGGTGTTGTCGAAGAGTATGATATTCATGACGATTTATCGAATTTTTTTNGAGTAGCTTTAGAATATTAGGCAAAAATAGCTAATTTTGCAGAAAGAAACAACCTCNGACCCATGGAATTTGNAGAAAAAGAGATNAAGGGGGTNTGGATCGTCACTCCCAAGCGCTTCGGCGACGCCCGCGGCTATTTTATGGAAACGTTTAAGGCCGACGAGTTCAGGAGCCGAGTGGGCGACGTGACCTTCGTGCAGGACAACGAATCGTTCTCTTCCCGCGGCGTGCTCCGCGGCCTCCACTTCCAGCACGGCGAGTGGAGCCAGGCCAAGCTCGTCAGGGTATCGGCGGGCGAGGTGCTCGACGTGGTGGTCGACCTCCGCGCGGGCTCCCCTACGTTTGGCCGTCATGTGGCCGAGGTGCTTTCGGCCGACAACGGCAAGCAGCTTTTCGTGCCCCGCGGCTTCGCCCACGGATTCGTGGTGCTGAGCGCGACGGCCCAGTTCCAGTATAAGGTCGACAACGTCTATGCCCCCCATGCCGAGCATACCCTCCGCTTCGACGATCCCGCGCTCGGCATCGACTGGCGTGTCTCGCCCGACCAGATGCTCCTCTCGCCAAAAGACCTCCAGGGGGTGCCGCTGGCCGAGATCGAGCCTTTTACCTTATATTAATTATGTAGCATCTTTCACCCGTAACCCGATAATAAGAAGTGTTCCGACCGATTACAGTAGATGAGATAGCCGCGCTGCGCCGGCGCGGATGCCGCTCACGCGACTGGCGTAGGGTAGAGGTCAAAGACCCCTTCCGCCCCGAGCATTACCGCAACGTGCTGTTTTCAGGCGACGTGCGCCTCGGCACCACCGACGAGTATCAGCTCATCGACGGCATCGAGTACGACTCAGGCATCAGCGACGCCACTATCCACAATTGCGAGATAGGCGACGAGGTGCTTATCGACAAGGTCGGCGTCAGCATTNCCAATTACAAAATAGGCAAGTACGCGGTGATTCGCAACGTCGNGCGCATCGCCTGCGCCGAAAACGCCGCGTGCGGCAACGGCATCGTCATCGACGCTCTCGACNANACCGGCGGCATTCCCGTCCCGATTTTCGCCCGCATGTCGTCGCAGCTCGCCTCGCTCTTCGTAGTGTTTCGCCGCGACCGCGAGCTCTACGCTGCTCTCTCCGACGCCGTCAGCCGCGAAGCCGCCGAGCTGATCACCCTCTCTGGCTATATAGGCGAGGAGACCACCATAGAGAATGTCGCCGAGATAGAAAACGTGCGCGTGGCCGACGGCGCGTCCCTCTCAGGCGCGTCCTCGCTCCGCAACGGCACCGTGGGCCCCCGCGCCAAGATCGGCCCCAACGTTATCGCCCGCGACTTCATAGCCCAGTCCGATGCCGTCGTTGAGAACGGCGTGACGCTTCACAAAGTGCTGATAGGGCAGGGCTCTCATCTGCGCAACGGCTTCACGGCCCACGAGTCGATGTTTTTCGCCAACTGCACCATGGAGTGCGGCGAGGCCGCGGCTCTCATCGCCGGGCCCTTCTCCACGTCGATGCATAAGTCGACGCTGCTCATCGGCGCCATGACCTCGTTTTTCAACGCCGGGTCGGGCTCCAACCAGAGCAACCACCTCTATAAAAGCGGTCCGATGCATTGGGGCACCCTCGGCCGCGGATCGAAGCTCGCCAGCGACTCATATATTATGTGGCCCGCGCAGATCGGCGCTTTCAACATGGTCAGCGGCCGACACTACTGCCACCCCGACACCTCCTCCTATCCCTTTTCATATCTCATCGTCGACAACGGCGCTTCGACGCTTCTGCCCGGCATGGCCATCAAGAGCGTTGGCACCTTCCGCGACGCGATGAAATGGCCTAAACGCGACCGCCGCGCCAAAGAGGGCCGTATCGACAACATTACCACCTCCATTTTCAATCCCTTCACCTGCGGCCTGATGATGTCGGCCATCAAGCAGCTCGACGCGATGGAGGAGAAGCTCGAAGAGGGCCAAGACGGCGTTTTAGCCTCAGGCGTCAGAATCCCCTACTCGGCCATCGAGAAGGGTAAGGACCTTTACCAGTCGGCGCTCAACTTCTATTGGGGCGAAGTGGCGCTCGACGGCTCGGAGCACACCGGAAGCAAGCTTGGCCGAGANGCGTGGNCCGACCTCGGCGNCCAGGTGATGCCCATATCCGTCGTGACCCGGATNAAGGAGCAGATACTCGCCGGCGACCATGTCTCCAAAATCGAGTCGACGCTCCGCAAGGCNTTCGACGACTACAAGATGGCCGAGTGGAACTGGGTGAACGCCTGCCTCGACGACGTCGACATCCGCGACTTCGCCGCCGTTTCCGACGAAGCCGTCGAGTCGCTTAAAGAGAAGCTCCTCGCCGACGCCGCTGCCGAGCTGNGCATCGCCAACCCCGACATCACCCCTGACGAAATCGCCGNAGNCGCCGTCGTAAAGCAGATCANGCGCTANTTCTGATCAACCCCTCCCCCCGCCTGTGTGGCAAATAGATATGGAGCGTGCGTCTTTAGGCGCACGAAAGAGAAACGACGCAGTTTGTCTCCTCAAACGATTGTGATATCTAACCAGGCGCTGTGTCTCCGAACAGTAGGGCTTCTCCATGGAGCATCATCCTGATTGCCAAGCAGATATGGAGCGTGCGTCTTTAGGCGCACGAAAGAGGAGCGATGCGCTGTGTCTCCGAACAGTAGGGATGCTTCATGGAGCATCCTCCTGATTATCAGGCGTATATAACGCAATTTGTCTCCAATCAGTATGTCTGCTACATGGAGCAGCCTCCCGACCTACAACATATTAACTACATAGTAAAGGCCGCTCCGCGGAGCAGCCCTACCGTCGGAGGGTGATACACAACACCCTCCTTTTTTTTATCCGTATAGGCCAAGCAAGCCTACTACAGCATCATCTTGTATATTTCGTATGTGTCGACCTGAGTGAGGCGGAAATATCCGCCAAGCTCTATGCCCTTATCCNCATGGAGCTTNTTCACNAGCAGCTCGATGTCGGGGTTAGCNACGNCGNGCTCGCCGAAGCTGATAGGNAGCCCAATCGCCGAGTAGAATGCCTTAAGGGCCGATATGCCCTCCATGGCGGCGGCGCGGTCGTCGCGGTCGAGCACCCCGAACACGCGGCGGGCAAACTGCGCTATCTTCTCCGGCTTATGGTCGGCCATATAAGTCATCCAGGCGGGGAACACCACCGCCAGGCCCGCGCCGTGGGTCACGCCGTAGACCGCCGAAATCTCATGCTCCATCGCGTGGCTTACCCAGTCCTCCACGCGGCCGCATCCGCAGATGCCGTTATGGGCGAGCGTCCCGGCCCACATGATATTGGCGTGCGACTGATAGTCGCTCATGTCGTTTATCGCCTTGGGGGCCTCCTCGATGATAGCCTTGAGTATCCCTTCCGACACGCGGTCGGTCACCTCCACGTCGGTCGTCGGCGTGAAGTATCGCTCCATGATGTGGGCCATCATGTCGGCGATACCGCTCGCGAGCTGAAATTTCGGGAGCGTGTAGGTAAGCTCCGGGTTGAGTATAGCGAATTTGGGCCTGAGGGCGAAGTCGGTGCGGAGCGAGATCTTGTGCATCCCGTCGAGCTTGGTGATCACCGAGTTGCCCGAGCCTTCGCTCCCCGCTGCCGGAATCGTCAGCACCACCCCGATAGGCAGCGCCGTTTCCATCACCGCTTTCCCGCTGTAGAAGTCCCAGAAGTCGCCGTCGTAGGGCACACCCCCGGCTATCGCCTTCGCCGTGTCGATCGCCGAGCCGCCCCCTACGGCCAGCATGCCGTCGACCTTCTCTTTGCGGCACGCTTCGATCCCTTCATACACGCGGTCGTCGGTCGGGTTGGGGTTCACGCCCGTGAGCTCCACGTAGTCGATCCCCGCCTCTTTGAGCGAGTCGAGCACGCGGTCGAGCAGCCCGCTTCGGCGAGCCGACCCTTTGCCCGAAACCACCATAACCTTTTTGCATCCCATAGCGGCGACCTGCGCGCCTGTCTGACTCTCGACGCCGCGACCGAAGATATATCTCGTGGGCGAACAGTAACTGAAGTTTTCCATGTTAAAAAAAGTAAAAAGTGTCTTTATGTCGCGCTGACCGACCATTGTCGTTCACGCGAATGTATGCCTATTCTTTAATGAAACAACGTAAATCCAACAAATGTTTGATATTCTTCGCGCGAAAAATCTGCCTCCTCGACCCTTCCGTGCTTCTTTCGCGCCTTCGTAGTGGTCACGATTGAGGGTTTGATAGCTCAAATTTTATGCGCCATTCGGTGCTCTCAACGAGCAATTCCTCTATTTTCTTGTCCTTTTCGCGAAGAAACTCAGCTGTTTTCACATCTTTTTCCCTCACGTAGGCCAGGAGATCGCGCATATTTTGGTACGACCCCGATTTATACTTGCAGGTCGCGTCGTCGGTTTCGGTTATCATCATCGACCCCTCGCCGGTTAATAACCATTTTGGATTTAACCACTCAAATGTTTGAACGAGGTTTGTGATAAATTCAAAGCTCGGTTTGTTGCGTTTCAAAATACAAACCGACCTAACTGTCTGGTCTCCAATCTTTATCTTGCGCGCAAAAGCGGCTACACTAAGCCCTTCGCGCTCAATGATTACACAAATCCGGTCGTTGATAGTCCCAATATTGTCTGTAGAATCCAAATCGAAGTGCAAAATCTTCGCACTGACTAGCCCCATATTTTTGAGGCTCGAGACTTAATGGCGGATTGGGGATGGGGCTACATAAGCCCACAGCCCCTCCCCAATCCGATGTTAAGTCTCGCAAAAAATAACTTTTCAACTGGCAAAACAAAAAAAGGAGACTGAAGTCTCCCTGAGATTAACTAATTTTGTTTTGCATATGAAGTATCATCAATTAACCTCGGAACAAAGGTCGCAAATTTTTGCCTTACTGCAAAGAAATACACCGAGAAAAAACATAGCC